>Ga0209062_1001152_pt1 | contig 52686 bp, 39 predicted proteins | sample Coa_R2_2_FD_187158 | JGI IMG/M metagenome (GOLD analysis project Ga0209062, IMG submission 187158) | Surface soil microbial communities from Centralia Pennsylvania, which are recovering from an underground coalmine fire - Coalmine... | ecosystem: Environmental > Terrestrial > Soil > Unclassified... | reverse complement strand
AGGTATTCAGCACAGGCCTGTTCATCGTGAAAGCGTCGTTCCAATTCCATCAAAGTCCGCGGATAATCTTCGACCATGACCCTGAACACTACAGGTTGTGGTCGGTGGCGTCAAGTAAATACCCCCAACCTAAAATAACGAGGGTGATGTCAAGCTGCTTGTGTAAAAAGGCGGAGGGTACGGTTCCGCCATTCGTGCTGCTCGTTGTAACTATTGAAGATGGCATAGATGATCCGGTCGACGCTCGCGACGTTCACGAAGCAAACCATCGGCCGAGTTCTTCGGCGCACTTCGACAAAGCAGCGCTGAGGCTTCACCTGCGGATAGACGGTCTGAAGCGCGGCGGCCAAGCCCGGGCAACCGTCGGTGACGATCAGCAGCAGGTTCTTGCCGCTCAAGCCGCGCCCATACAGACTGTTCAAAAAGCCTTCCCAGGCCGCCTGGCTCTCGCCCTGGCTGCGCAGAAAGGCCAGCAACCGGCGCGTGCCATCCGCCCGCACCCCGTAGGCCACCAGCATCTGCACGCGCTTTCGACCGCCCGGTCGTCGCACCCGCAAGCTCACACCGTCCAAGAACAGGTACGCCCCTTCGTCCTTCAAAGGCGCCTGCTGGAACGCCTTCACCAACCGGTCCAGATGCCGGCTCAGCTTCGAGACCGTCTGCGCGCTCACCGCCTCACCCGTCAGGATCGCCACCACCCGTCCCACCTGCCGCGTCGAGATGCCGCGCAGAAACGCTTCCCGAATCAGCAGCATCACTTCCTCCGCCCGCCGTTGAAACCGCTCCAGGCCCGGCGGTCGAAAGCTTCGCTCGCGCGAGCGCGCCACCCGCAGGCGCAGCGTCCCCAACCGCGTCACGAAATCGCGAACATAAAATCCGTTGCGATAGCTGCGTCCTCTCTCCCTCGCTCGTTCGTAGTCCTCGACCCCCCACATAGCGGTCCCGCTCCTTCCGGGATTGCTCCTCCAAAAACCTCTTACATGCCTGCTTCGTCTGCCCGTACAGATCTTCCCAGAAACTTTCCTTCACCTGCTCCGCAAAATGTTGAGATTGCTCCGTCTATCGGAATATCCTGCCCATCGGGCTGTAAGTCTCCTTTCCAAGGATTTGGTCCTTCGCTTGCGTTGCGAAACCAACTTACACCCTCCCCACTTTTTACACACAGGAATTTACATCACCTAACGAGTTAGATTGTTGGCAGGGGAGCCAGGAAAGAGCAGAGGGAACATCGTCCTGTTGAACCGGGCGCTCTTTGAAACTCCCGCTGTCTTAACCTTAGTGGGGCAGGTCGATCGCAACATTGCTTCATGGAGCTATAAAGTGAGGGCTTACTCAATGGCTTAAGGTTGGGGCACAAAACCGCTGTGCACAGAGCTAAGATTGGCTTCGAACAGGGCCGACAGATTCTCTTAACATTAGGCGAACCGGCAGAATGATACTTTGTGGCGCAAAACTGTTCTTAAGCAGTTGGTTGAGGATTTCAACAGACTGCGCACCGATTTCACGCATAGGCGTAATCACAGTTGATAAGCTTACCAGCGAAAATTCAGCTAGTTCAAAGCCGTCAAAGCCCATCACTGAAACGTCCTTGGGAACTGCGACACTATGCTCTCGGAGGTAGCGCAAAACTCCGAAAGCTTCCGCATCGCTCAGCGTCATGATAGCGGTGGGTTTTCGTCTGAGTCTGGACCAGAGACGCGTGCAAGCTTCATATCCTCCCCGGGCTCCAATATCGCAAGGCTCGATCAATAGAGGGTCGCTATCAAAATGATGTTTCCGTCCAAAGCGGCGAAAAGCCGCCAGGCGCTGACGGGCGGGAACTGTGGCACGCTTTCCATAGAGATATGCGACGCGACGATGCCCCAGGGACGCCAGAGCCTCCACCGCCATGCGCGTTCCGGATACATTGTCTGCCGAAACCTGATGAAAAAGAGGTGGGTTCAATTGTCGGTTTAGGAGGACGAAAGGGAAATTCCGTTGCCGGAGGTCTTGCCAGGGCCCCTCGAGCTTCGGACGCTCGCTGCGAAACGCAGGTGCCGCAATGATCCCTGCCACTCTCAACTGCATCATCTCCCGGATCTTCGCTGCTTCGAGGTCGAGACTGTAAGAACCATTTGCCAGCACAACGCTGTAGCCCTTGGCGTGTGCGGCAGCTTCTATTCCTCGAATAACTTCCGCATAATAGGCATTTGTGCTGTCCGGAACAACCACTCCAATAAGGCTCGAACGACCTGTGGCAAGCGAGCGTGCAACGCGATCAGGCTCATATCCCATTCTCTTTGCGAGAGCCCAGATTTTGTCTTTGGTCGCTTGGGAGATTCTAGGATGATTCCGAATTGCCAGTGAAATCGTAGTGCGCGAAAGCTTCAACGTGTCCGCAATATCCTGGAGGGTTACTTTCCTTTTCAACATCCTTCTCTCTTCGGGGCCCTGGAGCAATAAAGGGCATTCACGGGAATTAATGGTCTGTTTCCCTTCGAGCTCGAAGGTTATGCGCAAAGCGAGTATAGCCTAAGCTTTAAAGTAAGGGCAACAAAGCCAGCAAAAATACTGTGATTCTGAAGTTTCTCTGCGAAACATTGTTGACATGGGAAGGGCAAACCCGGTATAAAGTTTAACCGGTAAATCTAATTTTAAAATGCTCAGAACGATTACTGTGTGAGCCTCGCCAGAAGAGACAGTTGCATTGATTTTGGCTCGGATATTTTGCCGAAGATATTCATTACCACCATTAGTGCCGAATGGATTGGGGTTAGGTAGCTCCAGTCGAACCACGATGATGCTTTGGAGCATCGAGAATCAAGTTAGAGAAGCGCGCGAATTTGCGACAACGGGGGCAGGATGGAAAGTGGGCTAAGAGGGAAAAGGTGCTTGATTACGGGAGGGAACACTGGAATAGGCTTCGGGATCGCTAAAGCCCTCGCGACAGAGGGGGTTGAGCTTGCCGTGGCGGGATTAACCTCGGCACCTGAGGCACTCAAGGAACTTCAGAATCTAACAAAAAATGCTTTTTTTTTGAAGGTCGATGTAAGCGAAGAGCGGGCCGTCGTCGAAATGGTATATGAAGCCCTTCGCTTCTTGGGGGGAGTGGATTTGTTTGTGAATAATGCCGCCTGGGCTTGGCATGAACCGGTCACGCGGATCAGCAGCGAGAATTTTTATAGGACAGTGAATACAAATTTAGCTGCGTGTGTGTGGGCTTGCCGAGAGGTAGCCCGGCACATGATCCCGCGGCGGTCGGGAAGCATTTTGATTATCGGCTCGACAGTGAGGTTTTGTCCCGCCTATTCGGAGGCTGCGTATCGAATTTCAAAAATGGGCCTGAAGATGTACATGGAGACTTTGGCAATTGAACTCGCCCCTTATGGAATCCGTGTGAATATGCTCACGCCGGGTCATCATCGAACTCAGCTCACTTCGGGCATACCTCCTCAGATCGAGGCCAAGCTGATAGGGGAAATTCCCCTGCGTCGCTTTGGCGATCCCAGTGAATGCGGCCCGGCGGCAGCATTCCTGCTGTCCGATCGACTTGCGAGTTATATCACCGGGGCGGAGATTGTTGTTGATGGAGGGTTAGCTTTGCGACCGCTGCCCTTGCGTACCGACGAAGAAATTCTGAAAATGAACCACCCGTAATTTAGATTTCAAGAGAACACATAACCGGTGGAATAACGGCCCATGACGAAAGTTTTCGATAAATCAGGAGACAATTCATGAATCCTCTTATCCCAGGGTTCGGGCTGATCTTTCTCGCTGCAGTTTCCGGTGGAGTCTTCGCCGTACCTTTAAAGATGCGCCGACGGTACACATGGGAGAATACGTGGCTTCTAGGCTTCCTTTTTGCGCTGATCATCATACCTCTTATCACCGTAAATGTGTTCCTTCCCATGTGGTTTGCCGCAGTTCGGGCGGCTGGAATCAAGGCAATGATAATCGCCATGGTTTTTGGGTTTCTCTGGGGATGGGGATCTGTAACATTCGCCATCGGCATCACCTGCATTGGTCTTTCTCTGGGATATGCAGTCATCATGGGAATTAACACCGTCGTAGGCTCGACGATCCCAATGATTAGACGATGGGGCAGAGTTCCGGGTGATGCCAAGCTAGTGGTTTTACTCGGTTTGCTTATATGTCTTATCGGCACTGCGATCTGCGGAAAAGCGGGTGTGATGCGGGAACGAGTTGCAGGGTCGACCTCCGAGGTGGATGCGCTTTTTTCTGGGCAGCGGAGCATGGCAATGCGAGTTTTCATCATCGGCCTGCTTTGGTGTGTTCTTTCCGGTGTCTTGAGTGCCTGTGTAAATCTGGGGTTTGATTTTGCAAACCGAGTGTCCAAAGAAGCGCTTCGTCTGGGGGCGCATCCGTTGTCTGCAACCCTCGGACCTTGGATTCCGGTGTACTGGGGAGGTTTTCTGGCAATCCTGATTGGGACTGGCTCAGTAATGATCCGGCAGAGAACCTGGAAAAACTATCTTGCGCCAGGGACAGCAAGCGATTTCGGGTTTGCGATTATTCTTGGGTGTCTTAACTTCCTCGCCCAGATTCCTTACGGAATAGGCGCTTACTACCTCGGGCGCTTGGGCACAACGGTGGGATGGGTTGTCAACATCGCTTCATCGCTACTTGTGGCAAACGCATTTGGATTTCTGACGGGGGAATGGAAGGTTGCACCGAAGTCCTCAATAAAGATGCTCTATGGAGGGTTGGCCGTCTTGGTGCTCTCCATGATAATTCTTGCGTCTGGCAACAGCTTAGCTGCCTAATTCGGAGAGCCATCGATACCACTCAGCCCAGGCCACAATCACACTCGCTCAAAGGGCTAAGCTCCATTCTGTTATTCAAAAACTCTTGACAAAAAACAGTTTAAAAAATATAAGAAGTTTATCGGTAAAACATAATGGGTCTTAAGAACCGAAACAATGACGAAGCGGATAATTCGTCGCAGGTTTTTGGGGGTCGGGAATGGAGCAAAAGGCCAAGAGCGATCCTTGGTATCTGATCGGTAGCTTGTTTGAGAAAGTGACGGCCAGAATACAAGGCGTGGGATGGAGTCAGACGAATTGGGGAGGGAAGGCGTCTTCCTCTAAGGTTGACGATTAAGAGATAGGGCTTTTCAGAAAAGACTGGGAGAAGCGATGCATGTGGGGCAGCTCCATTACTCTTGAAGAGTATCCGTTGGAAGACGCATTACGTCTCATGCATGAGTCAGGGTTTACACGGGTGGAATTGTGGAAGCATCACCTTAAGCGGTGCAAAACACCCGAACTCCGCCAGCAATTCATTCAATACATGGAACGGATCGGTCTGGAAATGGGAGGCTTTAACGCAGTTGGCGAAGACTATTACCAACCCTTTGGAAGTGATCACGCTTTGCAAGTGACGCTAGACGGACTCAAAGCGGACCTGGAGTTTGCCCTTTCTCTTGGCGTTCGGGATGTCTTGATCTGGGAGGGAGTTCGTCCCCAAAACAGTTCGGACTCGTATTGTGAGGCGCAGCTTCTTCCTCGCTTAGTGGAGTTATTTCGAGCCGCTCTCAAGTTTGCCGAACCTGCAAACGCGCGATTTCTTGTTGAACCTCATCCCTTTACCGTGGGAATGAACGACGGTTTGCTGGCGAAACTTTACGATGCGCTCGATTCGCCTCACTTTGGCATTATCTATGATTGCTGTCACTTTGGTGTGGGACAGCCTGCCGATTACGTAGGTGCCATCAAAAGATTAGGCCGGCGCATTTGCCACATCCACTTTTCAGATTCCGATCAGAAGACATCAGAACTTCATTATATTCCAGGCACCGGCCGCTTGGACCTTCAGCGGATATTGGGCGCTTTTAAAGAGGTGCAATATGATGGGACGCTAACACTCGATTTGTATGGCTACCCCACTCCGTTATACGGAATTCAACAAAGCATTCCTATGCTGCGCCACGCATATGAGTATCTAAGTATTAGAATCTGAACGGCGGCGAAATCACAACGCCGCAGACACGATAAGTACTCAATGGAAGGCTGGCACGGAAAAACCTCATCTGGCTACCATTGCGTGGGCGGGCGAATCGTAGTCTAGCCTGAGATGGGACATCTTTTTTTGCTCTTTCCAGGGTTTTTCGAGCGGACGGTTTAGCAAAGAAATTTCTAGATGGATGAAAAATGCAAGGGTTGCGGGCAACGTCAGCAAGGATTTCATAACCTGCTTCATGAACCTTCTGGCCTTCATGAGGCATTCCTTCGATTGATAGACAAATTTAGTTGCTGAGGCTTGAGCGGGGAAGGGGCAGAAAGCAGCCGATAAGAATCAGAAAACCCATGCAGAGATTTGAGCCGAATCAATTGCGGCAATTCACTCAGGAGGTATTTGAAGCCTGTGGAGTGCCCTCTCACGAAGGAGCCATCGTAGCGGATCACCTCATCCAGGCCAATCTAATGGGGGTGGACTCCCATGGGGTAATCCGCATCCCGCAATATGTGGAAGAAATTCAACAGAAACTGATCGTGCCGGGCGCGCCCATTTCCATTGCAAGGGAAACGGAAACCACCGCCGTAGTCGATGGAGGATGGAACTTTGGTTTGGTTGCAGGTTGGCATGCAACGAAAATCGCGATAGCCAAAGCAAGAGATCATCATGTGGCATGTGTTTTAACGCAGCGATGTGGTCACGCCGGACGCCTGGGAACTTTTACTCAGCGAGCGGCGGAAGAAGGATTCATCGCTTTCGCAGTATGCAATTCCCCTCGCCACGGACATTTTGTGCTGCCTTGGGGAGGGCGAGAGGGACGTCTTTCAACAAACCCCATCTCCTTCGCGGTTCCCACGAACAAAGAGTTTCCAATCGTAGCCGATTTCTCAACTGCTGCAGCACCAGAAGGCAAGATTCGCTTGTACAAAGAGCAAGGAGAAAAATTACCCGAAGGATGGATTCTCGACGCGCAGGGCAGACCTAGCACGGAGCCTTCTGATTTTTACGGACCGCCGATGGGAGGCATCCTGCCATTTGGAGGAGAAACCGGGTACCGAGGTTATGCCCTTTCCCTTTTCGTCGAAATTCTGGGGGCGACTCTGGCAGGCAAAGACATTACCATTGATCGTCCTGGAAACGACTTGGCTTTTATCGTCATTGACGTGTCCGCATTTCTCCGGAAAGAAGAATTTTACAGACTGGTGGGGCGGGTGGTGGAGTATGTGAAATCCAGCCCTCCCGCAGACGGGTTTAAAGAGGTGCTTCTGCCGGGGGAACCAGAGTTTAGGACGTTAGAGATCCGGCAGCGGGAGGGTATTCCAATCGACGATTCTATATGGGAACAAATACTCAATTGTTCCAGGGCGGTGGGCGTCAGGTGGGGTGCGAAGGTGCCATCCGGATATGGGTCGTGAAGTGGCAAGACGGCAACCGGCCAGCAAGCCCAGCTTAATTCAAGTCACATTCCACGTGTGCTCAGTGCATTACCCCACCCAGCGTGAACGATATCACAACCCGGATTTTCACTTGGCGTGCCTTAAGGTGAGGACAAGCGAGCACCTTTGATTGCTCTTTATTCTCTTGAAGCATCATTTCGCGCAACAGACTCCGACACAGCCAGCATAAACTCAGCTATAGAAAAGGAGGCAAATTGACCGCAAGTCCAAGAGGTTGGGTTTTAGGAACACGATCTCAAAGGGAAACTATCGTCTTATGCACGCCCTCGATTACGCGGTCATAGTAGCCTACTTCAGCACCGTTATCTTTATCGGCCTCCGCGTCCGAAAATCTGTCCACACCAGCGAAGATTTTTTTCTTTCTGGCCGTTCGCTTTCGGTACTCACGACAAGTTTTGCCTTTGTCGCTGCGAATATGGGTTCATTTGAGCTTATGGGAGCCTCGGCAACGGCCGCCAAGTATGGCATGTTCGCCGCTCAATTGAGTTGGATTGGGTGCGTCCCTGCCATGATCTTCTCAGGTCTCGTGATGGCGCGCTTCTTCTATGGGAGCCGGGCACGAAGCGTCCCTGAGTACCTCCGCATGCGTTTTGACGAAAAGACGCGAACGCTGAACGCCGTCAACTTCGCTTTTTTGACGATCTTCACCTCCGGTCTCAGCTTGTACGGGCTCGCCGTGGTCTTCCACGCACTCTTCCGCTGGCCGATCGATTTCAGCATCTGGGTTTCAGCAGGTACTGTACTGGCCTACGTCTATCTTGGAGGGCTGCGAGCCTCAATCTATACAGAGGTGCTTCAGTTTTTTTTGATTGTGGCCGGGACACTTCCTCTATCAGTCATGATCGTGCATGGTTTTGGAGGTATTGCACCGCTGCTTCAGCAGCTTCCTGAAAATATGGCTCATGCCTGGAAGCCAGTGCTCCATCCTCACGGAACGGCTTACGGCGCGGGCTTGTTTTCGGTGATCGTCTGCCTGGGTGTTTCAAGCTTCGCTTATTGGTCAACGGATTTTCTGGTCGTCCAACGAGTTCTTGCCGCCAGGGATCTCGACTCCGCGCAAAAGACACCCATTTTCGCTTCATTCCCGCGCATGCTGTTGCCCTTCCTGACCGTGCTTCCTGGCTTGGCTGCCGTAATTGTCATTCCCCGTGAACTTCAGGGCAATTTCAATATGGCGATTCCCTTGATGTTACTTCATTACTATCCTGCGGGGCTACTTGGAGTCGGGATCTCCGCATTGCTTGCCAGCTTCATGTCGGGTATGGCCGGGAACGTTACGGCCTTCAACACCGTCTGGACATACGACCTCTACCAGACTTACCTTGCGCCCCATCGCAGCGATAGGCATTATCTGATCGTGGGGCGCATCATGACGGTGGTTGGGATTTTCATCTCAATTGCGGCAGCCTACACGGCCCGGGGATTTCCGGACATTTTTGATTACTGGGCGCTCGTTTCAACCATCTTTGTGGCAGCGCCATTTGCTACATTCGTGCTGGGTGTCTTCACGCGACGAGTGGAGGGCAATGCTGCTTTCGCGGGGATGCTTGCGGGAATCATGGTCACACTCGGCCACTATATCCTCTCTCGGCTTGGCTCCGTGCATTATGGGAGCGATCTGGCGATGGATTTTTACGGCGGCTTTTACGGCTTTTCTGCCAACCTAATCCTCACGTTCCTTGTAACCTGCTTCAAGGGTCCACGCAAGATTGAAAAACTCCCCGGTCTTATTTATTGGGATACCCCAAAGCCCTCCCGGCTGTCCAAGCCTTTTTACCGGAAGCCTACAACTTGGGCCCTTGCGTCCGCATTGGTGGTTATCGCTCTGAATATCATTTACCGCTGATTTTCGATCGAACAGAAACACTTTCTGGCACCCGGGAGAGTGGTGTTAAAGTTTATCGATTGACTTACTGATTTAATCGGTTGACTTATACAATTTTGTACTTGACAGACGCGGAGGGCTATGCTAGAAAAGTTCGCATCATAATCTGTGAACTAGGAGGACTCTGATGAGGAAAACGAAAGGCGCGGTTAGGCAGGCTCCGAAGCTCGAAAATATCTTGTTGGGAATCGGAATTTTTGTGTGCCTGGGAGTCAGTCTCCTCCGGGCACAAGGAACCGCTTATATCAGCGGGTACGTTCTGGACAAGAGCGGCGCAGGGATTCCGAACGCGAAGGTGGTGGTCACAAACGAAGCGACAACAGAAGCACTCACGCTGGTTACCAACAGCGTCGGGCTATACCGTACACCCCCACTTCTGCCTGGGACGTATCAGATTACGGTCACTGCGAGTGGTTTTCAGCAACTTGTGCGGAAAGGCGTTGTTGTCACTCTTGGGCAGCCGCTCGGACTGAATTTGACATTGTCAGTGGGAGCTATAACGCAACAAGTTCAGGTGACGAGTGCACCTCCCCTACTCCGGACGCAAGATTCAGGGCTGGGGCAGAATGTTTCCTATAAAGCGGTAGCCGTCTTGCCAATGTTTAACAGGGATGCCGGGGAATTAATCGCATTGAGTCCTACGGTGAGGTATTTTGGCGAAGACCATATTTCGTATGGGAGTTCGCGGTTTGACGGCGCGGGGATTGGTAATCCTCAATATTATTATAACGGAGCGCCAATAGGAGGAGATCGCACCGATGTCGGTCAAATGACCTACGATCCACCAGTTGAATCAGTTGGTGAGGCTCGCGTTGTTCAAAACCAGTATAGTGCTGAGTACGGCTCGAACGTGGGCCAAATTGTCATGTTCCAATCAAAACAAGGAACTAATCAGTTCCATGGGAGTGTGTATGAATATTTCCGCAACGGGGCTCTCGATTCCTATAATGGCTTTACGGATACTAAACCAGCCGATCGACAGAACATACCGGGATTCACATTTGGCGGGCCCGTCAAGAGAAACAAGGCCTTTTTCTTCACCAACTTGGAGATCCAGAGACAATCAAATCCCGAAGGGGCGGTGTTTACTGTTCCAACTCAAGCGATGCGAAGCGGAGACTTTAGCGCCCTAGGTATTCCGATTTACGACCCTACAACGACTCATGTTGATCCTTCTACTGGAAAACTCACAAGAAATCAATTTCCGGGAAATATGATACCTTCTAGCGAATTTGATCCGGTCGCGCTTAATGCGCTTAAATATGAGCCCCTTCCCAACCAACCCGGAGTCAGTGGGAATCTGCTCGCGTCAGGTGGAAATACTGCCAACAAGAATAGGCTTGTAGGCGCGTTCGATTACGACATTAACAGCAAGAATACCTTTCATGCAGACTATCTTCTTGACTTGACTACCTTTACGGACAATGGTTGGGCCCCATGGAATGCGATAAACCCGCACGCTAGTCCTTCAGGTGAAGCACTGGGGTTTACGTTCAAGACGCAGGTCTTCAATTTCCAAGAAACCCATACTTTTAGTCCAAAATTTATGACCACAGAGCAGTTCAGTTATCGTCCACGATATATTTTGCGTCAGGGTGCGCAGATTGACCCTAAAGATAAGTGGGCCGAAACGCTGGGTCTCAAGGGCTGGGCCGGTAGCCTTTTACCGCCTTCGTATGGCGGGGACTTAGGTTTTCCCAATTTTAACTTTAGTGGCTATGAGGGACTTGGCACAGCCAATTTGCAATTTGCAGAATATCCAATTAACGAGTATGACTACTCCCAGAACTTCACATACATCAAAGGGAAACACTCTATCGGATTTGGTGCCGGGTTGGAACGGAGCGAGCATGGCGCCGCAAACCAGACCCTCCCTACGGGACAGTACAATTTCGGTCCGCTTGAAACCGGACTACCAGGTGTTAAGAGGACAGGGGACGCTTTTGCGTCTTTTCTGCTCGGTCTAACAGACAATGCGAATAGCGTGCTTGGCCCAAGAGAAATTTGGCATGAATGGTACTACTACACGTGGATTGAAGATGACATCAAGGTTACACCGAAACTGACACTCAATCTGGGATTTCGGTGGGATATAGATGCACCTGTGTACGAAGCACACAACTTTGGCAATGGATTTAACTTCTACGGATTGAACCCCGTTTCCGGAACGCCGGGGGTGGTAACTTTCTTTGGGCAGAACGGCATCGGGGATAGCTTTTACAATACGGATTATCATCGTTTTGCACCTCGTTTCGGAGTTGCGTATGAATTCGCGCACAATTGGGTTCTCCGAGGAGGATATGGAATATATAACATTAGCCCCACCTTGGGAGCCAACCGGCGTGCGCCAGACTTAGGCTTTACCACGGCAGCGAGCTTCTCTTCACCTGATGGAGGGGTAACTCCCGCATTTCTACTTCAGAACGGATTCCCGTCGTACCCCCTGGGAGGTAATCGTGCTCTCCTCACTTCAGGGTTTGGTGCGGCGCCTCCAGGAGTGGCGCCAAGTACAAGCCCAACGTTCGTAGATCCTAACTGGAAGTTTGGTTACTCTCAGAATTTTAACCTTTCAATTCAGCACCAGTTGCCTTGGGACAGTATGGTGGAAGTGGCGGGTCAAGGAGTAAGGGGATTGGCATTACCAATATTTGTGAATTGGAATGAGGTTCCACCCCAGTTTTGGGGTATCTCTGGTCCGAACTTCGGGCGAAGACCATTTCCGCAGTTCAATAGCGTTACGCAAGTACAGGCAGCATCAGGATATTCAAACTATTATGCGGGTACCATTCGGTTTGAAAAGCGATTTTCCCATGGATTCAATATTATTGCTAACTACGCGTATCAAAAATCGCTTGGTTTTATGGGAGGGTCCATCTACTTTCCAAACCTCAACTATGGTCCGACGCTATTCGATCAGGCCAACATGCCCACAGGCCAGGCATACCAGACAGGCGCGATTGAAGGAACCTATTATCTTCCGGCAGGTCCAGGACAACGTTATTTTACTAAGGGGCCGCTATCCGAAATGCTGGGGGGATGGTACGTGAGCGGAATTTTCACACGACAGAGCGGTGAGCCGTTCGATGTAGGCTCGGGCATAGATTCTCTAAACGGTAACAGCCCATTGGGCGGAAGGGCGAACAGGGTTCCAGGTGTTGATCCGTATGCGCCAAACAAAAGTGTTAATGCTTGGTTAAATCCGGCGGCTTTTACAGCGCCGACTTTCGGTCAGATTGGTAACGATTGCTGTGGAACACTTTTCGGCCCGGCACAGACAGAGTTTAATATTGCTCTCGGTAAGGATTTCCGGCTAACGGAAAGGTTCGGGTTGAGATTCTCGGCAGAATGCTTCAACTGTACGAATACTTTGCAGTGGGGCTTGCCGGATGCGAACCTCTCAAGCCCGGGCTTCGGCAGGATTTTTGGTCCACTGGGCGAAGGTGCCAACTCAGACAAGCCGGAAGTAGGCCAGCGGATTATGCAACTTGGTCTAAAGCTTACTTTTTAACAGTTTATTGAAAAGCGAAGGCGATGTGTAGAGGCATTTGTATACCGCCACAAGTGCTACCGCAACAACCTTATGGGCTTTGATATCGAGATCGTGTTGGCCTGCGGCAACAGGTTTTGCGACGGTTTGCATTGCCAACAACAGAGGCTAAGATAAGAGATGCTGCTAGGTTTGCTTTTCTCGAGCGGTTTTCATATCAGGTGAGACAGGCGTATTTAAATTTCCTACTAATTTGCTTATTTTTGATAAGCTTTTTACCGCTTGATGCTGGGTCTATTTCCTCCCTTGGTTCAAGCGGAAATGGGAGCAAACAGCAAAGCTGTAGCGGTAACCTATCGGAGCTTGAAAAGTCATACGCTGGGATGTACCTCTCTCCATGCTCGGCGGAGGCTCATAACAATCTCGGTATGTCTCTCGGCGAAAGCGGCCACTTGGATGCCGCTTTGGCAGAATTACAAACTGCGACCCGGTTAAAGCCTGACTACGCACAGGCTTTTTATAATTTGGGAGTGACCTATCTCAAGAAAGCAAACCTGCTTCGCGATCACCACAGTGCGACCTATCGCCAGGAGCTTGTGTACGCTCTCCAGGCATTTCGGAAAGTGTTGCAACTTCAGCCCGGCTTGCCTGGCATTCATACACATCTAGGTATGCTCTATGAGGAAATTGGGAGCCATGAGGTGGCTGTTCAGGAGTTTCGAGAGGCCGTGAAATCCGATCCCAACCCGGCTTTGGCGTACAACAATCTCGGCACAGCGCTGGCGAATGACCGGAGATTCAAAGACGCCGTCCAGGCATTTAGGAAATCCCTCGATTTGAATCCACATTTCGTTACCGCGGGTCTCAACCTGGGGGATGCCATGCTGCAAACCGGCGGCATCTCATCGGTGGTTAACGAATGGGAGTCCGCGATCAATCGGAACCCAAGGTCAGCAATCGCACATACATATTTCGGCTATGCGCTGACATTCGATAATAAATCCTCAAAGGCAGTGGCGGAGCTTGAGGAGGCGGTTCGGCTCGACCCCAATCTTGCCATTGCTCATTTTTATTTGGGGCAGATTCTGGAAAAACTTGGCGATCTTGATAGGTCTGAAAAACACCTTCGTGAAGCCGTCAGGCTTAGTCCCGTCACAAATGCATTTCAGGTGGAACTCGGAGTCGTTTTTCAGAAAGAAAATAAGGTTTGGGAAGCTGTTGCCTTGCTTCGCAAGGCGGTGGCGAAAAACCCTGGAAACATTCAAGCTCAATACACTTTGGCAAGGGCGTTGCGAGCAGTTGGTGACACAGCCGCTGCTGGCCGCCACTTCCAAGAGGCTTCCACCCTAAGCGAGAAGGAGAATAATCTCGGAGCTGCCCAGGTTCAGATCCTCGAGGGTGCTCGTGACTTAAAAAGGGGGAAGGTTGATCAGGCCATCGCTGAACTCCGCGAGGCAACCGCCATGGAACCTGATTTACCAGACGCCAGCTATTATCTAGGCATTGCTCTCGCCGAAAAAGGGGATACTGGGGAGGCAATTCAAGCGTTTCAAAATGCGCTCTCTGGAAAGCCAGCCAATCCCGAAATCCATTACAACTTTGGAATTGCCCTCTGGCATGCAGGCAAAGCAGCGGCAGCAATCAGAGAATTTCGGCAAGCGATTCAATTCAAACCAGATTACGGCTTGGCTCATTGCGCTCTTGGCAAGGCTCTGAAGCATGAGGGTCAAGTGTTGGAAGGACAAGACGAGTTGAGGCGCGCTGCGCAATTCGGTGCTTGCGAGACGGCTAGCCATCACTGATGGCGTTCTCCCTTCATTCCTTATCCCCTTTTGCATGTAGAGAAGCTCACAGTGCTTCTATCCCATTGCACTCCCTTAGGAGGACCTATGGATCGGCGCACTTTTGTTCTTTCATCTCTCACAGGGATTACAGCGTCGACTCTCAGTCGCGCAATTTCGCCCGGCAGCCGCGCGTTAAAAGCTGACGGCGGTCCTAACCGGAGTGAGCCATTTTCCCCCTTCGAGTCAGGGGCAGTGGAGGTGATCCGTCAGGGGAGCATGGTTCGATACATTTCAGGTAGCACGGTTTATGTGGAAGAACTGATCGACGACCGATGGTCGGGACGCTTTTGGGGTCTCGGGGAATCCGCCCGCCATTCGCCCCCGCTGTGGACCAGCGAGGCGTTTGAGGTCCGACTAAAAACGGAACCAACGCCATGCAATGTACCGGGGACTCTGGCGGCGACAGGTTGGCAGTTGGTGGGCACTTCCGAACTGCCTCAAGATGCTAACGATAAACGTCATGTTGTAGTCGAGCTTTCTAATTCGATCCATCCCCTCAAATTGAAAGTTCACACTCTCCTAGATGGAACACCCGTTTTGATGCGCTGGCTCGAAATCACCAATACTTCCAGTTATTCTTGGGCGCTCACAGATCTCGCTCCGTGGTCAGGCCAGCTTTGGAATGAAGATGCACCGATTAAACTTGGCCGCTCTTTGCGATGGGACGACCAGTGGAACGGCTGGTTTGGTTGGACGCAGCTTCAAGGAGGCAGGAATGTCATTCCAGAGATTCGGGGACTTGCCTACGACGATCCTTATTTTGTTTTGCACAACGAAACACGCGGCGAATACTTTTTTGGGCAGCTTGCCTGGCCGGTCAACTTTTGGATAGAATTCAAGAAGGGCCCTGGCCTGGAATTCAAGATAGGCCCCGCCGCCAATAATGCTCTGAGGGTCATTGCCGCTGGGGAAACGATCTCCGCGCCCGCCGTTCATCTGGCCTACGTGAAAGGCGATTTCGATGCGGTGGTCCAGGCTATGCACGAGCACATCAGGCGCTCTGTGCTGCCTTCCCGCGACCCGCAGAAGGCGTACCTGATCCAGTATCTCTTTCCCGAAGACCAGCCCCTTAGCGTATATCACGGCGCAGATTACAACGAAGAGACGGTAAAAAAGTGTATGGACGTGGCAGCCGCCGCAGGCGTTGAACTTTTCATCGTAGATGGCCCTACGTGGTGCAAGACCTACGGCGATTGGCTCGAGCCGGATCCAAGACGCTTCCCAAACGGCCTTGGACCTCTCCGCGAATACGCTCACGAAAAGGGATTGCTTTTTGGACTCTACTTCGAATTGGAAGGCGGCCGCACGGGTTATTGCTCAAACGATGGCAAGGGCGCCTGCATCGCCAACTGGAACGAGAGTAAGATCTTCAAGAACCATCCTGACTGGTTCGTGCAGCCGAACTTCCAGCTAAACCTGGCGATTCCTGAAGCCGGAGTGTATTTCAAAAGACTGCTTAATGAAGTTGTCGAACACTACCAGTTAGATATCTACCGGCATGACTTTAACACGCCGCTCCAAGGGGATGGGTTGAACACAGTGCGCGATGGCTTCACGGAGAGCAACTACTGGAGGCATTACGAGGCGTTATACGAAGCGTTCCAATACGTCCATGAGAAGCATCCGCATCTCATTCTCCAACAGGCTGCCGCTGGTGGCCTGCGTCTCGATCTCAAGACATGCAGCGTCTTCGATGAGCAATACACCTGTGACCGTGTGAGCTCACCCTGGGTCTACCAGATGTCAGCGGGTCTGTCTGTGTATCTTCCGCCGGAAACCCTCGTGACGCCGAATGGAATGGCGGGTGATCAGCAACCTGATTTCCTCACGGTGCTGCGGGCCGCATATTTCCTGGGAAACACCCCCATGCTCTTCAATGCCATACTGCCTAAGAGCATGGAAGACTTCACCCCTGAGCGTCGCAAACAGTTCCAGCGTTATGCGGCGATTTATAAAAACTTTGTCCGTCCGATACTGACGGATTGCAAAGTGTGGCACCATGCCCCGGTGAACGCTGCGGGAGGGATTAAGGCAGGAGATTGGTTTGCGATGGAGTTCACTGCGCCGGATAGAACGAAAGGCTGGGCCGTTATCATTCATTTGACGAAAGCTGAGCCGAGTGTATACTCATTCAGACTGAAGGGGCTCGACTCCGCCAAATCGTACAAGGTCACATTTGACAATACGGGAACCAGCTCACAGTTCAGCGGATCGCGTCTTACAGAACACGGCCTGTCAGTTCGATTGGGCGCAGACCAATTATCGGAAGTGGTTCTGTTCGAAATATCAGACTGAGTCGGAATGTTAATTTCCCTGGCTCACCCGATGCCCAGTGAGCGTCAGAAGATAACCGTTGAGACTGAAAGGAGCCAAGTGGTATGGCTCGATTCAATCGATGCTCGTAGACAGCATGCTAAAAAAACAAAAAGCTGCATATATTTGTCCCCTAGTACTTGGTTGCGTAAATAGGCGTAGTTATGTTGAAGCTCAGTCGATCGTACCTCGCGTTTGGTCCACTCGAAGGATACCCCTCGCGGGTTGTAAGCCGCAATGAACGCATCGATGGCGTCGCGCAGTTGACGAACATTGGTAAAGCTGGCCCCTCTGCAGTGCCTGCCGAGCCAGCTGGAGCCAACCTCCACCTGGTTCAGCCAGGAGACGTGCGTGGGGGTGAAATGCAGATGAACCTGTGGATGTTGGCGCCACCGGCGGTCCTGCTTGGGCTTATGGGTCCTGAGATTATCCACGATCACGTGCAGCTCGCGCTCCGGATAAACGGCCACCGCTTCGTTCATGAAGGCCAAAAAATCCCAGCGCTAGCGGCGTTGGAAATGCCCGGCCTGCACTTCCCCAGTGGCCACCTTCCGGGCGGCAAACAGCGTGAAAGTGCCGTTCTGCTTGTACTCAGGACTGAAATCCGGCGAGGGCCTTGCCGTCAGGCAGCTGCAGCCACCCCTGTGCCCGCTCCGGGGCCTGAACTGCGGCTTCTCATCCGCACTCAACACTACGGCGTTTTCTGGAGGATGCAAGTAAAGTCCCACGAGGTCGGCCGCCTTGCGAGTAAACTCCGAGTCGGTGGAAATGCACCAGGAACGCCGTCGCTGCAAGCCGATCCGGTGTCGCCGCAAGACTGCCCACACCCAGTCCGCCGACACCCCCAAGGCCTGGGCTATAGTAATCGTCTGTTCGAGCTTGCATAGGCCGGGCCGCGGCGAGTCCTCCAACTGCGCTAACAAGTGTTTTTCCACTTCTGTTCCGTACTTAACGGGCTGCCTGGGACGGAGGTTGGTGACGTAATTTTGTGTGTGTAAAAGTGCGGAGGGTGTAAGTTGGTTTCGCATGGCAAGCGAAGACCAAAATCCTTAGAGAAAGGAACTTACACCCCATGAGGAAAGTAACACCGATCACGGAGCAGTTCCAACACTTTGTGCGGGACCTGAAGGAGACGTTTTGGGGCGACCTGTAGGGGAAGACGCGGCTGGCTTGGAAGGAGTTTTTGGAGGAGCAATCCCGGAAGGAGCGGGACCGCTATGTGGGGGTCGAGGACTACGCCCGCGCGGGAAAGAAGCGGCGGGGCTATCGCAACGGATTTTACGAGCGCGATTTCGTGACGCGGTTGGGGACGCTGCGTCTGCGGGTGGCGCGCTCGCGCGAGCGAAGCTTTCGGCCGCCGGGCCTGGAGCGATTTCAACGGCGGGCGGAGGAAGTGATGCTGCTGATTCGGGAGGCGTTCTTGCACGGCATCTCGACGCGGCAGGTGGGGCGGGTGGTAGCGATCCTGACGGGCGAGGTCGTGAGCGCGCAGACGGTCTCGAAGCTGAGCCGCCATCTGGACCGTTTGGTGAAGGCGTTTCAGCAGGCGCCTTTGAAGGATGAATGGGCGTACCTGTTCTTGGATGGCGTGAGCCTGCGGGTGCGGCGGCCGGGCGGTCGAAAGCGCGTGCAGATGCTGGTGGCCTACGGGGTGCGGGCGAATGGCACGCGCCGGTTGCTGGCCTTTCAGCGCAGCCAGGGCGAGAGCCAGGCGGCCTGGGAAGGCTTTTTGAACAATCTGTATGGGCGCGGCTTGAGCGGCAAGAACCTGCTGCTGATCGTCACCGACGGTTGCCCGGGCCTGGCCGCCGCGCTGCAGACCGTCTATCCGCAGGTGAAGCCTCAGCGCTGCTGGGTGCATAAGATGCGGAACATTCTGGAGCACGTGCGGAAACGAGATTACGAGGCGGTGAGAGCGGATGCGCAGGCGATCTATCGGGCGGAGAGTCGGCGCGAGGCCGAGCGGGCGTTTCGTCGCTTTCGAGCTCGCTGGCAAGCGGTCTACCCGACGATGGTGAAGCGGCTGGAGAAGGATTTGCCCGAGCTGCTCACCTTCTTCGACTTTCCCCGGCCTCTCTGGCGCAAGCTGCGCACCACCCACGTGATCGAGCGCTGCTTTGTGGAAGTGCGCCGAAGAACTCGGCCGATGGTTTGCTTCGTGAATGTCGCCAGCGTGGACCGGATCATCTATGCCATCTTCAATGGTTACAACGAGCAGCACGAATGGCGGAACCGTGCCCTCCGCCTTTTTACACAAGCAGCTTGACATCACCCGGAGGTTCGTCCGCTAGTCAGGCACAACACCTTTCGGTAAAATGACGCCACACTTGGAGACGCGCGCTGCGAAATTCCAGCCGCCCCTGGACGGTGCCGTTGCCAAATCCTCGGCTGCCAGCACGATAGTCCGGGAGTGCATGGCAAGCGATCGCGGCGTTTGATGCACGGCTCCAACGCTCCAATGGAACACGTTCACTGTCCTCCAGGTAATGCTCACGGCTTGTCGGCTCATGCCAAAGAACCTACTCATACGTTTTTCTACTAAAACAACTAAGTGTAAGGGTTGCCCGAAAACCCACCGTCATCGACTCAAAGGATTTCATCGATGAATGCCTTCCCAGGGGCTTGATAAAGCCTACCTCTGCATCGAGGTTCGGAACCTCTAGCCGCAACGTTCCAAAGTTTCATTTGTTCTTGTATTTGCTTTGGTATCAGATTAATTCTTCATGCGCGAGTGCAAACTCTCGATGCGTGCGGGCAGATTGATAAGCGGCCTCAACCGCGGCGACGCCGATTAAGCCATCCTCGCCTGTCGCGCACCGTGAGTGCTCACCCGTAATTGCCCGAGCGAATTCTTGAAGTTGACCGCTGAACATTTCGTGCGCTGCGCCGGAAGGCGAGCCCTCTCGGCGCTTGGGTTCATTCTGCTCGACATAACTCCAGCCGACGCCATTGTGAACTGCCGATTTCAACTGCCAGAGCGCGATGCGACCGTTTTCAGACGAGTCCCACGGCAAAAGGTCAAAGAGAATCTGTCCCTCAGTGCCGAAAATGTATCCGTACTCGGTCCACTCTCCAATACCTGAGCCTTGTGCCCATAGAGGTGAAAGACTTCGGCCGACGGTTCCAGTCTCAAACTGCAGCAGGAATCCGTTCGAAAAACGAATGACGGCAAGGCCTAGATCTTCCCAAACGGATTCCTTTGCCTTCCAGCCTAGCAGGTCTCTCGCGACGTTCATCGTCTGGGCGTAGATGGCTACAGGAGTTGTGTCTAGCCAGTAGCGAAAGAGATCAACATAATGAGGGAGGTGATCCTGAATGATTCCTCCTCCAACTGACGGATTTTTCCAACGCCAGTGATAGCCGGATAGATAGCCCTCCGGAACCAGATGTTCCGGGTCCATCTTGGCATTGCTGGCCCAGTGAACGCCGCCATAGTAAGGAATGCCGATAGTCTTATCCTGAAGGAGGGAACGGACTCTGCGTAATGTCGGATGGAAACGTTTCTCGTAGCCAACGAGCAAATGAACTCCATGCTTCGCAGCCGTTTCAACCATTGTCTTCGATTCACTCAGAGTCGGCGCCAGCGGTTTTTCAACCAAAAGGTGTTTACCCTTGGCAATCGTTGCGAGAGCGAGGGGGAAGTGAGAATCCGGAGGGGTTGCCACAATCACCGCGTCGAGCCCCGGGGCTCGCAGGACATCGTCAGGGTCTATCGAGGCACGGCCCACTGCCCACCGCCGAGTCGCATATTCCAAGCGCGCGGGGTCACGATCGCACAGCGCCACAAGCTCAAATTGATCGCTGTCCACGATGGCAGGGAGATGCGCGCTTAGCGCTGCCACGCCAAGACCAATAACGCCGACGCCAATTTTAGCTTTCCTCCGATCCTTTATCTTGCTGATGGCTTTCGGATTCGAGGTGGCCGTGGCCACCGGGTTCGCCCGTTGTTCATCCATTGCTTGCTGCTCGGCAGATTCTCTCGACCAAGCCTCCGTGCTGGCACGGACCGGTTAAATCCTTGCCTTCTAGAGCTGCTGGCAAGGCCCACAACATCATGTTTTGGTCGTAATGGCTGCCAAACAGTGGCATGCCGTTGTCGCCACGGATGATGTTAGGTTGGTTCCATTCGGAACCACTGTCCAGCGTGAGAGCCTGAACGCAGCGACGGGCAAGCTCCAAGCCAAATTCTTTCTCGTCGGCATACATGTACGTCATGGCGAGCATGTAGAGTTCAGGTACGAAAAACGCATTTGGCCCGTATCCGACACCTTCAGCGAGCGTTCCCTCCCGATGCGCCATATTCACGGCTCCATAGGCGGTGAGGTGGACGCAGGTCCGTTCAATGGTTCTGAGCGTGATCCGAATGCGATCTGTACGAAATACATCAGGCAGACCGTGAAATCGCGCCATCCAATTGCCATCTAGCTGGTAGGCAAAAATGTCATCGGATTTCCGTCCGTTCTTGGGTTCGTAATAAGCAAGATAGTACTGGCTGGCCCACATCTGAGTTTCCATCGCTTGGCTGCCTTCCTTAAACCATTGGCGGCATCGTTCTGCAAAGGCTTTATCGCCGACTTTTCGAGCCATTCGTTCGGCCATTTCCAGATTGGCAAGATGAATACCGCCGACGTGAGCCGTCATGCCAAACCACAGCATACTTTCGAACCATTCGAGGTGGTACCCTGGCTGGGCATTGGGCCGATAAGGATCAACATCATCGGTTGGAATGCTGATGATGTCTGCATCGCCATCGCCCTTTCGCAAATTCATCGTATAAATCGTATTTCTCTTTATGGAGGGATAGAATTCTCTCAAGACGGCTTCGTTGCTGGTTCGCATTAAATACCGATCGACCATGTCCACATAACTGGGGCCGGTTGTGGTGGCCTGGTAGCCTGGCGTTGGCATAGCCATTTCGGGCCCTGCGGTGTTCTCGTAGCCCCCTTTTGCTTCTCCTACCACTCCACCAAAAATCCAAGGTGCAGCGCCATTGGCGAACTGATACGCTTTGTAGCCTCGCATTGTGGACAGGGCGAGATCTGGGAAGAAATAAACGATGGGGACATTGGCGTAGAAGGTATCCGGCATGGGCTCAACTGCAGGGTCCTCTACAATTCCATCGATCATGCCGAAAAGCCCGTCTTCAGGACGGCACCGAGGCCCGATGGGAGGGCGAGCGACCGCCCAAAGGCTGTTCACTGGGAAGAGATACAAAATATTGACCAGCGATTCACGCAACCAAACCGGCAATTGAGTCTCACCGTAGATTACTTCTTGCCATGAGAGTACACGGCCGAGAAGTGAATCGTGCTGCCGACTAAAAAACTGAGCCACATCCAGCGCGTTCTTAAAGCGAGTCGCATACATGTGCATAAAGGTGTGAGGCCCGTTTCCTATCCACATGGGAGCGAACCATGCGAGAACAAAGCGGATAATCTTGCTCTCTCCGGATTCAAGGTTAAAGGCTGCTGAAACCGATCCGCCAAAGTCGGTTTCTTGAGCTTTGGGCAACGATGAGCCGATCACATGCCATGCCCGTCCGCTGCTGTATGGGATATCCTTACCCGAGAGCGCCCCTCCGGTTTGCACTTCAACGTCATCCGCAACACCTATGGCATAACCAATGTCTTTTACTTTCTCTGAGGTGACTACTAAGCCTGAAAAGCTTCCCCGAACTTCCTGCCGCAAGGCGTGTGTGGGCTCTTGTGCAACGGCTATCCATTCTATGTACGGATCGAATTTTCTCTTCCGAGGACTGTCTGAAGTAATTTGAGCTTCCGCCTGGGTCGGTCCTGGAAATGTGAAAGCGAGACGGCCTTCCTGAGGTTTACCAGCCCTGTTCCTTAAATGAACCTCAAAAACGACGCCGGGAGTGTTGCTGGTAACTGAATCTCCTGGAAGAAAGGGTGCCCATGCCCGCAAACCGACGCTTACAGGAGATCCCGGCATCTCATATTCGAGATCGGCCACAGGATAATGGCCCCAGTAGTGAATATCTGCCGGAGTCTGGACTCCGGTGAACATATACTCACCAAATGAGTCGTTCGGGCTGCTTAGCAACCAGACCTGGCCTCCCACACTCATGCCAAGGAATGGCCACTTGAGCGGGCCACGTTGCGGGCATATTGAGTTAAAGACGGTGCAGTAACCTAGTGTCGCGTCGGTTTCTAGGCTCATATACCCGGTATCAATGGCTCCTAATGCCATCCCTTGCCTTGGCGGTTGCTTTTGACGGTAAATCACTCCAGAAACGGGGTGAGAAAAACCCAAAGCTGGAAACTCAAGCCATCGTAGGGCTGGCAAATTTGTCGGAAACAACCCCCCTTGTCGCAAAGGCTCGGAGGCCTTGGCCCAGGATGGTAACGCTTTTAATCCGGAAAGAGTGACAGCGCCAGTCGCTAGCAAGAGCTGGAGTAATTCACGCCGATGCATAAGCATTCGCGGTCATTTTTATCAGGGTAGAGACCTTGTTTGCGCTTGGGCAGGAAATCGCTGAATTACACCATCTTTCCTGCCTGGATAACACGATCCACCAGACTCCCAGGGGCAGTTGTTTCCTTCAAGCTTTTTCCCTCCAGAGCGGCCGGAACAGCCCAGAGAATCATATTCTGATAGTAGTCAGCGCCGTAGACGCGCTTTCCAGTATTGCCGCTAACCACGTTCGGTTGAGTCCACGTATACCCATACTTCACGGAAATACCCTCCAGACACGTCTTGAGGATATGCAATCCGACATCTCGTTGACCGTTGTACATATAGGTGGCCGCCAACATATACACTTCCGGGGGAAAATAACCGTATGTTCCATATCCCACATGAGGTACAGGTTTACCGTCAGGCTCTGTAAAATTAGCGGCTCCATAGCGATTGATTGCCACGCAAGTGTTCTTGATTGTATCCAGCACGACGGACACCCGATCCTTCTGAAAAACTCCAGGCAAGCCGTGATAGCTTGTCATCCACTCTCCATCCAACTGATAACCAAAGATGAGATCGGATTTCTTGTCGAGTTCTGGCTCGTAATATGCCAGATAGTATTTACCTGCCCAGAGTTTCGATTCCATCAGCTCGCTGCCGGCCTTGATCCACTGTTGGCATTGGGAGGCAAATTCGGTATCCCCCATCTTGTTCGCCATGCGCTCTGCCATCCGCAGCATCGCCAAGTGAACGCCTCCCACGTGCGGCGTCATGCCAAACCATCCGTTGCCTTCGAACCAGTCAAGACCGCCGCCTGGTTTGGCATGTGGCTGAGTAGGGTTACGGTCGCCGGCAGGGACACTGATAATTCCCTCAGGACCTGGACGCAGGTTAATCGTGTAAACAATGGCTTTCTTCAGTGAGGGATAGAACTCCTTGAGGATTGAATCATCCCCTGTAGTTTGCCAGTAGCGATCAAACATGTCCACATAGCAGGGACCATTCAGCGTGTTTTGATAGCCGGGTGAGGGTGTAGCCATATCGCAAGGGTCTGTGGCGTGGTAGCCTTCCGCCGAGCCCGCTGTACAGCCTCCAAAAACCCAAGGCGGCGCGCCATTTTCAAACTGATAGGCTTTGTAGCCACGCAAGGTTGAAAGCGCCAGTTCGGGGAAAAAGTATACCAGCGGCACATTTCCATAAAAGCTGCAAGGGATGCATTCAATCTGCGGGCACTCTCGGGGACACTCGCTCATCCCAAAAAGACCGTCCTCCTCACGACACCACCTGCCGATTGGCTCCTTGGCGACCGCCCAGTATCCGGTTTTGGTGATCAGATGGAGAATATTCACCAGAGATTCGCGCAGCCATACAGGAAGACTCTGGTCAGTGTAAACGGCCTGTTGCCAGGAGATCGTTCGCTTGAGAAGTGCTTGGTGATTTTCAACAACGGTCTGGGCTACATGAACGGCATCCTTGTAATTGCGCGTATACATCCGAGCGAAAACGTTGCTCTTCTCACCTTTCCACAAGGGTGAGTACCAAGCGAGAATAATACGGATCACTTTGGTTTCATGGGGATTCAAGCTGAAGTCTATAGCCAGGGAACTGTCAAAAGCGCCTTCGCTGCTGCGTGGGAGCCGGTCAGCAATGGCCATCCATTGCTGACCGGTGGCCCAGTCATAGCCCTCTGTCCAGAGGCCACCCCCAAAACGAACTTTTTCCGAACCCATCACGCCCAGAACATAGCCGGTGCCGGTTTGCGCACTGACGGACAATCCTGAAAACTGGCTGTGTTGCACAAGTTGCCTTCTGGCAGGAATCGTTCCGTGAGCCACCGGATCTGAAACGGGGAACCATTCAATGTAGCGCAACCGCCTCGGGCTGGTAGGGGAGATTTGAGCCTCCGCCTGTGTGGGGCCAGGAAAGCTGAAACCGATAGTGGCTCTCTGGGATTGAGGGGTGAAGTTTCGCAAATGAATCTCAAAGATAGCTGCAGGAATGTTCGATATCTTGACATCCCCGGGAATAAATGGCGTCCAAGCTCGCAATCCTACACTCAAAGGAGCATCTAACTCGTATTCCAAGTCGGCGATAGGGTAGTGACCCCAGTAATAAATATCCTTGGCGCTCTCGATGCCGGTTACGGCTCGGGTTGATAAAATCCAAGTGCGACCTCCGACGCTCAGGCCAAGGAAACCGTATTGGAGTGGTCCGCGCGTAGGGACCCCCGAATTGAACAGATTGCAGAAGCCAAATGTGCCATCCGTGTCGAGATCAAGAGAACCGGTAGCTACCCCCCCGAGCGGCATCCCGTGAGGAACTTCGTCAGTGCGGCGATAAATGATGCCACAGGCGGGTTCGGAAAATCCTTCCGCAGAAAATTGGGCCCACTGCTTGCCAGGTACCTCTAGGGGAAACAAACTCGGACCTCGTTTGGCGTATGTCCACGTTTTGCCTTCAGCCTCTATTTCAGATGAACTCTTGCCTCCCTTGCAGCTTTCTAATAAGAGACTTCCTGACGTTGTGAAAACGCTGAGTACTGAATCTCGGATGAAGCGACGTCTATCCATTCTCTCCTCCTTCCTTTCCTTTCTCGCTAAGGTTATTCTTGAGTAGGGCGAATGCTATATCTCTCCCTCCTCAGCCGCGCATGATGCGCAACGCGGTCGTCGGTATCCAGAATTTGCGTTCACTTCCTCCAACGTGATCTTTCCATTTACCACACGCATCTAAAAGCTGTCAAGGGCTAAACTATCATAGTCAACCGATAAATTAGCTACGTTTATCGATAAACTTAAAACGTCAATTACAGCACGACCAAAAACACATTGCCAGAATGAGCTGAGGGTTGTCCGTCCGAATATAATAAAGGCTCGGTGCTTTTTAGCCCAACACCGGAGGCGACTTGACGGAAGTGGCACAGAATATCAAGTAACTTTATCAAAACAATGAGGGAAAATCATGCGTTAGATTCGCTTTGGGAGAAGCCACCGCCCGGGTGCGGCCCTTGGTGTGATTGGTTTTGCAAGAGGTCTGAATTGCGTATAGCCGAAAACATTGGAGATTTAGCGATTTTTCGTCACAGGAATATAGAACTGGAATTGCTGGTGACTTTGGAGTCGTAAAAAATGGGGGGTGCCGGTAGGTGCACCGGTTGACTTAAGATCGTGAGGCACCCTATAGTTGTGGTTATGGCTTACGATAGAGGCAATGAGCTGGTGCCGTATCGAGTACGGCAGGATGAATGAGGAAAATGCGGGATTATGAAAGCAGCGATGATGCATGGGGTTGGGAGGCCGTTACGAGTGGAGGAGGTGCCGGTTCCCGAAATTGACGCCGATGAGGTTCTGGTAGAGACACGGAGTTGTGGAATTTGTGGTACAGATCTACACATTCTTAAGGGGTTAGGCTACGTGCCGCCTTTGCCACACATTCTGGGCCATGAGCCTGCCGGAATCGTCACTCGGGCTGGAAAAAATGTAAGGGGTCTTAAGGAGGGCGATCATGTTGTTCCGCACTTGTTCCTCAATTGCGGCCGGTGTTACTACTGCCGGGTGGGGCACCAGCAGCAGTGTTCACAGCTTAAGGGGATTATTGGAGTGCTGGTTCCTGGAGGTTTTGCAGAGTACTTTAAGGCGCCAGCGGCAAACCTGTTTCGTCTTTCTGATCGGGTCGCGTTCGACGTAGCAGGATTATTGGCCGACGCGGTAATTACTTCGGTACATGCTTTCAGGAGGGCTAACCTTTCCCTCGGAGACACCGCAGTGGTGATAGGAACAGGAGGGATTGGCCTCATTTTGATCCAAATCCTTTATGCTGCTGGCATACGGGCGATTGGCGTCGACCGGTCCGACGAACACCTTCAGCTAGCCCGAAAACTTGGTGCGGAGGCCACGGCGATAAGCGGAGCGCCAGGCACACGCGCTCAAATCAGGGAATGGACCGATGGTTTTGGCGTTCAATGTGTGTTTAACTGCGTTGGGACGCCCCAGAGCATGCGGGAGAGCGCTGACTTCGTGATGCGTTGCGGACGAATTGTGGTGATCGGAGAAGAAGCTGACTCTCCGTTGATTGATACCACCGAGATTGCCCAGAAAGAACTGGAGATCATCGGTTCCCGCAACGGAACTCAACAGGATCTTGTAGAAGGGATCCGTCTAGTGGAGGCTGGAGTTATCAAACCGCCTATTGCCCGACGGTTTCCTCTGGAAGACATTAATGAAGCATTCGATTTTCTGCGTCAAGGGGCTCTCGGCCGCGTCGTCGTCAACATCAAGTAATAAGGCTATTTACGTTCTATCTTTCGGAGGTTGATGCGATGGAGAAATTAATTATTACGGTAACTTGTGACTCCACGATGTCGTACCCACGGAATCCTTATAACCCGAAAGGACTAGAGGCCTTAGCCGAAGAATACATTCGCTCGGTAAATGCAGGGGCGGCGATCTGTCATCTTCACGGCCCCTACACGGTTGATGAGAAAATTCGGGCTGACGGGACAAAACTTTCTGACCTCGATATCCCCGGTTGGCTACGGTTAAAGATGCTCATTACCGATAAAGTTAAACCGATTATCCAATATGGTATTGCCAATGGTCGGTTTCCGCAGCGAGTGGAACTGATGAAGCAGCATCCCGATATGATGTCAATTTGTTTCAATGCCCATGACGAATGTTTTCAGCCGGACCCGCAATATCCACCCGTTGAGCTTTATGGAATTCACGACCGCGAGGAGCTTGAAAACTACTGCCGTCTGACCCAGCAGTATCTAATCAAGCCTGAAGTGGAGGCTTTTCATTACGGCGCCATTTGGAATGCACAGCGAATGATCCAGAAAGGGATCCTCGATACGCCCGTCTGGACCACTTTTTTCCTCGGATGGCCGGGAGGCTGCTGGACGCCGTCCACTGTAAAGGCCCTGCAGTATATGCATGACCACAAGCCCGATCATTTCAACTACAGCGTGAGTGATATGGATCCTCCGACCCATTGGCAGGTTCTTGCGCAGAGCATTCTGCTCGGTGGCCACATCAGGGTTGGCATGGAAGACAGTCCGTATCTTGACGGCAAGGGAACACTGGCTCGCAGCAATGCGGAGTTGGTTGAGAAGGCCGTTCGGATCGCGCGAGAGGTGGGCCGTGAGGTTGCTACTCCCGAAGAAGCAAGAAAGATCATCGGACTCAAAGCGTGAATAGCTTTCTCAAAGGGTAAGTCACTGGTTCGACCAGTGCGACTTGCAAAGGTTTGACCGTTGAGGCATCACAATCCTCTTTAGGGGGCTTGATGGAGACCGTCTGAAAGCAAGGAGATGGTATGAATGTCTCTGACTCCGGCGTGCGGGAGGCTCCGGGAGGGAGCTTCCTGAGTATACAGGTCACAGGCTGTATTTGTTCCTTTGGGCGAGCGACTCCGTCAAGGAGATTGGTCAGACCTGTGGCTGGACGTCATCATGAGGCGCGTGGCAACCTCGGATAGGAGTGTGGTGACCGCCGCAGAGTGCGTCTACTCCACCTGGCAGTTCCAACCCATGACCAGGAGGAAAAACAGGTGGAAAAGCGTTATATCGGAGTCGACTTGCACCGCAATCAGTTCACCGTCTGCGTGCGCTCAGGCAATGGCAGAGTGAGCCTGCGCGAATTGAAGCTGGAAGGCTTAGCCCAGTTTGTGAAGAGACTACGTCGAACCGACGAGGTGGCCGTAGAGGTCACGGGCAACACACGGCTATTTCACGATGCGGTGGCGCCGCATGTGGCCCGGGTAGTGGTCGTGGATACGAACCAGTTTCGCGTGATCACGCAATCAGTGAAGAAGACCGATGCCAATGATGCACAACTGCTGGCGCTGTATCTAGTTGTCTGATTTGGTCATGTTCTTAACGAACGTAACAAGTTTTTCAGCCGGCTTTTGCCAACGGCACGGTGCCATTAATGATTGCATCGAGTTGCGCATCGACTCGCTGCAAGGCCGCCGACAATTTGGGCGGCTGCGCAACCGGATGCTCCTCGAAGGCTGCCAGGGCCGGTCGAAAGACTCGTGCTTCCAGGCGCGTCATCAGCCGCGCTACCTTCCAGCCATACGGAGTGAGAAAGTAGCGATGCGCTCGCGGCGGGCGGAAGATCAGCCCCTTCAGTCGCAGGCGTCGCAGATCGTACGTCATTTGGGCCGTCGAGTAGGAAGAAGGCTCGACTCCCAACAAGTCCGCCAAGTGACGATGCAGGTCACGATTGTGGAAGCCCTGAATCAAGAGTGGGAACAAGCTCAGCACCACCCACCGGGCCATCACCGAGGATCGCCAAACTTCAATCCCGGCGCTTTCTGACCTTCCTCGTTCACGGTCGGTTGCACCACTCTCTGGATGCTGTCGCCCGAGAGGCCACAGTTGTGGCTCACCCGTTCGACTTCCAGAAGTCGCCGGTTGATGTGGCGGCCCAGGCGCTGCAGATAGGACAGGTTGGCCAAGCCTTTGTTCACTTCAAAATCCTTGGGATTGCGGAAGATGCCTTCGGTGCGCAGGCCGTGCCCTTCCTTGAACGATTGTTTCAGGTCAAATTGCTTGTACTGGATGTGCAAGCGGGGATGGACCCCTTGCTGCATGACCCGGGTGCGAAAGGAGCCCGGCATCGCCTTCGTGATCCGGCGGTCAAAGAGGAGTTGCAGGCGATGGGGCCGGCCCATGTCCAGGTTCTCACGCATCACCTCTTCAAAGAATTCTCGCCCCTTCTGCGGGCGATCGAAGATCTGGGTCAGGCTCACCTCCATCTGCCAGATCGACAACTGCCAGTCGTAGCCGGCCTCCCAATCCTTCGCACGCAAGGGCAGCGGCAGGCGGTCCAGCCACTTGAGGAACAGGCGCTCGATGTCCTCCGGACCCTACGGTCCCAGGTTTCCTGCAGCTTTCTCAGGTCGGCACAGGAGAGAAAGCCGTTGTTCAGCGTCTCAAAAACGATGCCCTGCTTCTCTAGTTGGCGCTTCGCGCATTCGTTGTGATTGTCAACTGAAAATTCCCCAGTTATTGACGCTTTAAATTTCCCCAGGTCTTGTCGTGCGGGGACTGGGCTGGGGGGAGAGCCCAGCCCCCGGCCACGCTGCTTCAGCTGGCCTGAGTGGCCGCAGCCTTGCTCAACACCCCAGCTTTTCTTTTATCCTTCAGCCGATAGCTTTCGCCCTTGACGTTGATTGTCGTCGAGTGGTGCAGCCGCCGGTCCAGAATAGCGCTGGCGATCCGATGGTGTAACGCGCCACAATAATTTCCATGAATTTTCTCTCGGAAATTTTGGAAGATTTCTCAATTCGTGTCTCCATTTTGCCGTTTTCGGCAACGCTGGCAGGATGGGATAGGATACTTCGGTGTGTAGGTAAGCGATGCACCCTCTCCCTGCTGGAGACTGCACACTTCTGGGCCGCGAGTGCTTGTCGGCTTGCGAGTGCGAATCCCGGGCTTCCGCCAAACGCCTGAGAGTTTATCGCTTTGGTGCCAGGATGGCCCTAGAAATGCGAGACATGCGGCTCAGGTGTGCGTTGGTTACAAGACGAAGTTTCTCAAGCTCGCTGCCAAGAGGCGTGCTGGCTGAAGACGCTCGATCGATCCGGCATCGCGTTGAACCGACGGAAGTGCGAGCAATTGAGCGGCCAGAAAAACCAGTCACAATCTTTCCCCCGACAGCAAGTTTAATTTGAGAAAAATCGTCTCCAACCGGGCAAAAGATCGTGGCGCGTTACAGTACTTTTTCACGGTGCGGGCGGCCAAATGGAGATGGCGGGCAATGCGGCGCATCGACCAGTGCTCGCCTCTGGCCAGCCGATGGATTTCGTTAATCTGCTCAGCGTTCAGCATGGTTCCGGTTATAAGCCACAGCCGCCGGCGAGGCCAGAGGCATGTTCTTTACAAGAAACGTGGCCGACGCTCGGAAAAGGCTCGACGGGCTGAAGAATCAGCAGTTGAGAAGCCGCCAAGTTGCTCTTTACAAGCTCGTCGGCGGCCGGTCCCAGCAGCCAAACCTCAGAAGGACAACGTCTTAGGTCGAGAGCCAAGTTGTTCTTTACAAGCTTTTGGAGGCGGCGGCCTTGGTCGCGGAAATGCTGTCGCTGCCGGTTGCGCTCGACGGCTCCGGGGTGAGTTTGGCGATAGCACTTGCTGGTAACCGGGATGCTCGTCTCGCCACTTCTTGCGGCTTTCGCGAACGACCTGGGCGTAGAGGGGATCGGAACGAATTTTTCGCCGGTGATAATCCCGCTGTCGTTAACGCTGACAGGCGGGCTGGCTGCAAACCTGTTGTTGGGGATGGTAAGGGGCAGGCTGAAAAACTCGCCGGCAACAACGGCAACGACGCAAACTCATCAGGCAACTCCGGATCAGAATGTCCTTCGCTCATTCTGTCCAGAAGTTGCGTTTAACCTGAAGCCGCCGACAAAAAATTCAGCCCACATAGAGTCTCATGCAGAGTTTTTACCGCCTCCCCGCGGATGGGGCCACTGCTCATCAGATTGCCAAGACTGCTGCTCTTTCTCGTTGCCGCGGACAGATGGTAAGGAGCAAGCTGAAAAACTTGCTGGCAATAACGGCAACGACGCAAACTCATCGGGGCGGCTCCGGATCAGAATGGGATTTGCTCATTCTCTCCGGAAGCCTCGCTCAACCCGAAAGCACCGATCAAAAATTCAGTCCCTATAGAGTCTCATTTAGAGTTTTTACCGCCTCCTCGCAGACGAGGCTGCTGACCATCAAACCGACAGAAACGCTGCTCTTTTATTCCGGCACGAAAATATTTTGAGGACGAGGAGCGCCAGGAAGAACGGAGGCGGCACGATCCCCTCTTGCCCGCCCCGCCTTCAGCCTCGGCTCAGGCCAAGAAGCGTTCCCACCAAACCGTGGACGGCTTTCCGGTGCACAGCTTCCAGACGCTGCTGTCGGCGTTGGCCAGCCGAGCGCGCGTGACTTACCGGCTCCAAGTCGGGCAAGTCGGAGGAGAACGCCAAACTGAGCTTCCAGCAGGTACCGGAACCCACGCCGCTGCAGGCTCGAGCCTATGAATTGCTTCGCCTGTTCTCAGTAGAAGGAAAGCGACCTTTAGACTATCCCTCTGGAAGTCAACGAAATATCCCCTCGGCGCTCATGGAACTTCGGACTGAAGGAGCGATTCCAAAATTACCAGATCCTCATCGCCAACCCGACGAATGGAGGCGGGGATGTCAGCCGGAATGCCGACGTGATCGCAGGCCTTTAGCTCTGCTTCTGAATCTCCCAAACGAATCTTGGCCCTCCCAGTTTGCACGGAAATGATTCTGTACTGCCCAGCAGTTAGCGGAAGTTCGTTAGATTGCACTCGCAGCACTGCTAGCTCCAGGCCTCCGACTTCAGGACTGTACGTCCTCGCCGCCGGAATCAGCACTTGCCTCCCCGCCTTCTCCCAGGTTGAGGCGTCACGAATGGCGCGTTCTAAGAAAATTGTCCCATTCATTTCTTCTGCACCCATCCCAACAAGTTTCGCTGCAGATGGATCTCTTGAGCTGGGGTCAACGTCAAAGAAGATCCCCCATCCTCCCATGATCAGAGAGCCGAAAATGAAAGGCACGGTGTGCTCGTGACCGGAAAGATTCTGAAAACCGTGGTCGGTCATCGGCGGGATCGGCATGGCATATCCCTCATTCACTTCCGCCCGATAAGGTCCTAGAAAGGTCCTGCCCTTGAGCGGAGAATATCCCAGGTGGATTTCAACGCCCTTCCAATGGCGATGCAGAGGAACACCATAACCTCCGGCATTCAAAAGCGCCAAGTTCCACGAATGGTGATCTCCGTAAATCAACGGAACAATAACGATGTTGAGGTTTGGGACCACGAAGCTGGCCAGTTCAGGAACATGCGCAGAACTGGCAATGTAGATGCCGTTACCCGTGCTGATCGCTTGCAAATTGGTTAGAAAGCAATCCTTAATGTACTCGATAGCCCTGTCTGATCCAACCATATACGCGGCTTCGAGCTGGTCGAGCACCTGACCGATCCATAAGTCGTAATAATAGAGGTTGAAGATGAGAGCGCGAAAATCCGACGGTACCGAAGCGACGGCCAAGGTCTCGAGTTGTTGAAGCAACATCGTCACTCGGTCGAGACAGTCGGAGCATCGGCTACTTCCTGAATTGCTTAGTTGCGCCTGAAGGGCTGTCCTGGTTGCGCTAAAGGTTCCTATGGTGTGGGAGCGATAGCCATAAGCAAACAGGCGAGCCAGCACTGTGTCAGACTCATTGATGTGAAACACGTTTCGATTATGACGATGGCTCCAGTAAGCCTTTTCAATCGTGCCGCGATAGATTTCACTCTTTGCCAGGCCCATGATGGAGCGCCTCAATGATCTCGTCCGTCATCCGCGCAAGGTCATACGTGGCTTTCCAATCCCAATCGCGCCGTGCTTCTGAGTCGTCGATCCTGTGAGGCCAGCTTTCTAAAATCGCGACACGGGATGGATCAGGCCTGTAAGTAATCTGCACGTGAGGCAATCGTTGCTGAATGGCAGCAGCCATCTCCTCGGCGGAAGGGTTGATTCCTGCCAGATTGTAGACTCGGCGTCTGAGTTTTTCTTCCGGCAAGTCATGCAGCTCCAGCAGAGCACGTACCGCATCGGCGATGTATAGCATGGGTGCGCGCGTCGTCGGGTTGATAAAAAACTCATAGCGTCCTTTCAGGACAGACTCCTCAAACGCCATGGAACAGTAAGCGCTGACCCCGCCCGCCGCACCGTGGGGAGCAACTACTGCCGGCAATCGAACCGCGCGAAAATCGATTCCAAAGCGGTGGTGGTAGTAAACCCCCAGCCGCTCGCCGGCAACTTTGGTTACTCCATAAAGGCTCACGGGCCACTGGGGAGCATCAATTGGAAGCGGATCAGGAAGGCCCGCACCATAGGTCGCCACAGTGCTCGAAAAAATCAGCCGTTTGACTCCCGAAAGCCGCGCCGCCTCATAAACGTTGCAGATTCCATCCATGTTGGCGCGCCAAGCTAGAGCGGGCTGCTGCTCGGCCACGGACGACAAAACAGCTCCCAGGTGAAAGATACTCTCGATGCCATGATCGCGAACAGATCGAAGAACATCTTCTCGATTGCCGAGATCTCCTTTGACGAACACTACCCGTCTGAATTCAGCCGTCTCCACATGCGGACGGGGATTCAGATCAAACAGCACAACCTGGTCGCCACGTTGGACGAGCGGAACCAACAGCCGAGATCCGAGATTGCCTGTTCCGCCGGTAATTAAAATCCGCAAAATCTAATCCCTCCTTATCATCAAGGTGGTTCTCAGCAGTTCTCCGAACCTCCAACATGACGAATCGCTCGGGACCTCCTTGCATCCAAAAATCACAAATCCGAAATGCGAGGCCGCGTGTGCCCGCATCCTCCCCGCTTTCAGACAGAAAAGCGAGAGAGCTTTTTTTGAAAGCCCGGGCGACTGAGAACTTCTGTGTTTACCACATTTTCAGGGATGCCTCCCTTTGCTACGCGCAACATTCCTTCCATAATAGATTTCATCGTCGCACGGCCGGCTTGCCGCGTTGACGCGAGCCAATGCGGTGTAAGGATGACATTCTCAAATTTCAACAGAGGGTCAGAGGCGGGTAGGGGTTCCTGTTCAAACACATCAAGGCCGGCTCCCGCGATCCAGCCTTCTCGCAAAGCGCGAACCAGTGCCGGTTGGTGGACGATTTCTCCTCTCGCGACATTGATAAAATAGGCCGACCGCTTCATCAGCCGAAACTCCCTTTCGCCGAACATCCTGCGGGTTCGCTCGGTCAGCCGGCAATGCAGGCTGATGAAATCTGCTTCACCGAGAACCTCCTCCAGCGTTGAAACGAGCGTCACCCCAAGCGCCCTGGCTTGGTTGGAATCTGCATTCGGTGAGTACGCCAGCACACGCATCTCGAAGGGAGCCACAAGGCGAACCAACTCTGCTCCTGTCTTTCCGAGGCCGACGATGCCCAAGGTCTTGCCCCTAAGATCATCGCCCATCATGTCACCTTGCCGGTCCCAACGGCCCGAACGCGCCAGCCTTTCTTGTTGTTCCAGTTTCTTGGCAAGCGCCAAAATAAGCGTCATGGCCGCCGAAGCCGTTGAGTGCACAAGTGTATGAGGCGCATTAAACACGACCACGTCGTTAGCTGTGCACGCTTCGAGGTCAATCTTGTCGTAACCAGCCCCGGCGCGCCCGATGGCCACCAGGTTTTCCGCCCCATTAGCGAACGCTGAAGCCCTCACCCAGGGACGGAAAATCACTAAACCATTCGCTTCCTTGATGTGATGAGGGCAGACTTCCAACGAATACAAACGGTCCCAGTAATTTTCCTCACCCGGCAACGGCCTCTGGTCCCCGAGGAAGCCAACCTCTATGTGCGGGGCGTCTCCAATTACATCCAGTCCGATATCCCCCACCGCCAACTCTCCCTGCTCGTTGAGGTAATCGCCTGTAAAAAACAGCTTAAACACGCGCATGGCAGCCGCCTTATGGTTGGAAGCCGTCTCCTGTTGTGTTTTCCACATGACATCCCGAACGCTTCGTGAAATCCGTCTGGAGGGCTGTACCTAATCCCGGCCTATTCCCGTTCAAACTTAACTGGCCGTTAGCAATGGAAATTTGATCTGTAACTACGTCGTTGTACCAGCCTTCGACGTAACCTCGAACAACCTCCATAATCATGGCATTGGGAATGTGCATCAACAGATGGGCCGAAGCCCATAACGCGACCGGACCGATGGTGTCGTGCATTGTGATGGGCAGATAGTAGGTATCTGCCAAAGCGCAAATTTTCCGTGCCTCAGTGAAACCGCCGCACCAACTGATGTCAAGCATAATGATGTCCGCCACCGGCTTCTCGATCAGTTGCCGGAATCCAAAGCGCGTAAACACTCGCTCACTTTGACATAAAGGAACAGTTGTTGAAGCTTTCAAGCGAACGAACGCTTCGGGGTTGTCGGGCGGCATGATCTCCTCCAACCACATAATATTGTAAGGCTCGAGCGCTCGGGCAATCCGTGTGGCAGTCGGCAGATCCCAGCGGGCATGGCCTTCGACCGCAACGGCCATCGTATCGCCTGTAGCCCGGCGAATCTCCTCAATAATAGCAATTCCCTTTTTCAAATCATCTTTGTCCAAACGATGCCCCAGCACCCCCGCAGCAGTTTCCGCGCCCCAGATAATGACCTTGTCGCTCGGAGATTCAGGCCCAGCAAGCGTCGGGCCAAACTGGTCAAAGGGCCAGATCTTCAGCGCCTTAAAACCCTGCTGCAACAAATCCTGCGCGAGATCCCCCGCCCGACCGTGCATCCAAGCATCATAGTCAGCGTATTTTCCATATCCGACACATGTGTTGTACACGGGAACGCATACGCGGTTCCGCCCGCCGAGAAGGTTATAGATTGGCTGGCTCGTGATTTGGCCCGCGAGGTCCCACAGGGCGATATCGATCGCGGAGATTGCGCGCATCTCCGCCCCGGCGAATCCGCAGAAGTTAACTAGCGAGAACAGGTTGTTCCAGTGATTCTCAATGTCCCGCGGGTCGCGATTAATCAATAGCTTTGCGAATACATCGTGGATAATGGCGCTCACCGCGCGCGGCAGATAATAAGTCTCGCCTAATCCCACCAATCCCTCGTCAGTATAGATCCGAACCCAAAGGTTGTTCGGTAAGGCCTGGCGGGACGCTGAATGATCTTTCACCCAAACGGAGTGGGGCAAAGCTTCAAACCAAATAGTCTCGACGCGCGTTATCTTCATTTTCCTCAGCCCAGTGCGGAGTCCTAGCGCTTCTTAAGGCAGCAACATTCAGGCGCTGCCCCGGCGCAACGCACGCATTGTGTTACTTGCTCTTCTCCATCAGCTTGTAAACGACCACCGCCGACTCAGGCTGGCTCTTCAATATCACTTGAAGCCCTTGTTCCATAAGTTCCCGGCCGGTCATCTGCGTCACGCCTGGGTTATCCAGATTCCTCACTTTATAGCTTCCATCTGGTTCAAGCCCATGCAGGCGAAAGCACATGGATTGACACGAACTCCGCACACGCCGGAACGCTTCGATCATCCCTTCGCCAAGACCCGGCCGATTATATTGCCATGCCATCCAAGCCTTATTCGTCGGATCATAACGCGTCAACGGATAGTAATCGCCGAAAAAGACCTTAGCGACTTCCCTCCACTGAGCAAGCATATGACGAAGGTGGTTGTAATCTGTGTCCTTTCGTCGCATGTCCCAAGCAAGATTGATCTGGGGTCCCCATGCACTGCGAAAATCATAATCGTCGTGGGCCACCGTTGGGGTTCCGAAGAAAGGAATCCAGAAGGCGATCCCATAGCTGGCGTTCTGTACTCCAACCGGTTCATAGGTGTAGTCGCTGCGATGCAAGGGTACTGCCCGGCGCAGCGTCTCCAAGTCGTTCCGCCGGCCGCCGCTGGCGCACGTGTCGAAAAGAACATTGGGATGCAGGCGGTGCAACCCATCCAGATACTGAAGGAAACCTTCTACGTACCTGATTTCCGTGATCCCTTGGCGATCCGGCGTATCATGGTCACGCCAGAATTGCAAAGGCGCGATATTAAAATCCGTCCTATATACATCGATACCTTGCTGAGTAATGAGATTGCTCATATGGTTGACCAACCATTTGACTGCGGCTGGATCTCCTAAGTTAAGGAGCGCCTGACCGTGCTTCTCTTCCTCCGGTGTCCTAAGCAGCCAGTCGGGATGTTCATTCCATAACCAAGTTCCCCGGGTCACTCGCTCCGGTTCCACCCACACGATGGTTTTTATACCTCGCGCATGGGCGTAATCGCTCACTGCCCGAAGGCCATTCGGAAATCGTTTCTTGTCGACCTCCCATGTTCCCGTGTTAACCCAACTCCCGTTGTTGACGTACCAGCCAGCGTCCATCCACCAATAGTTGGGTATGATTTTCTCTTCTACGTAACGGTTGATAAAAAACTCCTCAATTTGCTGAGTTGCGTGCGTCATTTCGTCAGTCCAGAGGGCGCTCGAAGCCGCCACCCGCGGGCCTAGGCGTTTTCCTCCAGGACGCGGAACAACATGCGCGAGCATCCACCGACGCCAGATATCCTGGGAACGGACCCATCCCCCTTGGTAAAATTGCAGCGCGATTAGCGGCGTTCGGATCTGTTCTCCCGGATGCAGAACGAAATGGGTCAACTCCTGGCCAGCGCTAACCTGGAGCCCTCGCCCGTCGTCGCGTGTAAATTGTGCGGCCCATTGCCCTGGCCATCCCAGAGCGACGATGATCCCTTGGCCGGGCCATTGGATATTGAAATAGCAAAGATTGCCATCTGTGGGACGCCCTCCTACGCTGGCCAGTTTCCTTGTCGCCTTAGGTCCAAGAACGGTCTTGATAGGTGCATAGTCAGTTGGAGTTGCCGAGCTGCCTTGGAAATGGTGAAGAACGAACTCCCCACCCCCGTCGCGCTTCAAGCGCGTATCCACAGCTTTAATGTCTTGCAAAATGGGCGTGTCGCCAGTGCCAGTATTTTTAAAGTAGAGCGTCCACTCTACCGTAGGAAAATCGTGATACGCGATGCCGACGCACCGAACCACCAGCCCCGTTTTGGGGTCGGTATAGGTGAGGTCATATTCCGTCCGCTGTGCATCGAGTTTTTGACTGCTGCGATGTAGCACCCAAGTCTTGAGAAATTCAGCGGACGGCACACCACCGTAAGTGAAAGCAAATGGCGGGGTCGTTGAAAAAGATCGGTTCAAAGGTGCAATGGGAAGATCACCCAGCCATAGGGTTTGCCCGTTTTCGAGAGTCACTCGAGCGTTGGCCCACACGGCCTCACCGCACCAATTTCCCTCCTTCGGATCACCGTCCTGGAGCACAAACTCTTTTGCGCCGTCTAATTCAGCGCTTACTGGGACCCCCTCGGTGAATACCTTGACGTTCGGGCTTTGGTACTTCCGTTGACCGTCGACAGTAACCTCAAACGTCTGTCGGGCGTTCGTGTATCCGCAAGCATCGAAGCGACCATCCAAGCCCACGACAGCGTGAAATGCCTTCCCCGGACTAGCCAAGTGGACTGTTACCTTGTTGATGCCATCCATGTACAAGCCACGATAGTACGTCGTTTTGAAAATTTGAAGCGGTCCGCCACCGCGCCCGTTTTGCTCCAACGTCCCTCGTCCGTCCGGCACGATGAGGTAGGATTCCGGCGGGGCTTCCTGAATTTGACCTTCGAACTTCGCCGCCACCCATCTCGCTGCCTCCCCTAATTCATTGGGAGTGACTGAGACCCCGGGCGCTGAATTTACGAAAGCAAGAGTGAGCAAAATTAGGAATACAGATCTTACTGAGCAAACCAGTCTCTTCACGGTCTTGTCCCCTCTATTCAAAGTAACCGATCGCTTTTAGTTGGCTGTCGAAACTTGCTGGAACTGGCGCCAGCGGCTGCGCGACAAATTGTCCAGCATAATTGATAATGTTTATGAGCAGACGTCCTGCAGCTGGGTGTGTGTCGTAATTTTCGAGGAGCGGAAAAGTGTTAAGGATGAATCTTCCTTCTCCAAACTGGTACCACCCCAACAGAACGCCCGAAGCGTACCCCCCAGGGGTGGGATAGCCTGCCGCAAAAGCTGCTGCAACCACCTCGTCAGGAGTTTCCTGGCCGTCAAACAGATAATGCGGCCAGACCGGCCCATAGAAATACCAGTTCAGAATCCCTTTGCCTGGCAAACCTTCGAAAATTGGATGGGCGTTTGCCACGCATTCTTTGTGATAAAGGCCATCGTTGAATTCGTAGCATCGCCCTTTCTTTTCAAGCGGCAGCCATCTTACTGAGTCAGCTCCGCTTTTGAAGGCAAAGTGTGAAAGAAAAACGATGACGCTCCCCCGAGCGGCCCGCAACGCCAATTCTTTCCACTCTGGGAGTTGCGCTCCCTTTGCTGATATGTCTCCGACTAAAATGATCTCGCGACGGCTGGGCATTCGGGTGCCGAATTGGTCGCATTTTACGCCCCGGGCATCCAGCCATTTTTCAGTTTTGTCATCCAGCCCCCAAATCGTTACCGATTGTCTTAATTTCGGCGGAGGATCGGAGAGGTAGAATTCCAAAGGTCCGCCCGCCGGCGACCCTCCAGCTTCCATACTGGCCTCGAATTTGTAGACTCCTGCGGGCGCGTCTAATCTAACCTCCTCGCTTAGCACCGGGACAGCTAATGGACCATACTGCCCGGCCGTCGGCTGTGGAATTCGTGCGGAGGTTCTCCGCTCCCAAACCACACGCTGCAGGTCATGGATTCGAAATCCTACCGGGTATTCACCCGGCTTCAACACATCTTCGTTTGCCAGGACCGCTTCGATGCGAAGAGGCCTTCCCACATACGTGTGCAAAGGTTCGACAAATAGGCACCAACGCAGAGGCGCCCAGCCGTCTCGCATGTCGTCCATAACTCCTGGCTTCCAATCGCGCCAAAACCTCCATACCCCTTCGCCGGTCATCGCATGATCTAGCATCCCGGTCAGATTAAATCCACAGAGCTTCGGATTGGAGCGGATCAGATCAAAGCCATGCAAGCGATGCCGGCCCATCAGACGCTGGCTATCGGCGAGCATGTTCTCGGGAAACGGATACACTCCCTCCAATCCAAAACGTTTCCAATCCTTGAGCAGCTTCTCAGCCATGGAGCGCATCAGCACATAGTCTTCGAGCTCTGGATCCGCGCCAAATTGCTCGTACATGCGCATGTCATGAACAACATCCATCACGCTGCCGATCCCGTACTCGGAGAGAAAAACAGGCCTGCTATTTTCTCCGAGGGCCCGAAGAAAATGGTCTGCCTGGGGTGTTGGCGGGACTCCCGGATAGAAATGGAAGTCTCCTACTCCTAATCCGGATGGATATTTCATTGCCACGACGGGCTCTCCAAGACCTTCTCTGCCCCATTGAAATTCCCATTGTGAACTTCCGGGATTGCTAAGAGACCCAATGTTCAGGCGCCCGTCAAACCTTCCGCTGCCCAACAGCACCAGCCGGCTGTCGTCCAGTGAGCGAACAAGCTCCAAGCTCTCGACCGCGTGGTCAAAAACAGGGCCGTCTTCGGTTTCATTCAGCAAGCCCCATATAACCGTACTGGGATGATTTCGGTCACGAAGGATCATGTCGCGGACTGAAAAGTCAAACCTCTCCTTCATCTTCGGTGAATTCTGCAATAGCCATGCCGCCATATGCTCTTGGTAAACTAACATCCCGATCTCATCACAAAGATCAAGCTGATAGGGTACAGGTCCAAAGCCCGATATGAAGCGGATCGTGTTGAAGCCGGAGTTTTTCGCATTCACAATGTCAAGCCGTAACAAATCGGGACTCTGCGGTGGAGGAAGTATTTGACCGATGGGACAGTGGTTGCCAGTGTGAGTAGATCGCAGGAATAAGCGTTTTCCGTTAAGCTGGAAGTAGCCATTCACTACACGGAAATCACGAAACCCGCAATGCACCGAACACTCGTGATCATTACTTACTGCCTCCGGTGCCACGCGCACCGCCACTTGATACAGGTATGGATCTTTAAGCTCCCATAGGCGTGGATTCGCAACCTGCAATTGACCCTCAATGAGCGTCTTGCCAAATGACAATTCGGAATGTAAATCGCGCGCCTGAAGCACCTCGCCGCGCCCAGCGGCGATAACGGACAGACGCACGTGGGCCCCAACAGTTTTTGGGAGCGCATTACGCACAGCCGCTTGAATTTGAATCGCGCCTGTCTTCCAATCTGGCTTTACATAGAGATCCTCCACCCGAAGCGCAGGAGACATGAGAAGCTCTACCGGGCCGACGATCCCGCCAAAATTGAATGTGCTTCCATTAAGAAACGGAATCCTCTTATTTCCATGTGGTGTTTGTGCCAGGACGATTCCATCGATCGGCTTATTGGTGGGGTTCAAAATTCGAAGAGACAATAGGTTCGGGACTTTAGGCTTGACGACATCCGTGATATCGAGCAGGAAAGGGGCATTCGCCCCTTCGTGTCGTCCGACATGGCTTCCGTTGACCCACACATCAGCAAGGTAATCGACCGAGCTGAATCGCAGGAGGAATCTCCCGTGTTCATAGGGATTTGGAGGAACGATAAACTCTCGCCAGAACCAGGCCAGTCCGTGATAGCTGGGATAAACCTGCTGGATGATTGACGGTACTGTAGTCTTCCGGGCATCCGGTGCCGGGCGTGCATACCATTGCGCCCCCAGACCACTGCCTTTGGGATCGATCGAGATCAACCACTCTCCAGCCAACTTTTCAACTAAGTCAGTTTTTGCTGACCCGCTGGCAGGCCCTAAGTTCTTGCTTTGGCTCTCTAAGGAGTTTCCTTTTGGATGAACAAGCGATTCTGACGAAGACGCGAGCGTATTCCTCTCCATGAACGCCCCCGTATAACCGACACTGAACCCCGCCGCGTCTTTCAAGAACTGTCGGCGCTTCATGGCAGCTTGTCCCCTCCGTTATCGTCCATTTCGATTTACGCCAATTTCCATTTCGATTGATCGGCCTTGTAAAGTAAAACTCATCCTCAATCAAGTAGGCCCAGGAGTTCACAAAGAGGGTCCTTTCTCATCACAGACAGGAAGACCGACGGCAGACGGTCGTCGTTAGTGGACGTCCTTTGCTTCTCCCCCGCATCAGAACAGTCGATCGATGCCGTCTAAAGAGATACGTTCCCATATCACACTTCATTAAGAGATTTTCTTTACAGGATTAGCCAAGCGGCCAACCTTCTCGACCTCCACGACCACCTCATCGCCATCTCGCAGGAACACCGGCGGCTTTCGCGCGAACCCCACTCCGTGGGGGGTTCCTGTACTGATAATGTCGCCTGGCTCCAGGGTTATTCCGCGCGACGTGAAAGCAATGATTTCCGCGACTGAAAAGATCATTTTGTTCGTGTTTGAGCTCTGGAGGGCCCGCCCATTGACCAAACAGCGAATCGCCAGTCTCTGAGGGTCACATATCTCATCCCGGGTCACGAGGTAGGGACCAAATGGACAAAATGTATCTTGACTCTTGGCTCGGACCCACTGCCCATCGCCGCGTTGAAAATCCCGGGCGCTAACGTCGTTTAGGCAGGTGTAACCGGCAACATAGTCGAGAGCCTGGTCCGCAGCCACCCCTTTGCATCGCCGACCGATAACGACCGCAAGTTCAGCCTCATAATCAACCTCATTAGTTTCCGGAGGCAGAATAATTGGCTCCCCTGGCCCAATGACGCTACTTGGCAGCTTTGCAAACAGAACTGGCCGTTCGGGTACCTTCACACCCCCTTCTGCGGCATGGTCCTTGTAGTTCAGCCCCACACAAATGATACTGCGAGGTGTGAAAGGAGCGGCTATTCGCACCTCTTCTTCCGGTCTGTGCAAACTTTTTGCAGCATTGTCATCACTCAAGACTGAGCTAATAACAGTTTCGAGCCTTTTCAGTACAGCAGGATTAGATAGAGCCTCGCGCAGCGTTTGGGGAACGCCATAACCATTTGCTCCCAACAGCTTGCTTGCTTCGGCCAATACCAGGATGCCCTGCTGGGTCTTGGCGGCTAGCTTCGGTCCTTCAGGCGTGTTCGCGGTTAGGAGAATCATGATTCTTCCCAGGCCACTTCCGCACACAGGATTGCTGCGGATGCCTCCCCCTGTTCAAAAAATTTTTGCAGCCGAAAATCCACCGTCTACGACTAATGCACTGCCGTAAACAAATTTCGCTTCGTCCGAGGCAAGATAAAGGCACGCATATGCGACATCCTCAGGCGTTCCCAGCCTGCCACAGAGCTGGCGCTTCTTTAGGCTCTCGATGGCCTGGTCCATGCTCTCGGAATAATGGCGCTTTAAGTAGCCCTCAACAAAAGGCGTGTAGATCGTCCCTGGCACCAGCGCGTTAACGCGGATACCGTACTGGACGTAATCGACCTGCATAGAGCGAGTCAGGGAATAGACGGCGCCCTTCGACGCTGTATAGGCAGCCCGCTGCGGTAGGCCCAACAAAGAAGCTCCGGACGCCATGTTGATGATGCAACCGGATTTTTGCCGGATCATGATCGGGATAACTGACCTACACGCGAAGTACACGCCCTTAACGTTCACACTCATGACGCGGTCCCACTCTTCCTCGGAAGTCGAATCAAGTGTTCCTACACAGGAAATGCCTGCATTATTAAAGAGAATATCGATCGCTCCAAAGCGGTCCAGAACCACTCGCGCCATCGATTCCATGTCTTGTGCTTTCGTCACGTCAGCTCGAATGAACAGTGCCGCCTCACCAATTTCGGACGCGACCCTGGCCCCGCCCTCTGCATCCACATCTACGACTGCCACGCGGGCGCCTTCACGGGCGAACAGCTTGGCTGTCGCCTCGCCAATGCCCGACCCAGCACCGGTAACGATTGAAACTTTCGCAGCCAAGCGCACCCTCGCTTCTACCTCCCAGTAGTCGTTAAAGCAGCTCGATTGGTGTTACCCTGAATCCTTCCATGCCTGCCCGAAAGTTGCTTTCGGATCAGGACAACAACTCCGTTTTCGTCGGTTGCCAGGCCCCTCATCTTTCTGACTTGATCCGGTTGTAAATTAAAAGAGCTGAACTTGGTTTGCGGGCGAGCGTGATTCGGATGCCTTCGTCCATCAACTCGCGGCCGGAAAGCGTTTGCAAACCTGGAAGATCCACATTCCGGACCTCATACCGGGCATCGGGATCTAAGCCACGGAGATTGAATTGGGCCGACTCATAGAGGCTGGCGGGGCGCCGAAAAGCTTGAATCATCCCTTCGCCCAACTTCGGACGGTTAAATTCCCAGGCCATCCAAACATCCTCTTCGACACTGTAAGGCGTTAGCGGGTAATAATCCCCGAAATAATCCGGCGCCACCTCGCGCCACTGAGCAACGAGCTGGCGAAGCAAGGAATAGTCCAGATCTTTTTCACGCAAGTCCCAACTGATAGTCAACCCAGGTGTCATTTGACTGCGGAAGTCGTACCGATTCAGGCCATTGACACCGGTTCCTCCGTACGGGACCCATAGCGAACGACCATATGTGTGGAGTTGCTGGTCGACAGCTGGAAAGACATCGTCACTGCTGGTGAGCACAACTGCACGATACAGTGTTTCTAGGTCCATTCTTCGCCCTCCGCTGGCGCACGAATCGATCAAGAGTCCTGGGTTATTAAGTCGCAATGAATCCCAGTATTTAAGAAGGCCAGTAACATAACGGATCTCGGTTATTCCCTGACGATCTTTTGACTCGTGCGCCCGCCAGAAATAGAGCGGATCCATGTTGAAGTCTTGCCGGTACAGGTTGATTCCTTGGGATTTGATCAGGCTATCGACGTGCTTTGTCAGCCATTCTCGTGCCTGAGGATTGCCCAGATTCAAAAGGCGGAAATTCATTCCGTAGGCCTGATTCCCGGGATTGGGAAGTGGTTTTAACAACCACTCTGGATGATGCTCATAAAGCCATGTGCCTGGCATCACCCGTTCTGGCTCAAACCACACGATGATTTTGATACCCTTCGAATGGGCGTAGTTCGATACCGCCCGCAGGCCGTCGGGAAACCGCTTCGGATCTGGTTCCCATGTTCCCGTATCCACCCAACTCCCCTTGAAGGGATACCAGCCAGCGTCCATCCACCAATAATCGATTTTGAAGCCTTCCTGCAGGTAGCGGCGAATGAACATCTTCTGATTTTCCTCGTTCGCGTCCTGCATCTCGATATATTCGTGCGAACTGTTAGCTGCCACCTGCGGTGGCGGCACTTTTCCATCTACACGAGGCAGGACGTGCGCTATCATCCATTGTCGCCAGATATTCTGGCCCTGTATCCAATCACCTTTATAAAACTGGAGCGCGATCAGCGGGGTACGAACCTCTTCGCCCGGATGCAGCAGAAAGTGAGTCAGTTGTTGGCCAGCCTCAATTCGGAGTTCCTGCCCCCCATCGCGGGAAAAGCGCGCCATCCATTCCCCTGGCCATCCCACCGCCACTATGATTCCTCCCCCGGGCCGCACGACATTAAAGTAGGGCCAAGCGCCGTTGGTCGGCCTGCCCCCAACCGGACTAAACTCCTTCACATCCCCAGGCGCAAGTGCGGTTTCAAAAGGTTCAAAGTCCGTGGGCGTCGCCGAACTGCCCTTGTTGTAATGAAGAACGAATTCCCCGTCGTTGTTGCGCTCAAAGTCGGTGTCCAGGGGTTCGATATTTTCAAGGATGGGCGTGTCGGCTGTCCCCGTATTTTTGAAATACATCGTCCATTCAACGGTCGGGAAATTACGGTAAACTACGGCCACGCAGCGAACTTCCAGGCCCGTCTGCGGATCAGTGTAGGTAAGAATGTGCCCCGTACGTCGGGCGTCAAGTTTACTCACACTTCGCTTCATACGCCACGTTCGAAGAAATTTGCTTGATAAGCGGCCATCGTACCGAAATGAAAATGGAATTTTCGTGGTATAAGGGCCTGGAAGCGGCCCAATCGGAAGCTGATCCAACCACACCACGGTTCCGTCTTCGAGCGTAACTCGTGCGTCTACCCAATCCGCCTGGTCAAAATCAACGCCGAAGACCGTTCCCTGCCCCGTCCCGCTCACTTCGAGGGTGAATTCATCCGTGCCCTTCAGGCTTACATCTACCGGAACCGCCGGCATGCCTTCGCGCATCACAGATGAGGTGAAGGCCTTCACGCCATTGACTTCCACACTTGCGATAACACTTCCCTCGCCCCTGTTCGAGTAATAGCCCAAGTCGTTGCTGTCAACCCCGGTGAGGGCGTCAAAGGTTTTTCCGGGCTCGGGTAGGTGAACGACAACTTTTCCTACCTTGGGGAAGTGTAGTCCTCGATCGTAAACTTTGTTGCCGATCCGCAGGGGAGCTGGCTGGTCATAGCCCGTGTCTTGCCCCGTAACGCCGTCCTTCTCGATCGAACCTAATTGCGGGTCAACCACGAGGTACGCTCGGGAAATCTCGCTTACCTCGCGGCCTTCAAATTTCGCCGTAGCCCAACTGTTAGCCTCGACGAGTTCGTCTGCTGAGACGGAGACTGCCCGTCCGCTCACGGGCGCGAGCAAGAGTAGAACCAAAGCAATTTGTGTGATAAAGGAAATCTTCAGCCGCTTGGAAGAACCAGCGACCGGAGGGCGAAGACTCTTTTCAAGCTCAGCGAACCGGTTTGTGTGACAATGGATCATGCTAGGAACCTATGGCACCGAGATCGTTGCAGGAGCTACACAAGGACAGACTCAGGCCGCTTCCCCTGCAAGAAATCTCGCGCCCCTTCTGCAGCTTTGATTTGGAGAAGTTCAGTTGCCCTTTCCGAGACCGATGCCGCATGGCTCGTGAGGATCACGTTGGGAAAGTCTCGCAGGGAACTTTCCGCCGGCAACGGTTCCTTCTCAAACACATCAAGACCCGCGCCGCCGATTTGCCCGTTTTTCAAGGCCTCGATCAAGTCCTCTTCGCTCACCAGGGGTCCGCGCGCCGTATTAATCAACAGAACTCCGCGCTTCATCATGGCGATGGTTTTTCTGCTGATCAAATGCCGGGTTTCCGGAACCAGCGGGCAATGCAAAGAAATGATGTCCGCCATTCTCAGGATAGCGTCCCTGGCAGCACGTTCCACGCCTTGCTCAGTGAAGGCCGCGTCCGGCGTGTAGGGATCGAATGCGACGATCCTAAATCCAAAAACCTTCGCCTTTTTCGCGACCGCCTGGCCAATCGCGCCATAGCCAATCAAACCTAGGGTCAGGTCGGAAAATGCGGGAATTGGACGAAACTGCCTTACCCCCCATCCACCCTTCACAATTTGGTTGTGGTCTTGCGGAATGCGCCGCCCCAGCGCGAGAATCATGGCCAAGGCGTGGTTTGAAACTTCCTCCACGCAATAAGTCGGAACATTTGCAACGGTGACCCCCAGTTTTTTGGCCGCTTCGAGGTCAATATTGTCGACCCCGATGCCGTAGCGGACAACGCACTTGACACGAGGCAAGGACTGAAGCACCCGCTGTGTGATCGGTGCCCACTGGACAAGCAGCGCATCCCCTTCGCCACATCGCTCAATGACTTCGTCTTCAGTCTTACAAGGAGGCTTGGCCTCAACAAGCTGAAAACCTGCCTTCTCTATAACGTCCCTTTGCAAATCGATTGAAGGGAAACCATGGTCACTGATCACAACCTTTCTCATCCTTAGGCCTTCTCCTCCGTCGTATCTCTCTATGCGAAAGACCGACATCAGCGCACGGCGGCCGACAGACACTCAGCCGCCTTGCTCCTGCGGAAGTCTTTGTCAGCTCATAACTTCGGGCGCAATCAAGCTTTTAAGAACGCGCCGCACCTTATCCTCTGGTCCGCGGAAGGCCCAGACTTGAGACACGTCATGGCAACGTTCGAGACCGGTTCCTCCGCCGATGGCCGGGGCGTGGTACTCCAGCTCGCTGAAGCTGCCAAGCCCGCTGTTGACGTTGCAGGCTTGGGTTGAAAATCCATAATTGGTGGTTTCATTCCAGGGAACGTCTACATATTCTCCCGAAGGATTTACAAAAAAGTTCCGAACAATCAACGTACATAGGTCATGTGAACCATAACGATACGCTACCCGCCCAGTCGTGGCCACGGCTCGAACCGAGATCTTATGTTCTCCCTTTGCATGCATCCTATAACGAAGCAGGTGACCGTTCACGACCAAGTCTTCCGCGCTCACACTGCCCATAATGGTCCTGGCCTCAATCTTCCCGTACGCTGGGACCAGGAGATCCCCGCCATGCGGCAACTGCAACAGGTTCCACAGACCAACTTGGGGAGCATCGCCCTCGCTCTCTCGCGTTAGTTCCAGGTGAGTGTGGAGCGTGTACCCAGCATACTCAACGCCTTGGATGTCTTTGAAGTCGCGCTCATACCGGAGCGGATTTAGCGCGGGCGCCAGAGCCTTGGTGAGCTTCATCGACACTCGTTGCTTGGTGCGAGAAGTGCTAACAGTAAACTCATTGACCAGTTCCGGGCTATCGCCTTTCCGAATGACCTGGTAATGACCAGGGTCGAGTTCTCTCTGCTGCCAGTAACGATCCAGCCTGGGGAAGTCTGGAAAAAAGAAATCTACTTCCGGAGCTAACCATGAGCGGTCGCCTCCCGAGTTGTGCCACTGGTCTCCGGCATAAAAGGCCCGGGCCGACTCAGTAGATTCGAGGGCGGGATGTGTCCAAAAAAAGTTCTTGTTGCTGGCGGGAGAGAACAAACCTAAAACCCTGCCACCGTAAGGCAAAATCAGAGCCGTTGAACCATCGGGGCTCTCGAAGACTTCGGTGGGTTTTCCAACTTGATTCAACGTTTCAATGAGTTTTTCTCGCATAACGTCAATCTCAACCTGGCAGATCCACAGACTCACGCTTTGGCTATGGAGTTCCCATACGCCATCACGATCGTTGCAAGGGTCAAAATCATGATGGCTAGGTACATCTGATTTCTCGGCTTGCCCCAAACGCCACGCCATTCGCCACTGATAAACCCAACACCTTGACATCCTAACATTTGCATCGCCTGCTGGATGCCAAACCCGACTGAAGCTCCGAGCGCTCCGAGTAACAACATGCCCCTTCCCATCAACGCCACGCCTACAATGAAGTTAATCCCGATGACAACGGCGAGGGCAAGCTCTCGCCAGGATTGCAGAAGAACGTTCCAAGATTTTTTCTTCGTCATGAGGTAGGCAGGATAAAGGATATTGATCAATGCACCACCAGCCAGGCCCGCTGCCCACACGGCAAAATTTGCGGGAATATCTCCGGCGCCTCGCACCTTCATGGCCGCAAGAATCGGGCCTTGACTATAGATGAACGCAAAGCTGATCCCCGCGGAAAGGACGCCTGCGATCACCACCATGATCAGCCCGCCCAGAAGGCCCCCGGACGAGCCGGGATTAGCCTTTCCCAGGGCTCGGTCCCTTCCAAACCCAGCCAGTGAAACCAGTACCACCGCCGCCAACATAATGGCGACCCCTATCAAGACAGCGCGTCCGGCGGGCGAATTCCAATCCGGCGCATGGCTGAAAAGGCCTGAGCCCTTGACCAACATGGGCACCGTAACTCCCACCGAAATACCAAGCCCTGTCAGTATTCCTCCGGTGAGTGCAAAGCCGATCCGAACAAAGCAAAGGCCGCAGAGGACGTTGGCAATTCCCCAGCCGAATGCAAACAGGTTCGCCTTAAGCAAAATTAACGAATCCAGGCTCCGGTAGGCTGCAAGGGCATGAGGGCAGAAAACCAGGGTGATCGTCCATGGCACAATGACAAGGCCCACCAACATTCCGATAAACCACCAGTGCTCAAACTGAAACTTGCGCATCAGCTTCATGGGCCAAGCTCCGCCTCCGACAATCACGCCCGCAAAACCCACAACCAAAGCTCCAAAAAGTGTTGCCATGCTTTCGATTGGTTTCCTTGCGCTAAGCTCCTGCTAGCGCTGCCACTCCACTTCGCCTCGCCGAGATGATCGGTCAAGGGCCCCGCTAGCCCTGGTCCTTGCCTACACATCGGGCACGTATCCGATGCCGAAACGTGCCGTCGACGCTGCGCGAAAGTTTGAAAGCAGCGACATCAGAGAAGTGGTCCCGCCATCAATGACTAAAGTTTGTCCCACAATATAGGAGGCATCTTCCGAACACAGAAACGCGGCCAATTTCGCGACATCGAGCGGAACCCCGTAACGGGCCACCGGCACCTTTTCCCTTGCAGTTTCCATCGCGTCCTTCTCATTAAAGCCGGGTATCGCCTTGTAATAGTTCTCGACCGTGACCCAGCCCGGGGCAATGGCATTCACACGAATCCCTCGGTGGGCGAGCTCTACGGCCAAGGCGCGGGTATAAGCAATGATGGCGCCCTTTGTTGCCGCGTAAGCCGTATGCTCAGGGGCACCTTGCAAGCCGTGAATCGAAGTCAGATTACAGATCGCTCCACCGCCGTATTTGAGCATTTCTTTAACTAGGCACTGAGTCAAAAAAAATTGCGCCCGAAGATTCACGTTGAGCAGAATGTCAAGATGTTCCCGGCTGGTTCGAAGGAACGGCTTATTGAGCGTAATTCCGGAGTTGTTCACCAAACAATCTATCCTGTCTTGGAAGTTCAGCGCCTTCTCGGCAAGCTCCACGGCTTCATCGGTGCTCTCAAAATTCGCCCGAAACGCAGTGGCCCTCCGTCCCATGGCTTGAATTTCTTCGACGGCAGAGTGGGCCCCCTTCTCCTCGTACACGTAATGCAACACCACATCGGCGCCCTCGCGTGCGAATTCCAACGCGATCTCTCGGCCGATGCCTGTGCCCGAACCGGTCACCAGCGCCTTCTTGCCTGCCAGCCTCCCTTCACTGCCCATCGCGCATGTCCCCTTTCGCGCTCTTGCAAAAAACCAACTCCTCGCCCGGCTTCATCACCAACGCCTGAACACCAGGGGCCAACTGCGAGCACGCTTTCAGGAACTTTCCCGGATCGCCGTCATGCTCGACAAACATCCAAAAATGCGAGGCGATAACTATCTGGGGATGTACCAAGCCGGCTAATCTCGCCGCTTCCATGGCATCCATATTTCCATATCGCCCGTTGATGCAAGGAATCAAAACATCGGGCCGCATCTCGATCACGGGGGCAAACTCGTTTGGACGAAATGCGGTATCGCCGGTGTGATAAATCCGGATGCCATCGAAGTCCAAAACGACCCCAATCGCATCCGGGGCAAATTCACCATGGTCCGCGTAGACTCCATTCACTGTAATCCCAGCCACAACACTCTTTTTGCCCTCTTCGAGTAAGTGACAGCGACTTTCAGGAATACCCATCGCCGTAAAATTCTTCACGCACTCAATCGGTCCGGCAAATTCCGTATGCGCCTTCCTGGCAATCACAGGCAAGGCGTCCGTGTCCATGTGGTCGAGATGCTCATGCGTGCAAACGATCAGGTCCGCCTCTACCTCTTCCGCTGCGATCGGGCACGCCATCATTCGCTTGAAACCAAAAGCCCGTTCCACCACCTCAGAAAAATAGGGATCCACATACACAACTCTGTTCTGGCTCGACTTAAAAACAAAACCAGCCTGCGAGAGCCAATAAATGGCAAGGCTCCCTTCTTGTACGTGTCTTTCTCTGACCCTTTGCGCAAACTCGTCCATCCCTGTCCTTCTTCTTCGGCAATTCCCTGCGGAGAGAGTTAGCGAATCCCCTGGGGATTCTCGATCACTTCGGCTATCTTCCTGATGAACTCAGCGGCGACAACTCCGTCTGCTACCCTATGATCCACAGAAAGGCACAGGATGATCGTCGATCGAATTGTCAACGCTTCCCCTTCGACCC
>Ga0209062_1001147_pt1 | contig 52987 bp, 49 predicted proteins | sample Coa_R2_2_FD_187158 | JGI IMG/M metagenome (GOLD analysis project Ga0209062, IMG submission 187158) | Surface soil microbial communities from Centralia Pennsylvania, which are recovering from an underground coalmine fire - Coalmine... | ecosystem: Environmental > Terrestrial > Soil > Unclassified... | reverse complement strand
GGACGATGCCGGCGGATTCAATTTTCCGGTGGTTCCTCCGGGCGTCTACAAGTTGACGGTGACAATGGCGGGATTTCGCACGGCGAATATCACCAACATTGAAGTTGACGTGGAAAAAACCACGACTATCCCAGTCAAGCTGGAGGTAGGCGGCGCGACCGAGACGGTGGAAGTGGCGGCGACGGCGGCGGCGCAATTGCAGACGCAGGATTCGCAGATCGGCAACGTGATGTCCACCGACAACATTCTGCGCCTGCCCACTTTGCAGCGCAATGCGACGGAGCTGATGAACATTCAGCCGGGTGTGGTTGCGGGCGGCGCCAATCTGGCGATGCGCGTGGGCGGAGCGATCGATGATCAGAACACGGTGACGCTCGACGGGATCGACATCACCTCCAACCTCTTGGCGACGAACACCTCGATTCCCACCCCGGCCGACAGCGTCGAGGAGTTTCGCGAAAGCGTGTCGAATCCAAACGCGACGCTGATGCGCGGTTCAGGCGGCCAGGTTTCCTTGATCGGACGGCACGGATCGAATGATTTTCACGGCGCGCTGTATGAATATCTTCAGAACAACGATCTCAACGCCAACACCTGGGACAACAACCGCGCACATCTGGCGAAGGCGATTATTCACGACAATCGCTTCGGCGGACGATTGGGCGGGCCGATTCAGAAGAATAAGACGTTCTTCTTTGCCAACTACGAAGGCCGGCGCTTTTCCACAATCGCGCAAGTAACGCGGACCGTTCCCACCGCGACGCTGCGGCAGGGCATCGTGCAGTTCGTGGGTCCGAACGGCACCGAGCAGTTCAATTTGAAGACGGCGCAGGTTTGCGGCAATGGCGCAACGGCTTGCGATCCCCGCGGATTAGGCCTGAATCCGTCGGTGGCGGCGCAATGGGCGGACATGCCGCTACCGAACCTGGCGGGCGGCGACGGCCTGAACACGATGAGCTACTTCGCCAATCTCCCCACGCCGACGCAGACCAATTACGGCGTGATTCGCCTGGACCATGTTTTCAACGAGAAACTGACTTTAAATCTGAGCACAACTTACTGGTACAACCAGGTTGTCGCCTCGGGCGATATTTCGATTCTCAACGGGAATGCGATGTCGGTCGAAACCACGCCCCAGCGCACCATTTTTCCGACGGCGCAACTCACCTGGCAGATTTCGCCCACGCTGCTGAATATCACCCGTCTCGGCTGGGTGCGCGATACCAGCCAAACCAATGCCACTTCTCCGACGAAGGCGGCCGGCATTTTGAATATTCCGGGCACGCAAACCGCCGATGGCCCGGTTGCCCTGGATATCGGCAGCGGCGTGAGTTCGTTTATCGATTCGCCGATCGATATGGACACGCAACGGGCCCGCTTCCAGGCTCAGTGGCAGCAGGACCGGCAGTTGAGCGACGATCTGACGAAGATCATCGGCAAGCACCAGATCCAGTTTGGTATGCAGATCAACGATCTGCCGTTCACCCACGCTCGCGCGGATAAAGTCATAGGCTCGCTCACATCGCTGGTTGCGCTGGTGGATGGCGATCAGACGTTCCTGACGATTCCCAGCGTGAACCGTCCTCCGACGTGCAGCGGAACGCTGGGCAGCAACTGCATTCCGGCGAGCCAATTGACAAATTGGGACCGATACTACGCCTCGACGCTGGGCATGGTGGATAACGTCGGCATTCTTGCGGTGCGCAACGCGAACTTGCAGCCGCAGCCGCTCGGCACCTTCCTGCGCGATGTGACCAATCAGTGGGCGACGTACTTTTACTTGCAGGATTCCTGGCGGATCCGGCCGTCTCTGACCTTATACTACGGATTGAATTATGGCTGGAACACCTCGCCAACGGAGGAGCACAACCTGCAAACGATTCAGATTTATGCTTCGAACGGCCAGGAGGTAACCGGTCCAGCATTTATGAGCGCCAGGCTGGCGGCGGCGCAGCAGGGCCAAATTTATAACCCCACGTTCGGTTTCGACCCGGTGGGTGTGCTGAACAAGCCGGTGTTTAACGTGGACTGGGGCGATGTGGCGCCGCGCGCCTCCCTGGCGTGGAATCCTTCGTTATCGCACGGGATCCTGGGCAGCCTTCTGGGGGATAAAAAGACCGTCATCCGCGGCGGATTCGCCATGATTTACGATCGCAGCAACACGGTGCAGAGCGTGGAGATTCCGATGCTCGGAATCGGCTTCGATCAGAACATCAACGTGCCTATTCCCGCCTGCAACATGACGGGTCCAGGCGGGGCCGGCTGCAATTCGAGCGGGGGCGTGCTTGCCAATCCCGGACTAGCGGCGTTCCGCGTGGGCATCGACGGCACGCTGCCACTGCCGACGCCATCGGCGGTCACCGCGCCTGTCATTCCCGCGCCGGGGCAGGAAACGCTATCCTTCCAGGTCGATCCCAACATGAAGATTGGCCGCAGCTACAACTTCGATCTGAGCATCCAGCGCGAGCTTCCGGGCAACATGGTTCTGGAGGTTGCCTATGTGGGCCGCGCCGGCCGGCGCCTGCCGCAGGGGGTCAACCTGAATTCCTTCCCGTACATGCTGAAAGATCCGGTTTCTGGACAGACATTCGCCCAGGCTTACGACGCGGTCGCAAACGCGCTGCGGCAGGGCCAAACGGCCGGCGCGCAGCCGTGGTTCGAGGATTATTTCCCGGGATTAGCGACGGCCAGCGGCGCGGCGAGCGCGACGGCCTACATCATAAATGCGAATAAATCGCTGATTAGCGGCGGCAACGTAGGCAATCTTGCGCTGAATCTGGACGCCTACCGCCGCAGCCTCGGCTTGCAAGCCTTCGATAGCGATCAGGCGCAGGTGCAGCATCTGAGGACCTACATCGGCTACTCCAACTACCAGGCGGGCATCATCACCCTGACCAAGCGGATGTCGCATGGATTTACGATCATGGGAAATTACACCTTCGCCAAGGCGCTGGATGACGGCCTTTCCAACCAGAACAACGCCGGATTTTATTCGAACAGCTTCGTTCCGAGCGTTAATTACGGGCCTTCGTCCTATGACCGGCGCAGCGTCGTTAATGCGACTTTCCAGTACAATCTGCCAGCCGGGCAGGGGCATTTGCTGCACGGAAACGCGGTGGTGAACGGCATTTTGGGCGGATGGTACACGTCCGGGATCTTTTCGGCGTGGACCGGTCTGCCGCTGCACGTCGCGGAAGGCACCAACATCTGGGGCGGCGCGACCAGCGCCATCAGCGCCACCGATTACATGATTCCGACGGGCCCGATTCCTGCAACCGGTTTGAATCATCACGTTCCCAATAACACGACCTGCGCAAACAGCTTCTTCAGCGGCACGGTGGGCGCGAATGTGGGCGGCTCCAGCGGTACGAATATGGATCTGTTCGCGAATCCGGGCGCGGCTTACTGCGATTTCCGCTACGTCCAGCTTTCAACCGACGGGCGCACAGGCAGCGCGAACCCGTTCTATGGCCTGCCGTTCTGGAACATTGATATGCGATTCGGCAAGGACACCACGATCAAAGAAAGCTGGAAACTGGGTTTCTCGGCGGACTTCTTCAATATTTTCAACCACGAGAACTTCGCCAACCCGGCGCTATCCTTCAGCAGTCCGGCGACGTTCGGCGTGATCACTTCAACGTATACTCCGCCGAATCGCACCAACAGCGCGCGCTGGATCGAAATGGGGCTGCGGCTGGACTTCTAGGGCGGCGGCTCGCGCGGTACAATCAGGGGTCGGGCACGTTTGCGCCCGGCCCCTTTCTTTTTGTAGATGAGATCCGAAGAAAAATTGTGGGGCAGGTTTGCCGCCGCTTGCGCAACACTCGCGGCGCCCGCCAGGGGAGGCGATGAACATCTCCGTTAAGGGCGAATACGCCTTGCAAGCGATTTTCGATCTGGCCTCGCAGCCGCAGGGTGAGCCGGTGAAGATCGCCGACATCGCGCGGCGGCAAAAAATCCCGCAGAAATTCCTGGAACTGATTCTGGCCAGCTTGAAGCAGGGCGGCTTCGTCGAATCCAGGCGCGGCGCCGAGGGTGGTTACCGGCTGGCGCGCCCGGCGGATCGAATCATGATCGGAGAAGTTCTGAAGTTCGTCGAGAACGGCAAGCGGTCGCGCCGCCCTCCGGCGACCGCTTTTAGCGATCTGTGGCAGCGCGTGGACGAGTCCGTCTCGGCCATTCTCGATCACACCAGTTTCGCCGAGCTGGTCCGGCGCTGGCAGGAATCGCAGACGAACTATATTCCCAACTGGCAAATCTGATCCGTCTCCATGATCTACGACGACAACTCCTATAGCATCGGACGCACGCCGCTGGTTCGTCTGAACAAAGTTACCGACGGTGCGCGCGCCACAGTGCTGGCGAAAATCGAAGGCCGCAATCCCGCTTATTCGGTGAAGTGCCGCATCGGCGCGAGTATGATCTGGGACGCGGAACGACGCGGCGTTTTAAAACCCGGCAAGGAACTGATCGAGCCGACCAGCGGCAACACCGGCATCGCGCTGGCGTTCGTCGCCGCGGCGCGCGGTTATGGCTGCACGCTGCTCATGCCGGAGACGATGTCGATCGAGCGGCGCAAGGTTTTAAAGGCCCTGGGAGCCAAGCTTATTTTGACCGACGGCGCTTTAGGAATGGGGGCGTCGATCCAGCGGGCCGAGGAGATGGTGCTGAGCGATCCGGACCGCTACGTTCTGCTTCAGCAATTTCAAAATCCGGCCAATCCGGATATTCATTTTCAAACTACCGGACCCGAAATCTGGAACGATACCGGCGGCAACGTGGACGCGCTGGTAGCGGGCATCGGCACGGGCGGCACGATCACCGGAATTTCGCGCTACTTCAAGCTGGAGCGCAACAAGAAAATCCTTTCCGTGGGCGTTGAGCCGATGGGCAGTCCGGTGATCACGCAAACGCTGCGCGGGGAAACGCCGCAGCCTGGACCGCACGGGATTCAGGGAATCGGCGCCGGATTTATTCCGGCAACGCTCGATCTGACGATGGTGGATCGGGTCGAGTTGGCCGAGGATGAGGATTCGATCGAAATGGCGCGGCGCCTTGCGAGCGAAGAAGGAATTTTGAGCGGCATTTCCTGCGGCGCGGCGGTCTCGGCCGCGATTCGCCTGGCCAAGGAACGGGAGATGAGCGGAAAAACGATCGTTGTCATTCTGCCGGATTCCGGAGAACGCTATTTGACTTCGGCTCTGTTCGATATTTGAAAAAGAAAAAGCGGGCGCTTTCGTATGGGTGAAAAGGGGTGAGAGCGCCCGCCGTCGTAACGGGGATTTAGTTACCTGTAAAAACGCAAAAACATGCGCAAAAGTTACGCCCCGCCGAAAAAAAAATAAAAGACATAATTAAGGGTGAGAAGTTCGCGCCGAAATTGACTTAAAACTATGCCGATCGGCCATATCAGGAATGTAAAATCGCGCGGCAATGGTCGATTGCTGGATGCGGCGGCTGAGTTCCTGAGCAAGCACGCCGAAGCTCTTGTCATCGCGCCCACCCATTTGGCAGGGGAAGGGTTGGCACATCGCGCTGTTGATCGAGGATCTCTGGGTGTACACCGGCTCACGCTGCTCCAGCTGGCGGCGGATCTGGCGCGGCCGGAAATGGCCCGGCTCGGAGTGGCGCCGCTGACTGCGCTTGGAAGCGAAGCTTTGGCGGCCCGAGTGGCGGCCGATTGTTTGAAGAAACACAGAATCTCGTATTTCGCGCCGGTAAGCGCACGGCCGGGGTTCGCGCGAGCACTGGCTCACACGCTGGACGAATTGCGCATGAATCGGACCGGCCGCGCCGCGCTCGCCGAATCGGGGGCACCGGGCGCGGATCTTGCGATTTTGCTGGCGCGCTATGAACAGGAAATGCAGGCCGGCGCGCTGGCCGACATGGCTCGTATTTTCGATCTGGCGATTTGCGCCGCGCGCGGGCCACACCGCTGGTTGGGACTTCCGCTGGTATTGCTGGACGTGCCGCTCGGGTCCGCAATCGAGCGCGAGTTGTTTGAAGCGGTCGCCGGGCGCGCGCCGGAGGTGATTCGATGTGAAATTGCGGAGGAAGCCGGCGATCCGCCGCCGGTTTCGGAGCTGGAACATTTACGCGCATATTTGTTTGAAACCTTTCCGCCTCCTGCCTCGCGCACGGGAGCCTTCGATCTTTTTTCCGCGCCGGGCGAAGGGCTGGAAGCCGTTGAGATCGCTCGCCGGATCGCGCGGCTGGCGCGTGGCGGGCGACGATTCGATGAGGTCGCGATCCTGTTGCGCGATCCGCCGCGTTATCAGCCGATGATCGAGGAAGCGCTGCGGCGTGCGTCCATCCCGGCCTATTTCAGCCGCGGCACGGCCCGGCCGGACGCGGGCGGACGCGCGTTTCTGGCGCTGCTGGCGTGCGCGCTGGAAAAATGTTCGGCGTCCCGCTTCGCGGAATATCTTTCGCTGGGGCAGATGCCCGCGGCGGACGCCGGGCGCTCTTCAGACTGGATCGGCGCCGACGACGAGATGCTGCCCGCGCATGACGAGGCGATCGAAGCCGAGCCGGAGACGGATGAATCGAAAGTGGCGCGCGCGCCGTCGGCCTGGGAGAAGCTGCTGGTGGACGCGGCGGTGATCGGCGGGCGCGATCGCTGGCAGCGGCGCCTGAGCGGGCTCGATCGCGAACTGGAGTTGCGCATTCAAGCGCTGGAGCGCGAAGACGATCCGCTCCGCGAGCATCTGGCGCGGAGACTGGAACAGCTTCGCCAGCTCGAATCCTTCGCGCTGCCGCTGATCGGAATTTTGGACGCTCTGCCGGAAACCGCGCTCTGGAAAGAATGGATCGAAAAGCTATCGAACCTGGCGCGCATCGCGCTGCGGCGGCCGGAGCCGGTGATGGCGCTGCTTGCCGAGTTCGAGCCGATGGGTGAAATCGGGCCCGCCCCGCTTGAAGAGGTGGCCGAAGTGCTTTCCGAGCGCCTGCGATTTTTGCGTCGCGAACCTCCGCGGAGGCCCTATGGTCACGTGTTTGTCGGATCGATTGACGAGGCGCGCGGGCGCGAATTTCCGTTTGTGTTCCTGCCCGGGTTGGCGGAAGGAATTTTTCCGCGGCGCGCGCTGGAAGATCCGCTGTTGCTGGACGAATTTCGCCGGACGATCGATCCGTCGCTGGCGCGGCGCGACGGCCGCGTGCAGGAAGAGCGGATGCGGTTGCGCATCGCCGTCGCGGCGGCGCGCGAGGGGCTGGTCGCGTCCTATCCGAGAATGGACGTCGCCGAGGGGCGGCCGCGCGTCCCCTCGTTTTACGCGCTGGAGCTGCCGCGCGCCATCGATGGGCGTCTGCCGGAGCTGAAATCGTTCGAGCAGCAGGCGCGCGAAGGCTCGCAGGCGCGATTGAACTGGCCCGCTCCGCACGGTTTGAAGGACGCCATCGACGACGCGGAATATGATCTGGTCACGCTTCGGCAGGCCCGGTCCGCGCGGCATCTGATGGAAGTGAATCCTCATTTGGCCCGATCGCTGCGGGCGCGCTGGCTGCGATGGAAGGACAAATGGACGAAAGCCGACGGGTTGATTACGGCCGACGACGCGGCGCGGGCCGCGCTGGCGTCGCACCGGCTGCGGGCGCGCCCCTGGTCGCCATCGTCGCTTCAGCAGTTCGCGGTGTGTCCATATAGATTCGCGCTGCACGGGATTTTCGCGCTGCGCCCGCGCGAGGAATCCGCGCCAATCGAACAGATGGATCCTTTAACGCGCGGAGCACTGTTTCATCAGGTGCAGTTCGCGCTGCTCGCCGAATTGAAAAAGAGAGGATGGCTGCCGATCAACGCAGCACGCCTTCCGGAGGCGCTCGAGCTCGCCGAGGTGGTCCTCGATGGGATCGAAAAGCGCTATCGCGAGGATCTCGCGCCCGCGATCGAGCGCGTTTGGCGCAGCGAAATCGACGATCTGCGCACCGATCTGCGGGGCTGGCTGCGCCATGTTTCGACGCAGGATTCCGATTGGGAGCCGATTCACTTCGAGCTGGCGTTCGGGCTGGCGGGCGATGCCGATCGCGATGCGGCGAGCACGCCCGAGGAAGCCGATCTGCCCGAGTGCGGCGTACGCCTGCGCGGCTCGATCGATTTGGTCGAGCGGCAAACGGCGACGAATAAGGTTCGCGTCACCGATCACAAAACCGGCAAGGTCCCCGAGACCACGCCGCACCTGGTTGGCGGCGGCAAATATTTGCAGCCGCTGCTCTACGGCCTGGCGGCGGAGAAGCTGCTGGGGCAGGCGGTCGAGTGCGGGCGGCTGCTGTACGCCACGCATCAAGGCGGCTATTATCCGATTGAAATCAAGCTCGATCATCGCGCGCGCTTATTTTTAACCAAGTTGCTGGCCAACATCGACGCGTCGATCGCAGAGGGATTTCTTCCGCCGGCGCCGCAAAAGGACGCCTGCAAAATGTGCGATTACCGGCCGGTTTGCGGGCCTTATGAGGAATTGCGAGTCGCGCGTTATAAGGATCGGCGCGATGAACGGCTGGACGCGCTGGTGGAGATTCGAGGGATGGCGTGATTCCAGCGGCAAAGTACGGCGCCGACGATGATGCGCGCCATCGCATCCGCACTTCGCTCGATGAGAGCCTGATCGTGGAGGCGTCGGCGGGAACGGGGAAAACGACCGAGCTGGTGCATCGAATTGTCGCCGTGCTCGAACATGGGCGGGCAAGGATCGACAGCATCGCCGCGGTGACCTTCACGCACAAAGCCGCGGGAGAATTGAAACTGCGGTTGCGCGAGGAACTGGACAAAGCTCGCCTGCGCGCGCCGGCGCTCGAAGACGCACTGGGACGTTTGGAGGAGGCCGCCATCGGCACCATCCATTCGTTTTGTGCGCAGATTCTTCGCGAGCGTCCGGTCGAAGCGGGGGTCGATCCGTCGTTTGAAGAGCTGAATGAGCAGGAAAGCGCGCGCATTTACAACCGGGCATTTCGCGCGTGGCTGGAGCAGCGGCTGAAGATTGAATCGCCGGCTCTGCGCCGCGCTTTTGCCCGGCTGGCCTGGCGCGATTCCTGGGACGATTCGCCGCCGATTGAGCAGTTGCAATGGGCCGGAAAAAAGCTGATCGATTGGAGGGATTATCCGCGGCCGTGGCGGCGCGATCCATTCGCACGCGAGGAAGAAATCGACACGCTGGTTCGCATGCTGCGCGAGCTGATCGTGATGTCGGCAGGGCCGCGCCGCGTTACGGATGCCCTTTATAAAACGCTGCTGCCGGCGCGCGCGCTCGGCGAATGGATCGAACGCAACGAGCAGTCCCGCCCGCGCGATTACGATGCATTGGAGGCGAGGCTGCTCAAGCTCGGCCGCGAGATGCGCGATTTAAAAAAGGGATCGGGAGCTTACGCCGACGGCGTTTCGCGCGAAGAGGTGGTGGCGCGCCGCGACGAGCTTCTGCGCTGGATTCACGAGTTCCGGTGGCGCGCGGACGCGGACCTGGCGGCGGCGCTGCGCGAGGAGATGAGCGGCATCGTCCATGAATATACGGAGCGAAAGGACCGCGCCGGCAAGCTCGATTTCGTCGATCTTCTGACGCGCGTGCGCGACCTGCTGCGCGAGCGGCGCGAAGTTCGTGAATACCTGCAAAACCGGTTCACGCATATTTTCGTCGACGAGTTTCAGGACACCGATCCGTTGCAGGCGGAGATTCTGTTTCTGCTAGCCGCGGACGAGCCTTCGGAATGCAACTGGAAGAACATCCAGCCAACGCCGGGAAAACTTTTTCTGGTGGGCGATCCGAAGCAATCGATTTATAAATTCCGCCGCGCCGATATCGTGCTTTACCGGGAGGTTCGCGACGGGCTCATCGCGCGGGGAGCGGGTCTGGTGCGGCTGACCAAGAGTTTTCGCGCGCTGCGGAACATTCAACGGTTCGTGAACGCCGCCTTTGAAAGCCAAATGACCGGCGGCCCGGAGCAGGGCCACGCCGATTGGGCGCCGCTCGGCGAACACCGTCCGGATAACGGCGCACACCCGAGCGTGATTGTCCTTCCGGTTCCGCGGCCGTATAAAACGCGCATTGCCAAGGAGGCGATCAACCGCTCGCTGCCCGATGCGATCGCCGCTTTCATCGATTGGCTGGTGAATCACAGCGGATGGAATTTTCGCGCGCGCGATATTGCGGTGCTATTTCGCCGGCGCACGCAGTCGGGTTCGGATCTGACGCGCGAATATGCGCGCGCGCTGGAGGCTCGCAATATCGATCATTTGCTGGCCGGATCGAAGTCGTTTCACCATCGCGAGGAAGTGGAAACGCTGCGGGCTGCGCTGACCGCCATCGAGTGGCCGGAGGATGAGCTTAACGTTTTCGCGACGCTCAAAGGATCGCTATTCGCGATCGCCGACGAAACGCTGCTCGCCTACCGGCACAAACATAAACGCCTTCATCCCTTTCATCGTCCGGAGGACGATTGCTTCGCTCCGGTGCTGGAAGCGCTGGCGATCCTGGCGGATCTGCATCGCGCGCGAAATGCGCGGCCCTTCGCGGCAACGGTGAACGCGCTGCTTGAAGCGGCGCGCGCGCATGCCGGTTTTCTGCTGCGGCCCGGCGGCAATCAGATCCTGGCCAATGTCGCGCGCGTTGCGGATCTGGCTCGCACGTTCGAAATTTCCGGCGGGATCTCCTTTCGCGGATTCGTGGAAGAACTGGCGGCGCAGGCGGAAAAAGAAGACGCCGCCGAAGCTCCGGTGCTGGAAGAGGATTCCGACGGAGTTCGCCTGATGACCGTTCACGGCGCAAAAGGACGGCGAACCTCGCCGCGCGCGAGCCCGATCAGTTTGTCGATGGCGCGCGGCGGCTGTGCGCGACGCGGCTGCTGCGGTGCGCGCCGCGCGAGCTCCTCGATAACGAGCCGTGCGAGGCCGAGCGCGAGCGCGCCGAAGGAATCCGCGTCGCCTATGTGGCGGCGACGCGCGCCAAAGATTTGCTGGTGGTCCCCGCGCTCGGCGACGGTCCTCCCGAGTTCGATCATTGGCTCAGCCCGTTGAACAAAGCGATTTATCCCTCGCGCGCGAACTGGCGGCGCTCAACGCAGGATCCGCGCTGCCCCCGTTTCGGAGCCAAGAGCGTGGTGGAGCGGCCGCTCGAATACGACGGCGCCGAGGAGTTCTCCGTCAGGCCCGGCTTGGTTCAACCCGAGAACGGCGATCATCAGGTGATCTGGTGGGATCCTTGCGTTTTGAACTTGAACGTCGATCCGGCGCTCGGATTACGGCAAAAAGAACTGCTTGCGGAGGATGGCGGCGCGAGTCTGGCTGCTTATCAGCGATGGCGCGACGATCGCGCGAAAACGCTGGAACGCGGCGCAAGGCCGCAATTCGAGATTTTGCTTGCGAGCCAGGCAGCCGCGGCGCCGCCGGGCGATCCGATGCCCGTTGCCATCGAGTTTGCGGGGAAAGTCGAAGGCCGGCCCGCCGGACGCCGTTTCGGCACGCTGGTTCACGCGGTGCTGCGGGACGTGCCGCTGGACGCCGATGCCGCCTGGATCGAGCGTCTGGCGCAATCGGCCGCCCGTTCGATCGGGGCGGCCGCGGAGGAAACCGAAGCGGCGCGTGAAGCGGTGAAAGCGGCGCTGGCGCATCCGCTGCTGGCGCGCGCGCGGGCCGCGGCGCGAGTTCATCGCGAATATCCGGTGATCCTGAAGATCGATTCCGGGCGGCTGGTGGATGGCGTCATCGATCTCGCGTTCATTGAAGACAATTCCTGGATTGTGGTCGATTTCAAGACCAGCGCGGATCTTTCCGGTGGCCGCGCGTTGTACGAACGGCAGGTGCAGTGGTACGCCTACGCGCTCGCGACGCTGACGCAAATGCGCGCGAGCGCGGTATTGCTCGGAATCTGACGCTATTTCTGACGACGCGCCACAATGGGATCGAGATGCGAGGCGCGGAACGCCGGAATCCAGCACGCCGCCGCCGCGATTGCGAAGAACACGGCAACTTTCGACAGAAAGGTCGCGGGATCGGTGGGCTTCACCGCCACAAGCATCACGCGCGTCAGTCCGGCCGCGGCGACGATTCCCAGGCCGATCCCCGCCGCGCTTAAGGCGAGGCCGTGTCCCACGATGAGCTTGAAAATTCTAAGCGGCTCGGCGCCGAGCGCCATCCTGACGCCGATTTCCGCGGTCCGCGCGATAGCGGCGCGGATCTGTGGCGCATATTGTCCAGGGTCGCCCGGGACGAAACGGCGCGCCAGGAAAAATCGGCTGGCCGATCACGTTGGGATGCCCGCCGAAACGCTTCTGCCAATATTCGTAGCTCAGGATCACCATCGCCGGCAGCGGAGCGATGCGCGGCTGGTTCGGATCGGCATTGGGATCCGGCGGAGGCTGCGGCTGCGAATCGCCGTCGCTGAAATCGCGCCCGGCGACGATCTTGCCATCCGTCGACAGAAATTCGAGGTCACCTGCGCGACGCGAACCTGCTCCGGCGTTCCATCCTCCCGCCGCAGCGGTGATGCGGTTTGTCAAATCCGCCGCGAAATCCTCGAAGGTTTTTTGGGCGCCGTTGCGCAGATCCATGAAATTTTCGTTCGACACGGCCAGCTCTTTTCCGAGCATGCCGGCTTAGACTTGCAGTGTTCGATTGGTTCCGGCTTTATGCCGTAGGTCGCTGCTCGTCCTCGAAATCGGGGGGGGAATCAGCCACTTGCGCTTACGCGCCATCTTTTGAAGGTATAACTTCGCAGGAAAAGTTACGCAGTCGAAGCCGCGAACTTCATCGGAGATCGCCGCGCGTCTTCTATTCGGAAATCGATAAGCTTGGAAGAGTGCTCTTTATCACTGAAGATCAAGTTCGCGAACATCTCACGATGCCCGCCGCCATCCGGCTGATGCGGGAAACCTTCGAGCAGATCCGCTCAGGAGCGGCGCTCAACCAGCCGCGGCGGCGCCTGATTCTGCCCACGGGCACGGTTTTGCACAGCATGGCCGGAGCGTGGGGAAAATACCTGGGAACGAAAGTTTACGCGACCAACCCCCGCCACGGCGCGTATTTTTTCTTTCTCCTGTTCGACGCCGAAACCGCGCTTCCGCTGGCTTATATGGAAGCGAACCACCTGGGGCAGATTCGGACCGGAGCTGCCAGCGGATATGCGACGAGCATTCTTGCGGCGTCCGATGCGGACAGCCTCGCGATCATCGGGACCGGATTTCAGGCGCGCACGCAGCTCGCTGCGATTCGCGAGGTCCGGGAAGTGCGCGATGTGCGCGTCTGGAGCCGCAATGAAGCGAATCGTTACAGCTTCGCCGTGGAAACCAACACGCGCGCCGCCGCCACCGCCGAAGAGGCCGTTCGCGGCGCATCCATCGTCGTCACCGCGACCTGGTCCAAAGAACCTGTGCTCCGCTCCGAATGGATCTCGCCGGGCACGCACATCAATGCTATCGGGTCCAATCAGGCGCAGCGGCGCGAGCTTCCGCCGGAGCTGATCGCGCGCGCCGATCTGATCGCCTGCGATTCGATCGAGGTCGCCAAGATCGAATCGGGCGACCTGCTTCTCGCCAACGTCGATTGGTCCGACCCGCGAATCGTGGATCTGGCGCAAGTCGAATCGCGCCCGCCAGGCAATCCGATCACGATTTTTAAATCGAATGGGTTAGGCGTCGAAGACGTCGCCGCGGCGGCGTACGTTTATGAGAAACTCGCCTGACCGGCGCCACTGGTAGACTGACGGCCTTTATTAACTTTTGTAAAATGGAAACGTTGCGGGAACCGATGTGAGTGCGCCCACCGAAGTTACGCAATTGCTGAGGGACTGGCGCAACGGCGACAAAGCCGCGCTGGATCGGATGACGCCGATTCTCTACGAGGAGTTACGCCGCCTGGCGCGCCACTTTCTTTCATCGGAACGCCCCGACCACACGCTACAACCGACCGCTCTGGTCCATGAAGCCTATCTTCGGCTGGTCGATCAGCACGCGGTCGACTGGCAGAACCGCGCTCATTTCCTGGGCGTTGCCGCCAGCATGATGCGCCGCGTCCTGATCAATCATGCTCGCGCCAATCAGGCCGCCAAACGCGAGGGCTTTAGCAAGGCGATCGGGCTCGAGGATGCGCTGGGCGTGTTTACCAATCCGCGGGTGGATGTCCTGGAGCTGAACAGTGCTCTTCAACAGCTCACCGAACTCGATCCGCAGCAGGGCCGCGTCGTCGAGCTCCGCTATTTCGGCGGACTCACGATCGAGGAAACCGCGGAAGTGATGGGAATTTCGCCGGCCACCGTGAAACGTGAATGGGGAACGGCGAAACTCTGGCTGCTCAAAAAAATTGAAGGCCCCGCTTTGCAGTGAAGGACACAAAGTGACTGCCGCGCGGTGGAGTGAAATTAAATCGATTCTCAGCGCCGTTCTCGAACAGCCGGAGCAGGATCGCGCCGTCACGCTCGACCGGCTCTGTGGTTCCGATGGCGACCTCCGCCGTGAAGTCGAATCCCTGCTCTCGTTCGAACAGCGAGCCAGCGACGCTCTCAACTCGTGGGCGGTTCCCGGCGCGGTGCTGCGGCCGGAGCTGGATCCGCCGCCCGAGTCCATCGGACCCTATAAAATCCTGCGTGAGATCGGACGCGGCGGAATGGGCGTCGTCTATCTCGGCGAGCGCGCCGATGGCGAGTATCGCAAACAGGTCGCGATCAAGCTGATCACCAGCGGGCGTGGTGACGAAGCCATGATCCGACGTTTTCGCCGGGAGCGCCAGATCCTGGCGCATCTCGAGCATAACGGCATTGCGCGTCTTCTCGATGGCGGCGCTACTGCCGAAGGCCAGCCGTACTTCGTGATGGAGTACATCGAGGGCCTTCCGCTGCTCCAATACTGCGAGGCCAACGCGCTGCCGGTCGCCGGCCGGCTTCGTCTATTTCTTGAAATCTGCGACGCCGTCGCGCACGCCCATCAGCGCCTGATTGTCCATCGCGATCTGAAACCCGGCAACATTCTGGTCAGCGGTGGTCATCCCAAGCTGCTGGATTTTGGAGTGGCGCGCGTCCTCGATGCGGAGATAAGCGAAGAGATCACGCAGGCAGGGCTTCCCATCATCACGCCGGCCTATGCAAGTCCGGAGCAGATCCGCGGCGGCGCCTACTCGGTTTCCGTCGACGTTTACTCGCTGGGCGTGATCTTTTTCGAGCTGCTGGCGGGCAAGCGTCCTTATGAAGTACCCACCGGCTCGATGACGGAGATGGTTCGCGTGATCTGCGAGCAGCAGCCGCGCCGCCTCACGGAAGCGGTCGATGAGCGCGCGCGGCGCCGCCTTCGCGGCGATCTCGAAAATATCGCGGCCAAGGCCATTGAAAAAGATCCGCGGCGCCGCTATTCGAGCGTCGATGAGTTTGCCGCGGATATTCGCCGCCACCTGGAGGGCATTCCCGTCCGCGCGCGCCGCGCCACGCTGGCCTATCGAACCGGAAAGTTTCTGGCTCGCCATCGGCTCGCGGTTCCGGCCGGACTCGCCGCCGCCGTCCTGATTTTTGCTTTCGCGGGAACCACCTGGTGGGAAGCCCGGCGCGCCGAACGCCGCTTTCAGGATGTCCGGAATCTGGCGCATTCGGTAATGTTCGAACTGCATGATTCCATCGCGAGCCTGCCGGGCGCCACCGCCGCGCGCGAGCTTCTGGTGGCTCGCGCGCTCGAATATCTGGAGCGCCTGGCGAGAGAATCCGAAAGCGATCCCAGCCTCGGACGCGAGGTCGCGCACGGCTATGAGCGCATCGGCGTCGTGCAGGGCGCAGTCTACGAGTCGAATCTCGGCAACTACGCGGCCGCGCTCGACAGCCTCAAGAAATCGGATGCGATTCTCGAACGCCTCCTCGCCAGGGACCCGCAAAACGATTCGCTTCGGCACGACCGTTTTCGTGTCTTGAATCGGCTTTCGAGCGCTTACGGAGCCGCGGGCGACCATACCCGCGCCTCGGAGTCGGCCGCGCGCTCTCTGGCGCTCGCCGAAGCGAGCTATCGCGCTCATCCGCTCGAGTTATCCGCGCTCTCCGATCTTGTTGCCGCAGTTTCCCGTTATGGGGACATGCTCGCCGATGAAGAAAAGTATGAGGAAATGGTCCCGGTCCGCGAACGCGCGCTGCAACTCACCGAGCAGCTCGCCTCGGCCGATCCGAACACCCCTGACATTCAAAGAAGTCTCGCGCTCGCCCACAAGAAGCTCGCGGCGCTTTATGGGAAGTTAGCTTCGCTCTCCCATGACGCGGAACGCCTGGAAAAAAGCCGCGGCGAATATGAGCGCGCGCTCGCAATCGACCAGGAGAGGAACCGCAAGGATCCCAACGAAGCGCAAATGGATCTCTCGTTCGATTACAGCGATCTGGGATGGGTGCTCGCGCGGGAGGGTCAGAATCGCGTGGCGCTGGACGCGAACTTCAAAGCGCTCGCGATCCGCGTGGATCGGTCCAATAAGGACCCGAACGATGTTCGCGCGGCGCGATTTGTAGCCTCCAGCCAGGAGCGCATCGCGGCGACGTATGGCCGGCTCGGCGATCTCAGCAATTCCGTAAAATGGGCGCGTCTCGCCATCGCTCAATGGAGGAAAGTGGCCGATCTGGACCGCGGCTGGTCCACCAACGTTGAACTCGCCGATACTCATGCCGAGCTCGCTGAAACCTACGAATCCTTCGCCCGCAAACATCGAAGTCTATACGCGAGCGCTGGAGCCGAGTTCGATCAGGCTCGCGCGCTTTACTCGGCCTTGCGGGATAAGGGCGTTCTGCCAAAAGCATTGCACCCGAAGATCGCAGAGTATGCTGCTGCCGCACAACGCTGCCGTCAGGCTCAGCGCGCCAACTGAAACGTTGTAGCTGGAGGGAAGCGCAGTTTGTGCGGCAATTTGTGCATAGCCGGTACTAAATAGCCGGTCCGCCTACATTGGAGTCACGTCTCACAAACAAACCTACATACCTTTGTTTGCCCTACTTACCTTCTTTAATCTTCATAAGACTTGCCAAATTCGTGAGTTGGTCCAGCAATTGCATTTACTGCGGCCGATGTCCCAAAAGAAGGTTCTGATTACGGGCGGGGCTGGCTTTATCGGCTCACACGTCACCCAGGAACTCCTTTCTCGCGGTTACGAAGTACGCATTCTCGACAATCTGGCGGCGCAAGTGCACGGTCCGGAGCGGCGCCGTCCCGACTATCTCTCTAAAGACGCGGAACTGATCGTCGCCGATATTCGCAACGCCTCCGCCGTGCGCCGCGCGCTGGAAAGCGTCGAAATCGTGGTGCATATGGTCGCCGCGGTCGGCGTCGGCCAAAGTATGTACGAAATCGCTGATTACACCAGCGTCAATAATCTCGGTACCGCCGTGTTACTTGAGGAGCTGACCCGAAAACCGGTGTCCCGGCTTGTGGTCGCCTCCAGCATGAGTATCTATGGAGAAGGTCTGTACCGTCGAGTGAATGGAACGATTTTCGCGAACGCCGAGCGGACGCTCGAACAACTTCGCGCTGGAGACTGGGAGCCGCGCGATGAAAACGGCAATCCGCTCCATCCCATTGCGACGCCGGAAACGAAACATCCATGTCTTAGCTCGATCTATGCACTTTCCAAGTGGGACCAGGAGCGAATGTGTCTGATGATTGGACGGATTTACAAAATTCCGACGGTGGCTCTGCGCTTTTTTAATGTCTATGGTCCCCACCAGGCTTTGTCCAATCCATATACCGGAGTTCTGGCGATATTTTCCTCCCGACTTTTGAGTGGTAAGCATCCTCTGATTAACGAGGACGGAAAACAGTGCCGGGACTTCGTGAATGTCGGGGATGTGGCTCGTGCTTGCCGGCTTGCCGTGGAAACCGACGCAACCGGCGAGGTTTTCAATGTTGCCAGCGGCCAGCGAGTCAGTATTCTTGAAGTCGCCCAGCGCATCGCGAAAATTCTCGGCAAGGAGCGATTACAGCCGCAAATTACCGGGCGCTATCGTGCCGGTGACATTCGCCATTGTTTCGCCGATATCTCGCGCAGCAAGCAAAAGCTTGGCTTTAAGGCTGAAGTGACTTTTGAAAACGGGCTGACCCGTTTCGCGGAGTGGCTTGAGTCACAGGTTATTTGCGATCGCGTCGACGATTCCGTGCACGAGTTAGAAGCTCGCGGGCTCATGGTTTAGGCTCCAAATGCGCTACGCGCTTGTAAATCCGGCCTGGACATTCGATGGCAGTATTTACTTCGGATGCCGCGAGCCTCACCTGCCGCTTGAATTCGGCTATTCGAAAGCATTGCTCGAAGCTCAGGGTCATGAAGTATTGATGATCGACGGCCAGATGGCGCAGCTCACCAACTTAGAAATAAGAGAAACTTTGCATACCTTTCATCCTGACTTTACAGTGGTAACGACCACTCCGAGTTATCTGTTCTGGCGTTGCGCGCCGCCTGAGGTTACGGTTCCAAAGCGGCTGGTTCGCGAAATTCACGATGTGGCCGAAAATATCGTCATTGTGGGGCCACACGGATCGACTACTCCCGTCGCGGTTCTCGCGAAACTCCAAGCGGACGTTGTCGTAATGGGTGAATGCGAAGAAACGTTGCCAAAGTTGGCGAGGTCGTGGTCAGAGATTGATGCCATAACGTATTTCGATAGAGGCCGCATTCGCAAGGGTGCTGGGCACGCATCTGATATGAGCGCGCTGCCCGCGCTGGAATGGCCCGAAGCCGTCATTCACGCGCATTCTCATCATCACCATCGTTTCGACACTCCGTTCTTCGGTTTCGGCGCGGAGATGGAAGCCTCCCGTGGCTGCCCCTATCACTGCACTTTCTGCGCGAAGGATAACTTTCGGAATCGTTACCGAAAGCGTCCGCTTTCGATCATTCTTGCTGAGTTGGATCGCGTCATCGCGCAGGGTGTTACTTATGTCTATTTTATCGACGAAATCTTTCTTCCCGACGGCGCGTTATTGGAAGCACTCGCATCGCGTGATGTAAAGATTGGCATACAGACGCGAATTGATCTGTGGAATCATCGCATGATCGACCTGTTGGCGCGCGCGGGTTGTGTCTCGATCGAGGCCGGCATCGAGAGTCTGACTTCCCAGGGCAGGAACTTGCTGGAAAAAAGATGCAAACTGGAGACGGATGAGCTATCGGAGCGTCTGATTTACGCGAAGAAGCAAATCGCCTTCGTACAGGCTAACTTAATTAAGACTCCGATGGATGATGATCGGACGATCGCAGAGTGGCGGGAACAGATGCGGCGGGCCGGAGTATGGGCGAATGATCCGGTGCCGATGTTTCCTTATCCCGGGTCCCCTGACTACACGCTTCGCTGGGGCTTGCCCGACGATCGCGCCTGGGAACGCGCCCACGAGTACTATCTCGCTCAATACGCGCAATTCAGCGAGATTCAGGAATCGCGCCCGCTGCCGCTTTCGGAATTGGAGCACACCGGATGATTCGCCGCGTATTGATGACCGCCGACGCTGCGGGCGGCGTATGGAACTACGCTCTCGAGCTCGCGCACGGTTTTGCCGAACGCGGCGTGGAGACAACGCTTGTCGTTTTCGGTCCCGAACCGCCGCCGGCTCCCGGCATTGACGTTCGACACCGGTCTTACAAGCTCGAATGGATGGAAGACCCGTGGGATGATGTCTATCGTTCGGGTGACTGGCTTCTGGAACTCGAAAGCGAAATTGGGCCCGACGTCATTCATCTCAACGGCTACGCTTATGGGGACGTGCCGTTTTTTGCGCCGAAGCTCGTCGTCGCGCATTCCTGCGTTGTGTCCTGGTGGCGCGCGGTGCATGGCTGCGCCGCGCCGCCGGCCTGGGATGAATATCGGCGGCGCGTGACTCGCGGACTTCGCCAGGCGGATCTGATCGTCGCGGTTTCCCGGGCGATGCGAAATGAGCTTGCCTGCCACGACGATTGTGCGGTGCAGGTGATTCCCAACGGCCGCGATCCCCGCCGCTTCCGTTGCGCGCCGAAGGAAAATTTCATCTTCGCGTCGGGGCGCCTATGGGATCAGGCAAAAAATATTCAATTGCTCGATCGCATCGCGCCGTCGCTTCCCTGGCCCATCTATGCCGCCGGCGATGGCGGAAAATTTTCGAATCTCGCGGCGCTGGGCGGATTGAGCGGCGAAGAAATAGCCGAATGGTTTGCGCGAGCCGCAATTTACGCCCATCCCGCGCGTTATGAGCCGTTCGGATTGTCCGTGCTCGAAGCAGCGCTCTCCGGATGCGCTCTGGTTCTTGGCGATATTCCCAGCCTGCGCGAAAACTGGGATGGCGCGGCGCTCTTTGCCCCTCCCGACAGCCCCGGCGAGTTTGCCGGACGCTTGCAGGTTCTCGTCGAATCGGAATTGTTGCGAAAACAATTTCAGGAATCCGCCAGGAAGCGCGCCAAATTTTTCCACGCTTCGAAAATGGTAAACGCTTATCTGGACGCTTATGGATGGCTGCGAAGCCAATCCTCGGCGACCTTCAAATCCTTCACCAATCCGCGGTATTCGCGATCGCGGTCCGAGTCTTGGTTGAATCAGTGAAATCTCTGCCTCAAAGCCATGGCCGGCACGCCCAAATTTCGGTAGCATCCGGTTTTTTGTGAATGCGCCTTTTCCCCCGCGTCTCGAATTTGAAGTGCTTCACCGCGTTGGTGATATAAACCCTCACCGGCGTCGAGGCCGGATTCCTCAAACGCGCGAGTGAGTATCCGCCCCGCCGGGCCCACGAACGGCTTACCCTGCTGGTCCTCGTAATCTCCCGGCTGCTCTCCGACAGCCACGACGGCGGCGTGCGTCGGGCCTTCGCCAAACACCGTCTGCGTCGCATTCTTATATAGATCGCATCTTTCGCAATCGCGCGCCGCTTGCTTGAGCTCCAGCAGTGAATGCGTGCGCGGCACGGTGAGCATGGGCTACACGGCCTTCTGCAATTCATCGAGAAGCTTCTTGAGACGCCTGCGCCGCTGCGCGTCGGCCACGCAATTCAGGGTGTTTGCGGCAAGCCGCAGATTCAGGACATATTCCTCGCGCATCTCGCCGAGCAAGTTGGACCGCGCGGCTTCCAGATGCTCGCGCAGCAGTTCGCACTGCGTCTCTTGCGGATCGCTCAATTCGTCAAGAGCTCCATCCAGACGTGATAAGGTTTGCATCTCCACCCTTGAAGTGAGATTCCATCGTGCCGGTTCTGCTTCATAAATCTAAATCTCCGCCGTGATTCAGCTCGCGAAGCCTTGCCCCCCACGGCTCTACTTCAAGCACGCTCACGGAAGCCGGGCCGATCTCGATTCGCAGCGACAAATCCAGCGGAATCCCGATGTAATGGCAGAGCGCGGCGCGAATCACATCCGCATGACTCACGATCGCCACCGCGCGGCCCGGAAAGTCGCGCGCGGCGCGTTCAAGAAACGTGACAACTCGGGCCTGCACTTCAATCATCATCTCGCCGCCCGGAATGCGAGTCCCGCTGCGGAACGAATTGTACCGGCTCCACTCGGGATCGCCCGCCAGCTCTTTAACCGGCCGGTTTTCCCAATCGCCGGGATTCACCTCGATCAAAGCTTGTTCGGGCGTGATGCGCAGATCGTGCGCGGCCGCAATGATTTCGGCGGTCTGCATGGTTCGCCGCAGCGGGCTCGAAAAGATCGCGGCGATTTCGACGCGCTGCAATCGCCGTGCGAGAGCCGCCGCCTGTTGCTCGCCTTGTTCGCTCAGCGCGAGTCCGGCGCGCAGTCCGATTCGATCCTGCGCCAGCGCCTGAGCATGTCGAATCAACAGGGCGAGCATATTTCATGATCGTCTATCGCGATCATCACCGCACCGTTCCGACGCGGGAGCTTCTGGCCGGAATCGTGCGAAAAATCGCCTTGTCCGATCACGATTCGATTCGCGAAGGCTTGATTGAATTTGGCCAGCTCGAATGTGGAATCGCCGACGCACTCCTGCCCGATGATGAGCGGCTCGCGGACCTCCGCCGGATCGCGCTGCGCCTCGGCCGGCTCTTTTATCGCTCCTTCAAGCGGCGTCCCTCGCGCGCTCGCGAGGAGCAGGCCCAATTCAATCGCCTGTCTTACGTAAAAATTCCCGAGACAATCGAGCTTCGCACCCCGGAAGGCTACGCCTTTTACGGACTCTATCCGGAAAGCTATATTGCCGCCACCGAAACGTTTTTCTCGGAGGTTCATTGCGCCGATGCCGTGGTGATCGGGATTCGCAGCATCGGGACGAGCTTGAGCGCCGTGATTGCGGGAACTCTCGCCGAAGCGGGCGTAAATGTGGAATGCTACACCGTGCGGCCGCACGGTCACCCGTTCGACCGCGCCTGCGACCTTCCGCCGATTCGTACCGGCGCGGCCGCGTATCTGGTGGGCGATGAGGGCCCCGGCCTGAGCGGCTCATCGTTCGCCTCTGTCGCGCGCGCGTTGGCCGACGTCGGCGTCCCCGATTCGAATATTTTTCTGTTTCCCTCCTGGGCGCCGGACCCGGATCAGTTCGTCTCGGATACGGCCCGCGACCGCTGGAGGCGCCACCGCGCATTCCCCCCGCCATCGGACCCGCAAGTTGCCGGCTGCGGCTTCGAAGGCTGGCACGATCTTTCCGCCGCAACATGGCGCAAAGTGCTCTTTTGCACCGAATCGGAATATCCCGCCATCCAACCGCAGCACGAACGCCGCAAGTTCCTGAGCCGAACAGCTCCGAGAATCTTCGCCAAGTTCGCCGGCTTCGGCGCGCGCGGGCGGGCGGCTTTCGAGCGTTTGCAATGCTTGCACGACGCCGGATTCGTACCTGCTCCCCTGGATCTGGCGCACGGATTTCTGTTCAGCCGGTTTGCGCCGGGCGCTCCCGTTTCGCGCTCTTCGCCGGATCTGATTTGCGTAATGCTCCGCTACCTGGCCCACATCGCGCGAGAATTCCCTGCTTCCGCGGATCCTCACGATCTAATTCACATGACCAGCACGAACGTCAGCGAAGCGCTCGGTTGCGCCTGGACTCCCGAGCGCGATCTGACCGAGCCTCTCGGCGGCGCGCGAGCATGTCTGCTCGATGCGCGGATGCTGCCGCATGAATGGATCGAGACCGCGCGCGGCTTCCTCAAAACCGACGCCGCCGATCACGCCGACGATCATTTTTTCCCGGGACCGCGGGATATTGCCTGGGATTTGGCGGCCATCGCGGTCGAATTTTCCCTGCCCGATTCCGCGGAGCTTCTCGACCGATTCGTATCGCTCACCGGCGATCGCGATGTTCACGCGCGATTCCCGTTTTATCTCCTGGCGTACTCGGCCTTTCGGTTCGGTTACTGCGAGCTGGCGAAAAGCTCGGTGGACGCGGCTGAGCAGCGGCGATTCGCCCGCGCGGCCCGCCGCTATCGCGCCCTTATCGATCAATGCCTTCGCCGTTACACTCGCGCCCGCGCGCGCGCTAACCGCGTCCAGGTTTTTGGAGGCTGACATGCGATACCGGGTGATGTTCATGGAACGGACGGGCGGCAGCGGCGAGCCCAGCGAAAATCCACCGGAGTACCTCATCCCGGAGCTCCAGGACGGAGTGGTAAGAGATGCTGTTTTCATCGAGCGCGACAAGCCCGCCGCGATGCACAACGAGGAACGGCTGGAAGAAGACGACGATTTTCTAAGCGTTGGTTCCGAGGTTTGGGAATACGACATCGCCGACGGCCGCGAGTCGGAGTTCGTCGACGCGCTCGCCAATTCGCAAATGGTGCTCGATTACGCAGTCGTGGACGAATCGCCCGAGCCGGAATAAAGCGTTATCGCAGCGGCTTGTAGGCCACACAGTCGATTTCGACGCGTATATCCGCCACGAAACCGCAAATCACCGTCGTGCGAGCCGGCCGGTTCTCGCCGAAAAATTCCGCGTAGACGGCATTCATCGCCGGGAACTCCGCGCCTTCCTTCAGGAACACGGAGCACTTCACCACGTCCTGCATCGCCGCACCGCAGCTTTCAAGGATTCTTTTGATATTCGACAAAACCAGCCGCGTCTGATGGGAAATGTCACCGGGCGAAAGCTTATCGGTCGTGGGGTCGACAGGCCCCTGCCCGCTCACGTAAATGAAATCGCCCGCCCGCACCGCCGGAGAATACGGACCGCGCGGTGTCGGCGCGGTCGCGGGAAAAATCCGCTCGATCATAGTTACAGATCCGTTTTCTTTCGCCGCGGCCGGCGCGACGCGCCCGTTCCCGCCTTCGGAGCTCGCTTGCGCGAGGGCGCTTTCTTCGGCTTGGGCGGAGGCGGATTCGGCTCGAAGATCGTCGGCTGTCCCTCCACGTAAGGCTGCGGCTCATCCTCTTCGACCTCTTCGGCTACCGGCGAGGGTTCCGGCGCGGGCGGTTCGGCAGGCGGATAAAACTCCGCGCCGAGATACACCAGCATGCCCTGCTCCTCGGTCGGCTCCAGCCGCACCACCGTTTTGTCCTGCGCGTAGTTCAGAAACTCTGAAAACTGCTGGAAGCCGTACGCGCTCGGATCGAAGTTGGGCTGCTCGGCGCGGAACCACTGCTCCAGATCCTCCACCGGGCAGCCGTTCTCGATCTCTAACCTGTGATTTTCGAGCACGTCGCGCAGCGGCGGCAGCAGATCCTCGGGCTTGAGATTCGGCCGCTCCGGCTGCGACGTGCCCCTCCGCTCAATGATGTATCGCCCGCCGGTTCCGCTGACGTTCACCAGATCGGCGCGCTTGAGCTTCTCGACAAAGTCCGAAAAACTCGACGCTCCGTACGCGCGTTCGTTAAACGCCGGGTCGAGCTGTAGCATCGTGGATTTCAACAACCCCAGCTGCGGCTGCACGGCGCGCCTTTCAAGCACCTGGAGCGCGCGCTCCACCAGCGGCATCGCCTGATTCAATTCCAGCGGAGCCGGCCTTTGCCGCCGGTCCCCGCGATCCGGCCGGTCGCGCCGCTGCTGCTGCCGCGGCTCGTTGGACGCAGGCGCAGCCGTGCTTGCCGGCGCATCGGCCATCAGCGATTCGAAGCTGATAAATTCATGGCAATTCTGCTGAAGGATGGTGGAAGTGAACGCTTTTCCTCCCACGACGAATACCGTCTTGCCGTATTCCTTCAACTTGTTCACCAGTGGAATAAAATCGCTGTCGCCGCTGACGATGGCAAACGCATTCACGTGCGTGTGCGTGAACGCCATTTCCAACGCGTCGAGCGCGAGATTGATATCCGCGCCATTTTTATCTCCGCGAGGCGAGGGAATCCGTTGTACCATCTGCACCGCGTTTTCCGCCATCTGCCGCGTCGCGCCGTCCTGGCGGCCCCAGTTCGCGTAGGCGAACTTGGCGACGATGTCGCCCCGTTCCTTCAGCGCGTCCAGCGCCAGGGAAACATCGAACTCCCGGCGCAGCGTCGATTTCAGTCCGATCTCGATGTTGTCGTAATCGACGAACACCGCGATATTCAGTTTGTCTTGCATTCTTCCTTCTCTAAAAGTGGAGCGGCCGCTTAAGCGGTTTGCTTCACTGAGCTGCGGATGAATTCCACAATTTCCTCGAGCGATGCGCCGGGCTGATACACTGCCGCCACGCCGATCCGCTTTAATTGTTCGGCATCCTCATCCGGAACGATGCCGCCGACGACGACCACTACGTCATCCATCTTTTTTTCTTTGAGGAGTTCCATCACTCTGGGAACGATAGCGTTGTGCGCGCCGGAAAGGATCGACAATCCAATCACCTGCACGTCCTCCTGAAGCGCCGCGTTAACGATCATCTCCGGAGTCTGCCGCAGGCCGGTGTAAATAACCTCCATACCCGCGTCCCGCAGCGCGCGAGCGATAACCTTCGCGCCGCGATCGTGTCCGTCGAGCCCGGGTTTTGCCACCAGCACCCGGATTTTCTGATCCATATTTTAAGAAGAGCCTTTCCGCCATCTTAACTCAAGCGTGGTGGAACGACTCTTTATTAAGTATAACGCCAATATAACGCCAATCGCCGCGCCCCCGATGGCCGGGCGCAGCTCGGCTGAAGACCCGCGCGATTACGCCTCGCGCCCGCGCAGCATCGCGAACTCTTCAGCGGACTCGATCTGCGACGCCGCGCGCGGAAGCGGAACCGCCGCCACCTCGCGCGAATGCGCCGCGATCACGCTCTTCACATCCGTTTCCGGCGCCAGGCCGAGCAACTCGCTGAACATGCTTCGTCCGAACAGCGCCGGCAATCCCACCGTTCTCTCATACGCCGCCGCGACGATCGCCGCGTGACTCGAGCGGAAGCGCGCAAACAACCGCGAAAGATCCGCCGCCGTTACCGACGGCGGATCCGCGCGCAGCAACAAGGCGGCATCGACGTGCGGCGTTGAAGCCAGCGCCGACCGGAGCGCATCTGGAATCGATTCGTGCTCCACCACGTCCACCGGCAAACCCGCAAGCTCGCGCCTCGTATCGTCCCGGCCCCAGGTCACCACCGGCCGGCACAAAGCCGCCAGCGCCGCGAGCGCCACCTTTCGAACGTTTCCTGCTCCCCCAATTACAATCGCGCAGATCGTCATGAGCCATTAGATTCGCTTCCGCCTCATCCGTAACAGGTTATTCTTATTTGTAAATGACCGTACGCGAGTTCACGGCGCTGGTGTTTTTGATTTCGGCATCGGCGGGTTTTCTGGGCGCCCTCACCGGGCTTGGCGGCGGGGTGATCGTCACGCCCGCTCTCACTCTGCTGCTCGGGGTTGACCTGCGATATGCGATCGGCGCAAGCCTCGTTTCGGTGATTGCCACGTCTTCTGGCGCCGCCGCCGCTTTCGTCCGCGACGGATTTTCAAACATCCGCATCGGCATGTTCCTGGAAATCGCCACCACGCTCGGCGCCATCGCGGGCGCGGTCCTCGCTACTCATATCCCGACCTCCGCACTTTCGATTATCTTCGGGATCGTTCTGCTCCACGCCGCCTGGCAATCGACGCATTCGCTCCCCGCCGCGCGGACCGATGACGCCGCCGATCCCCTTGCCCAGCGGCTCAAGCTCGAAGGCGCCTTTCCCGGCTCGCATGGCGCGCAGCATTACCGCGCGCGCCGCGTGAAAACCGGTTTCGCCATCATGTTCGGCGCCGGAACACTGTCGGGTCTCCTCGGCATCGGCTCCGGCGCTCTCAAGGTCATCGCGATGGATCAAGCCATGCGCATCCCCTTCAAAGTTTCCACCACCACCAGCAACTTCATGATCGGCGTGACCGCCGCCGCCAGCGCGGGAATTTATCTCAGCCGCGGCTACATCGATCCCGGCCTGGCGATGCCCGTTATGCTCGGCGTGCTGGCCGGCTCCATCGCCGGAGCTCGCGTGCTCGTCGGCGCGCGGACCCGCGTGCTGCGCATCACCTTCGCCGTCGCCGTCGCCGCAATGGCGGTCGAAATGATCTATAGCGGGTTCCAAAAATGACGGACGAGCGTCTGGAGAGCATCGTCGCCAGTCTCCTGCGCACCGGCGTCTCCCTCGCCGCCGCCGTCGTGCTCGGCGGGGGGATCGTTTACCTCGTTCGTCATGGCGGCGAACATCCCGCCTACTCGGCCTTTCATGGCGAGCCCGCCGAATACCGTTATGTTTCCTCCATCGTGCGCGCCGCGTTCTCAGGCCAAGCTCGCGGGATCATCGAACTCGGCCTGCTCATCCTGATCGCCACTCCGGTTGCGCGAGTAGTCGCATGCGTCGCCGGATTTGCGCTCGAAAAAGATCGCGCCTACGTCGTAATCACCACGATCGTGCTGGCGATCCTTCTCTACAGCCTGATCAGCAAACCCTAGTTCCGCCTTCGAAACACCCGGAATATGTAGCCGCGATTTACCATCCTACGCGCCACACTAAAGCGCGGCGCGGACTGCGTGGCGGACCGTGTTTGCCGCCGCCCCGTATATCAGGTGCGACGCGAGGCCATAAAGATGGCTGCTCGCCGGAGCTTTGTTCGGCGGGCGGGACCAGCCCAGCGCCGGGACCAGCGTTTCATCGGCCAGCAGGAACAGCGCGGCGCCGAATAGCGCCCCGCCGAGCGAACTCGCCATCGGCTTGCGTTCCGCCAGCGCCCCGTAAATCGCTCCATTGAGGGTACCGAAGGCGTAGTGAACGATTTCGCCGGCCAACTCCTTACGCTTGTCCGGCAGCTTGCGATGCAGCCCCTTTTCGACGATGGCGCGCGCTGCCTTGATCGTCGCGGGTTCTTCACGCCGCTCCGATTTTTGGTCTTTCATCGCTCTGCTCCACCACCTTTGAAATTCCGCCATGGCGGCGGCTCCCGCCAGACCGCCCGCAAGTCCGGCGAGAGCGCCTTTCCAGATCCGCGTTTTTCTTCGCCTCATCATGCGAATTTAGACGCGCGCGTTCGCGTTTCTCGAACAGTTTTTCGATGCCTGGACAATTATCCAGGGGACCGACTCGAAAGGAATACCGAAACGCCGTGCCGCCGCCCGCGGTCTATCTCCACATGCGAGCTGTTGTTTATCACGGAGTCGGCGATATTCGGCTGGAGGACGTACGCGAGCCAAAAATCCGCGAAAGTACCGACGCGATTGTGCGTTTAACCGCCAGCGCGATCTGCGGAACCGACCTGCATCTGGTCCGCGGCACCGTGCCGGGAATGAAACGCGGCACAATCCTGGGCCACGAAGGGGTCGGAATCGTGGAGCAAATCGGCAGGGATGTGCGTAATCTCTGCGAAGGCGACCGAGTGGTCATTCCCTCCACAATCGGCTGCGGGATTTGCAGCTATTGCCGTTCCGGATACTATTCGCAGTGCGATAACGCCAATCCGAAAGGCAAGGGGACGGCGTTTTTTGGCGGTCCGGAAGAAAGCGGGGGATTCGACGGTTTGCAGGCGGAAAAGGCGCGAGTTCCCTACGCCAACGTCGGCCTGGTGAAGCTTCCAGACACGGTGACCGACGACGATGCCATCATGCTCTCCGATATTTTTCCGACCGGTTACTTCGGCGCCAAGCTCGCGCAGGTCAAGTCGGGCGATACGGTCGCGGTATTTGGCTGCGGGCCGGTCGGTCAATTCGTGATCACCAGTCTAAAGCTGCTCGGCGTGGGCCGGATTTTCGCCGTCGATACGATCCCTTCGCGCCTGGAGATGGCGCGCGCGCAAGGGGCCGAGGTAATCGACTTCAATGAAGAACATCCGGTGATGGCGATCCGCGAAATGACCCACGGCACCGGCGTCGATCGCGCCGTGGACGCGGTCGGCGTCGATTCGGTGTGCCCACATTCCGGCCCGGCCTCGAAGGAAGCCAGGCAAAAAGCCGACAGCTATAAAAGCGAGCTGCGGGAGATCGCGCCCAAATTTAATCCGCGCAACGGCAACTGGAATCCGGGTGACGCGCCGTCGCAAGCGCTCGAGTGGGCCGTCGAGGCGCTGGCGAAGGCGGGCACGCTTTCGATTATCGGCGTCTATCCGCAGACCATGAAACGCTTCCCGATCGGCGCGGCGATGATGAAAAATCTCACCGTCACATCCGGCAATTGCAATCACCGCAAGTATTTGCCGAAGTTGATCGACATGGTTTCGGCGAACATCGTCCGGCCGACCAGCATTCTTACCAAAGTCGAGCCGCTTGAGTCCGTGCTCGATGCCTACAAGGCTTTCGATCAGCGGCAGGCCGGCTGGATTAAGGTCGAGTTGCTGCCGGCAGCGTAAATCATTTTATTTTATTTTTGCAACACGTCCTTCGAGCGGAAATTTTTGGAATTGCAGCGCGTCGTGGCCGGGGATCACGCGATCGACGGAACCGGTGAGCTCGATCATGCGCTCCTGCGCTTTCAAATTATCGGGATAATCGGCGGGGCTGAAGGTCGCGCTGGGCTTGTGCTCGGCGAAATTGCGATAAAGATAAACGTTGTCGGAGGCAAGCACGTAATTCGGGTGGCCCTCCACGCGCAGATATTGCGAGGCAAACGTATGCCGCGCGCCGGTGTAGGCGCGGATGCCGGGAAAAATTTCGACGTCGTCGCCGTTCACGAATCGCACCCGGCCCGCGAGGTTCAGCCGGACTAATTCCGCCACGTCATCGGCGTCGATTCCGCCGTGATGGCCGCCGGGCTGCCACGCCGGACCGGTGTAGTAGGCGTATTCGTCCTTTTGAATCCAAACCGTCGCCTTGGGAAACAGATCGATGCCGCCCATGTGATCCCAATGCGCGTGGCTGATGACGATATCGGTTATGTCTTCCGGTTTGAGTCCGGCAAACAGGATGGCGTCCTGCGGCGGGATGTAATCCTTGATCGTCCATTGCTTGAACCAGCGGTCGCGATGAAAGCCGGTGTCGAAAAGAATATTGCGCCCGCCGCCGCGGACCAGCCAAATAACGTAAACCGTATCGATTTTTTCGTCCTTCGGCGCGCCGATGAGGAGCTGCCCCAGCGAATCGCCGGGTCCATTGGCGATAAGAATCGCTTGAATCGAATATTCCGGCGTCGCCGCGATGCACAGCGAGGCCAGACCCAGGGCGAGCAGAACGGTTTTCAAGCAGCCTCCATTATTGGCGCGGGGAATCGTCGCCGATCCCGAGCGGGCGTTCCGGAACCTTTTCGATCAGCGCCGCCCGCTTCCTCGCCTGTCTTCGCAACAGCCAGCGCAAGGCAAGCAGCAGCGCGATCAGAAACATGAGCATCGGCTGCATCCGCCGGCTGAAGGGATGAATCGCCTGCGCCAGCCCCAACACCAGCACCGCTCCAGCCAGGATAATCGCGATGTTTTCCCGCAAATTCACCGGTTGGTTCCATTTTACGTCTGCTATGATGAGCGGCGATGTCCAAGCAGACAACCTCGTCGCTGCTGCTCCTGCTGGTGGTGATCGCCGCCGGCGCCGCGGCCGCAACGCTGCTGCCGTTCGGGCCCGCGCGCAACCCGGAGCTGGGTTACGCGTCATGGTGCACCTTCGCGCCGGTCAGCACTGTGATTCTTCTTCTCGCGGCGGGCGTACTGTGGGTGATCCGGCAGTACATTCGCACGCGCCTGAGTTAAAAATCGCGCCAGATCCTCGTACTGATCCGTCGCGATGAAGTTCACTCCTGCCTCATAAGCCGCTTTCCACCGCTCTTGTACTTTTTCGCGAGAGCCGAAGTTATAGTTCGGGTCCCATCCGCGATCCTCGGCGGCCGTAAAGCCATCGAGCGTATAGAATCGAATCCAATAACCGAGCTCATGAGCTCGATGGACCAGAGCGCGCAGCCGCCGATCACTCGCCTCGGTCCATTGGCCCGCCTTGGTTTGCCCGCCTTCCTCCACTTCGTGCCAGGAATTGTTCCACCATCGCCGGTAATTCGTCGGCTTTTCCTTTATGAGCTGATCGGGAGGGAGCGTCGCCATCAGGTGCTCGCGATCCGCCGCCGATTTGCCCGCCAAGGACGCGCTGTGCGCCGAGCCAAACACGCGCAGCCTCGCGCCTTTCGGCAGATCGCGAAAAAAAATTTCTTCCTGCTCATCCGCGTCCTCTGTGATCACCAGCAGCGGCTTGGGATCGAACGGGGCGAGCTGATGCGGATCAGCGGTCCGCGGCGCGGTCGTGATCCAGGGTTCATATTCGCCGAGCAGATCCCAAACGGCGCGCAAGGTTTGCAGCTCCAGCGTCTTGAAATCGAAGTGCAAAACGATCAGCGGCCAGGATTCGCGCCGATTCTCCTTGAGCGCTTTTTCGACAATCGGCCGCACGCGTTCAAAAAAATATTCGCGCAGCGAAGGCTCGCCGCCAGTGGTTTTGGCGGTATGGGAGACCACCGGGCGGCCGTTGGCCCACGCGATATCCTGCTCGATCGAGACCGGAAATCCCGCGGCCAGCGCGCGCTCGATGCGATCGCTCCAGCGGCCTTCGTAAGGATAACAATTATGCGCGTCAACCATCGGACGGCCGTGATTCAGAAAATCGAGCTGCTGGCCGAAACAGCCAAACGCGCAGGCGAAAAGCGCGGCGAAGCGCATGCCGCAATTATCGCATCGCGCGCCGGCGCAAGCTCATCCGCAAATGTGGCGGAGCATCGCGGTTCGCACACGCAAATCCGATGGACGCGGGCTGATCTGTTAGCCTGTAGTGTCGTGACGGGATCTCTTTTTCGCCGGCTCCTTTTTTGGGCCCTGGCGCTGCTCGCCGCCACGCTCCTTGCCGCCGATTATACTCTCACCCGCTCGCCGGGCGAACTGGCGCCGGCCGAAATTCGAGAACGCATCCTGCTGATCTTCGCGGCCTGGTTCCTGGCCACATTCGTTATTATTTTTTTCATCTCGCGAGCGGTGCGCGCGCGCATCCGGCGTCTGAAGCTGCTTGCCGAAAGTTTTCCCGGCGGCAAGAACACCGGTCATCCGCTGGTAGATACCAGAGACGAAATGGGGTCGCTCGAACGGTCGCTTGCCGGCGTGGCGATTGAGACGCAGAAACTGGTCGACAATCTCCGCTATGAGTCGGCGCGGCGGGAGGCCATCCTTTCCTCCATGACCGAGGGCGTTCTCGCCGTCGACCGCGATCTGCGCATCACGTTTTGCAATCGATCCTTTCTTCGCGCCGTCGATTTCCGCGGCGTGCGGCCGGAGGGCCGCTTTCTTCTCGAAGTGGTTCGCGATCCGGATCTGCGCGAAATACTGGACGACGTGCTCGCCGCCGGCGAGCCGAGGAAATCGCGCTTTCGAGCGGCCAGCAGCGCGCGCATCTTCGAGGCGCAGGCAGCTCCGCTTGAAATGCCCACCGGACGCGGCGCGATCGCGATCCTGCGCGATATCACCGATCTGGAGCGGCTGGAGCAGGTCCGGAAAGATTTCGTCGCCAACGTTTCGCACGAATTCCGAACGCCGCTTTCCGGCATTATCGGCTATGCCGATACCCTGCTCGACGGCGCTCTCGAAGATGCCGCTAACAACCGCCGCTTCGTGGAAATTATTCGCGCCAACGCCGTTCGCCTGAGCAATATCGCCGCCGATCTGCTGATTTTGTCCGAGCTCGAATCGGGCGCCGACGCCGAAACGGATCTCATTTCCATTCGCGGAGTGATCGAGAGCGCGCTCACCACCGTCGCGGCCGAAGCCAAGGCTCGCGGCGTAAATTTAATCCGCGAGGAGGTGGAAAATCTGTTCGTCAACGGAGCGCGCCTCCGCCTGGAGCAGGCAATCCTCAATCTGCTCGCCAATGCGATTAAATTCAACCGTCCCGGAGGCGAAGTTCGCATCCGGGCGGCGCGCGGCGGCGAGGGGCGCGTCATGATTCGAATCGCCGACACCGGCATCGGCATTCTCTCGCAGGATCTTCCCCGGATTTTCGAGCGCTTTTACCGCGTGGACAAGGCGCGATCGCGCGAAGTCGGCGGCACCGGCCTGGGTCTGTCCATCGTGAAACACGTGATCGAGCGTATGAACGGCGCGATTCAGGTGGAAAGCCAGTTCGGCCGTGGTACGGTGTTCACGGTGTCGCTGCCCGCGGCCGATCAGGACAGCCAGATTAGCGGTTAAGAAAGTCGCGCGATCGTAACACTCCATTCACGATGTTCTAACCCGCGGCCGATATGCTCACTGTTATGAGACATCGGTATAAGCTAAGTTGCGCAATTGCATGCGCTTTGAGCGTCAGCGGGCTGCTTGCCGCAAGCGACGATTCCGCCGATAAGACAGCGGCTGCTTCGTCTGCCAGTCCGGAGGTCGAGGCGCTGCGAAAGATGCTGCTCGATCAGCAGCGGCAGATCGATGAATTGCGGCGCCAGCTTGCCGGCGCGCCGGTCCATGAGAGCCGCGGCGAGGTCGCCAGCACAACGGCGATCGTGCCGCCCGTGAGCCGGTCTTCGGCCTCATCTTCAGCTTCAGCCGCGCCTGCCGCGCAGGGGCCGGAAAACGTTACGGCACCGCTCAGCTTGAAAATCGGCGATGCCTATATCACGCCGGTCGGCTTCATGGATATGACGCTGGTCAGCCGCTCCAGCAATCCGGGCAGCGGCATCGGCACCAACTTCGGGAGCATACCCTACGGCAACACGCAGGCCGGCTCGCTTAGCGAAACGCGGCTCAGCATTCAGAACAGCCGGATCGGCGCGCGCGTGGATGCTACCTATCACGGCGCAAAGATCCTCGGCTACTGGGAATCAGACTTTTTGGGCCAGCTCGGCAATCCGCCCAACGGCGGGCTGGCGGTGACCAGCAATCCCTATGTTTTTCGCATGCGCCTGTACTGGGTGGATGTTCGCAAAAACAAATTTGAGTTTCTCGCGGGCCAGACCTGGAGTTTAATGACGCCGAATCGCTACGGACTTTCGCCGCTTCCCGGCGACCTGTTTTATGCGCAGGACATCGACGTAAATTATCAGTTGGGCCTGGTGTGGGGCCGGATTCCGGAGTATCGTTTTGTTTTTCATCCGACGGAAAAAGTCGCCTTCGGCGTGGCGCTTTCGAACTCCGAGCCGTATGTAGGAGGCGCCAATGGCGGTAGTGCGATTGTGGCGCCAGTCTGCTGTTCCAGCCTGCTGGGCACGCAGGTGAATAATGGGGCCAGCGTTATTTCCGCCCCGGCGGTTGCGCCCGACATCATCGCCAAAGCCGCCTTCGATCCCAGCCGCAAGTTTCACCTGGAAGTGGCCGGGGTCGAGGTCGCCAATAAGATTGCCAATCCATCCACCACCCCCGCGTTCCAGACCTTTTCAAATGTCGGCGTCGGCGGATCGGTGAACCTCAATTTCGCCCTGACAAAAAACCTCCGTTTCCTGACAAACAATTTTTGGAGCGACGGCGCCGGACGGTACATCTTCGGCCAGGCGCCGGATTTTATAATCCGATCCAACGGCGCTTTGTCTAACGTCCATTCCGGATCGACGGTGAGCGGCCTGGAAGTCACTGCTGGAAAAATATTGTTCTACGGCTATTACGGCGGCGTTTACATTGGAAAGAATCTCGGGTTCGACGCCAACGGCAAGACGCCGATCGGCTATGGTCCGATTTCAAACGATGGCCAGAACCGAATGATTCAAGAAATCACGTTCGGCACGAACACCACAATCTGGCGCGATCCAAGATGGGGCGCGCTGAATTTTATGCTTCAGTACTCGTACTTGCAGCGGAACCCGTGGCTGGCAGCCGCCGGCGCCCCCGCCAACGCGCACGCCGATATGGGTTTTTTCAACTTCCGCTACACTTTGCCGGGCGCGCCGCCCAGCGTTGAACATTAATTGTTCTGTAACACAAGACTGCTTCAATAAAGAGGAGCACATAATGAATCGCGTAGCTTTGGCGATCCTGGCGGTCGCCTGCCTGACCGGTGGAGTGGAAAGCGCGTCCGCGCAGCAGGTTTCAATGAATGGCGCCGGCGCGACCTTTCCCTATCCGATTTATTCCAAATGGTTCGACGAATATCACAAGAAATTTCCGGCAATTCAGATCAATTACCAGTCGCTCGGCTCCGGCGCGGGAATCCAGCAGGTGACGGCCGGCACCGTGGATTTCGGGGCATCCGACGGGCCGATGAATGACGAGCAGATCAAAGCCTTTGAAGCCGCCCGCCATACCAGGATTCTGCATTTTCCTACGGTTTTGGGCGCGGACGTTCCGGCCTATAACCTTCCCGGAATCACGGCGGCGCTGAATTTCACTCCGGAGGCGCTGGCCGGGATCTTTCTTGGCAAAATCACCCAATGGAATGATCCGGCCATCGCCAGCGCGAATCCCGGCGTGAAGCTGCCCAAAGCCGATATCGTGGTGGTCCATCGCTCCGACGGCAGCGGAACCACGTACTGCTGGACCGATTACCTTTCCAAAGTCAGTCCCGAGTGGGAGAAGCGGGCGGGCCGTGGCACCTCCATAAAATGGCCGGTTGGCCTGGGTGGCAAGGGCAACGAAGGCGTCTCCGGACAGATCAAGCAGACCCCGAATTCCCTGGGATACGTCGAGTTGATCTTCGCGATTCAGAACAAAATGACGTATGGCAAAATGAGGAATGCGGCGGGACAGTTCGTGGCGGCGACTCTTGATAGCGTCAGCGCGGCCGCGGCCTCGGTGAAGGACATGCCGGACGATTTTCGCGTGTCGATCACGAATCCTCCGGGCAGCGCCGCTTATCCCATCGCGACCTTCACCTGGCTGCTGATTCCGGAAAAGATCGGCGACGACGCCAAGCGAAAAGCGATCAAGACCTTCCTCGAATGGATGCTCACCGACGGCCAGAAGCTAGCTCCGGCGCTCGACTACGCGCCGCTGCCGGCGCCGGTGGTGGCGAAAGAAATCAAGGCCATCCAAAAAATCCAATAATGCCCGGATCCGCCATTACGGCCGTTGACGCTCGTCCGCCCGGCGCGATGCCGCGCTCGCTGTTTCAGCGGCTCGTCTCGGGCGACCGGATTGCTTATCTGCTCACGTTCCTTTGCGCGGCTTCCGTCGTGCTTGTGACCATCGCGCTGGTTTGGGAGCTGTACGCCAACTCCGGACCATCGCGCCGCCAGTTCGGTCTCAAATTCCTCGTATCGAGCGATTGGGATCCGGTGGCGGGACAATTCGGCGCCGCGCCGTTCATTTACGGAACGCTGGTGACCACGGCGCTGGCAATGCTGATCGGCGTACCGCTTGGCGTCGGCGCGGCGATTTTTCTGGCCGAGCTGGCGCCCCCGGGAATCTCTTCGGGGCTGACGTTTTTAATCGAGCTGCTCGCCGCCGTGCCGAGCGTCATTATCGGATTGCTCGGAATCTTCGTCGTAATCCCGATTCTGCGCGATACGGTTCCGTACCTGCGCGGCGCGCTCGGCTGGATGCCGCTGTTCCAGGGGCCATTTTACGGCGTAAGCCTGCTTGCGGCCGGCATCGTGCTGTCCATTATGATCCTGCCGTTCATTATTTCCATCTCGCGCGAGGTGATCCTGGCGGTCCCGGCCGATCAGCGCGAGGCCGCGCTGGCATTGGGCGCGACGCGTTGGGAGATGACCTGGGACGTCGTCGTGCCTTACGCCAAAAAGGGAATCGTCGGATCGATTTTTCTGGCGCTGGCGCGATCGCTCGGCGAAACGATGGCGGTGACGATGGTGGTCGGCAATACGCCGCAGATCGCGGCCTCGTTGTTCGCGCCAGGATACTCGATCGCCGCCGTGATCGCCAATGAATTCGCGGAAGCCACCGGCGCGCTGTATCAAAGCGCGCTGGTCGAGCTCGGATTGGTTCTGTTCGGATTGACCATGGCGATCAACGCCGCAGCGCGGCTGCTGGTGCTTTCCACCAGCGGCAAGGGGAGCGCGTAAATGTCCTGGAACCGGCTGCGCCGGAAAACAGTCAACGCCGCGATGCTCATGCTGACGGCGTTTTGTACGCTGTTTGCGGCGGGAACCCTGCTGTTCATTCTCGGATATCTTTTTGTCCACGGCGCCCGCAGCTTGAGCTGGGATTTTTTCACGAAGCTGCCGGCACCGGTTGGCGAATCCGGCGGAGGCATGGCCAACGCGATTCTCGGCAGCGCGAAACTGCTGCTGCTCGCGATGGCCTTCGGCGTTCCACTGGGATTTTTGGGCGGGGTCTATCTGGCCGAATTTGGCGGACCCGGATTCTCCTTCGCGGTGCGTTATACGGCGGATCTGTTGAACGGGGTGCCGTCGATTGTCATGGGAATCTTCGTGTTCACGCTGGTCGTCCTCAAGCAGCATCATTTTTCGACGCTGGCCGGAGGCGTCGCGCTGGGGATCATGACCATCCCGATCGCGATCCGCAGCTCGGAAGAGTTTCTGCGCGCGGTTCCCCCGGCGCTGCGCGAAGGCGCGATGGCCTTGGGAGCTTCAAAAGCGCAGGCCATCTGGACCGTGGTTATTCCCGCGGCTAAAGCTGGTATCATCACCGGGATCATGTTGAATCTGGCGCGCGTGGCAGGCGAAACCGCGCCGCTGTTGTTCACCGCGCTCAGTAACCGCTTCTGGAGCCCCGGATGGAACCAGCCCACCGCCTCGCTGCCGGTGATGATTTTCAATTATTCCGTCGCCCCCTACGAAGATTGGCATCAGCAGGCCTGGTCCGCTGGATTCGTGCTGTTGTCGCTGATTCTTGCGGTGAATATTCTGGCCCGGCTGATTTTGTCCAAGAAGGGAGCGGCACTAAGGTGACAAGTATGCAAGCACCCATTCGTGATCCCGGAGCGGCCGCGGCATTTTCCAATTCCGGCGCGCCCGGGGAAACGAAGCCGCTGGTCAACGGAGCGCAGGCCAAGCTTAGCGCCACCAATCTCAATTTCTTCTACGGCAATTTTCAGGCGCTGCACGGAATTTCCATTCAGGTTTATGAGAAACACGTCACGGCGTTTATCGGGCCGTCGGGATGCGGCAAATCGACCTTCCTGCGGACGCTCAACCGCATGAACGAAACCGTTCGCCATAGCCGTGTGGAAGGGGAAATCCGGCTCGATGGCCACAATATTTTCGACCTGGACGTGAACGATGTCAGGCGGCGGGTGGGGATGGTGTTCCAGAAGTCGAACCCATTTCCGAAATCGATCTTCGATAACGTGGCCTATGGTCCGAGGATCAACGGCTTCGGCTCGCGCTCGGCGATCAGCGATTGTGTGGAACAAAGCCTGCGGCGCGCGGCGCTGTGGGAGGAGGTGAAGGATAAGCTGCATCAATCCGCGCATGGGCTTTCTGGCGGGCAGCAGCAGCGCCTGTGCATCGCGCGCGCGCTGGCGGTGAATCCGGAAGTGCTTCTGCTCGATGAGCCGTGCTCCGCGCTCGATCCGATCGCCACGGCGAAAATCGAGGATCTGATCTTCCAATTGAAAGATAGCTGCACCATCGTGATCGTCACGCACAATATGCAGCAGGCCGCCCGCGTCGCCGATTATACGGGATTTTTCCTGATGGGCCGCCTGATCGAGTTCGACAACACCACGGTGATTTTTAAAACGCCGTCGAAAAAGGAAACGGAAGATTACGTGACCGGCCGGTTCGGGTAGCCACGTTTGAAGAGGTTCAAAATTGCGTCATTTCGTCGAAGAACTTGAACAATTAAAGACCAAATTGCTCGAAATGAGCTCGCTCGTGGAGGCCGCCATCCAGCGCAGCATCGGCGCGGTGATCAATAAGGATCGCAGCGCCGCGGAAGAGGTGTTTCGCAACGAAACGCGCATCAATGAAATCGAGCTGGAAATCGACGAATTCGCCATCAATCTGCTGGCGCTGCATCAGCCCATGGCGGCGGACCTGCGGCTGATCATCGCCGCGCTCAAAATCAACACCGATCTGGAACGAATGGGCGATCTGGCGGTGAACGTCGCCGAGCGGGCGCAGTCGCTGCTGAATGAGCCGGTGAGCAAGCCGATGATCGACATCCCGCACATCGCGGCGCTGGTGCAATCGATGGTGCGAAAGGCCCTGGATGCTTTCGTGGCGCGCGATCCGGATCTGGCGCGCAGCGTTCTCGCCTCCGACGACGCTGTCGATAGCCTGCGGACCGCGTGCTATCACGAACTGGTAAGCTTCATGGAAAAAGATCCGCGCAACATCCGCCCCGCGCTCGATCTGCTGGCGGTGACTCGCAATTTAGAACGGATCGCGGACCATTCAACCAACATCGCCGAGGACGTGCTGTTTCTGGTCAAAGGCGTCGATGTGCGCCATCACGCCGAAGCGAGAAGGTAGGGCTGGACTTTTACCATCTTCGCCCGATAAATACTCCCGGCCCGAAGAAAACTCCGCCGTAAAAAGCCGGACCCCAATAATAGGGATAGGGATAATAATACGCCGGGCCATAATAGGGCGGCGGAGGCGGATAGGCTGGGCCGCGCGTCTGCATTCTCGGCGCCGGCGCCTGATAATCGGCGGGTTCCACCGGCCGGAAAGTCTGCGGCGATTTCACGGTGGAGATGGTTACGGGCTCCTCGATGCGGAAGGTTAGCACCGATTCCGGCGGGATGATGGTCGGCTGGCCGCGCGTGAGCAGCACGCCGAGCGTGGCGGCCGCAAATCCCGCGCCCGCGCCCCATGCGGCTCCCGTGCCCCACGCCGCGGCCGCGCCGACTGTAGCGCCCAGGGCGGTTGTGCCGGCAATCGCGGCGGCATCGCGGCCAACCGACGTTGGTCCCTGCCGGCTCACGAGCGACGTCTTCACCGGAACCTGATCGCCATTGGCCAGCGGAATATCGGTCAACTGAACGCCAAGGCGCGAGGTGCCGGAAATATGGCCGGCTTTTTTCGCTTCGGTGACTCTGCCGCCGAGTGTCTGGCCGCGTTCGGCGACGACCCAACCATCGACGATGATCGGCCGGACCAGAGTCGCCGAGAAGGCGTCGCCCACCTGATTACGATCGGAAGAGAGCGGTTGACTGATTCGCACCGTGATGTAAGTGCCCGGTTTTAACGTCAGCTCCGGGGGCAATGTCGGCTGCGGCTGGGAAGCGGGAGCCGCCGCGGCCTGCGCGCCGTCACCGATGCGTCTCCATCCGCCGTTATCGGACGGCTGAGGCGGCGGAGCCGGCTGAGGCGGGTCGGCTGGAGGTTGCGCAAAGGCAATCGCGGAAAAGATCAGAAGACTGAGCGCCACGGTTCGAGCAGGTGGAAGCCTCATCATACGTTCCTCGAAAAACCCGACAGAGCATGTTTCTCGCCATTTGTAACCTGCGAAAAAATAAGCTGCTTTCGTTGCGGAAGTCTGGTCGAAATCCACCGCATGGTGGTTTTGAGCCACTACGGTCGTATTGCGGGAAACTTGCTACTCTTTCAGGAATAGCGATAAGGGTAGACATCGGATTCCTGCGGTTCTTCGCGCTCTTCTTTTGACCGGAGCATTGCGGCGAGCAGCAGGCATGCTCCTACGGATGCGCCGATCCACAGATAGGGGTGCTTGCGGAACTCGAAGCGCCACTCCGATTCACCGGCGTTTGTACGCAACCGTTCCAGATCGTCAAGCAACCGTTTGCCGGCTGCGAACATATTTCGGCCGGTCTCAATGACATCACGAATCAGATCGTTGGTGCTGGGCGGGCGGTGCTCGAAATCGTCGCGAGTTGGTTCCATGCCGAATCAGACGCGAAAACCGCAATGGTGAAAACGATTGTTACGTGACATTATCCGGGGCGTCGGCGGAACTCGCCTGCTCGATGAAAGAGTAAGCGATCATGTGGCAGATCACGTGGTGCGCATCCTCGATGCGGCCCATGTGCGGCTCCGCCACGTTGAGATGAAGCGCCGCGAGGGCGCCCAGCTTGCCGCCATCGCGCCCGGTGAGGGCCATGGTGCGGCAACCGATCGAATTGGCGTACTCCATCCCGCGGATCACGTTGAGCGAATTGCCGGAACCGCTGATCGCCATGTACAGATCGCCGGGGTTGGCGAGATTCTTGAGCTGCTCGACCACCGCATCGGCGTAGCCGACGTCGTTTGAATAGGCGGTCACGGTGGGCATCGATTCATTCAACGCCAGAATCCGAAAGCGCGAGGGGCGGCCGTAGCTTGCGCTTTTGACCATATCGCAGACAAAATGCGCGGCCGTCGCCTGGCTGCCGCCGTTGCCGGCGACGAAGATCCCGCGGCCTTCCGCGCGGGCCTGATCGAACCATTGAATCGCCAGCGCGACCCTATCCAAATCCAGCGTGGCGAGAGTGGAGGCCAACTGGTCACGATAAAGCGCGGCAAACGTCATTTTCGATGATTATATCGTCCCCCGCCTGAGGGAGCGACGTCTGCTACCGAAGCAGAGATCACGGACCACGTTGGGGATCTTGCGGAGTTGCTCGCCCAGACAGACTAAAATCGCACTAAGGGCCATCAGGTATAGAGCGGTTGAAATCTACTCTTCGGGCTCTTGTCCCAGGTCCTCCGCGCGATTTTCGAAACGCGTGTAGGCGCCCAGGAAACGGAGCGGCACCGTGCCGATCGGGCCGTTTCTCTGCTTGGCGATAATCAGATCGGCCAGGCCCTTGATGTCTTCGCGATCCTTCTTATAAACTTCCTCGCGATAGATGAACGCGACCAGATCCGCATCCTGCTCGATCGAGCCGGAATCGCGCAGATCGCTCAACTGCGGTTTGTGATCGCCGGGGCGGGTCTCCGAAGCGCGGCTGAGCTGCGAAAGAACCAGGAACGGCACGTCGAGATCCTTGGCCATCAGCTTGAGGCCGCGCGAAATTGCGCTCACCTCCTGATTGCGATTTTCCGAGCGGCCGAAGCTGCTCATCAGTTGCAGATAATCGATGACCACCAGGCTCAGGCCATGCTCGTTCTTAAGGCGGCGGAGCTTGGAATGAACATCCATAAGGTTTACGCCGGGCGTATCGTCGAGGAAAATCGGCGCTTCGGTGAGATCGCTCAAGGCTACTTGCAGCTTGCGGCGCTCCTCGCCATTGAGATATCCGATGCGGAATTTGTGCTGATCGACGCGGGCGGCCGCGCAAAGAAGGCGGGTCAGCAGGCTTGCCGACGACATTTCGAGCGAGAAAACGGCCACCGGCTTGCGAATTCGCGGATGGGTGGCGACGTGCTGCGCGATGTTCAAGGCGAGCGCGGTCTTGCCCATCGAAGGGCGCGCGGCCAGAATGAACAATTCGCCGCCGTGCAGGCCGCCGGTCATTTCATCGAACTTTTTGAATCCGGTCGACAGGCCGCTGATGCGCTGGCTGGGATCGAGAAAGGCATTGACGCCGCCGGGAAATTTTTCGATGATGCTCGCGGGCGAGGCGAGCTCCTCACGCGTGCTCGATTCGCCCAGCTTGAGCAGCGTTTCCTCGGCCGAGGCAAGGATCGCGCCGGGCTCTTCCTCGGCGATCAGGCAGCGGTCGATAATTTTCTGCGCGCTGAAGATGAGCTTGCGCAGCGTCGCTTTGTCCTTGACGATGCGGATATAGCTGTCGAGGTTCGGAATCTCCGGCAGACCCTCGTCGAGCGAGAGGATATACGACATGCCGTCGACCGATTCGAGCTGGCCCTGTTTCATCAGCTCATTGGTCAGGGTGATGCGATCGATGCGCTCGCCGCGATCGTAAAGATCCTTCATGCGCGCGAAGATGCGGCGGTGCTTTTCGAGGCTGAAATCCTCGGGCGCAACCGCGCCGGCGACCTGGAGATAAACGGAGTCGTTCAGCAGAACCGAGCCAAGGACCAGACGCTCGGCGTCCAGATTCGCCGGCAGACCTTTTGCGAATGCCAGATCGGTAGTTGCCATGAAGTGTCGGGAGATTCTACGTTAGCGTCTGCGCTCGCGCAGGGCAATTGAAATTTTCGCCGTTTCGATTCGCATGTTTAGCCTCTCGAAAACTGCGTGGAAATCGGTGGCGGGACCTTAGGCCGCAAGTTGAAGAGGACGAAGGCGCGCTGCGGCGATTTCCACAGACTCTCCTCAGAAACATCCGGTTTCTCCGAGAACAATTTTATCGCGAAATGTTTTGTACGCGGGCGGCGTCCGGCGAGCCGGGGAAAATTTCAAGCTCCAGCTCGGTTCCGGCCCCGCAATTGAGAAGATTCGCGGCGGAGGCGTGGTTCGCGGCGATTTCAAGGAATCCCGCGCTTCCGGGGATAGCGACTGATTCGCCGATTTCGGCTTCCGCGAAGGTGAGCGCGAGGCGGCGGATGCGTTTCCCGGCGATGCGCAGCTCCATCGGAGCCGTTTTCACTTCTGCAAAATCATCGATTGAAAAATTCGTGATCAGATTCCCGAAATGATCCACCTTGAGAATCACGCCGCGCCAGACGTTTCGCGAAACCGGGCGTGGCTTCAGCGCTTCCAGGCGAATGAAATCGGCGATCGGCCGGCCGAATCGCGCGGGAGCGAGGCCGCGAGCCAGATGCGCGGCCGCGGGCGCGAAAACATCGCGGCCGTGGAAGGTCTTGCTGATCTCCTTGCGCATGACTCTGGCGTTTGAAATTTCCCGCACCGCCGGTTTTGCCGCGTCATAAATCATCGACAGCACGCCATTATCGGGAGCGATGAAAAATTGCCCGCCCGCCTGGCACAGAATCGCCCGCCGCGCGCTGCCGACCCCGGGATCGACCACCACCACGTGAACCGTCTTTTGCGGGAAGTATTTCCACGCCTGGCCGATCACAAAAGCGCCTTCATTTACGTTCTGCGGCGCGATTTCGTGGCTGATATCGACGATCGTCGCGCGCGGAGCGATGCTCAAAATGACGCCCTTCATCGCGCCCACAAAATGATCGGAGGAGCCGAAATCCGTTGTGAGGGTGATCACCGCCATGTCAGAATTAAGATAAGTGCATCGTTATTACTTCGATCACAACGCTACCACGCCGGTGTCGACGGAAGTGCTCGAGGCCATGCTGCCGCTGCTGACGGAGGTCTACGGGAACGCTTCCAGTATCCATTATTTCGGCCAGGCGGCGCGGCAAAAGCTGGACGAGGCGCGGCGCGAGGTGGCGGCGATGCTGGGCTCATCGGCGGAAGAAATTGTGTTCACCAGCGGAGGAACGGAGGCGGATAATCTTGCCCTGCTCGGGATCGCGCGACAGGGACACGCGATTACGACGGCGGTGGAACATCCGGCGGTGCTGGCGGCGGCGGCGCAGTGCGCGTCGATGACCGCGGTGGGCGTGGATGGCCGCGGCGTGGTTGATCCCGATGAGATCCGGCGCGCGCTGCGGCCGGACACAAAGTTGATCAGCGTCATGCATGCCAACAACGAGTTGGGCGTGATCCAGCCGATCCAGGAAATTTCAAGAATCGCGCGCGAAGCCGGTGTCGCGTTTCACTCCGACGGCGTGCAGGCGGCGGGAAAGACGCCAATCGATGTGAGCGGAATCGATCTCTATACCATCAGCGCGCACAAAATCTACGGGCCGAAGGGCGCCGGCGCGCTGTTTGTGCGCAAGGGAACCAAAATCGTGCCGCAATCGCACGGCGGCCATCATGAGCAGGGGCTGCGCGCGGGAACGGAGAACGTCGCGGGCGCGGTCGGCTTGGGGCGGGCCGCGCGCTGGGTGATTGAGTGCGGCGCCGAGGAGCAGGCGCGGGAAGCGGCGTTGCGCGACCGGCTGGAGCAGGGAATTCTCGATCGCGTACGCGGCGCTCACGTCAACGGAGCCGGCGCGCCGCGCACCGCCAACACCACCAATATCCGGTTCGACGGCGTCGACAGCGATGCGCTGCTGATTGCGCTCGATCTGCGGGGTTTCGCCGTTTCGAGCGGCGCGGCCTGCTCAAGCGGAGCCACCGAGCCGTCGCACGTGCTGCTGGCGATCGGCTTGACGAAGCTTGAGGCGCGATCGAGCATTCGTTTTTCGCTGGGACGATCGAACACGGCCGAGCAGGTGGATGGGTTGATCGAAGCTGTCGTGGATTCGGTGGCGCATCTGAGAAAGCTGGCGCCTGCTTATGCCTGAGGGGACGATCGCGGTCGCGATGTCGGGCGGGGTGGATAGCTCGGTGGTCGCGGGAATGCTTGCGCGGCGCGGCGAGAATGTCATCGGACTCACGATGCAGCTCTGGAATCAGCGACGGCTGCCGGAGCTTGCGCCGGATGGTCCCAGCGGACGATGTTGCTCGCTCGACGACGTCTACGATGCGCGGCGTGTCGCGCAGCATTTAGGCATTCCCTATTACGTTGTGAACTTCGAGGAACAATTCGAGCGGCAGGTGGTGAAGCCGTTTATCGAGGATTATCTCGCCGGGCGCACGCCGATTCCCTGCACACTTTGCAACAACTTCATCAAATTCGATCAGTTCCTGGAAATGGCCGAAGGCGTGGGTGCGCGGCGAATCGCCACCGGGCATTACGCGCGGCTGAACTGGAACGAATCGAGCGGCAGGTTCGAGATGCGTCGCGCCGCGGATCGCGCCAAGGACCAGACGTATTTTTTGTTCGGCCTGACGCAGGCGCAACTGGCGCGAACCCTGTTTCCATTGGGCGGATTTCAAAAAGCAGAAGCGCGGCAACTGGCGCGCGAGCTGGGCCTGCCGACTTCGGAGAAACCGGATAGCCAGGAGATCTGTTTCGTTCCGAACGGCGATTACGCGGGCTTCATCGATGCGTATTTTCGCGAGCAGGGCCTTGCGCCGGCAGCCGTTCGCGGCGAGTTGGTGACCACCGACGGCCGCGTTGTGGGCGAGCATTCCGGCGTGCATCATTTCACCGTCGGGCAGCGGCGCGGCATCGGGATTGCGGCGCGCGAGCCCTTATACGTGATCGCGACCGAGCCGGCGACGCGGCGCGTCGTGATCGGCCGCAATGATGATCTGCTGCGGAGCGCGATGCGCGTGCGGGACATTAATTGGGTTTCGATCGCGCCGCCCGCCGCGGAAATTCGCGCCGCCGTAAAAATCCGCAACAAGCACGCCGCCGCGGAAGCGGTCATCCGGCCTATCGACGCCTCGCGCGCCGAGGTGCGTTTCGATGAGCCGCAGCGCGCGGTGACGCCCGGGCAGGCCGCCGTCTTTTACCAGGACGATCTGGTGCTCGGCGGCGGCTGGATCGAGTAAGTGCGCGCGATCGAGTATTGGGCCGCGCGATTCGCCATCGCCACGGTCGCGCGGTTTCCGCCGCTGGCGCGCGTCTACATTCGTTTGCTCGATCTGCTGGTTCCGCGGTTCCGACGGACGGCGCGCAAAAACCTGAGCATCGCCGGGATTTGCGAGGACGGCGTGATCGACGGGATGTTCCGCTCGATCGCGCGGATGCTTGAAACCTTCGCCCGCTTTCCGCGGATCACGCGCGAAAACGTTCACGATCTGATTCGTTATGACGGGCTTGAACATTTCAAGAACGCGCTGGCGCGCGGGCGCGGAGTATTGGTGGCCACCGCGCATTTCGGCAATTGGGAACTGAGCGCGTTCGCGCATGCGCTGATGACCGCGCCGATGCACGTGGTTGCGCGTCCGCTCGACAACCGGCGTCTCGATGAATTCATCGAGCAGCGGAGGGCCATGAGCGGAAATCGGATTATTTCGAAACGCGAAGCGGCGCGCGAGATTTTACGCGCCCTCAAGTCCGGCCAGGCGGTGGGCATTTTGATCGATCAGAATACGGCGAGGGAGGAAGGCGTGTTCGTCGATTTTTTCGGCGTGAAAGCCTGCGCCGGAACCGGATTTGTGAAGCTCGCCCATCACAGCGGCGCGGCGGTGGTGCCCGGATACGCGCTGTGGTCGGCCGCGGAGCGGAGATACGTGCTGCGCTTCGATCCGGAGATTCCCATGAGCGGCGGCGTGCCGGAGGATACGCAGAAGATTCACTCGCACTTGGAAAAAGTGATCCGGAAGCACGCGGATCAATATCTATGGATTCACCGCAGATGGAAAACGCGTCCGCCGGGCGAGCCGCCGCTCTACTAAGCTACGGCTTGCGGCTCATCTCTTCGGAAAGAATGATCGCCTCGGCCAGTTCCTTCATCGGGCGGCGAAGACGGCGGCTTTCGTTTCTCAAGCGAAGATAAGCATCTTCTTCGGTGAGGTTGTAGCGGCGCTGGAGCAATCCCTTGGCGCGCTCCACCATCTTGCGCGTTTCGAGCTGGCGCTTCATTTCCGCGGTTTCTTCCGCCAGACGCGCGTTTTCCATCTCCAGCATGCTCTTGGCGATGGCGCCGCCCATCTGTTCGCCGATGAAGGCCAAGGTGGAAATTTCTTCCTCGGTGTGCGCGTGCTCGTGCCGATGATGGACGTTGATGACGCCGATGGCGCGTCCGCGATTCACCAGCGGGACGGAAAGCAGCGCCTCATAGGTGTCTTCAATGAGCGTGGCGAAAATCTTGAAGCGCGGATCTTCCGATGCGTTCGCGGCCAAGGCCACCGGCGCCTGATTTTCGGCGACCCAGCCGGTGACTCCCTCGCCCATCTTCAAGCGCAACTGCCCGACGTCGGAGGTGTGAGGAACCAGCGATGCGCGCAGGACAAACTCGCAGGTCTCGTCTTCGACCAGATAGACCAGACATGCGTCGCAGCCGGTCACTTGAGCCGCCAGCCCGATGACTTCTCCCAGCATTTCGTCCAAGGAGATTTCGGAGCTGACAATTTGGCTGACACGGCGCAAAACCGACATTTCAGACTCAATCACCATGGTTCGAGCGTAAGGCGCGATCCCGGGCGAGTCCAATTAAAACTTTCTATAAGGGTTATTGTTTCGTTTAATTTTCAAGAATACTGGCGGCAATCCGGAACGTGTTGGCGTGCGCTTCCACCGTGTGTTCAATAGGATGAGAGTAGCCGCCGCCGAGGGTGACCACCAGCGGTATTTGACGCCGGCGGGCCCCGGTAATCACTCGCAAGTCACGCAATTTTAATCCTTCCTGTGTCAACGCCAAACGGCCGAGTTTATCGCTGGCGAGCGCATCCACGCCGGAGAGATAAAAAATCAGCCGCGGCGAAAAATCCCACACCCGAGCGAGCGCGTCATCGAGCGCCTGAAGATACTCCGCGTCGCCGGTGCGATCCGGCAATTCGACGTCGATGCGGCTGCGTTGTTTTCGAAACGGAAAATTATTGGCGCCATGCAGGGAAAGCGTCAGCACGCCCGCATCGTCTTCGAAAAAGTGGGCAGTGCCGTCGCCTTGATGAACGTCCAGGTCGACGACAGCGTACGGCCCCGATTCATTTTGCGACCGCAGCCAGTAAATCGCGATGGCGACGTCGTTGAAAACGCAAAAACCCGAGCCTTCCGAGCGAAAGGCATGATGCGTGCCGCCGGAAAGGGTCCCGCTGGCGCAGGAGAAAACGCTCAATTGCGAAAATCACAGTAACCGCGACCGGATCACGCATTGCGAGATCCGGGAGCAGCCCGCCGCTTATTCCGGCCGGCTGAGCGTCGATGCGGGCACGAACGGCGGCGTTTCGGTGAAAGGATGGGACAACGCGGGCGTGCTGGTGCGCGCCAAGGTGGAAGCCTCGGCCGCGGATGAGGCATCGGCGGCAGCGATCGCCTCACAGGTGCGCGTCGACGTATCGGCGGGACAGGTGAGCGCTTCGGGTCCCTCGCAATCGCGCGATGAAAGCTGGAGCGTGAGCTATGAGATTTTCGTCCCGCGCCACGCCGACCTGAATCTGAAAGCGAACAACGGCGGGATCAATATCAGCGACGTTCAAGGCAATATCCAGTTCCAGACGAAGAACGGCGGGGTGAGCCTGAAGCGGCTGGCGGGCGATGTGGAAGGCTCGACGATGAATGGCGGGTTGAATATCGAGCTGGCCGGCACGCGCTGGGATGGAGCGAAGCTCGACGCGCGGACGACCAACGGCGGCGTGAATCTGAAAATGCCGGAGAATTATTCAGCGCACCTGGAAACCGCGACCGTGAACGGACATCTGAGCATGGATTTGCCGGTGACGGTGCGCGGCGAAATCGGCAAGCGGCTGGCCACCGATATCGGCTCCGGCGGCGCGACGATTCATGTGGAGACGACCAACGGCGGCGTCAACGTCAAGCGCGCCATGTAGCCCGGTGGGCGGTTTCCAACGTTTACAAACCTGCTCCACGACTGCGCGACACAAATCCCCGCGCCGTCGAACGAGGCCTGGCCGCCGATGTTCACCGTCGCGTTCGACTGATAAACTCCGCCGCACGGCTGAAGCGCGACCGGCGCGGCGGGGATGGTGACGTTGATCTGATACAGCCCGACATATCCAGGCGCGAAGTAAGCTGGAACCGAGGTCGCGGGCACGTGCGAATCGCCGGGCGATGACGATCCTGACCAAGGCATGCTCGGTCCGGCGTTGGGTCGAAAATCGAAATCGACGTTGACTTTGGTGGTGAGCGGAGGACTCGGATTCGCCGCGCCGGTCGCGACCGAGCCGGAAGAGGGCAGCCCGAGCCCGACGGCCCAGATGGAAATCGTCTCGCCGATCTTGGCGGGGTTGGACGCGGAGACGATTGATCCGTCCGCGTGAATGATCGCGGGCGGGAGCAAACCTTGGGTAAATCCGCTGCTTCCGTGTTGGTCGGTTGGATTGGTGAGAGTATCACCGATTCGTACGATGTGAATCGCATCGCTTTGGAGAGTGATGCCTATCTGTGCGACAGACGTTGGGGGAGCGAGACTCGTTGAGAAGCTAAGGACGAGACCGGAGCTTTTCAACACGCCACCGAGCGGCGGGGTCAGTTCATAAGGGATCTGAACGGTGATGCCCGTCCCCGAGCTACAAAGGGTTGTAGTGATTGCACCGCCAATAAAAGGACATCCAAACAGATATGGGAACGCGGACGCGACAGGAACCGGAATTGTGTTGGTGACTCCATAATTGTCCATGGACGTGATCGTCGCGTAGATCCCGCCTAGCGTCGAGGGGAGCGGAAGCTTCGATGCCTGAACCGGAGCGGTCAGGTTACCGATGCCGGGGTAAACCGTGATCAGTTGGCCGGGCGCGACAACAACGGGGGCGGGTTGAGAATAGCCGCCCCCTGCGACCGCGAACCGTTGTACCTGTGAGAACAATTGCGCAGACGGGAACAACGCCGCGACAAGAATGGAAAGTCGAGCCAGTATCATCTTCACTTTCACTCCTACTTTAACCCCGCCACCGCGCTCGGCCCATAGGTCGGTGTCCGGCGCGCCAACTGAGCCGATGTAAGCGTTCCGTTGTACGTCGTGTTCGACCCGAACTCCATTGCCGGGCCGACCGAGAGGCCCGGGACTGGCGCCAACCCGGTAGCGGGATCCTGGATGAAGCTCTGCATCAGCTTGGTAGCGTACGAGAAGTCGCCAAGAATGAACGGCAGCGTCGCACGGGTAGACGTGCTCATGGCGGTGCGCATGTAATCTCCCGCGCTGAAGCAGGCATCACCCGGACATCGATTTTGAGCTTCGTTCGTTCCCGCGGCCCAATAAGTCCACCACGTCGGATCGATCATCGGCCCCGGCGAGCCATTTGCCGGGCAGTTGCCGGGTGCCGTGCAGTAAATGGCAATCTGCTGGAGTGGGAGGTTTCGGCTCGGTGCACCGGAGTAGGTCAGCATTGAAAGCCACATGTCGCCGTTCGGGGAGGTAGTGATCCCTCCAGCGAAAAGGTCGGTTGAATAAGAGATTGTCGAGCACCCGCCTGATTGCGTGCAGAAATTGAAGTTATTGATATCGGGGTTGTCGGAGCGGCCGACAGGGTATAGGACGGCCCATCCGGCAGGCGTCGCCCGGGCATCGATGTGTACGGAATAGTGAATATTACCGCAGTCTCCGTAGTTTTGGCTGCCCGGCGTGGTATTACAGTACTGCTCTGGGGACGCCGAGTTCGGGCCGTCGTAATAATTCGGAACGGCCGTTAGGCTCCATAAGTCGCCGCCAGACGGGCACCCGGAGGCGCTGAACTGATAGACGTCAAGCTGGAACGTAGGTGCATAGGTTGTGTCGGCGATCAAGACATAGAACGTGTTTCCAACTGCGACCAGCCGCCCATAGATCTTGTTCAGTGTGCTGGTTACCTGGTATTGCTGAGTCCAAGTCGTACCGCCGTTACACGAGAAGACGGAACTGAAGCCAGAGCCCGTCTCAAGCTGGGTGAGCGAGTCGTACCCGATTCCAATTACGCCGTTAGAGGCAACCGCGACCGACGGGTAATCTACTTGGGTTGACCCCAGCGGATATGAAACGGCGCTCCAATTCTGGCCGTCCGTAGATGTCTTGAGGGATAGGTTATACCCAAGGCCAAGACCGACTAGCACAAAGCCGCCCGACGGCATGGATGTCAGGTTCAGATCCTGAATTGGGCCCCCGCCTGTACTCTGGTTAAGCGGCACCGACCATTGATTGCTTCCGTCCGCGGAAACACTCGTGTATCCCTGTGCGCCGTTCGGATCTCCCGGAGGGAATTCGAACCAACTGTGAACCCAGGTATTTCCCGAAAACGCAGATGACGGTTCATACCTATAATACGGTCCTGTCTGGCTACTAACTTGATTCGTGGAAAGGACCTGGACGGCACCACCGCTTGCGTGCAGGATGGCGGCGCCTGTGATCATCGAGATAAGCGCAATGGTCGCCGCGATGGCCCAGGGTGATTTGAGAGCGCGGTCGTCACGCGATTGCGAACGCCGATTTGCTGGAACAATGCAGACACACTTCTCCTCATATGCGTACCTCTTCCTTTTTTCAATTGGCTATCGCCTGGACGCGAATGAAGTGTCCCGATCGGTTTTCGAAATCAGCTAACTCGGAAACGCTTCAGGAGGATCGTACCACCCGTTCCAGCGTAGTACTGATCGATTTCTGGTATGTAGCTGAAAAATTTGCAAATAAAAAATGTTGACAATTTTCAGCCAACCCGCTGCGCGGGCTGATGGCGTCTGAAATCAGTAGATTGGAAATCGTTAATTTCGCGCTGATTCAGCCGAGTGGTTGGCATATGCGGTCTTAATCACGCCTGTATTCGTATTTTCCTGGAATGCGAACACGAAAGTCCCACCCGAATTCATCTCGGCTTTCCCCGTATTTTTCCACGTCGTACGCCCTGCGAGGCTTCAGGTTCAGCACGAAAACGGCTTCCGCATTGTGGCCCGGGACTCCATTGACTCCGGATTATCCGCCGTCAACGCCAACGCTTCGGCGATCTTTAAGGTTCGATTCGCTTCCGCGCCGCAGCGATTCTATCCGGCTTTCAACTGAAATCATGCGAGGGAACCGCAGCCACATTTAATTCGAGCGGCTCCACATGCCGCAGCTTGATCGAAATCGCGCCTTGCTGGTTTTGCAATATTCCCTGGACAATCACATAGGGAGCTCGAACCAAAGTTTCGCGGAATTCGTCGAATTTTTTCGGCTCCACAATCGCATTGGCGATTCCGGTCTCGTCTTCGATGCTCAGAAATATGAATCCGTTGGCCGTGCCGGGGCGCTGGCGGCAGATGACGAATCCGGCGACCTTCACGATTTGATTTGGACGCGCGCGATGCAGATCGGCCGCGGTGCAAACGCCGCGCATTCGATCGCGATACAGTTTCATCGGATGCGCGCCGATGGTGACGCCGGTTCCGTAAAAATCGGAACGAATGCGCTCCGGCGCGGTCATGGGAGCCAGGGGAGCGCGCTGGGGCTCTTCTTCGGATTTCACTCCGGGCGCGAACAATGGCCCCGCCGGACGGATCGCGCGCTCGGATTCCCACAACGCCTCTCTTCGATGCGCCGCCAATCCATTCAACGCGCCGATTTCGGCGAGCATCCGCAGCTCGTCCTTGCGCAACTCCGGCACGCGATGCGCCAGATCGTC
>Ga0209062_1001146_pt1 | contig 53116 bp, 53 predicted proteins | sample Coa_R2_2_FD_187158 | JGI IMG/M metagenome (GOLD analysis project Ga0209062, IMG submission 187158) | Surface soil microbial communities from Centralia Pennsylvania, which are recovering from an underground coalmine fire - Coalmine... | ecosystem: Environmental > Terrestrial > Soil > Unclassified... | reverse complement strand
GGTGCTCAGCGCTCGGCAGCGCGCCTCAAGCACCTTGCGTATCTTCGGCTTGAGCCGAACCTCTCTTGCGTCGGGAATCATCCCGATCTTGAATCATGACTCACCCACAAAGAAAAGTGGGTACTAGCCACGCCGCGTCGTCCTTAGCGAAAGCAGTGCGAAAGCAGGGATCCAGACCGCTGCGGCCCTCTCGCGCGGCGTATGGATCCCGGCTCTCGCTTTGCTCGGCCGGGACGACCCCTGGCGAAATAATTCCGTCGCAGCCGCTACTTCTTTTCGAAATACTTCAAGCTCGGTGGAGCTTGTCCTTTCTTCACCGGCATCAGGGCGCCGTCGGCACTGATGAAATACACATCCTTGCCGATGAAGATGTGCGGGTTGCCTTCGATACAGCTGTCCTCTGTCCAGATCACGTTCTTGGCGCGGCGATAGCTCTTGAGCACCGACCACGGCCGCGTGAAGGAATTGTCGAACGTGGTGATGGCATCGTGCAGAATCTCCGGATCGGCTGGGTCGAGATAAATGCGCTCCTTCACCGCACCGTCATCATCTGCAGCGGTCTGCAGACCGCTCTGATCCAGGACGCGTGGACCGCGCAGAAACCTCGTCTCCACCTCGAGTGTGTCGTAGCGGCCGCTGCCGGTTGAATCGATCCAGTGTCCGAGCGAATAACCCGCATAGGTCGGCTGCGCATCCTTGGGCCAGTCGCGTCCGTCGGTATAGATGCGCCGCGTCGTGATGTTCATGACCTCGTACAATACGTGGGTCACGCCCGGCGAGATGAGGAATTCCATCGGCGAGACGCCTGCCATCTGCCGCGGCATACCGTGCGGCAGGCAGTGATAGGCGGTGTCGGCGCCGAGTCCGCCGGCATCCTGATCCGCCATGCTGGCCTGGTGCAGGACTTCGTATTCAGCCTTCTGCGGGGCTTCCTGCTTGCGCAGGGGCTTGGTCGGATCGTAGCGCGGCGGTGCTCCGTCGGGCACGCGGCTCCATTGCCCGGACCAATCCGGATATCGGCTTTCATCGAAGGCACGTACGCCCTGCGGCATCGCCAGCATCGCGGCCAGCGCGAGCGCGGCCATCACGTAGCGGGACATCAGACTCCTCCCCAATAGTTCTTAACGGCTTTTGTTGTTTTGGCCGCGGCTTGCATGCGCGGTAATCGCGGACGACGTGAGACGTTACGACGTAGGACGTTACACCGTCTTGGCGCCGCTCAGCCAGTCGGGGGTTGCCGAAGGTGGTCTTGCCGCTGCCCTCCTAAAAGCGCATTTTGTGCTCCGGGAAACGCTTGCCGGGCCGACCTATCGAACCCGGAACAAGGAGGAGCAGATGGACGATCGCAGCAAAGATCAGGCCGGAGAGGCTGGGCTCGGCCGCCGCGACTTTCTCAAAGGCGCGGTCGTGGGCGGCGCAGCTGCCGTCAGCACAACCACAAACCTCGAGCTGACCGCACCGGCGCAGGCGCAAACCGTGACTGTCCCCGCGTCGCCCGGCTACGCCTTCCTCAACATCGAGGAGGCGGCGTTCGTGGAGGCGCTCGTCGACCACATGATACCGGCCGACGAGCTTTCCCCCAAAGGCACTGATATCGGCATCAACATCTACATCGATCGAGCGCTCGCCGGCAGCTGGGGCAAGGGAGATCGCCTTTACATGCAGGGCCCGTGGAAGAAGGGAGTGCCGAGCCAGGGCTATCAGCTTCCGCTCACGCCCGCCGAGCTCTATCGCGCCGGCATCGAAGCGACCAATGCCTATTGCCGCAAGACCTACAGCAAGTCGTTTGATCGCCTTGACGAGAAAGAACGCGAGGAAGTGCTGATCGGCCTCTCCGCGGGCAAGGTCAATTTCGACAGCGGACCGCCGGCACGGGTGTTCTGGACCACGGTCTATCAGACCGTGATGGAAGGCATGTTCTCCGACCCGATCTATGGGGGAAACCGCAACAAGGCCGGCTGGAAGCTGATCAACTTCCCGGGCGTGATCGAGGTCAATCGCGAGAACGTTGCCAAATACCTCGACAAGCCGTTCCCCACGAATCCGCTCAGTATCGCGGACATGAGCTGACGGGAGGTCGACATGGTCACGAAGCTCAAAGACGTCGATGTCGTGGTCGTTGGCCTCGGTTGGACCGGCGGCATTCTTTCGCTCGAGCTCGCCAAGGCGGGTCTCAAGGTTGTGGCGCTCGAGCGCGGCGAGATGCGTACGACCGCGGAAGATTACGCCTTGCCCGGTATCCGCGACGAGCTGCGCTACGTGGTGCGCCACGACCTGATGATGAATACGGCGCGCGACACGCTCACGGTGCGCAACGAGCCGACCCAGGAGGCGCTGCCGATGCGGCGGCTCGGTTCGTTCCTGCCCGGCGATGGCGTCGGCGGCTCCGGCGTGCACTGGAGCGGTCACACTTGGCGCTGGACCGACATGGAATTCAAGGTGCGCTCGCTCTGCGAGCAGCGCTACGGCAAGAGCTTCATCCCGGGCGACATGACCATCCAGGACTGGGGCATCAGCTACGAGGAGCTCGAGCCGTATTACGACCGGTTCGAGTATACGGCCGCGATCTCCGGCAAGGCCGGAAATCTGCGCGGCCAGATCCAGGAAGGCGGCAACCCGTTCGAAGCCCCGCGCAACCGCGACTATCCGCTGCCCCCTCTCACCACGATCCTGTCGAGCGAAATGTTCGCGAAGGCGGCGAAGAATGCCGGGTATCACCCGTTCCCGCGGCCGACCGCCAATGCCTCGCGCGCCTATACCAACCCGGATGGGGCCACATTCGGGGCCTGCCAATATTGCGGCTTCTGCCAGCGCTTCGGCTGCGAGGCGAATGCCAAAGGCAGCCCGCACGTGGCCGTGATACCGATTGCCCTGCGCAAGGAGAATTTCGAGCTGCGCACCAACTCCTGGGTCACCAAAGTGCTCAAGGACTCTGACGGCAAGAAGGTCACCGGGGTGACCTACACCAACCTGCTCACCGGCGAGGAATACGAGCAACCGGCCGGCATCGTGCTGCTGTGCGCTTATGCGCTCAACAACGTGCACCTTTTGCTTCTCTCCGGCATCGGCGAGCCTTACGACCCGGCGGCGCAGAAGGGCGTGGTAGGCAAGAACTACTGCTACCAGACCGGCGCCGGCGCTACCCTGTTCTTCGAGGGCCGGCACTTCAATCCGTTCATGAGCGCCGGCGGCTCCAACGTCACCATCGACGACTACAACATCAATCTTGACTTCGACCGCGGGCCGCATGGCTTCGTCGGCGGCTACAATATCGGTGCCGGATTCAATACGCCCTTGCCGATCGGTTACCGCCCGGTCCCCAACGGCACGCCGCAATGGGGAAAGGCCTGGAAGGCGGCGACCGCGAAGTATTATCAGACCGCAATGAATATCGGGGCGAGCGGCAGCGTAATGGCGAACCGCTACAACTACCTCGATCTCGATCCGACCTATCGCAATGCGTTCGGCCAGCCCTTGATGCGCATGACCTTCGACTACAAGGAGAACGAGCACAAGATGGGCCGCCACGCCGCCGACGTGGTCAATGCGATCGCGCGCTCGATGAACCCAACCGCGCTCAACCCGGCGAGTGCGCGAACCGAGCCGTGGACGGTCGTGCCATATCAGAGCACGCACAATACCGGCGGCGCAATCATGGGCACCAATCCGCGCGAGAGCGTGCTCAACAAATATCTGCAGAGCTGGGACTGTCACAATCTGTTCGTGGTCGGCGCCTGCGTGTTCCCGCACAATTCTTCCTACAATCCGACCGGGCCGGTCGGCGCGCTGTCCTATTGGACGGCGGACGCAATCAAGAATCGCTATCTCAAGAATCCCGGCCCGCTGGTATCGGCATGAGCGGAGGTCCCATGCGCAGCGGTTTGTTGCTCGGCGTTCTGTCGATTGTGATTATCAACGGTGCGGCGCGTGCCGATGGAGATCCGGCACGCGGCGAAAAGCGCTTCGAGGAATGCGCCACCTGCCATACCACCGAGCGTGGCGTGAACAATGTGGGACCGAGCCTGTTCGGCCTGTTCGGTCGCAAGGCCGGGGAGATCGCGGATTTCCGCTATTCGCCGGCCATGAAACGAAGCGGTATCACCTGGACGCAGCAGACGCTCGACAGCTTCATTGCTGATCCGCAGAAGGAAGTGCCAGGCAATCGCATGCCATTTGCTGGCATGCCGGATGCTGGCGATCGCGCCGACCTCATTGCTTATCTGCAGAAGGCGACGAAGTAGTCGATCGGGCTGGGGTTGTGCCTCTCTTCATCTCTCCCTGGTGAGAAAGGTCGGATCGCAACGCGATCCGGGTGAGGGGGCATTGCCAACAGGCCGAAATCCCGATCCTCAAACCTCAAGCTACCCCTCACCCCAACCCTCTCCCCGCAAGCGGGGAGAGGAGGCGCGCCCGGTGCGCGGCGCGCTCAAGGAATCGACGGCAGCGGCAGCTTGAGAAGACAAGCTAACCTACTGCGCGGGCGGACCCTCAATGATGAAGACGCGGCTCTTGGCCGAGGCGTGCCGGAGCGGCTTGATCGCCTCGTAGGCCGGTGAATCTTCCCAGGCTTTCGCCTTCTCGACGCTGTCGAAGCCGATGACGATGAAGCGTCCCTTCGGTGGATCTCCTTCACCCGGGAGCGGCGTGACCTTGCCGGCGCGGATCACGTATTTGCCACCAAACGGTGCCAGCGTGCCGGGAACCTGCGAGGCATATTTCTGGAACGTGTCATTGTCGTTGACCTCGACCTCGGCCACCACATAACCGGGCGCCGGCTTTGGTTGCTGTGCATGGATCGCGGTCGCGCCAGCCCCGCCGAGCGCAACGCCGGCCAAGAGAACAAGCGCGAGCTTGAGGTTCTGTTTCATCAGGGGGTTCCTTCCCGTGTTTCGCAACATGAAGAACTTTCGTATCAACAAACGAAGGCGTGCATTCAAGCACAAGCAAGGCTCGAAGAGCAGGGGGCTGGCAAGGAAAAGGTTCGGCCTGGCGGACGCCTCAAAGTACCGGAATTTCGCCGCCGTCGAGATCGATGGTCGCGCCGTGCAGCCAGCTTCCATTCTTTGATACCATGAAGCAGACGAGTGCGGCGACGTCCTGCGGGGTGCCGAAGCGTGTGATTCCGGCTTCGCGACAAAACTCTGCGCGGACGGCGGCTTCGCCCTGACCGGTCCGCTTCATCTCCGCTTCGATACGGCGCCCTTGCCGGTCGGTATCGACCAGGCTCGGATGGATGCAATTGACCTGCACGCCGTCCCGCTTACCGAGATCGGCGAGCGCCTTGGTGAAGGCCGCACAAGCGGCATTGACCGAGCTGCCGATCGTAAAGCTCGCCTGCGGTTTGCGCCCGCTCGTGCCTCCGATCGTCACAAGCGATCCACTGCGCTCCTTGAGCAGCGGCCAGGCCGCGCGCGCGAGCCGCACGTGGGCAAAGAACTTGAGTGCAAATCCGTCCTGCCAATCGGCGTCGCTGAGTGCAAAGAAATCGCCGCGCTTGGTCGAGCCGGCATTGTTGACGAGAATATCAAGGCTGCCAAAGGCATCGCGCGCCGCCGCGATCAGGGTGGCGGCGGCATCCGCGGCGCGGAGATCGAGCGCCACCACCTGGGCCTTGACGCCCTTGCTTTCAGCAACCGCGGCGACCTCCGCAAGCGCTGCAGCATCACGGCCGGTCAGCACCGTGTTGCAGCCTGCTGCGGCGAGCGCCAGCGCGATGCCGCGGCCGATGCCTCGGCTCGACCCAGTTACCAATGCGGTCTTTCCGGTCAGGCCCGCCTTCATTCCAAGTTCCAGATGCTCAGTCTCGATGTTTGATCCATGTACGCTCGTGTGTCTGCCGTCGAACCCTAACCCCGTCAAGCGGCATTGTTTCGAGGGGCCGCGAGGCTGGCCTCGGGATGGAAATCTCCGCGCCGGCGACAGACACTTCAGATTGCTCGACGCTGCCGGCGTGCCGCCGTGAAGCGACAGGCGGGCAAGCGGTGCGTATGCGATGATCATCAAGATCGCGCCTCGCATCGGCGAAGGTCGACACACACGAAGCTGAAGATTGAAATAATGTCATTGCGAATCGCTTCCGCGCCGTGCAACTATAGCGGGTATCGGACCGGCGCGGGATTGCTTGCTCTGATTGGCCATTCGCTCGTCGCCGCAATCATTCCGCCGAAGGAATAGAAGATCCTCCGCCCGGTCTGTCGTGGGGTGGTAGGGGAGTGACGGGGATGTTGGGGAGTTGGTTGGACCGCTGGGACGAGCGCCAAGCGGCCGAAGACGAGAATAAGAAAATAGTCGAACCCCTGTCAGTTGCCGCATCGCTGGCCTTCCGTGAGCTGGGTGACGGTGCAGGTGTTGCGGACCTGGCAAGGGCTGCGAACAAAAGGGTGGCGAGCTCCGCCGAGCTCTATTCCAGGCCGGCAAATTGCGCCTACAACTTCCGGTTCGCGGATGGCCTTCTTGCGTTTCCAAGCTCGATTGTCACGGAAACAGCCGCCAACAACACGGTCTATGCGCGAGTTTATGAGTCGCGGAAACGACGTGGTGCGGTGGTGGTCCTGCCGCACTGGAATGCTGCATTGTGGGCTTACCAAGCATTCTCACGCCACCTGAGGAGACTTGGATTCACTGTCGTTGAGGTGACCTTGCCCTATCACGGCTGGCGAAGCCGGCCGAGCGCAACGTTTTCCGACTATTTCCTCAGTGCCAATCTGGGGAGAACGATCAGGTCGGTGCGGCAGGCTGTCCTCGACACAAGCGCAGTGTTCGATTGGCTCGAGGCGAGGGGACATGAGAGGCTGGGCCTGATCGGTCTGAGCCTTGGCTCGTGTGTCGGCGGGCTGGTGGCCGCACACGATTCGCGTGTATCAGCCTCGGCCTTGATCCTTACTGCCGGCGATTTCGCTGAAGTGGTCTGGAGCGGACGAGCGACCCGCCACATTCGCGCAGGATTGGCGGCCGCGAATATGACATTGGGCGAGCTGCAGCAGGTCTGGGGCATTATCAGCACGGGGACGTTTGCGAAGTTGCTGGCGAGGCCCGGTCATCGCAGCTTGATTCTGTCCGGTCGCAGAGATCGGGTCGTGCTGCCGCAACTCACCGCGAGGTTTGTTCGGGAATTGCGGCAAGCAGGAGGCCAATGCGTCTGGCGGGAGCTGGATTGCGGTCACTATTCGCTGGCCATGTTTCCATTCAATGCGATCTCATTTTTCAGGCTGTGCAATTTCTTCGCAATCCCGAGGATGTGTTGAAAAGGCAGGCACGCTGACCTTCCGCCTTCCGGGAGCGTCGAGCCCCGAGAAGGCCGCCGAGATCTGCGCCCCGCAGGCAAGCTCGTCAGGCCAGACGCTCGCGCAGCGCGGCCGATATTCGTTCCGCACCAAGCACGATGACGAAAATGATGATGAGCAGCAGGGACACTTCCTGATACTGGAACAGATTCATGGCCGTAAGCAGCTGAAAACCGATGCCGCCCGCGCCAACGAAGCCGAGCACCAGCGACGAGCGGATGTTTTCGTCCAGGCGATAGAGGCTGATCCCGAGCAGCGAGGGCAGGATCGTCGGAATGATGCCGTGGGTGAACACCTGGACGCGACGCGCGCCGGTGAGCTCCAGGGCCTGGATGGGCGCCATATCCATTTGCTCGATGGTTTCTGCGAATAGCCGGCCGAGCATGCCGACCGAATGTACGCCCAGAGCCAGGCCTCCCGGAAAGGGCCCGAGCCCAACAGCCGTGACGAACAACAGCGCCCACACCAGATCCGGCACGGCCCGGGTGAAACCGATGATGCCGCGTGCGCCGTAATAGGCATAACGCGAGGGCGTCATATTGACGGCCGCGAGCAGAGCGAGCGGCAGAGCGATAACGATGCCGATGGCGGTCCCGAACAGTGCGATGTCGACGGTCTGCAGGGTCGGCCACAGCGTCGAGGGAAAGCGGGAGAAATCCGGCGGCATGGAGCGGCGGATGATATCGGCCATGCCGTGGATTCCGGTAATGAGATCTTGCGGCCGCGCCTCGACGACGATGAGCGCCTGAGCCACGATGGCGACGACCAGCAGCGCGGCGGCGAAATAAAGCGCGATCGCCAGCGCCCGGCCCCATGAGTTCGTCATGGTGGGGCGACCGAGCCCGCGCGGCGCAAGGTCGGCTTTCATGCCGCGGCCGGGAGATAGAGCCGATGCACCGCCTCGCGCGACAGTTGGCTCTTCGGCAGATCGAAGGCGATGCGTCCTGCTCGAATGCCAATCACACGGTCCGCATAGGCGTAGGCCAGCTCGACCTGGTGCAGCACGCAAAGCACGGCGATCCGCTCCGTGCGCGCCAGCCGCTGCAGCAAGCGCATGATGTCCTCGGCGGCCTCCGGATCAAGGCTTGCAACCGGTTCGTCGGCGAGCAGCACGCGCGGCCGTTGGGCAAGCGCGCGCGCGATGGAGACGCGTTGGGCCTGACCACCCGAGAGCGTGCCGGCGCGCCGCTCGGCCAGATCCGCCAGGCCGACTTCAGCCAGGTGGCCGCGCGCCGCCTCGAGCTCCGCGGCCGGCAAGCCGCCGAGCGCCGTCCACAACGTTCGATGTCGTCCAAGCGTCCCGGTGGCGACGTTCGCCAGCACGCTCCTGCGGCGGACCAGGCTCGCATGCTGACAGATCATGGCCAACGCCAAGCGCGCCCGGCGCAGCTTCTCACCGTCCAGCACGCTGAGGTCGATGTCACCGAGCCAGACCTCGCCGGCGCTCGGCTTAACGGTTCTGGCGATGCAGCGCAGCAGCGTCGTCTTGCCGCTGCCGTTGCCGCCCAGCACCACCGCGAATTCGCCCGCCGCAAGCGTCAGCTCGAAATCGGTCAGCGCGAGAGTACCGTTCGGGTAGCGCAGCGAGAGGCCGCGGACACGCAGCATCGAGTTGGCTTCCCGAATCGCCAGAGTAGGATGATCTTTCGGCGAATCAATCATTCCGCTCTACATTTTTGGTGGAGCATGATCTTTCCGAAAGCCGTCATCCACCCTGGCTTTCGCAAGGCAGGAAAATTATCGGGATCATGCCCTAAAGCTTCGCCAGATCGATGTTCAACGTTTTCACCAGATCGCGGATGCCGTCGTAGAGCCCGTCGGAAGCCGGAACGAGCTGGGTGATTTCTTGGCCGACCATGATCTTGCGATCGTTCGGGTCGAGGCTCGTCAGGTCGAGATGCTGCAGCACGTTCGCAAGCTTCTGCTTGAAGGGTGCGGGCAGATCGGCCCGCACGGCGAACGGATCGGTCGGGATCGGGTCGGATTTCCACAGAAAGACCAGATCGCCGTCCTTGTAATGTCCGCGCTGTTTCGCCGACTCCACTTCCTCGCTGTTCAACTCGCCGGCGTCGACCTTGTGATTGTAGATGGCCTCGAATGAGGCGGTGTGGCTGCCGGCGAAGATCGCCTTGATGTCCTTTTCCGGATCGATGCCGGCCTTGCGCAGCGCGTAGGCCGGGAACAAATGGCCCGAGGTTGAAGCCGGATCCGAGAACGCGAAGGAATGCCCACGGATATCCGCGATTGTTTTGATCCCGGACGACGGATAGGTGACGAGGCTCGCCCAATAAGTATCCGGCTTGCCGTCCGCGGTGCCGAACGCGCCGACCGCCTCGGCCTTCGCGACCTGATGCGCCAGCACATAGCCGAGCGGACCGAACTCACCCACTTCGAGCTTGCCGTTGCGCATGGCTTCGATCTCGGCGTTGTACGCCGTCGCCACATAGACTTCGACCTTGCAGCCGAGCTTGTCGCCGATCAATTTGCCGACCTTTTGGTAGATCGGTACGAGGCGCGCCGCTGTGTCGTAAGGCTCGACGCCGAAACGCAAGGTACCGCCGTTGGGGCAGTCATCCGCACGCGCTGCACCTGGCGGGCTTGCGAGGACGACCGCGAACGCCATGGCGGCTGCGGACCAAGTGCGAACGGAAACGATCCGATGAGATTGCCCGTTCATTCGAAACCTCCGGTCATGTTTGGGGCGGCTGACGGCGACGCAAATCGGCGAACGCAAAATTCAGCAAGACGCAAGACGTTGTGCGTGCCCAACCCGATGTGAGGCGGTCAACCGAACGCTCCGCGGGCAGGTGAGCCTTGCGTCTCCAAAGTTCAAAAAAGCCTATGTGACGTTTGTGACAGCGGGATGAATGCCGCTTGCGACCTACGAATAGGTGCCGCAGGCTATCCTGCTGAATTCCGCGTCAACCGAACCTGGCTTACGACACGGAATCGCGCGCGCGGCTCAGCCTGGCGCACCAGCGCAATGCGGTCGATTTGGATCGCGTCAGCTCCGCATTGGCGGGCAAATTCGCACTGCAGGCGCGCGTGGATAGCCTCGCGCCGCTCGGGATCGAGCCGACCCGTCAGCGTCATGTGAAAGCGAAACTCCTCGAACACATAAGGATATCCCCAGCGGTCGAGATGCTCGGTCTGGCGCGGGCTCAGGCCGGCCGCAAGCCGGCGGTTCCGCTCGGCTTCGGTAGCCGGCAAGCGAAAGTGATCGAACGCCGTGACGCAGTCGGCCGCGAGGCGATCAATAGCGGGCAAGGGAGCTACCGGTACCACCGCAACGAATCCGGCGATCAATTGCACGGCTCCCGCGAAGTGGATCACCGGGATCGATGCAGCGAGTGTTTGCAGGCGCGCGCGAATGTCTTCCGGTTCGAAGTCGCCGCGCAGCCGGAACGGCGCCTTGAGGGTGGCATGAAAGCCGTAAGTGGCAGGCTCGGCTGTCAGCGCCGCCCAGTCTGATTCCGGCAGGTCGATCGCGCGCGGACGCGCGACCGCTTCGCCCGTGTAGCAGTCGTAGCCCAGCACCGATGCGCCGAAGCGATAAAATACGGTGCCCGCGGCCGGCACGAAATAGATGGCAAAGCGCGGGCCCTCCACCAAAGCGCATCCTTGCTTCAAGTCGATGCGATGCGATCGGCTTCGGTGAGATGCACGATGCGGCCGGCGACAATAGTGGCAACCACGCGCGGCCGCTCGTCCTGCGCTTCGACCAAAATGAGATCGGCGCGCCGCCCTTTGGCAATGCTGCCACGGTCATCAAGCTGGGCCGCTTTGGCGGGCGTTGCGGAGATGAGCGCCCAGGCGGCCGCTAGCGGCAGCACGTCCTCTTTCGTTAGGCGGAAAGCCGCAAGGAGTTGCGCCGGATAATAATAGTCGGAAGCGAGCACCGAGCAGAAACCGCGCCGGATCATGTCCTTGGCGTCGATCCAGCCGGTATGGCTGCCGCCGCGCACCACGTTGGGAGCGCCGAGCACAATGTCGTCGCCCTGCGATGCTGCCTCCTGCGCGGTCTCGACCGTGGTCGGGAATTCCGCGAGACGGCAGCCGCGCGCTCGAAACCAGCGCCGCTGATCGGGGCTTGCATCATCGTGCGACAGCAGTGGGACGCCGTGTGCAATCGCCGCCCGCGCCATCCGCTCGATCGAGGCCGGAACCTCGCTGGCACGGCTGCGCACGCGCTCGGCCAGGCCGAGGAAGGCCTCGCGGGAGAGCCCGGACCGCTCGACCATTGGGCCGAGCTTCTTTGGCCTCAGGGAAGCCTCGTCCGCGAGCAACATATGATCGTTGAAAGCGAGTAGATCGATGCGGCGGTCCGACAGCCAGTTCAGGATTTCCGGCTCGGCGTCGAGATTGAAGGTCTCATGCCGCAAGTGAAAACGCGTGTCGGCGCCGAGGCTCTGCCGCAGCTGCTCGATGTGCTCCAGGATGGTACGCGCATTCTCCGGGCCGCGCAGGCCCGGCTCCCACGACCACGTGACGCCGTGGAACACCGTGGTGATGCCGTTCGCCACCGCCTGTCGATCGCTGTCGCGCAGCGCGATGTCCATAGGGAAATGGACGCCGGGCCGCGGCATCATTTGCCGTTCGAACGCATCGCCGTGGATGTCGACAATGCCGGGAAGCACGAGCAGGCCCTCGGCATCCAGGCGCCGCCGCGCCGGGGCTTCGCTGTCGATCGCACCGATCACGCCGTCTGCGGAAGAGACATCGAGACATGCATCCTCCAGGCGCTCGCCGATGAGGACGCGCCCGCCCTCAATGCGCAGGTCCATCGCCCGCGTCCGCTCGGCGCGCTGTCTTGTTGCTTCACTGATCGCCGTCATATCGCGCCCACGACCTCGTACCGTTCGAGAAAAGCTTCGACCGGAAGCTTCCGGAAATCCGGTAGCGCCGTATGCAGCCGCTCGTGGCACCAGTCCCACCAGGCGAGGCGCTGCAGGCGATCAGCGATCGCTGGCGGAAACCGCGGGCGGATGAGACGTGCCGGATTGCCGGCCACGATCGCATAGGGCGGCACGTCCCTGGTGACCACCGCGCCCGCGGCAATGACCGCGCCGGTGCCGATCGCGCGGCCAGGCAGCACAATAGCGCCATGGCCGATCCAGACATCATGCCCGATCTTGACGGCATGCGAGCGCCGCCAGGCGAAAAAGTCCGCGTCATCCTCGGCCCCGGCAAAATACGTGCTCGCCCGATAAATGAAATGCGATTGGCTGGCGCGCTGCATCGGATGGTTGCCGGGATTGATCCGCGTCATCGCCGCGATGGAGCAGAATTTGCCGATCACCGTATAGGCGACGTCGCTGTCGTTGACGATGTAGGAATAGTCGCCCAGCTCGACCTCGAGCAGGTGGGTGCGCGCCCCAACCTCGCAATAGGCGCCGAGCTCGCAGTCGTGCAGCTCGGCGCTCGGGTCGATTAGCGGTGTGATGGAGAGCATCGGCATCGGTGTGTGCCCAGGGCCTGTTGCGGCAGGAACGACGTTTGAATGACAAAGCGATGACGCGGCATTGCGTCCGGCGGCTCCATGCTAGGCTTGCAGCCCGACCGGACGCGAGGAAGAGAGCGACCGGACAGGCAGGGAGGTGAACGATGCGGGAGCGAAACGCGATTGCCACGATTGCGCTGGCGGCTGCAGTGCTGGCATTCACCATCGGGGGTGCTGCCGCGGCCGAATATCCCAACTGGAAGGGGCAATGGCTGCGCTATTTCGAGCCGGGCGTCGGCGGCCAGGGCGCCTTCGATCAGACCAAGTTGTGGGGACGTGGCCAACAGGCGCCGCTCACGCCGGAATACCAGAAGGTCTTCGAGGAGAGCCTCGCCGATCAAGCCAAGGGCGGGCTCGGCAACTATCCGCCGGCGCTGTGCTATCCGGGCGGCATGCCGCGCATGATGTATTTCGGCGCGGACGAGATCATCATCACGCCGGAGACCACTTACCTGCTGGTCGGCGGCGGCGTCGACCAGCATCGCCGCATCTTCACCGATGGGCGCGACTTTCCGGCCGAGATCGAGCCGACCTACCAGGGTTATTCCATCGGCCGTTGGCTCGACCCGGATTTCAGCGGGCGCTACAGCGTGCTCGAGGTCGAGACCCGCGGTCCGTTCAAGGGGCCTCGCGCCTTCGATGCGAGCGGACTGCCGCTCGCCCGCGACAACCAGTCGATCTTCATCGAGCACTTTCATCTCGACAATAATGATCCGAACATCATGCACGATGAGGTCACGGTCATCGATCACGCGCTGACGCGGCCGTGGAGCGTCGACCGCAAATACGTCCACAACAAGGATCCGAACGCGCAATGGCCGGAAACGTTCTGCGTCGAAAGCAACGTCAACCTGATGATCGGCAAGGAGAACTACACGCGCAGCGCGGATGGTTACCTGATGCCCACCAAGAAGGGGCAGGCACCGCCCGATCTGCGCTATTTCAATCAGCAGAAGTGACCTGAACACCTGCCCAGTCGCCACCCGCGGGCATAGCCCGTCGAAGACCGGCGTAAGACACCCTGATGACTCGCGGGTCCATCTTTCTCGCAAGAAGATGGATTGCCGGGTCAGGCCGGTCAGGCCCGGCAATGACGCGGAACTGGATCGGACCGACTCGAACACGCGCTAACTCTCCACCACCAGCTCGACTCGATCGGCCGCGAAGCGGGATCGGTTGGTCAGCACCGGGGTGCCGCTCACGGTGACGTTGATGCTGTCGACGATCAGGATGGCGCGCCCGGGGCTGAGCTGCAGCCGATCGGCATCGACCGCGTCGGCAGCGCCAGCGGTGATGTGGGTCGATTGCCGGCGGTAGTCCCTGATGCCGAAATGGGCGAGCGTGGCGGTGATTGACCGTCGTGCGCGAAAGACCCGCGCCGCGTCGGGCGCGTATTTGGCCGGCAGCCAGCTGGTGGTGGAACAGAGCGGCAATCCGTCGGCGCTGCGCAGGATATCCAAGCGCACGACGGAATCGCCGGCTTTGAGGTCGAGCCTGCGGGCGATATCCGGGGTTGCCGCCTCGATGCCGTGACCGATCAGGCGGCCGCCGGGATCGCGCCCGGCCGAGCCGACGATTTCCGAAAAGCGCGTGCGCGCGCGGATCGGATAGGTGAGCCGCGCCGGCTCCACATAAGTGCCGCTTCCGCGGGTCGCGCGCACGAGCCCGCGGCGGGCGAGCTCGGCGAGCGCATGCCGCACCGTGTGCCGGTTGACGCCGAATTGTGCGGCGATGTCGACCTCACCCGGCAAGCGCGCGCCAGCCTTGTGGGTGCCGAGTGCGATCGCCTGCTCAATCTCGTCGGCAATGCGGCGCCAGAGCGTGACGCCGGGCGCAAGCTCGCTTGCTTCGCGGCGCAGGGGCCTCATGAACCTTCCCTCATCGTCATCTCGGCACTTGCCCCACCCTAACCCTCCACCGCTTGCGGCGGAGGGAAGAGAGGGGGGATTCGTCATCACAGCGTCATTGAAATCGCGTTCAAGGGAGGCTAGTGTGTTGTCTAGTGATATAGACAACTTGGCGGCCGACGCCAAGCCGCATTTTCATCATGTCCGCAGCTTCATCGCCTGCCGGTGCCGCACCGGCACCGGATACCGCAGGACGCCGCGCTGCCATGGCGTTGCTCGCAGAGGCGGAAACCGCCGAGATCGCTGCCGGCCTTGCGGCCGTCGCCGATTCCTTGCGCTATGTCGAGCTACGCCCTGCGGCGACCGGGCTCGTCATGCTGCGCGGGCGCATCGGGGGCAACGGTGCGCCTTTCAATCTCGGCGAGGCCACCGTTACGCGGGCGACCGTGCGGATCGAATCGGGCGAGGTCGGCTTCTCCTATTTGCTTGGCCGCGATCAGACGAAGGCGCGGCTTGCCGCAGTCTGCGATGCGCTGTGGCAGCGTGATCAGGACCGCGCGGCGGTCGAGCAGCTCGTGCTGGCGCCGATCAAAGCGAGGCTCGAACGCCAGCGCGCTGAGAAGCGCGGGGAGGCGGCGGCGACCCGCGTCGATTTCTTGACGCTGGTGCGCGGCGAGGATGAATGATGCTGGCACCCGCATTCGATGATCCGCCCCTGGCGAGCCAAGCGGTGTTCCGCACCGTCATGGAGGGGATGGCGCGTCCAGCTTTGTGGCGACCGCTTTCGGTTGAGCTTTGCCCTCCGCCGCCGATCACCCCGACGGCCGCAGCGGTCGCGCTAACCTTGCTCGATTACGAAACCCCGTTCTGGCTCGATGCGCCGCTTGCTGCGGACGGCGCGGTTGCGGCTTGGCTCGCCTTCCATACCGGTGCGCGGCTTGCCGCCGATGCCGCGTCCGCGAGCTTCGCCTTTATTTCCGATCCCGCCGCGATGCCGTCCTTCGACGCGTTCTCCCAGGGGTCGCTCGAATATCCGGATCGTTCCGCGACATTGGTGCTGCAGGTGGCAAGCTTCCCGGAAGACGCGTCGCTCACATTTTCCGGTCCTGGCATTCCGGGTTCGCGACGCTTCTCGGCAACGCCGCTTCCGGTTGATTTCCGCGCGCGGCTCGTTGCCAACCGGGACAAGTTCCCGCTCGGAGTGGATCTCATTTTCGTGAGTGGCGACGCCGCCGCGGCCCTACCGCGCTCTATCCGAGTCAAGGGAAGCTGATCCATGTATGTGGCGGTCAAAGGCGGCGAACGCGCGATCGAGAATGCCCATGCGCTCCTCGCACAGGAACGGCGCGGCGATCCGGCAGTACCGGAGATCTCGACCAAACAAATATCCGAGCAGCTGGCGTTGGCGGTCGATCGGGTGATGAGCGAAGGCTCACTCTACGACCGCGAGCTCGCGGCGCTCGCCATCAAGCAGGCGCGCGGCGATCTGATCGAAGCGATCTTCCTGCTGCGTGCCTTCCGCACCACCGCGGAGCGCTTCGGCGCCAGCGAGCCTGTCGATACGGGCGCGATGGAGATCGCGCGGCGCATCTCGGCGACTTTCAAGGATCTCCCCGGCGGGCAGGTGTTGGGGCCCACATTCGACTATACGCATCGCCTGCTCGATCCCGGCCTGATGGCCGACGGAGAGGTTCCACAGGCGCCGCGCCTGGTTGCCTCGGATGCGGCGGCGATGCCGCGCGTCACCGATCTGCTCAGTGCCGACGATCTGATCGAGGCTTCGCCGGGCCCCAAGCCTGATCGAAGCGTCAGCGATCTTACCCGCGAACCGCTAGCGCTCCCGGCCGATCGCGATCTGCGGCTGCAGAATCTTGCTCGCGCCGACGAAGGCTTTCTGCTTGCGCTCGGTTACTCGACGCAGCGCGGTTATGGCCGCACGCATCCGTTCGCCGGCGAGATCCGCTTCGGCGAGGTCGAGGTCGAATTCTTTGCCGAAGAGGTCGGCTTTGCGGTGCCGCTTGGTCGCATCGCGGTGACCGAATGCCAGATGATCAATCAATTCGCCGGCACCGCCAACGAGGCGCCGCGGTTTACCCGCGGCTACGGGCTCGCTTTCGGGCAAAGCGAGCGCAAGGCGATCGCCATGGCGCTGGTCGACCGGGCGCTGCGGGCCCGCGAGCTCGGCGAGGAAGTCAAGGCACCGGCACAGGACGAGGAATTCGTGCTGATGCATTCCGACAACGTGCAGGCGACCGGGTTCGTCGAGCACCTGAAGCTGCCTCATTACGTCGATTTCCAGGCCGAGCTCGGCCTGGTGCGCAGGCTACGCGAGGAGTTTGCAGCTACCGCGGGTGCCAGACGGGCAGTTGCGGAGGCGGCCGAATGAGCGCCTACAACTTTGCTTATTTGGACGAGCAGACCAAGCGCATGATTCGACGCGCGATCCTCAAAGCGATCGCGATCCCGGGCTATCAGGTGCCGTTTGCAAGCCGGGAAATGCCGATGCCGTATGGCTGGGGCACCGGCGGCGTTCAGGTCACGGCGTCGATTCTCGGGCCGGACGACGTGCTCAAGGTCATCGACCAGGGTTCCGACGACACCACCAATGCGGTGTCGATCCGCAAGTTCTTTGCCAAGACCGCCGGCGTGAGGACCACGACCCGCACCGACGAAGCAACCGTCATCCAAACGCGCCACCGCATCCCCGAGACGCCGCTCAAGGACGGACAGGTGCTGGTGTTTCAAGTTCCTATCCCCGAGCCGTTGCGGTTCCTGGAGCCGCGCGAGACCGAGACCCGGCGCATGCACGCGCTCGCCGACTACGGGATCATGCATGTGAAGCTTTATGAGGACATTGCGCGGCACGGTCACATCGCCACCACCTACGCGTATCCGGTCAAGGTCGACGGCCGCTACATGACCGATCCCTCGCCGACGCCGAAATTCGACAATCCGAAGATGAATGATTGCGCCGCCTTGCAGCTCTTCGGCGCGGGCCGCGAGAAGCGCATCTACGCAATCCCCCCGCACACTCAGGTGGTGTCGCTCGATTTCGAGGATCACCCTTTCGCGCCCTACCGACACGATGCGACCTGCGCCCTGTGCGGTTCGAAGGAGAGCTTCCTCGACGAGGTGATCACCGACGATCGCGGCGGCCGCATGTTCCTGTGCTCTGATACAGACTACTGCGCGGCGAGGCGTGAGAGTGCCGGCGCGAGACCGGCTGCCGAGGAGGCGCCGCATGCCTGACCGCGTTGATGTTCTGGTGCGCGCGGCGACCGCAGCCGATATTCCGGCGGTGCTCGCGCTCTACGCGCAGCCTGATCTCGACGACGGCAAGGTGCTTCCTGTTGAAGAGGCAGTGAGCCTGTTCGAGCGCTTCGCCCGCTATCCGGACTACACGCTCTATGTGGCGGAGCAGGCCGGCGAGGTGATTGGCACATTTGCGCTGCTGGTCATGGACAATCTCGGTCATCTCGGGTCTCCGTCCGGTATCGTGGAGGATGTTGTGGTCGCGCCGGCGCGGCAGAGCAGTGGTATTGGCCGCGTCATGATGCAATTCGCAATGGAACGCTGCCGCGAAAAGGACTGCTACAAGCTGGTGCTCTCCTCCAACGCCAAGCGCGTGCGTGCGCACGCCTTCTACGAGCAGCTCGGCTTCGAGCGCCACGGCTTCAGCTTCCGGGTCAATCTCGAGCGGGGGCAGCGATGATCGCGGACGAAGCGCCGCTGCTCGTTGCGCAAGGGGTGGCCAAGTGGTACGGCCGCCAGCTTGGCTGCCGCGATATCTCCTTTTCACTATACGAAGGCGAGGTGCTGGCCATCGTCGGCGAATCGGGCTCGGGCAAGACTACGCTGCTCCAGCTCCTCTCCGGCCAGCTTGCCGCCGATGCCGGCCGCATCGCGTATCGCACCCGTGATGGCGTGCTGCGGGATCTCGGCGAGATGGGCGAAGCCGAGCGTCGCTTCCTGTTCCGCACCGACTGGGGCTATGTGCACCAGGATCCTGCGCTCGGCCTGCGCATGTCGGTCTCCGCCGGCGGTAATGTGGGCGAGCGCCTGATGACCGTCGGCTGGCGCAACTATTCGCGCATTCGCGGCACTGCGGCCGAATGGCTCGACCGTGTGGAGATCGATCGCGGGCGGATCGACGACCCGCCGCGCACGTATTCGGGCGGCATGCGCCAGCGCCTGCAGATCGCCCGCAATCTCGTGACTGCGCCCCGGCTCGTGTTCATGGACGAGCCGACCGGCGGGCTCGATGCATCGGTGCAGGCGCGCCTGCTTGATCTCCTGCGCGGCCTGGTCACCGAGCTCAATCTCGCAGTGCTGATCGTGACGCATGATCTTGCGGTTGCGCGCCTGCTGTCGCACCGGATCATGGTCATGAAGGCCGGCGAGGTGATCGAGCAAGGTCTGACCGATCAGGTGCTTGATGATCCGCGCGAGCCCTATACCCAGCTGCTCGTGTCCTCCATTCTGCCGGCCTGAGAAAGCCCGATGTCGTTCTCCGCAACCCCAGTGCTCGAGCTGCGCAATGCCGCAAAGAGCTTCACCATGCATCTGCAGGGAAGCTTGAATCTGCCGGTCGTCAGTGGGGTGGAATTTTCGGTCGCACCAGGCCAATGCGTGGTTCTGGCGGGACCCTCGGGCGCCGGCAAATCCTCGATCCTCAAGATTATCTTCGGCAATTATCGTTGCGACGCCGGTGAGATCCGTGTGCGCGATGGAGAGCACGTGATTGACGTCGCGCAGGCGGAGCCGCGGCGGATTCTCGCGCTCCGCCGCACCGTGATGGGCTATGTGAGCCAGTTCCTGCGCGCGGTGCCGCGCGTCGCGGCGCTCGATGTGGTGGCTGAAGCCGCCGGCGCGAAATCCTTGGAGCGGGAAGCCGCGCGCGCAAATGCGGCAGCGCTGCTGCAGCGCCTGTGCATTCCGGAGCGACTCTGGCAGGTCCCGCCCGCGACTTTCTCGGGAGGTGAGCAGCAGCGCGTGAATATTGCGCGCGGCTTTCTCGATTACCGACCGCTGCTCTTGCTCGATGAGCCGACCGCTTCCCTCGATGCGGCAAACCGCGCGACCGTGGTCGAGCTGATCGAGGAAAAGAAGCGCCGCGGCACCGCCATCGTCGCCATCGTGCATGACGATGAGGTTCGGCGCGCAATCGCCGATGTCGAGATCGATGTCACCCGCTTTGCCCCGGCCGCCTGAAGCTTGCCTGATGGATAAGCATCTCTCCCAGTCAGTCGTTTTGACCAACGCCCGCCTGGTGCTGGCCGACCGCGTTATCGAACCCGGCTTTATCGCGGTCGAAGGCGGCGTCATCGCTGAATACGGCGAGGGGCGCGCGCCAAAAAGCGCGCTGGATGTAGCCGGCGACTTCATCATTCCGGGCCTCATCGAGCTGCACACCGATCATATCGAGGCGCACTACATGCCGCGCCCAAAGGTCTATTGGGACCCGGTCGCTGCGGTTGTCTCCTATGATGCGCAGCTTGCCGCCTGCGGCATCACCACCGTGCTCGATTCGCTCCGCGTCTGGCGCGAGGAGGGCGTGGACGAGGTCGGGGGCGAAGCCTCGGTATTGGCCGGTGCGATCGCGACGGCGCGTGACGCCGACATGTTGCGCTGCTCGCACTACCTGCATCTGCGCTGCGAGGTGCCGATGCCGGATGTGGTGACGGAGGTCGAGGCGCTGATCGATCGGCCGGAGGTGCGGCTCGTTTCGCTGATGGATCACACGCCCGGTCAGCGGCAATTCCGCGATCCCGAGAAGCTGCGCACCTACTATCGCAGCAAGAGCGGCGGACTGACCGACGCCGAGCTCGACGTGCTGTTCGCGCAGCGCAGCGCCTTTGCGGAGCGTCATTCCGCCGCCAACTACCGCGCCATTGTCGAGCTCGCGCGCGTACGCGGCGCGCGGCTTGCGAGCCACGACGATACCACGCTGGACCATGTCGAGCAGTCGATCGCCGATCAGGTCGCGATCGCCGAGTTCCCGACCACGCTCGAAGCTGCGCGCGCGTCGCATGCGGCCGGAATCCGCGTGCTCATGGGGGCGCCCAATCTGGTGCGCGGCAGCTCCCATTCGGGCAATGTCGGCACCGCGGAGCTCGCGCGCGAAGGTCTGCTTGATGTCCTTTCCTCGGATTACATGCCGGCGAGCCTGTTGATGGCGGCTTTCCGCCTGCCGCAAGTCGTGCCGGCAATCAGTTTGCCGGAAGCCATCCAAACGGTGACGCGGACGCCGGCTGAGGCCGTAGGGCTCGATGATCGCGGCGAGATCGCGGTCGGTAGGCGGGCCGATTTGTTGCGTGTGTGCTTGGCTCGCGATATCCCGGTGGTGCGCGCGGTGTGGCGCAGCGGCGAACGTGTCGCTTGAGCATGTCGCATGAGTGAAGCCGTTGCGGCGCGCATCGGTCCTGGGACGCTGGTCGCAGTGGTAGGACCAAGCGGCGCCGGCAAGGATACGCTGATCGCGCTTGCCCGCGCTGAGTGCACGGATAATTCGCGCATCGTCTTTCCGCGCCGGGTCATTACACGCGCGTCCTCGATCGCTGAAGAACATGACTGCGTTTCACCTGCAGAATTCGAAGCCGCGCGGTCGCGGGGGCACTACGCATTCTCCTGGGACGCGCATGGTCTCAAATACGCGCTGCCGGCTGAGATCGACGCCGACCTTTCGGCCGGCCGCACCGTCATATGCAACGTCTCGCGCGCCGTGGTGGGCGAGCTGCGCGAACGCTATGCCAAAGTGGTCGTGGTGCTGGTCACTGCGCCCAAAGAGATATTGATCGCGCGTCTCGCCGGGCGCGGGCGGGAAGACGACCGCGGCATGGCAGTGCGGCTCGAACGCGCTTTGGCGGACGATTTCTCGCCCGACGTCGTGATTGAGAATGTGGGCGATCCGCAGATCGGTGCGGCGCGGCTTGTGGAGGTGTTGCGAGAGGAAGCGGCCGTGCGGCCCGCCTTAGGCAGGGTTTAGGCGCAGGTCTCTAGTTTCAATTTCGGCAATGCACTGATTTGCAGGGTGCAGTCAATCAAAGGTGCGCTTCCTGCTTATGCGACGGGGTGCCCTTTGATTCACTGGACAGAAATCGAGTTCGAACTGCCAAAGTGGCGGTAAGATAATACCGATCGCTCACACCCGCGGCAGCGGCTGGTGTGGGAGCGGCGGCAATTCGACCGCGATGGCATCGCCTGGCCGCACTTCGCCACCCGCGAGCACGATCGACATTATCCCGGCCTTGCGGATGAGGTTGCCGGCCTCGTCATGGCCGAGCAGGGCCTGGGTCAAGCCGGCCGCATAGGCGTCGAGCTGCCGGCAGGGGTTGCGCAGGCCGGTGACCTCGACCACCGCCTCTTTGCCGACGTAGAGCCGCGTGCCGGTCGGCAGGCCGAGCAGGTAGATGCCCCGGGTCGTGATGTTCTCGCCGATGGTCCCGGCCTCGACCGCAAAGCCGGAATCGCGCAGCTCCTCGTGCAGCTCGGCATGCATCAGGTGCACTTGGCGATTGTTCAGGCGAGTGGGATCCGAGCGCACCAGCGTGCGATGCTTGACGGTGACCCCCAGATGGGCGTCGCCCTCGACCCCGAGCCCGGCGACAAGCCGTATGGCGCCGGCATTGGGCTTGGTGAAGGTGTGCGAGGTGCTCACGCTCACCGCCGTCACCACGCCGGCGATGTGTCTTTCCCCAAGCCAACTCTCAGGGCTCGATTCTTCAGTGATCCAAGCCGCCGGGCGTATGTTCATTTTTTATCGTCCTTGAAGTAGCGCAGGTCCGGGGGCTTCTGCCCCTTCTTGGCCGGCATCAGATAGCCGTCGGCGCTTACCATATAGTTTTCCTTGCCGATCTTCACGTGCTCGTTGCCCTCGGCGCAATCCGATTCGAACCAGATCGGATGCGGCTCGCGGACATAGTTCTTCACCACCTTCCACGGATGGGTGAGCGCGTGGTCGTAGGTCGTGATCTCGTCGTGCAGGATATCGCGATTGGTTTTGTCGAGATAGATGCGCTCCTTGACTATAGTCTCATTGTCGGCATGCAGCGGAATGCCGCTGAAATCGTAGGCCCGCGGGCCCTTGAGCAGGCGCGTTTCGACCTCGAGCGCCTGATAACGGCCGCTCGCATCCGCGTCGGTCCATTGACCGATCGAATAGCCCATGAAGCTCGGCTCGAAGTCCTTGGGCCAGTCACGCCCATCGGTATAGATCCGGCGCAGCATGGTGAGATACTCGATCATCACGTAGGTGGTCTTGGGCGTGACCACGATCTCCATCGGAAAGATCACGTTCATGGCGCGCGGCATGCCGTCCGGGATGCACGTGTAGGTCGGGTCGCTGCCCTGTCCGCCGGCAGCCTGGTCCTTGAGATTGGCTTCGAACAGCGCCTGGTACTCCGGCGTCAGCGGCGGCTCCTCGGCGGTGCGCGGCTTGCTGGTGTCGTACTGGTTGGAGACTCCAGGCGGCCGTTTCCATTGGCCATTGAAGTCCGGATATTTCGATTCATCGAATGCGTGGGCGGCGGCAAGGCTCAACATCAGGGCGGATGCGAGCGCCGCTGCGCCCGCCGCGCACCTCTCAAAAGCATGCGGCATGGATGTCCTCCCGGCATCAGCGCAGAGCGATTTCTTGCTTGTCCGATTTATCTCATGCGAAGGCGAAGGCGCCTCGCGCGGCGCCCGAGAGCAAGGCTAACACGCCCTCACCCGCGGGCGCTACCGGCCCGAGATCGTGGCGCGGCTTCTGCCCCGGAGAGATTCAGGTCGGGCGCTTTCCGCCGCCATAGGCGTGCTCCTGATAGTGGATCCCGAGCCAGTCGGTTCCGTAATCGTTACTGGGATCGCGAGTAATGGTGTGAATATGGTTAGGCTCCTGCACCGCATATTCGATGAGGATGCGAGGGCCGTGCACGCGATAGTAAAAGGGCGCAGTCGGGTCATCGACCGGGCCGCGCCAGGAGAAAAAGAGCTTGTCGATTCCGGCCGATTTGATGGCTTCGATCTGCGCGTCCGCAGCGGCAAAGTCGGTGTTCCGCACATATTCTTCGACCAACGCCCAAAGCAGCCGCTGCTGATCGGTGTCGAGCGCGCTTGCGGGCAGCCCCTCGAACCGGGTCAATGAATTCTCGCGGCCGACGCCGGCCATATCGATGGTGTCGGGCGACACGACCGCGGTGGCGCGCTGGGTATCGTTGAGGGCATGCAACAACTCGAAGCCGCGCCGCGCCTCGTGGCTCAGGACCTGCGTGCCCACGTAGGGGCCATCCTCGATCTGGTTGGGATCGGCGCCGACAAATAGCGGCAGGAACGCCACACTGCCTCCCGCGACCGTGAACGTCGCGCCCAGGTGATGGCCGGTGAAGAGCCAGCCCCACGGTTCGTCGGCAGTCGGATCGCCGAAAAAAGCGATCCAGTAATTGCCGGACCCCATGCTCTCGACAGATTGGCGCCCGGCCTTTGGCTTGGGCGGATTGTGCGCGAGATAAGCGAGCTCCGAAGCTCTGAGCAGATCATCATGCTGCATGATCGCAGCCATCTTGAGGTAGCCCTGGCTCGATGCCGAAGCGCGCAAGAGCGCATGCACCTCGCGCCGGCCGCGGTCATCGAGATCGCCCATGCTCAGGCCGACGCGCGGCACGTTGGCGACCGGCAAGTTGCTCCACTGCGTGCGCTCCCCCGCGTTGAGCGGAAAAATGACCGTCCGACGTTGCTCATCGGAGAGGCTCGCCAGGAAGGCGCGTGCGGAACGGCGCATGCGCTGCGTCGCCAGCACGCCATCTCGCGTCGCCGGGCCGTCTGCTTCCTGCGCCAAGGAGGCGCGGATCGTTGCTGCGACTGTCGCGGCAAGCCCCGCGGTGAGGACAAAATCGCGTCTGTGCATCTTTTGGCTCCGGCTCGCGTCAGAACTCTCCCCCTCCTCCAATCATCAACGCCACCAGCGCATGGGAGTTTCCTGAGGCTCTGCGGGCCATGCCAGGTTATGCGCGGGCTCGAAACGAAAATGACGCCTCCGCCTGGCCGGCGAAGGCGCCAAAATGAGAAACGGATGGACGTCCGGAACGAGACCGTCACTTCAACTTGGCGTCGTGCAGCGGCGACTTCGGCCAATAGGTGCGGCTGTAGTTGAGCTTGAGGTGGACCAGCATGTGGGCAAGCCGAATCGGCGCGCCGAAACCTTCGACAACCGGAACGCCCAGCTCCTTCATCAGGAAGTCGGGCTTGATGTGCACCGGGCATTGGGTGATGCCCATCGGCAGGATCACGTCGGCGCCCTTCTTGACGAGGTCGCGCGCCGTGTCGACGAATGTGTTCACCACGCGGTCGCGGTTGGCAATGATGTCGGGCAGCTCGAATCCGCAGGTTCCCCAGCCGACCACCTTGTGCATCATGTTGAAGCGCTCGACCATACGATAGCCGAGCGGCAGCACGAAGTCGTGATACATCATGATGCCGAAGCGGCGTCCCAGCATCGAGGCGATATGGAGCATCGACTCGCTCGGGCCGACGACCGGTATGTCGACCGCGGACCGCCCTGCATCGACGCCGAGATCGAGCGTGCCGAGCGGAACCACCGCATCATAGCCCTGTTTCTGGGCTTCGCAGAATGCATCGATGAAGGGGGGTACCGCGAGGCCCAGAAGGTCAGGCGCATTGCCGATGAAATAAGGGCTCGCCTTGACCCGCACAATGCCGACCTCGACCTCCGGCGAAGAGTAGGAGAGCGCACAGTCGGCGCGGCGCTTGAGCTCGTCAGGCGGATAGTCGCCGATCACGAAGGCAACGCGGGTGCGGCGGAAGGCTGGTGTATCGTTCATTTGCTGCTCCTTGCGGGGATTGGGTTCTCTGAAAGTTTTATGCGCCGGTCTTCTGGGCTGCGGCCGTTAGCGCGTTGGCACCCGCGATGGCGACTCTCTCGTCATCTTCGGCGATGCCGGACACCGCGATGCCGCCGACGCATTCCTTGCCGTGAAACAGCGGCACGCCGCCTGACATCGGCAGGGCGTGCGGGAACATGAGCCAGCCCGGCCTTTCCTTGACGCGTTCCTCGAGGTTCGAGCTCGGTCGCTCGCGGAACGCCGCGGTGCGCGCCTTCATGGTCGCGACCTCGACGCTGTTGGGCGACTGGTGGTCGGGGCGCTCGAGATAGATCTGGTGGCCGCCGGAATCGACAATGACGATGGTTCCTTGCTTGCCGATCTGGCGCGCCGCCTCATTGCACGCGAGCGCCATCATCTTCGCGTCTTCCAGGGTCAGCGACGGCTTCAACCGCATCCGAATTCTCCCGCTCACTTAGTTAGCGTCCTAACGTAGATAGTTAGCGTACTAATGGCTGCAGAGCAAGAAAGCTTTGTCCTGCGACCCATACAAGCCTTGCGAGTCATGGCCGGGCTTGCCTCGGCCATCCACGTCTTGTCGCTCTGAAGTCAAGCAGGGAAGGCGTGGATGCCGGCGACGAGCGCGGGCATGACTCAGAGGGACGTAAGTCGAACCCATTCAGGCATGTTCAAGGCGGTTCCCGGTCGAATTGATCCACTTCAGCGTCATTGCCGGGCTTGACCTGGCTTGACCCGGCCATCCATCTTCTTGCGAAAAAGATGGACCCGCGGGTCATCAGGGCGTCTTACGCCCGTCTTCGACGGGCTATGCCCGCGGGTGACGACTGGAGTTGGTCTTTTTGATCGGAACATGCGCTAGTGTTGCGCGCCTTGCGCCTTCAGCATCCGCTGGCGGTAGTTCTCCCAGGGGCGGTCGGCGTCGAAGTTCTCGCGCGCATTGGTGGCGAGCTCGGCGTCGTCGAGCGAAACGATCTTAGGCCCCATGGCGGTTGCGGCGGCTTGCGCGCGGGCATCGATATTGGTGTAGAGGGTGCGCACGGTTGCCTCCTTGACGGAGCGGCCGACCACGGTCTCCCCATGGCCGCGCATCAGCACCACCGGATTGTTGCCCAGCTTTTCCGCCAGTGCCTTGCCGAGCATCGAATTGAGCACCAGCATGCCGCGCTCCTTGGCGTTGGGACCGTAGGCGTCGCGCACCTCGAACAGCGGCGTCTCCTTTGGCAGGAAGCCGGCCTGCGCCACCACCGGCTTGAGCGTGGTGCCGGTCAGGCCGAACGGAATGACCGCAAGGTCGTGCGTGTGGATGACGGACTGCACGTCGGGGCGCGCCTTGTAGATCTCGCAGTGGATATAGCGCTCGCCGTTGAGGCGCGGCGCATTGGGGGTCACCGGCTTGCAGTCGAGATCGAGCTCGACGATGTCGGCGCGCGACACCAGCGCCGGCGGCATCGCCCGTGGCATGAAGAAATGGGTCGGGTCGGTCACCGAGCGCACGGTGGCGTGCCCGAAGCTGTCGAGAATGCCCTCATTGGCAAGAATGTGGCTTGCGGTGATGAGATCCTCGATCCGCGCCTCGTTGGTGTCGCCTGCCGGCGTCTGCGCGTGCGCTTGCGCCGCCAGCGCCATCATGGCGAGCGCTCCCGCCATAAGCTTGAGGCCATTTGCCATTTGTTTGGTCATTTGCGTCCACTCCCTGGTTGGCTCGGTTGTTGCCCCGCTTTCGTCTCAGCTGCTTGAATGGCCCGCCACCGGCGCGACACGGCTCTCGCGCATCTGGGCGCGCCCCGGGGCGAAGCTCTTGTAGAGGGTCCAGGCGAGGACGAGGGCGGCCGCCACCAATATGCTGGCGCTAACCGGTCGCGTGATGAAGATCATCGGATCGCCGTGCGACACGATGAGAGAGCGCCGCAAATGCTGCTCCATGGCGGGGCCGAGCACGAGGCCGATCAGGAGCGGCGCCGGCGAGAATTTCAACAAGCGCATCAAATAGCCGACCGCGCCGAAGAACAGCATCATGAGAACGTCGTCCGCTGATTGTCGGATGCTGTAGACGCCGATGCACATGAAGACGAGCACGGCGGGAAACAGATAGTGAAACGGGATGGAGAGTAGCCGCACCCAGAGCCCGATAAACGGCACATGCCAGATGACCAAGAGGACGTTGCCGATGATGAAGCTGACCAAGAGCCCCCAGAACAGATCCGGGTGCGAGGTGATGAATCCCGGACCCGCCGATATGCCCTTCACGGTCAACGCTGCCAACATCACCGCCATGATCGGGTCGGCCGGAATGCCGAGTGTGAGTGTGGGAACAAAGCCGGTCTGGCAGGCCGCATTGGCGGCGGCTTCTGGCGCCACCACGCCTTCGATCGCGCCTTGACCGAAGCGGACAGGCTCTTTCGCCACCTGCTTCTCGACCGCATAGCCCATGATCGAGGCGAGCACCGGTCCGGCGCCCGGCAGGAGCCCAAGCCCCGCCCCGATGCTCGTGCCGCGCAGGATCGCCCGCCACGAAAGCTTGAGCTCCTCGCGTGATGGGAGCAGGGAGCGCCAGGTGATGCTTGATGGACGCACCGTCGGCGAGGTCACCATGCCGGCATTGATCATGATCTCGCTGATGCCGAACAGGCCCATGGCGATGACCCCGATGCTGATCCCGTCGAGCAGGGTCGACAGTCCGAACGTGAAGCGGGCGACGCCTGAGGTGGCGTCGATGCCGACGAGCCCGATCAGCATGCCAAGGATGACGGAAATGAATGATCTGATCGGCGAGCTGTGTGCGAGCACGGCGGCGCCCGTCATGCCGAGCACGACCAGTGCGAAATATTCCGGCGATTGGAACGTCAGCGCGACTGCAGCAAGCGGCGGCGCGAACAGCGCGAGCACCACGATCCCGACCAGGCTGCCGCACAGCGAAGCCATGGTGGTCATGAACAGGGCGACGCCGGCGCGGCCCTTCTGCGCCATCGGATAGCCATCCAGGCACTCGATCGCCGAGACGGTGTGCGGAATATTCAAGAGGATCGCACCGGTCACTGCGCCGTAGACCGCCCCGTAGTAGAGGCCGGCGAGCATGATGAGGCCGGTCGCCGGCGGCACGTAGTAAGTCACCGGCAACAGGATCGACACGGCGGCGACCGAGCCGACGCCCGGCAGCACGCCGAGCAGATTGCCGAGCGTGACGCCGAGGAAGCAGTAGAACAAGTTCTGCCAGCTACCGGCTTCCTGCCAACCGAGCGCAAGATGATCGATCAGCTCCACGGCTCACCACCGCAATAGATCGATGTGCAGCGACAGGAGGCGCACGAACACCACGTAGGCAAAAGCGGTCAAGCCCACCGCCATGACGGCGATTGTCACCGGACGCCGCACCGGAGCCGCGCAGGAGCTGACCACAACAAGCGCCGGAATCGCGGGCAGGAGACCGAATGTTGGCAACAGGTAAGCAAACAGGCCGAGCGCCGCCGAGATGAAGAGGATCGGGCGCCAGGCCGGCATGACGACGGGCTCGCCCTGCCGCCGCAGACCGCGCAAAGTCAGCAGTACGCCCAACACGAGAAGCAATATCCCGAGCAAAGTCGGGAAGTAGCCGGGCCCCATGCGCAGAATGGTCCCGCGCCCATATTGCGAGCTTTCGGCCAGCACGCCGGCGGCGAGCGCCAGCGTGATGAGGCCGCCGATGAAGTCGGTATTGCGCAATAGGGTCGGGCTCATGATGCGTTCGGATTCTTGACGCAGCGGACGGCTCCGCCTTGGCGGGTGTGCTTCCGCTAGACTTGCCTATTCGAGCTTCACCCCGGCGTCCTTCACCATGGCCCTCCAGCGCGGAATGTCGGCCTTTAGGAGATCGGTGAAGGCCTCAGTGGTCCCACCAAGCGGATCAATGCCGATGGAGATGATCTGCTTGCGCACGTCGGGGATTTGCAGAATGCGGTTGATCTGGCCGTTCCACCATTTGACAATCTCGGCAGAGGTGCCCTTGGGGGCGAGCAGGCCGTTCCACGCCACGATGTTGAATCCCGGATAGCCGGATTCGGCGATGGTCGGGATGTCGGGCGCGACCTGCGGCCGGTGCTCGCTGGTGGTGGCCAGCACCTTTAGGCGCCCGTCCTTGATGAGCGGCAGGGCAGGGACGATGTCGGTCAGCGTGATCTGCACCTCGCCCGACATGGCTGCGGTGAGGCTCGGAACCCCGCCGTTATAAGGCACATGCGTTATGTCGACGCCGGCGCGCTTGTTGATCTGCGCGAGCGAGATATGTGCGGTGGTGCCGTTGCCGGAGGTGCCGGCCGAGATCGAGCCGGGCTTCTTCTTGGCGAGCGCGATGAGGTCGGCGAAAGTCTTGACCGGAAGCGACGGATTGGCGACGACCACCAGGCCGTTCTCGCCGGTCAGGACGATCGGTTCGAAATCGCGCATCGTATCGTAGTGCAGCGACGGATAGAGGGCGAGATTGGTGGTGAGCGGCGAGTTGGTCGACATCAACAGCGTGTAGCCATCGTTCGCCGCTTTGGCGACGAACTCGGCCCCGATGCTGCCGCCGGCGCCGGGCCGGTTGTCGATCACGACCTGCTGACCGGTCGCCTGGGTGATTTCCCGCCCGATGGCGCGGGCGAAAAGATCGACAGTCCCGCCGGGCGTATAGGGCACGACGATCGTCACCGGGTGGTCCGGATAGGCAGCGCGCGCGGGTGCAAAAGGCGCGATCGCGAGCGCTGCCGCAGCTAAGAATTGCCGAGCAAATTTGCGCATGGACTCCTCCTAGATTCCCGCCTGTCAGTCTTCCTCGACTTGTTGTTGTTACGGCTTTTTATTGTTGGGAGCAGAAGCTTTTCGCGTCACTGACGAGGCGATCGAGCGCGCGGTTGACCGTTCCTTCATCCGCGAAGGCCGCGGTGGCGGCGCCCGCCTTTTGATCGAGCTCGGCCCAAACCTTGCGCAAGCCCTCCTCGTCGATCGTGGTCGGCCAGATGATGCGCCCGAGCACGATGTCCATGATTTCCTTTTGATCGACGTCGAAATCGCGGCCGGTTTCGGCGCGCAACAGCTCGCGCAGATCGGGCAACGGTTCCTTGTAGAAATGCGCCCGCACCATGGCGCCGAGGATGCGGTGGCCGGTGCGGAAGGGAACGCCGAAATCGTAGACGAGGCGATCGTGCGCTTCGCTGGTCCCGGCGTAATCGAGCAGCGCCTTTCGCTTCATCTCCTCGGTGTCGAATGTGCCCTTGTCGACCACCTCGGCCATGAAGCGCGTGTTGGCGACGACGTCGAGCGCGGTCTGGTAGAGCGTGCCGGATGAATAGATCGGCTCGGATCCTTCCGAAGGGCCCGCGCAGGACGCCGCCATCTCGCCGCCCAGCCGCGTCGCCGCCATCACACCGGCGCCGATCACCGCCTGCAGGCCGAACGGCACCTTGGCGTGCGGAAGCGCACTCGAGCCGCCCGCATGCTCGTCGGCAAGATCAAAGAGCGAGAATTCCGGCGTCACCCAGATACGCAGATCCTGTGCCAGACGGGCGAGGTCGACGGCGATGAGCGCGAGCGCAAAGAACGGCTCGCTGAACTGGTCCTGCACCCAGATGCCGTCGCGCCGCAAGCGGGCGCGGCGGCTGAAACCGAGCCGCTTGCTCACCGCATCGAACAGCTGATTGGTCTGCTGCCGACCGCCGAACGTCGACGGGCCATAGTCCAGGCGCTGGTCAATCTGCTGCAGACGCTGAATGTGCCGCTCGAAGGTGACCGCCCAGGAGAGCAGATATTCCCCCGCAGTGGCGAGCCCGGAATGCTGCAGATGGTGATAGTTCGGGGCCAATGCGGAGAGCAGCGGGCCGGCGCGGTCGACGATGCGGCGCACCAGGTTGGCGAGCTCCTTGCCTTGGGCGTGCAGAACCTGGCGGAAGAACAGACGGGGCAAATAATTGCGCAGGCTTTCCCCGCGGTTGCGCCCGAGATGCAGCCACGCGGCGTCGGTTTTCGACACGCGATCCGCAATCCAGCGCTCGCGCTGCGCCACGATGTCGCCCGGAGGCTTCGAGAGGTCGCGCTCGCTCAAGTGATTGATGATCTCGAGGACTGCGGCCGCCAGATGCCGGGCGGTGTCGGGCGGCATCAGCTGCATCTCGGCCGAGCAGATGAGATAGGCGAGATCGGTGATCAGCATGAGGCGTGCAGTGAAGCCGCTCGCGCGCGCCTCCAGCTCGTTGACCGCGCGCAGATAGCTCTGCGCCTTGGCGCCGGCGAGGCGGCCTTGCGTGACATTTCCTGGCGCAACCTTTTCCGGCGCGGCCTTTTCTTTTGCGGCTTGTTCTTGCGCGGTGCTTCCGGTCCCGGCCATGGCGTCCTACTCCTTTACGCCCTCGAAGGCTTGTTGGTCGCTCTTGAGCTTCTGATCAATAGCTCGCCCCGTACTTGGTGACGTTCGCCCGGATCCGATGCAAAGCCTGGAAAAGAAAGTCGATCTCTGCCTTCTTGAAACCCGCAAGCGCAGCATTGTGGTTGAGGCGGGCGATCGGCAGCAATTTCGGCTTGAGCGCACGGCCTTCCGCGGTCAGCCGTACGGTTACGAGGCGTTTGTCTTGGCTGCGCCGCTCGAAGCGGATGAGCCCGCGCAGCTCCATGCGCCGGAGCTGGGCAAGCGTGGTGGGTTTTGAAGCGCGCACGCGCCGGCTGAGCTCGCTCTGCGTCAACCCGTCCTCGTGCCAAAGCGCGCGCAGGTAAGGCCACATCCCGATCTGCAGGCCGATGGAGGCGAGGCGCGCCTGCAGATCGCTTTCGACTGCGCGATCGGTGCGGCGCAGCTCCAGGCCGATGCTTCTGACCTGGCCGGCCTCGGCGTCGGGCCTACCTTGCGCGTTTTTCGCGTTGGGCGGGCTGAGATTGAGCACGGATTTGCGGGCAGGGGAGCTTGGCATCTCGAATGACCTCTTCGAATGACCTCGTTGCGGGGCTTGTTCAATTGATCTTCACGTAGATGTTCTTTTCTTGCGTGAAGGAAAGGAGCTCCTCCAGGCATTCTTCCCGGCCCATTCCCGATTGCTTGAAGCCCCCGAAGGGCGCCCCGAGCAAATGCTGCCCGACATGGTTGATCCAGACATAGCCGGCCTCGACCCGCATCGCAGTGCGATGGGCGCGGTTGAGATCGTTCGTCCAGATCGAGCAGGTCAAGCCATATTCTGTGTTGTTGACTTGGCCGAGCATCGCATCTTCGTCCGACCAGCGCAGGATGGACAGCACGGGTCCGAAGATCTCCTCGCGTGCGATGGTCATTTCGGGAGTGACGTCGGCAAATATTGTCGGCTCGACGAACCAGCCCTGCGCGAGCTCAGGCGCGCTCGGCCGCTTGCCGCCATGGACGAGCCGGGCGCCTTCGCGCTTGCCGGTCTCGATGTAGGAGATGACCCGCTCGAACTGGGTCTTGCTAATGATCGCCCCCATGGTGGTCGACGGGTCAGTGGGATTGCCCGGCCTAAATGCGGCGACCTCGCGCGCCACCTCGGCGAGGACGCGATCATAGATCGAAGCATGCACGAAAGCGCGGCTGGTCGAGCCGCAGGATTGGCCGCACCAGGTGAAATTCATGCCGGCAACGATCGCCTTGGCGACCTTGGCCAAATCGGCGTCCGGGAAGGCGATGAGTGCGTTCTTGCCGCCGAGCTCGAGCAAAGTAGGTTTGAGCGTCGCGGAGGCCGCGCGCATGACCGCACGACCGGTCGGCACGCTGCCGATCAGCGCCACCATGGCGACGCCCGGATGCTCCACGAGCGTGGCTCCGACCTCGCGCCCGCCGGGAAGGACGTTGAACACGCCGGCGGGCAAAAGGTGACCGATGAGCTCGGCAAGCCGCAGTGCCGAGAGCGGCGCCTGCTCGGGCGGCTTGACGATGACCGAATTGCCGGCGGCGAGCGGGGCGGCCGACTTGCCGGCCGCAAACATGAACGGGTGATTGAACGGCACGATCCGGGCGATGACGCCGCGCGGCTCCCGCACGGAGAAATTGACCGCCTGCGACCCCATCGGAATGGAAGCACCCTTCATCTCGGTGACGAGGCCGGCGAAGAAGTCGACCTGCCGCGCGGCATTGAGCGCATCAGATTCCATCTCGCGCACCGGATTGCCGCTGTCGGCGGCATCGAGGAAAGCAAGCTCGCGCGCATGGCGGCGCAGGATGCCGGCGATTTCCCTGAGCACGCTCGCGCGCTCGGCGGGATGCACCTCGCGCCAGGCAAGATAGCCGCGGCGCGCCGCGGCAACGACGGGGTCGACATCCTCCGCACCGGCATCCGCGATCTCGCAAATCGGTGCGCCCGTGCCCGGACTCAAGACCTGCACCCGCTTGCCCCCGCGCGGCGGCAGCCACCTGCCGTCATAGAAAAGCTCGCGCTTCTGCGGCAGCACGGCCTCAAGCGACAGACGCGGCAGAGCGGGGTCACGTAAGCTCGGGGCAGTTGCAGTCATTGGGCATTCACCAGCGCTTGCCGCGCCTCCTCGATGGCCATGGCACGAAGTGCCTTCTTGTCGACTTTTCCGTTGAAAATGCGCGGCAGCGCCTCGACCACGCGGACAAAGCGCGGCTTCTTGTAGCTGGCGATCTGGCGACGGCAGTGGGCGATGAGCTCGTCGGCCGTGACCGTCGCGCCGGGCGCGGTGGTCACGAAGGCAAAGACGCTCTCGCCCCAGGTCTGGTCGGGAACGCCGACCACCGCCGCCTCCTTGATCGCCGCATGGGTCGCGAGCGCTTCCTCGACCTCGCGGGAATAGATGTTCTCGCCTCCGGAGACGATCATGTCCTTCTTGCGGTCCACCACGAACAGGAAGCCGTCCTCGTCCACGTAGCCGATGTCGCCGGTATGCATATAGCCGCCGCGCAGCGCCTCGAGGGTCGCCCCCGTGCGATTCCAATATCCGCTCATGAGGGCCGGACCGCGCAGCAGGATCTCGCCCGGCTCTCCGGGGGCGGCCTCCGCGCCTTCGGCGCCGCCGATGCGCTCGATCCTGACATCGACCCCGAGATAGGGCTGACCGGCCGAGCCAAGGCGGCGCACCTCTGCGGGCGTGCCATCCAGCACGTGCTGATGCGCCTTGAGCACGGTGCCGAGGACGCATTCGGTCATGCCATAGAGCTGCACGAAGATCGGACCGAACGTGGCCATCGCCCGCCGCAGCAGCGGGACTGGCATCGGGGCGGACGCATAATGCACCAGGCGCAGGCTGGCGTGATCGACAGCGGCGATGTCCGGATGGTCGAGCAGCATCGCGATCATGGTGGGGGCAAGATGCGCGGCGGTGAGCTTCTCCCGGTCGATCAGCGCGAGTGCCCGGCCGGCATCGAAAGCGGATTGCAGATAGGTGGTGCCACCGGCCAGCCAGAATCCCATCTGCTCGATCTTGCCGCCGACATGGAACAGCGGCATCACGATCAAGGTCCGATCGGTAGGCGAAGCGCCGCCTTCCCAGGAGCCGGCGCGGGCGGCTTCGGTAATGGCGCGATGGCTCAGCATCACGCCCTTGGCATCTCCGGTGGTGCCGCTTGTATAGACAAGCGACTCGATTGCCTCGTCGTCGACCCGCACCACCGGGCGGCTGGTTGCGGCCTGGCGCAGCAAGTCCTCGTAGCTCTCCGAGCCGGCGAGGCGCCCGGCAACCGCCACAGGGCAGCGGATCGCCGGACAGGCATTGATGAGCGCGGCCGCCGCAGCCGCAAAGCCCGGCTCGAAGATCAGCGCCTCCGGCTGGCAGTCCTTGACGATCTTCACGAGCTCGGCTTCCGCCAGGCGCCAATTGAGGGGCACCGCGATGAAGCCTGCGGAGCCGCAGCCGAACATGGCCTCGAGACATTCGATGCGGTTGCGCATCAGGATGGCGACGCGGCTCTGAAAGCCGAGGCCCCTATCGGCGAGCGCATTGGCGAAGGCGAACACGCGCGTGCGAAATTCCGCGTGCGTGAGCTTTTGCTCGTCGGCGACGAATGCCAGCTTGCTTCCGAACAGGCGCGCATTGCGCTCGACCAGGGAGGCGATGTTCATGGTCCCGCTCCCGCCGGCGGCGTAGCTGCCGGCATCGCGAGGAGCGCCGAGGCGATGCCTTCCTGGCAGAGCGTATTGTCGGTCTTGAGGAGGCGCAGCTTGCGGCGCAGCACATATTTCTCACCGCTGCCGGTCGGCTGCCGCTCAGTGATCTCGACCTCGACGAACACAGTGTCGCCGACGAACAGCGGCGCCTTGAAGCTCCAGTCGGTCAGCCCAAGCGCGCCGAGAAACGGATCGGCAAACTCGAGCGCGGATGTCTGCAGCCCGAGCGTCAGCGCAATGCCGAGCCCGCCGTGCAGCACGCGCTGCCCGAGCCTGGTCGCGCGCGCAAATTCCGCATCGGCGTGGATGGGGCTCCAGTCGCCGACCAGCATCATGAAGAGCTGATGATCGGTCTCCGTCAGCGTACGCCGATGGCTTAAGAAACGCTGTCCGGGCGCAAGCTCGCTGAAAGAGAGACGGGTCAATGCTCAGCCCTTGCCCTGCTTCTTTTCTTTTTCCGTCGACGGCAGGCCCGGTCGATATTTGCCGGCCAAAAAGTCGCCGATTCCCTCGACGCGCCAGGCATCGTTCTGGCGCAGCGCGAGCTCCATTTCCTTGGCGCTCGAATAGTTCATGGCCGATTCCCACGGCATATCCAGCGAATGCCGGTAGGCGTCCTTGGTGGCTTTGAGCGCCCAGGGATCCTTCGATGCAAGCTCCAGCGCCACTGCCTTGGTCTCCTCGCGAAGCTTCGCCAGCGGCACCGACAGGTTCACCAGCCCGATGCGCTCCGCGGTCTTGCCATCGAACGGGCGCCCGAGCATGCCGAACCAGAGCGCGTCGCGCGGGCGCATCAGATTGGCCATCGCCTTGGAGACCGCGCCGCCCGGGAAATGCTTGAAGTTGATTTCCGAGAGGCCGAAGGTCGCCTCGTCGGCCGCGATCGCGAGGTCGCAGCCCTCGACGATGGCGAAAGCGCCACCGAAGCAATAGCCGTTGACCATCGCGATCGTCGGCTTGGGGAAGTAGCGCAAGGTGCGCCCACGCCATTCGGTGGCCGTGCGCAGGATGCGGTCGTATTCGACGGGCTGATCCTTGAGATCGGTGAAGAACTCCTTCAGATCCATTCCGGAGCAGAACGAGTTGCCGGCACCGGTCAAGACCACGACCCGCACGTCCGCATTGTAGCGCAGATCATCCAGCGCCGCCGCCATGTCGAGGTGCAGCCGCGGGTTCATCGCATTCTTCTTGGCCGGCCGGTTTAACGTGAGCCAGCCGATGCCGTCTTCGATTTCGAGCAGAAGCGTCTGATATCCCATGGAGCACCCCAGTTTTTTCGTTAGCTAACATTCTCGCCCGCCGGGCGCAAGGGCGATCTCCCCGTTGATGCCCGGCAAAAAGCCCGCGCGGCGGCATTCGGTCGCGTTTTACGGTAGCGCGGTTCCCCTTGCCAGGCTTCCGTTAGATCGTTAGTCTCCTTACTAACGAATGCCGTTGCGGCTTGGCCTGCGAGAAGCCGGCAAAGCAGAAGCTTCGAACGAGAACCTTCAAGCAGGAAGCCTCCAGCAGGAAGCTTCCGGCACGAAGTGTCAAACAGAAAGCAATGGGCCGAAACGCCCAATGATGGTGGGGAAAGACGTGCCATGATGAAGCGAATTGCCATAACAAGACTCTTCGCGGGGTTCTTGAGCGCCGGCCTCGTTGCGGCGGGGCTTGCGGCGCTGCCGCTCTTGGCGGCGGGGACGGCTGTGCGCGCGCAGAGCGCGGCGGACACCAATGAAGCGCAGATCGAGGACCTCATCACTGCGAGCCACATTCTCGCCAACGAAGGCATCCTCGACAGCTTCGGGCACGCGACCGTGCGCTCGGTGACGGACCCTACGCATTTCTTCATGCCACGGGCGATGCCGCCGGCGCTGGTGTCACGCGCCGACATCGTCGAGCTCGACCTCGACTGCAAGCCGGTGACGCCGAATGCGCCGCGCCTCAACGGCGAGCGCTATATCCACTGCGAGGTCTACAAGGCGCGCCCGGACGTGCAGTCTGTCATCCATACGCACGATCTCGCCGTCTTGCCCTTCGGCCTGACCGGGATGCCGCTCAAGCCGGTGACCGCGCAGGCGGGCTTCTTGCCGAAGGAAACACCTGTGTTCGAGGTGCGTGACGCCTATGGGCCTTCGGCGCAAGAGCGCGGCATGCTGGTGCTCAATTCGATGCTCGGAAAAGCACTGGCTGAAAAGCTGGGCAACAATCCGGTGGTGCTGATGCGCGGGCACGGCGAGACGGTGGTCGGTCGCTCGGTCAAGGAGGCAACCGTTCGCACCATTTACACCAATCTCGATGCGCGGGCGCAAACTGCCGCCATGGCGCTCTCCTCCAAGCTCGTTGTTCTCGACGACGCCGAAATCGCCGCCTTCGGCAAGGAGGAACGACCAGACCGTCCTTGGGATAATTACAAGGCGCGCATGTTCAAGGCGCAAGGCCAGAGCAATTGAAGCTCCGAGAACTCGAGGAGGCGAGAACAATGTTTGCTCGAGCAGCTTTCGCAATCTTCTTTGCGTCGATTGCCGCAGCGGTTTCGGTTGCGGCTGCCCGCGCACAGATCGTCGATTACTCCAAATATCCAAATCTGAAGGGCCAATGGGAGCGCTATGCGGTCCCCGGCATCGGCGGCCAGCCCTCATTCGATCAGACCAAGCCTTGGGGACGAGGACAGCAAGCGCCGCTCACGCCCGAATACAAGGCGATCCATGAGGCCAGTCTCGCCGATCAGGCAGCCGGCGGGCTCGGCGGCGATCTCGACCATACGCGCTGCGGCGCGGAAGGCATGCCGTTCGAGATGGTGGCGTTCCGGCCGCTCGAATTCGTGGTGACGCCGGAAACCACCTACATCATCATCGCCGACTACGATCCGCTGCGCCGTGTCTACACCGACGGCCGCGACTGGCCCGACTACATCGAGCCGACCTTCTCCGGATACTCGATCGGGCGCTGGATCGATGACAATGGGGACGGCCGTTATAACGTGCTGGAGGTCGAGACGCGCGCCTTCAAGGGGCCGCGGGAGTTCGACGCCACCGGCCTGCCGATGCACAAGGACAATCAGTCAATCTTCAAGGAGCGAATCTACCTCGACAAGTCCAACCCGGACATCCTGCATGACGAGATCACCGTCATCGATCATGCGCTCACGCGGCCATGGACGGTCGACAAGCGCTACACGCGCAATCATGATCCGCGCCCCGAGTGGTTCGAATCGATTTGCGCCGAGTACAACGCGCAGACGTTCATCGGCAATCAGCACTATTATCTGAGCGCCGACGGACTGTTGATGCCGACGCGGCCCAACCAGCCGCCGCCGGACTTGCGTTATTTCAAAGGAGCGAAATAAGGACCCGGTAGAGTGAGCGCGCGGCGATCACGCGCGCGTTCCACAGGCCCGGAGTGTGGTGCGCCTCACTCCTCTTCTTCCTCTTCCTCCTCGAATTCCTCGCCGTCCTCGTCGAGCTCGTCCCGCCGGTGCAGCTCTTCGATCTCGCCGGCGATGAACGCTGTGAGATCGTCGAAAGTATCTTCGATCTCGCTCTGCGGGATACCGGAGGCGACGGCCTCTTCGAGGCAGCGCGCCGCCAACGCCGCCGCCTCTTCTTCCATCTCGGCGGGATCGACGTCGTCTTCGTCGATGTTCTCGCTAACCCAATTCTCTACGAACTCGACCGCACGCGTGCTCATTGCCCAACCCTCATCTTGGCCCACCTCTCATTATGACTTGGCGCAGGTGCCTTCCCCAAAAGGTCGCCCACGGATGCCGGGAGAATAAGTGCAAAGACGCGCCGCGCTCAATCCTCAGGCTTGAGGTCGAGCGCATGGGCGATAGCGGCAAGCTTGGCGGTCTGCTCTTCAACTGCTGCGCCGAATTCCGCCGGCGTGCCGGGATTGAGAATCTGCCCGGTCTGGATCAGGCGCGGCTCGATGCCGGGCTCGGCGGCGACCGCGCGGATATCGGCGGCGATGCGCTCACGCAAGGCGGCCGACATGCCGGGCGGCCCGAACAGGCCGACCAACCCATCGAAAGTGAGCGCTGGATAGCCCGCCTCGGCCGCGGTCGGTATGTTGGGTGCCGTGGGGGCGCGGGTCTGGTTGGTCATGGAGAGAACCTTGACGGTGCCAGCCTGCTCCTGCGCCTGCACGATCGCATAGGCCGATGTGTAGATCTGGATGCGGTTCTCGGCGAGATCGGTGACCGCCTGCACCGGATCGCGATAGGGCACGTTGGCGACCTCGAGGCCGCTCTCCTTGAGAAACCCCGACAGGACGATGTCGAGCGCCCCGGTGATCGAGGCGCGATTGAGCCTGCCCGGTTCCGAGCGCACCAAGCCGACCAGCTCCTTGAGCGAGCCGACCTTGATGGCGGAGGGCACCGAGATGCTGATCAGTGTATTGGTGATGCGGGCTATGGGAAGGAGGTCGCGCGGATCGTAGGGCAGCTTCCGATGCAGGATCGTATGCGCCGTGAATGTCGAGGTCGGCGCGAGCAGCAGCGTGTGCTCGTCGTGCGCGGCAAGAAACGCCGTGATGGCGACGAATGCATCGCCGCCCGGTCGATTCTCGACCACCACCGGCTGTCCCCAACGCGCCGCGAGGCGCTCGGCGAACAGCCGCGCTCCGATATCAGAGCCTGATCCGGCGCCGAGCGGCAGGATGAACCTGACTGTCCGCTGCGGCCAGGATGCATCCGCCGCAACTGCGCGCGGCGGTGCAGACCAGCCCACGGCCACAAGGATCGCGATAAGGCGGAATATCAGAGCGCGCTGCATACGGTCTCGCAATTGGTCCTGATGCTCAAGAAGGCAGGGCCAACAGGATAGCACGGAATTGGGCGCGCGTGCTCTGCAGTGCACCCGCCCAGGCTTGGGGCAGCACCCATCCCTTCCGCCCGCGCGCGGCACCGGTATATAGTGAGTTGAAAACCGCCGCTCCGATCGCGGATATGGGACGGCAAAGAATACTGGAGGGAAGCCCATGAACGAGATCGTGAAGAAACGTGTGCGCCGCCGCCCGGTTGCCGTGCTGGCGCTGGCGGCCGCGCTCGGCTTGGCGGCCTCGGCCAGCACCGCCGCCGACTACCCGGACTGGCGCGGCCAATGGACGCGCGTCGGCAATCCAAATTGGGTGCAGCCGGGCGGCCCGCCCGCGCCGCTGACCCCGGAATATCAAAAGATCTACGAGGCCAATCGCGCCGACCTCGCCGCCGGCGGTGTCGGCGACGTGCCATCGACCTTCTGCATCCCGCAGGGCATGCCGATGATGATGAACATCTACGATCCGATGGAAATCATCGTCACCCCGGAGATCACCTACATCCTGATCAGCCACGTCAACGATTCCTACCGGCGCATCTACACGGACGGCCGAGATTTCCCGCCCGATGCCGAGCACAATCTCGCCGGCTACTCGATCGGCAAATGGATCGACACCAAGGGCGATGGTCATTATGACGAGCTCGACGTCGAGACCCGCGACTTCACCGGGCCGCGCGCCTACGATGCGAGCGGCCTGCCGCTCGACCGCGACAACCAAAGCGTGATCAACGAGCGGTTCTATCTCGACAAGAACGACCGTAATGTCATCTATGACGAGATCACCGTGCACGATAATGCACTGACGAGGCCGTGGACGATCGTCAAGAAGGCCGCACGCAATCCCAATGTGAGGCCGAAATGGCACACGGAGGCGTGCTCGGCGGACAACAGCTGGGTCAAGATCGGCAATCAGGCTTATTACCTGAGCGCGGAAGGCGACCTGATGCCGATCAAGAAGGATCAGCCGCCGCCTGATCTGAAATATTTCAAGCAGACGAAGAAGTGATTGCTCGGCCGGCTTGTCCGGGGCGAAACCCCGGGATGATTCCAGCCTTCTGTAGGCGCGTTGTGTCGGCCGAACCAGCGCAGCGAAGACGCGCGGATACGCGCCGATGGCGAAAAGCTGGAATCATAATGCGCGCCAGTACAGTTCGTGGATTGCCTGGCGCAGAAGGGCGTAAACGCCGTTATGCGCAGGGATGAGCTCGGGGGCTGGGATCCATCCCGGACGGATATCCGGACGAGGTCGCGCTCACATTTCACATGGCGCAACCGCTTTTTATCCAACAAATAAGGTCTTCTATGCAACGTTGGCGCTGCTTGGGCGTTGAAAGCCGCGTGTCACGGAGCATTGGAGGTCTCGCATGAGAAAGCTTCTGTTCGTTGCGTTGGCGGGTGGGGCGATGCTTGCGGCTGCGCCGGCATCCGCGCAATTATTCATCGGCGCCGACCGCAGCGGTGCCGGCGTGCAGGTCGGACCTTTCGGTGTCGGCGTGGGCCCGCGGTTTGGCTGGGGATACCGCGATTACGATTATGGCTACCCCGATTGCCCGCTGGTACGCGAGCGGGTCGTGACACCGCGCGGGCACGTGGTCTATCGGACCCGCCGCGCTTGCTACTGAAACTTGCGCGAGGTCGATCGCCACCTCGATCGCGCGGGCGCCGATCAACCTGCTGTTGTTTGTCCTGAAGGAAAGGCGCCGTCCAGGCGCCTTTCCTGTTCCTCGGTCAATTCATTGCCCGCGCCTGCCGCGATTGCCTCCTCCTCGGCCTCCCCCTCCTCCTCCCCGCCTGCCTCCTCCACCAGCACTTGGCCGGCCACCTCCTCCGGGTCGGTTAGCGCTGGGCCGGTTGCCGCCGCCAGGCCGATTAGCTCCAGGTCGATTGCCGCCAGGCCGGTTAGCTCCAGGTCGATTGCCGCCAGGCCGGTTAGCTCCAGGCCGGTTGCCGCCCGGCCGATTAACTCCCGGTCGATTGACGCCAGGCCGGTTGACGTTGATGTTGATGCTGGGCCTACGCCAACCCCGCCATCCTAACGGGCCGCCCCAGCCGAAACCCCGTCGCCAGCGATAGCCGCACCAATACCAGCCCGGACCGCGCCAACCATGGTCGTACCAGCAATACCGCCGACCATTCCAAATGAATTGAACAGTCTCGACGGCGGCCAATTCTTCGGCCGCTGCCCCCAAGCCTATAGGATTATCGATCAAGGCGGCCCGCGATGAGCTTCCGACCAATGTGGCTCCAAGCGCGAGCGTAGCGGTCACAAGCACAGATGCGATAGGTCTTCGCATGGAGTTCTCCCTGCTGATACCCCCTCACCATCGACCCGCGACAGCCTCTCCAAACGAACCGATGGAAGACTTCTTTGTTCCAGCGGAGGCGGCGCGCCAAAGATCGTGGCGATGAGTCCGAGCAAATGACAAAGAGCGTCGAGCGCGACTTGTTGCACCAAGAGCCAACGTCCCGCCCTCAGGTGCGAGAAGTGACAGAATTAATGCTTGACAGCGAACATGACCCTTTCGCGCACGATGTTACCGACTTCGATTGCACGGCCAGCAGATCGAGCAGCGTTTCCCACTTGCTAGCGCAAGATTGCGCAGCAAGATTGCATCTTCAGACTTGGTGAACAGTCATTCAGCTAGGGGAGTGAGCTGGAGCAGCCAAGCTCGGCGGTCTGCTCTGGCGCCGCCAATTTGAAGCTCCTGCTACGTGTGCCGCAAGCTCATTCCGGAACTTCAAATCGAAAAGCGGCGTCCCCTACCCAAGCTCATATGAGTTCCGAAGCTCGTGTCAAAGGAGGGCGGGAAGCATCGTCGCGCTTGGGAAACAGGGCACTCGCATACCTGCTGTGCTCAGCCATGCGCGGTCGGGCCTCGGTACCCATTGGCGCGCGCCTCGGATTCGCAAACGAAACCGCCATGAATGCGGGTTTCCCGGCAAATAGAGTGTGCGCGAGGAGGTATTGGCCCACACAATCTGGTCATCGGGGCAGCTTGCGCGAGCCTCATGCCTAGTCCGATAAATGCGCAATTGCCTCTTGGGCGGTAACGCGGTCTGCTGCGCGGCAGGTGTCCTGGCCAATGCATCGAAGCATTCCAATCGCTCCTTAGAATCCGATTTTGCAGCGCATTGACGCAATGCATCTTCGGAGACCGTTTGAGCATTGGCCGCAGCGGCCGTCAAACACGAGAACAAAACTGCCATGTAAATGTGTTTCACCAGCGCCTCCTACGAGAGTGGTAGAGACACAGGCGATGATATTACAAACGCCGCGATGGACAAGCTGTCGCGAGAGCATTGCTCGATGGATGGCCAATCCTCTGAGCTCAAAACTTCGCAAACCGTTCGCGGATGTAGAAAGCAGATACTTGCGAATTGTCTATTTGGTTGCGGAGTTTGTGAGCGCGAGTGGCGCAAACTGTCACGAACGTCTGAGCCTGGTCCGTGGCCGGTCCAATATTATTAAGCTGATGCCAGGCTGGATTTGGAGAAATAGGAGCTTGAGCCATGGCGAGAAAAGAGATCATTGAGCGCATCGAGAAATACGTCCACCCGTTCCGCATCACAAACGGCAAGGATTTCAAGCTCATCGATTTCGATCCAGCAGACACGCGCGGCTTGAAGTTGGATAAGGGCGAGGCGGCCGACCTGCTGCAACGCGGCATCGTCTGGCTCGCAGAGGAGCAGGACATGCTCTATGCCCAGAAGCGCTGGTCGCTGCTCCTCGTGTTCCAGGCGATGGATGCAGCCGGTAAGGACGGAACAATCAAGCACGTAATGTCTGGAGTAAATCCTCAGGGCTGCCAGGTCTTCTCCTTCAAGCAACCCTCCTCAGAAGATCTCGACCACGATTTTCTCTGGCGCTATATGAAGTGTTTGCCTGAGCGTGGACGAATCGGAATTTTCAATCGCTCCTACTACGAGGAAGTCCTCGTCGTGCGTGTGCACGAGGATATCCTGAAACGACAACAGCTGCCGCCGCAGTTCGTGAGCAAGCGCATCTGGCAGGAGCGGCTTTTCGATATCGCGCACTTCGAGGATTACCTCACGCGGCAAGGAACGATCATTCTCAAGTTTTTCCTGAACCTGTCGCGGAAGGAACAGAAGAAGCGCTTCATGGACCGCCTCGACAAGCCTGATAAGCATTGGAAATTCTCGACCGCTGACGTGCACGAACGCAGATTTTGGGACGACTACATGCACGCGTTTGAAGAAGCGATTCGGGTGACCGCGTCGCAACGCGCGCCGTGGTATGTTGTGCCGGCTGACAACAAATGGTTTACCCGGCTCGTTGTTGCGGCGGCCGTGGTTGAGGCGGTAGACAAGCTCGATCTTGCTTATCCGACAGTGGACGCGAAGAGGAAGAAGGAATTGCAGGCAGCGCGAGCAGACCTCAACGGAGAAAGCTAGGGAACCGTGAGCCCCAAGCTTTATGTGTGTAGCCTTCGGTAGGCGCGTATGTCGACCGCAATCTCGGTGCTTGGCGGCGTTGGTCTTTTTCTCCTCGGCATGACCATCATGACGGAGGGCCTGAAGGCGCTGGCCGGCTCCGCGCTACGCACGGTGCTCGGCAAGGCAGCAGCGACACCGCTGCGCGGGTCCTTCTGGGGCGCGCTCGTCACGCTCCTGATCCAATCATCCAGCGCAACAACCATGACGACCATCGGCCTTGTCAGCGCTGGCTTGTTGACGTTTCCGCAAGGGCTCGGCCTCGTCTTCGGCGCAAACGTCGGCACGACGGGTACCGGCTGGCTGGTCGCACTCATTGGGGTTCGCGTCTCGCTTACGGCGGCCGCGCTGCCGATCATCTTCGTCGGTGCGCTGATAAAGCTTCTGGCCAGCGGGCGGGTATCCGGAGCGGGTGCGGCGTTTGCCGGGTTTGGGCTGGTACTTTTTGGGCTGACGACTCTACAGCAGGGAATGGGTGGGCTGGCCGAGCGGTTGCACCCGGCGGATCTGCCCGCGGTTCTCGCCGGTTCGGATGCCGGATGGTGGCGCGGGATGCTCGGCGCGCTGGTGTTGGTCGCGGTCGGGCTGGTGATGACCGCGGTCATGCAGTCATCGACGGCGGCCATCGCGGTGACGCTGTCGGCCTACCACGCCGGTGCGGTCGGGCTTGATCAGGGTTTCGCGCTGATCATCGGGCAGAACATCGGAACGGCTACCAGCTCAGCATTGGCGGCTATCGGCGCGAGCACCACTGCCAAGCGGTTGGCCATTGCGTATGTGCTGTTCAAAACGATCGCGGCCGTGATTGCGCTGGTGCTCTTTCCCATTGTGACTCCTTTGCTTGTTAGTGCTTCGAAGGCGATCGACGGCGTGACGCTGCTGGCCGCTTATCACACCGCCTACAATGTCGTCGGCGTCTTGGTCCTGCTGCCGCTCGTCGAGCGGTTCACTCGACTGGTAGAGCGCATCTTGCCCGAACGCGGCTCGCGGCTCACGCGCTTCCTGGATCCCTCTGCGCTGGCGACGCCGATCGTCGCCGTGGAAGCGGTGCGGCGGACGATCGCACAAGCGCTCGCTGCGGTGTGCGGCTCGGTCGAGGCGGCGCTTGCTGCCGAAGCCCACGCCCGGACGGATGCCATTTCCGCGCGCGAGGCGGCGGACGCCTTGCGCCAAGCGCAGGTCTTCCTGTCGGATGTCGCCGGCCCGCCTGAGACCGACGCCGACCAACGGCGACTCACAAGCACATTGCACGCGCTCGATCACGCGTCCCGGCTGGCAGAAACAGCGAATGGAATCGATTTCAGAGCGACGCGTGGCGGACCGGACGATATGCGCGCGGGCGAGCTCTGCGCGAATGCAATGCGAATCGCAGCTTCGCTTGCGGACGATGTCGCAGTGCCGCCCGATGTTGACAAGTCCCTACCGGCTTCGCCCGCGGCCCCTGGTGTGGTGGGGCTAAGCGCTGATGAGGGTCTCGTTGAGCTCGAGCGCTGCGCCACAGAGCTGGAGAAACTGCAGCGCATTCATCGCAGCGCGACGCTTGGGGCGGTCGCGAATGGAACGTTGACTGCCGACGCGGCGATCGTTCGCGTCGATACGGTGCGAACCCTGCAGGCGCTGGCGTGGCACGCCTGGCGCTCATCAGTTCATCTTGTGGGGCGCGGCAATTAGAGCGGGGGAATTTTTCCTCAAAATCATCATCCCGCTCTGCATCATCTTTGGTGGCAAGCCTTTTCCGAAAGCCGGTATTCCCTTTTCGGGATCATGCTCGAGCGTCACGCTCCGGCTTCCGCCGCGGTTACGGTTTTCCGCAGCGCACCGAATGTGCGGATGACGAGTTTCTCGGCCTCCACAACGGCAAAGAACATTAGACCACCCGCCAGCAGCCAGGGCCAAACCCAGAGCGGAACGGCTTCGTTACCAAACATCGCTTGGAGTGGCGGTGCATAGGTGAACAGCAGTTGAAAGATCACGACCGCTCCGATGCCGAGCGGCAGGTACTTGTTTCCCATGTGCGCCGTCAGGGAGAAGGATGAGTCCAATAAATAGCGGCTATTCAGCAGATAGAATACCTGCCCGATCGTGATGGCGTTGACAGCGACGGTGCGGGCGAGCGCATCCGACGCGCCGTCGGATTCCATCCAGAAGAACGCCAGCAGCGTATAGGCGAGCAATACTAAGCCGACAAAAATAATGCGCCAGATGCCGAATCCAGTCACGATCGGGCGGCTGACCGCGCGCGGGGGCCTGCTCATCACGTCGATCTCATGCGGCTCGAAAGAGATTACGAGCCCGAGGGCGACAGAGGTGATCATGTTCACCCAAAGGACCTGTGGCGCTGTGATGGGCATGGTGAAGCCAAAGAAGATCGCCACGGCAATGACCAAAGCCTGAGCGACGTTGGTCGGCAGCATGAAAAGCATGGCCTTTTCGATGTTGTTGTAGACTGTGCGCCCCTCCTTCACTGCCGCGGTGATGGAGGCGAAGTTATCGTCGGCCAGTATCATTTCGGCGGCTTCCTTGGTGACCTCGGTACCTTTGATGCCCATGGCCACCCCGATATCGGCCTTCTTGAGTGCGGGTGCGTCATTCACGCCGTCGCCGGTCATTGCCACGATCTGCTTGTTGGCCTGGATGGCCTTCACCAGGCGCAGCTTGTGCTCGGGACTCGCACGTGCGAACACGTCGACGTCGCGAACGCGTTCCTGCAGCGTGGCGGCGTTCATGCCCTCGATCTCGCTGCCGGTGATCGCCGTTTTGCCGTCGCCAATACCGAGCATCTTGGCGATCGCGGCAGCGGTGATTTTGTGATCGCCTGTAATCATGGTGACCCGGATGCCGCCTTCATGACATTCCTTGACGGCCTCGATCGCTTCCTTGCGGGGTGGATCGAGAAGCCCGATCAGACCAAGCAAGACGAGGGTCATGGGCAGGTCGGCCGGGCCGAGCCGGCCGGCCTTGATGCCGGGATCCTCCAGCCAAGCGAGCGCCAGCACGCGTTCACCCTGGGCGGCGAGCCGGTCCGATGCGTGCATGAAATGCACGCGGTCGAGCGATACGGCCTGACCGTCGGCGGTCTCTTGGCGATCGCAGTGCTCGAGAATGACCTCCGGGGCGCCTTTGACGAACAAAGCTTCTTTGCCGGTGGCGGATTTTTGGAACGTCGCCATGAATTTGTGTTCCGATTCGAAGGGGATGGCATCGATCTGGCGCCACATGGTCCGCTCAGTAGCCCGATCCACGCCGAGCTTGCTCGCAAACGGATAAAGTGCTCCCTCGGTGGGGTCGCCTTCCACCTTCCATGCCCCTTCCTGCTGGAAGAGCTCGGCATCGTTGCAAAGCACGGAAACGCGGCCCATGAGCGCGAGCACCTCGTCCTTGCCCGCAGGTGTTCCGTCGCTTCGGACCTCGCCATCGGGCGCATAGCCGTCGCCGGTGATCTGATATGTGGACTCGGCGGTGACGGCGGACACCACCATCATCTCCATTAAAGTCAGCGTGCCGGTTTTGTCGGAACATATCCGCGATACCGATCCGAGTGTCTCGACGGCGGGCAAGCGTCGAATGATCGCGTTGCGCTGTGCCATGCGTTGGACGCCGATCGCGAGCGTGATGGTGATGAGCGCGGGCAGTCCTTCCGGAATGACCGATACGGCGATGCCGACAACCGCCTGAAACAGCTCGACGAAATCCTTTCCCTCCACCCATTTTCCATAGGCGAAGATCAACACGCTGATCACGCCAATCGCGGCGGTGATGGTGTAGCCGAACTGTTTGACCTGGCGCAGGAGCGGAGTCTCCAGTCGACTGACGCTGGCGAGCAGCCGATTGATGCGACCGAGCTCGGTATTGCTACCGGTGGCAACAGCGACGCAGCCGGCGCGACCCGATACGACCATCGTGCCGGAGAAAGCCATGTTTTCCCGGTCACCGACCGTGGCATTCGCAGGCACCACATCGGTGGTTTTGTCGGCCGGCACCGATTCCCCGGTGAGTGCTGCCTCTTCGGTGCGCAGGTTCTTGGCATCGACAAGCCGCAGATCTGCAGGAACTTTATCGCCGGATTCGAGGACCACTACGTCTCCTGGAACGATGCGCTCGGCGGGAATCATGCGCGGCTCGCCGTCTCGAACGACCCTGGCCTCGGCGGAGAGCATATTGCGGATCGAATCCAACGCCTTCTCCGCCTTACCCTCCTGGATGAAACCGAGCAGCGCGTTGAGAATGACCACGGCGAAGATGATGGCGGCGTCGACCCACAGATTCAGCATCAGCTTGATGAAGCCGGCGCCGAGCAGGACGTATACGAGGATATTGTTGAATTGGGAGAGGAATCGCATGAACGGCCCCCGCTGCTTGCCCTCAGGGAGGCGGTTCGGGCCAAATTGTTGGAGCCGGGTCGAGGCTTCGGCTGCACTGAGCCCCTTATCTCTATTGGTGGCGAGCTGCTTCACAACTTCGTCGGCGGATATCGCGTGCCACGCCGCGGCGTTGGTATTGGTGTACGCGTCCGTTGCTACGCTCATCCCTGCGCTCCGTTCGGGTCAGTTCTCCCTAAGAGCACCTCGGCGAGGCCATGCCGAGTGAAGATATTCAATGACCTCCGGGGTATTTCGCTACAACGACCGAGGCCTGTCTTGGCAGCCTGCGGCCGCGGGCAGACCGGTCATGATCTCCAAGCAGGAAGCACTTGCGCAGGAAGTGAACGCGCATGCCTACTCTGGGTTTCATGCTTGCCGCCGTTGCCGCGGGGGAAAGGCATGGAAAGCTCGCATCGCAACAGAATTCGGCGGTGCGGCCTGATGGTCCTCCCGACTCAAGGCATTTTCGAAGAGGAAGCCCGCGCCTTCTTGGAGCGCGGCCCCATCGGCTCGGGTTGAAACGGACCATCGCGCATCTCGAGATAAGCCTTGACGCCCTGCGTGCGATGCACCTCGAACAGCTTCTCGCGAAACTCGTTGTGCGATGCCTGGGCAAGCGTCCCCAGCGTGCCTTCCAGCAAGAGCGCAGAATAAAGCCCGCCGGCCTGGATGCCCTGCATGGCGATCGCCTTGTTGAGGCGCACGGCGGGCTCGGGCACCAGCGCGATGCGGCGCGCCAAGGCGTGCGCGGCGTCCATAAGATCTGCGTGTGGCACCACCTCGTTGACCATGCCGATGCGCAGCGCCTCCTGCGCATCGAAGTGATCGCCGGTGAGCGCCCATCGGTTGGCGGCCTTCCAGCCGCACAGCGCGGTGAACAGGTAGCTCGAGGCGGAAATGTGCCGAACTTCCGGCTGCGCGAACACCGCCTGATCGGACGCGATGGTGATGTCGGCGGCGAGCTGATACCAGAAGCCTGCCCCCATCGCCCAGCCGTTGACGGCGGCGATAATGGGCTTGCCCAGCCGCCACATATGCGCCCAATCGGCAACGCGCTTGCCGTGCCGGCGATGGCAATATTCGAGATATTCGGCGATCGACTTGTCCGCAGGGTCTGAGTTGCGGCGGCCGGATTTGTTGGCTCCCTGATCGAACCCGGCGCAGAAGGCCTTGCCGCTACCGGTCAGGATGATCACCCGCACGGCACTGTCAGCATCGGCTTCGTCGAACGCACGATGCAATTCTTCCTCGAGGTTCGGCGAGAGCGCATTCATGCGCGCCGGGCGATTGAGCGTGATGGTCGCGATGCCTGCGTCGACCGCATAGATCAGGTCCTGGTAGCTCATTCCTCGCCTCTCCGTGTGCCCTTATCGATGATCACCGTGTGCGGGAATTCTTAGGCTGACAGTCTCCGGCTGACAACGCTAGAACCCGCCGCGCTTCCGCAGACCTTCCGCTTGCGATAATCTCGAAACCCAGGCGCTGCCGCAGTCCCGGCGCCACGGCCGGTCTCGACGAGCGGCATGAACCCGGAGGAAGCCATGCTCACCAGACGTCGGATACTGTCAGGGATCACCGCCGCCGGCGCCGCAGGTCTTGTGCTGAAAAGCCGGGCCGGCTTCGCGGCCGCACCATCGACCGTGAAGACGCCGGTCGCCTTTGATGTGCCGCGTGGGGCGTGCGATTGTCACGTGCATATCTTCGATCCGGTGCACTTCCCATACTTTTCCGGGCGGCTCTATACGCCGCCGGAAGCTTCGATCGAGGATTTGCTGGCACTGCAGAACGCGCTGCATTTCGATCGGCTCGTGGTGGTGACGCCGAGCGTCTACGGCATCGATAATTCCTGCATGGTCAATGCCGTCCGCACGCTCGGCTCGCGCGCCCGTGGTGTAGCGGTGATCGACCAAACGGTTTCGGCAGACGCGATCGACGAAATGGCCAAAGCCGGCGTGCGTGGGGTGCGGCTCAACTTCGAGACTGCAGGCGAGAGTAATCCGGACAATGCGCGGCGCGTCCTTCTTGCCACCGCAAAGCAGCTTGCCGGCCGCAACTGGCACATCCAGATCAACACGCATCTTTCCGTGATCTCGGCGCTCAAGGACGACATTATGGGCCTCTCGATGCCGGTGATCTTCGATCACTTTGGCGGCGCCAAGGGCGAGCCCGGAACAGGCCAGCCGGGCTTCTCCGATCTCGTCGATCTCATCAAATCCGGGCACGCCTATGTGAAGATCTCGGCACCTTATCGCCCTTCGACGCACCCGCCGGACTTTCCCGAAGCCGCTCCACTCGCGCGGGCGCTGGTTGCGGCGAATAACGACCGGGTGGTCTGGGGCAGCAACTGGCCGCATCCGGGGCGTGGGCCATCGCCCCTGGAGCTGGCGCCGCCCTATCCGAACGATGACGGGCGCGTGCTCAATTTGCTGCCGACCTGGGTTCCGGATGCGGCGATCCGCAAAAGGATCCTGGTCGACAATCCGGCGCGACTCTACGGCTTCGAGCCGATCGCAGGTTAGGGCTCGCTCACGACGCGCGGGCGCGTTAACCTGCAGGCCTCGAGACTTGAAAATCAGGAACGCGCCCGATGACCTATACGTTGCAGCAATTCGCCGCCGACATCCGCGCAACCCTCAAAGCTGATCCGGGGTCGACAGGTCGGCGCAAGGTGTGCGAGCACGTGCAGCGCGCGCTGGCTGATCCGGCCTTCCTTGCCGCCCATCTCAAGGATCGGGCGCCCAAGGCCGATCCGCGCGAAATCCTCTATGAGGATCCCGAGCTCGGCTTCTGTATCTGCGGGCATGTCTACGATGGCCCGGCCAACGGCTCGCCGCACGATCATGGCTCGAGCTGGGCGATTTACGGGCAGGCGGCCGGCACGACGGAAATGACCGATTGGAGGATCGTCGAAAGAGGCGAGGGCGGCAAGCCTTCGCTGGTCGAGCCAGTGTCCACCTACGTGATGAAGCCGGGCGATGCCCACTTCTATGACATTGCCGACGTGCATTCGCCTCGGCGCGATGCCCCGGTCAAGCTGATCCGTATCGAGGGACAGAACCTCGATCACGTCAAGCGCTCCAATATCAAGGCGCTGCAGTCCGTCGCGGCAAAATAGCTGCTCAACGCTGGACCTCATCCTGAGGATGCCGGCCCTTTCGCCGGCCGTCTCGAAGGATGGCCACACCGTCAAAGCCTGTATCCATCCTTCGAGACGCATCGCGAAGGCGCGATGCTCCTCAGGATGAGGTGGCAGCTTGTTGAATGGCAAGCGCTACAGCCGAAAGCTTCCGCGCTCCTGCGCGTCGAGCTGGTCGATGAGCCCGGTCTCCCAGGCAAGATATTGCCGCGCCGCCTCCGCATCGCCATCGTGGCGCGCATGAGCGAAGAACAGAAAATCGATTGCGTCGGCATCGTTGGGATCATTCGGCGTCGCGCTGATTGAAAAACCAGCGGCGCGCCAATCCGCTGCGCCGCCGCAAACCAGGCGGATGTCTCTCGCGCCGGCCTCTTGCAAATCGATCGCGGCGAGTGCGGCGATCTCCGGCTTATCCGCTATCAGCGCGATTTGCTTGCCGTGATCGATGATTGTTGCGGCGCGCGGGCGGATGGACCATTTGGCTTCAGCGATATGGGCTTGGCGAAACGCCATGCAGGTGCGCAGATCGATGATCTGGATCGTCTGGTTGGCGAGCGCCAGCGCAAGCTCGGGCGGCGTGATCTCCCTGAGCTGCGGCAAGGAAGGGACCTGACGCGCCCGCGGCCAGGAGAGATGCATGGCCGTCGTGATCCCGCCATCTAGGTCATCGTTTCCGAAGTTCGAATCATATCAGGCGACATCCGCGAGCTTATAGGACCAAGTGTGGATGACGGGGTGGCGGTTGGCGAGCTTTATACCAGCCATGATGCGTTCCTTGAGTTCTTGTTTTGAGGTTACGCGGATGTGGCGGAGGACCGAACGAGCGAACT
>Ga0209062_1001143_pt1 | contig 53284 bp, 49 predicted proteins | sample Coa_R2_2_FD_187158 | JGI IMG/M metagenome (GOLD analysis project Ga0209062, IMG submission 187158) | Surface soil microbial communities from Centralia Pennsylvania, which are recovering from an underground coalmine fire - Coalmine... | ecosystem: Environmental > Terrestrial > Soil > Unclassified... | reverse complement strand
TGAAGGAGCTGCGCACGGGCACCAATCTCGTCTGGACGCCGCTCAAGGGCTTCGATATCGGCGCCGAGTTCATGTATGTGCACTTGAACCAGACCCGGCCCGCGGGCCTTGCGCCGGATGCGGTGCTTAAATCCAATGGCCTGCCCGGATTTCAACCGAACACGAATGTGTACGAGGGCCGCCTGCGGGTCCAGCGCGCGTTTTGAGCCTGGCCTGAGGGCGCCCGAGCCTCAGCGCAAAGGCCGCCGGGGGGCAGACTTCAGAACGTCTTCGAGCTTGCCTGGAGCGGCAGGTTTTGTGATGTGAAGATCGGATCCCGCCGCGCGCGCCTTTTCGAGAGCCTGCTTGTGGCTATAGCCCGAGAGCGCGGCGAGATAGGTTTGGGCGAGTTCCGGATCCGCTCTGAAGGCTCGCGCAACGGCATAACCGTCAACCAGCCAATCGCCTTCGACAAGGAGTGGCGTGCACAGCTCTTCGAGCACCGGGCGTTCGAATCCGCCCTCTAAGCTATCCTGCGCTGGGTGAATCACTGCGCCCTTCGGGGCCTTCAGCGGCAGGGTGAGCGTGAAGAGCGCGCCGCTCCCGGGAACTTTTGTGAGCTCGATTCCCCCGCCTGGGCTGTCCGGAAAGACTTCGAAGATCCCGCGGCCGAGGATCTCTTCGCGTCTTATCATCGCCGCGCGCAGATAAGCCTCACTCACCACGACGATGCAAAAGCCGGGGTCAAGCACGAGGCAGGGGACTGGTGCCTGCTCGAACAGGGCCTTGAAATTAAGTGCAGCGGCGCCATCTGGCGCCTCGTCTGCCGCAGCGCGTTCGGGATCCGGGTTCATTCCAACGCCAAGGCCTTGAGCGAATCCGGCATCATAAGCTACCCTGCCGAGCCGCTCCGGAGGGGCAAAGATCCGGCGCATCCTGCCACAGGGTGGAGGGTGGAATGCTGAACAAGGCTCAGTTTATAGCCGGTTGAGCGGCCGGCCTTGCTGCGCCGCTCCTTTTTCGACGCGAAACTCCTGGGGATAGGGCATGGCGAACACGTTCGAGGCGGACTTAACCGCCGCCGGGATCATCCGCCTGCTCGATCTAAAACCGCACCCCGAGGGCGGGTATTTCCGCGAGACATTCCGTGATCCGGCGCAAGATATGAGCGGCCGCGCCGCCTCGACCTTAATTTATTATCTTCTTACGGCCGGGGAGCGTTCGCGCTGGCATCGAATCGATGCGGCGGAGGTTTGGCACTATTATGCTGGAGCGCCCCTAGAGATTTCGGTTTCCGAGAATGGGGGAAAGATCATGACCGGTCTGCTTGGCCCTGATTTTTCCGCGGGCGAGCGGCCGCAGTTCATCGTCCGGGCTCATTTCTGGCAAAGCGCTAGAAGCCTTGGCCCTTGGACTCTTGTTGGCTGCTCGGTTGCGCCGGGATTTGAATTCTCGCGCTTTGAACTCGCGCCGCCTCACATGGTATTCGGGACCGGTGAAAGCCGGGAGCCCTGAAACGCGTTCATTGGTTTGGTATCTGCTGGCTAGCTCTGATCCGCATCGTCAAGCCTTCGTATTCGGCTCGTGCTTTGTCGAGCAGCGGCGCCGTGGTGTCGAGTTTAGAACGCGCGTCCGCGGCCGCCTTTATGAGCCGTTCGTATTCGCTCCGCGCTTTCTCGAGCAGAGGTCCCGCGCTATCGGCTTTGGAGCGGGCGTCCGCGGCCGCCTTTATGAGCCGTTCGTATTCGCCCCGCGCTTTGTCGAGGGCTGTCATTGCGGCTTCGAGCCTTGCTCGCTCATTGGCTGTCGCCTTTGTCAGCCCTTCGTACTCGCTTCGAGCTCTATCGAGCATCGGCGTGGTTGTTTTGAGTTTTGAGAGTGCGTCGGCTGTTGCTTTGGTTAGGCCGTCGTACTCGCCTCGAGCTTTATCGAGCAGCGGCGCCGCAGCGTCGAATCTTGAGCGGGCGTCGGCCGCTGCATTCGTTAGGCCTTCGAGCGACGACGTGCTAGCCTTGAGTTTAGAAAGAGTATCGGCTGTTGCCTTCGCCAGCCTCTCGTAGTCGCTCCGGGCCTTATCGATCAGCGCGTTCGTCGCCTTGAGCTCGGCCCGCGCGTCAATTGCTCTATTTGTCAAGTCGTCAAGCAAAGGTACAGTGGCTTCGAGCCTCGATCGGGCGTCGCTTGACTTGCTATCGGCAATTTCAAGCTCGGCTTTCGCCTTGGCCAGCTCTTCTCTCTCTCCGATTAAAGCATCGCTTGCTGTTTTTATTCCGGTTTGAGCGGCGATGATATCTTTTTGCAGCGAGATCACCGAATTATTGATGTCACGGGTGACAGCAAAGCTGCCAATGAGCATTACCCCGACTGCACAAATTAGGATCGCGAGGGAAAATGAAAACACTTTCGCACGGATCTCGCGAATTGCCCGCTCTTCGGCTTCTTTCAGGCGGTGCCCGGTCCCGGCACCGGGCTCGGGTGCGTATGTTGGTAATCTTTGAGGTTGGATGGCGAAACTGGCTTGCGCCTCCTGATTGCGTTGGGTGAGGCCGGTCTCAATTTTCGGAGTGGAAGCCTTAGTGTTATCCGAGCCCGTTTGCATGGTAGCCCCCAATGGTCGCTGGCCGCGGCTGCGCAACTTGCTCCAAATGCGAGAAATACGCAGGTCACCCGGTTTAACTTTAGGTAATGCAAGCTTCAGCAGCATGAGACGGCAATCAGGTTCAGCTGAGGAGCTGCTCAATGCCCCGCATAATCGCCGGGGGCGAGTCGAACAGCCCAACAATCGTTTGCTGTGCAAATCAACCCCATGGCTCCGCTTCAGTAATTGATGCACTGATGGCGTTACCCTTGCCGCCAAATCGGTCACTAATTCGGAAAGTCAAGTACTGAAGCAGCGCCGAATCATTGTTGTGCCGAATTTCTGGCTGCACAATTGCAAAGCTATTAGCAAATGACGGCATTAACCTTGGCAGTTAAATAGACACCTTGGCCATTACAGAACCGATGAGGCACAGGATAGCGGGAGCAATCCCGGCGCCAGCAAGCCGCCTGCCTTCAATGCTGCAGCCTTCCACAGACTTGGGAGCAAAGCCTCGACCCGCACCTGCGAGCGCCGAGCGCTGAAAACCGGCCGCAGCCGCCACGGATTCATGATTCCGTTCACCAGCCCTTGCCCTTGCCCAAGGGCAAGCCCACGGATTTTCCTTGGCTGGAAGAATCGGGCGCAAATTTCGCGCAAGCTGAATCGCAGACAATACAGTCCCCGGCCGCTGTCTCGGCACCGGGGCTGGCGCTCTCAAGCGTCAGGGCGCGGGCGCTGTCCGTTACCCCGGCGTCCGCGCCGCATTTGCGCGCATGTGCTTCGGCACGCTGGCACGCAACTCAATTGGCTGGGCGCTGGAACGGATGGCCGGGGTCACCACGGCTGCGTGCGCTGCCAAAGCAGAGCTCTGGTTACACCCTTTTCGGGGCTTGCATTCTAAAAAGCTGACGGGGCAGCGCGAAAAAACACGCGCCGGGGCCACGCGGATAATCCCCACGCAGCGCGTCGCAAAGTTAAGGGCGTTGGCGGCTGTTAAGTGGCGACGGCACGGCGGCGCTAAGAACACCCTCTGGCGCGCCCAATTCTTGTCCTAAACTAACGGCTAAAGGCCGTCGATCTGATTGGTGGAGCCAGGCGGAATCGAACCGCCGACCTCTTCAATGCCATTGAAGCGCTCTCCCAACTGAGCTATGACCCCAAGCCTTTCGGAATATGGCCCGCCTCTTCCTTCTACGCAAGCCCAGCGGGGCGGTGCGAGGACGGCCGCACAGCGGCCCCATAAGTTGCACGCGCCGTCTTCACAAGCAAAACCTCAGCGCTCTTCATCGTCCCTCAGATCGCTGTCGATCAGGTCGCCGACGTCGTCGGCCTCCTCATCTTCTTCTTCAAGGAAGGTCTCATCGCCTGGCTCGATCTCGACATCCTCATCCGCCGCAGGCAGGGCCTTATCCTCTTCCGCCTCGGCCTCCTCGAGCGGGATAAACTCGGCTTCAGCCGCCGCCGGCGCTTCTTCGTCTTCGGCCGGCGCCGGATGGCGGACCGCGCGCACCGCCTGCTCAACCACAGTGCCGCATTTCGGGCAGGCAACCGGCGATCTGTTCAGATCGAAAAACCGTGTGTTGCAGCTCTGGCACTGGTGCTTGCTCCCAAGTTCTGGTCTCGCCACCACGACTCCACCTCTCAAAATGGGCAAGGCCGCAAGGGCCAAGTCCGCCGCTCATTTCCGGGTCCGGTTAGTGACGGAAAAGGCGGCTGTCAAATGGAAGTTGCGGGCCCGGGCTGGATGACAGGAGAGCACCTGTCATGCTAGCAAAAATGCGCGGGCCGCTCCGGAGGACAGAGCTGCCTTCTTCAAAATTGCCGGCGGAGGAGCATCATGGAAGCGGCCATGCTTGCCGCCTGCCGCGCTAGTCCCTTGCGCGGCACGATCAAGCCCCCGGGCGACAAGTCAATATCGCACCGGGCTCTGATCCTCGGGCTTCTTTCCGTCGGCGAAACCAAAATCTCGGGCCTGCTCGAGTCCGGGGACGTGCTGCGGACGGCGGCAGCATGCACCGCGCTTGGCGCCACCATTGAGCGGCGCGGCGTGGACGGCTGGTTGGTGAGAGGCTGCGGAATAGGGTCGCTCCTAGCGCCCCGCGAAGCCCTCGATTTCGGCAATTCGGGCACCGGCGCGCGCCTCATGATGGGCGTTGTTGCAGGGCACGGCATTACAGCCTCCTTCGATGGCGATGAGTCGCTCCGCAAGCGGCCGATGGGGCGCGTGCTTGAGCCGCTCTCTCTCATGGGGGCGGAGGTCCTCGGCCAATCGCAGGGCGGACGCTGCCCGTTGACCCTCAAGGGCACGAGCGAGCCGGTCCCGGTTGAATATGCTACGCCGGTCCCCTCGGCCCAGGTCAAATCGGCTCTGCTTCTTGCAGGCCTCAACTCGCCGGGGCGTACCACCGTCATCGAGGCCGCGCCAACGCGCGACCATACAGAAAAGATGCTTGCTTATTTCGGGGCGGCGATCGTGATTGAGCCTTGCGGGGCGGGCCGGAAAATCGCGCTCGAAGGCCGCCCCGAGCTGCGGCCCATGACCGCCGCTGTCCCCGGCGATCCCTCTTCCGCCGCATTCCCATTGGTAGCGGCAACGATTGTGCCTGGCTCGGACATTATCATCGCGGGCGTGATGATGAACCCGCTGCGTACCGGACTGCTCGCTACGCTCCGCGAAATGGGCGCCGATATTGAAATTCTTGCCCGGAGAGAGGAAGGCGGAGAGGAGGCCGCCGATCTGCGCGTGCGCGCGGCGGATCTTGCAGGTGTTGACGTGCCGGCGTCCCGCGCGCCTTCCATGATCGATGAGTACCCCATTCTGGCCGCCGCCGCCGCCTTTGCCTCGGGCGAGACGAGAATGCGCGGGCTCTCTGAGCTCAGGGTAAAGGAATCCGACCGCCTTGGCGCGATCGAAGCGGGCCTGCGCGCCGCAGGCGTCGAATGCGAGATTTCCGGCGACGATCTCATTGTCGCAGGGCGGGCCGGGGACGTGCCGGGCGGAGGACTCGTTGAGACCCATCTTGATCATCGCATCGCGATGAGCTTTCTTTGCCTTGGCCTTGGATCGCGAAAGCCGGTGGCGGTCGATGACACAAGCATGATTGCGACGAGCTTTCCCTCGTTCCGCACCGCGATGGAAGAGCTGGGGGCGCGGTTTCAATGATCATCGCAATCGATGGGCCGGCCGCCTCCGGCAAGGGAACGCTTGCGCGCAGGCTCGCCGCCTATTTGGGTCTCCCCTGCCTCGATACGGGCCTCCTCTACAGGGCGACCGCGCAGGCGCTGATTGAGCAGGGCCGCGATCTTGCCGACAAAGAGGCCGCAGTGGCCGCCGCGCGGGGCCTCTCGCTCACCGATTTCGACGAAAATCTTCTGCGCAGCCCGAAGATGGCGGAGGCGGCGTCGATCGTCGCCGCGATGCCCGAAGTCCGCGCCGCGCTCGTCGATCTTCAGCGCGCATTTGCACGCCGCCCCGGCGGCGCGGTGCTCGATGGCCGCGACATCGGCACCGTGATCTGCCCTGAGGCATGCCCGAAGATTTTTGTGACGGCAAGCCCCGAGGCGCGCGCGATGCGCCGTGCGCTTGAGCTCAAAAGCCGCGGCGAGGAAGCCAATTATGCCGCCGTCCTTGCCGGGATCAGGCGCCGCGACGAGCGCGACCGCGCTCGCGCCGCAGCCCCCCTTGAGCCTGCCAAAGATGCCATTGTGCTCGATACGACGAAGCTCGATATCGACGGCGCATTTCAGGCGGCGCTTGCGATTGTTATGCGCTGCACGGCCTCGTCTAAGGGAAAGCGTGGGATGCCGGCGGCGGCCGGAGGGCAGGGGAGCTGAATGGAGGCTCGGCGCGGCCCGATGCGCTAGCGTATCGCCTTTGGCTAGCGCGCAGGCGCAGATATGTTGATGCCGATCCGCCTTGCTGCCCGCTCCCATCCGGCGTCCATCGGCCGCTTCCCCGTCCGTTGCCTGCCGGCACGCTGTTCGGGTTGAATTTCAGTGCGTCGCGCTCGCTGGTCTCGAGATCGAGCGCTTTCAGCAGCGCCCGCGGCGGGCAGGCCTTTCGCGAGCGCTCGATCGGCCAGCGTCAGGCGCGCCGCCGTATCCTCATCAATTTCCGGCAGACCTGCGTGCGCAAGAGGAATATGCGCCAGATCGTTCGGCGCGAAGGGTAAATTTGGTTCATGCTTTCTGTCGAGATGCGGAATAGTCACTCGACGCGCGAAGCAACACACGATAGAGCGGGTGCGTGTGGCGTTGAGGAGCTGCTAATTTGCTCAGAATGGGCGGTGTGAATGCCTTACCGCCGCAGCCACGACTTCATCCGCCGCGCGGCTTCGACGATGTCGCGCTCGGGACCGGCGAAAGAGAGCCGCATCGATAGATTGCCGCGGCGGCGGTCGAAGTCGAGCCCCGGCGCCGTGCCGACGCCAATCTCATCGAGCATCTTCGCGCAAAATTCGAGCGAGTCTGAGCTAAAGCGCGAAATATCGACGTAAACATAAAAGGCCCCGTCGGGCGGAACGAAACCATCGAACCCCATGGCCGGCAACTCGTTCAAAAGAATCTCGCGGTTGCGCGCATAAGCCGCGCGCACCGCTTCGAGCTCCTCTTTGGCTTCGAAGACAACCTCCGCGCCGATCTGGCTCAAGTAAGGGACCGAGATCGCGAGACTTTGCTGCAGGCGCTCGATGGGCCGCACGAGGTGCTGCGGCAGAACGAGCCAGCCAATCCGCCATCCGCTCATGCAGAAATATTTGGAGAAAGAATTGGCGGCGATCGCATTCGGCAAAAACTTGAGCGCCGTCTCAGCGCTCTCGCTGTAAGTTAGCCCATGGTAGACCTCATCCGAGATGAAGGCGATGCCGAGCCTATCGCAAGTCTCGCAAATGGCGCGCAGCTCCTCGCGCGCCATCATCGTTCCGGTTGGGTTGGCCGGGCTCATCAGCAATAGGCCATCGAGCCTTCTTCTGAGGTGCTCGGCTTCGATCATCTGCGCGCTGACATTGAAATGGTCCGCGCGCGAGGTCTCAATGGTAATGGTGTCAATGCCGAAGGCTTCGAGAATATTGCGGTAGGCGGGGTAGCCTGGGGCGGCGATGGCGACGCGCGCGCCGGGGTCGAATAGGGCGAGGAATGCAAGCGCAAAACCGCCCGAGGAGCCCGCAGTCACGGCAATTCGCTCAGGATCGACGGTAACACCATAAGCATCGCGGTAATGGCGCGCGATCCGCGCGCGAAGGCTTGGGCGGCCAAGCGCCTCCGTATAGCCGATGCGCTCGCCGCCAAGCGCAGCAATCGCGGCTTGCCGCACCCTGGCGGGCGGCGGCGCGCCAGGCTCCCCGATCTCGAGATGGACAATGTCTTGGCCCTGGCGCTCGCGGTGCGTCGCGCTTATAAGGACATCGAGAGCCATGAACGGTGCAACATTCGATCTTGCGGACAGAGGCAGGCTTACTGGCGGCGGCGGGATGAATTGGCTCTTCGTCACGGTTCTTACCCTCAATCGCCTCAATCGCTTTTCGTGCATCGAACTCGCTGGCCGCGGCCGCCTTCCGCCCTGCGGCCCCAGCGAGAGGTTGCGGCATCAACCTTGAGCATCTAGGCCTCTCCGGGATAAGAGGCCGCCTCTGGCCTCGCAGGATCAGCCAAAAGGAGGTTTCATGTTTTGGCACACTTTATGGCCGAAGCGCAGGCTGAAAACTTTGCCGTTGCGCCGCAATCATCCCGGAATCTTGGCTCCCGGCCCGGCCTCCATTGGGATTATCGCCGCGCTTGGCGGTCTTCTTCTTGCGTTTTCAGCCGCCCGCGCGGAGGGCTTCTCAACTGAGCAGAAAGCCGAGATAGAGGGGATTATCAAGAACTATTTGATGGAGAAACCCGAGGTTTTGCGTGACGCGATCGGGGTTCTTGAGGCGCGCGAGAAGGAGGCTCAGGCAAAGGAGCGCCAAAAGACCGTGTCTGAACATTCAAGCACGCTCTTTAGCCCTGCGAAACAGGCGATCGTCGGCAATTCGAACGGCAAGATTACGCTCGTTGAGTTTTTCGATTACAACTGCGGCTATTGCAAACGCGCCTTGGGCGACCTCGCCCGGCTCATGAAGGACAATCCGGATCTGCGAGTGGTCTTGCGCGATTTCCCCATCCTCTCGCCCGGCTCGGTCGAGGCGGCGCGCGTGGCGAACGCTTTCCTGCGTCAGTTTCAGGGCGAGAAATTCTGGGCCTTCCATCAAAAGCTTTTGAGCTCACGCAGCCCCGTTGGAAAGGCCGAAGCGATGGCTGTAGCGAAAGAGCTTGGCGCCGATATGGACAAGCTTTCTAGGGATGCCGCCGATCCCGCCATTAGCGAAGGCATCGCCGAGTCGGAGAAATTCGCCAAGTCTTTGCAGGTAAACGGAACACCGGCTTATGTGATTGGCGAGGACGTCGTTATCGGGGCTGTCGGGTACGACGAGCTCGAAGCCCGGGTCGCTAATATGAAAAAATGCGGCAAGGTGATCTGCTCATAAGCCGCTGGTCATGGGCAAAACCTGTGGCGGCATCCGGATTTTGCCCGAAGCTAGAATGCGCCTATTCCTTTTGGTGCGCCAAGGCCGGTTGGCCCATCATATCCGGGGCCGGAGAGGCAAAGATAGGAGCCGGTGCAGCTGCCGTTGCTTCCAGATAGGACGTCAAAAAGCGAGGCCGGGTGCTGGTAAGGATATAAGCCATAAATCGTGGATGTGCTGTTGCCTGCGATTGCATAGAGGCTTGCAATAAGGGCAGCGGCGAGGCTGGTGCCGCCGATCTGAAACCATCCGCTGTGATTAAGATAGCCGTAGGAGTCATAGATCGCGGCGCCCGTCGCCGGGTTCGCATCGGCGGCCACGTCGGCAACGGTCCTGCGCCAGCAGCCCCTGTCTGCTTGCCAGCGCGGCTTTGGCTCATAGGCGCTACAGCCGCTTCCAGCCCCGCTCCATGCTGTTTCGCTTGCCCTGGTGTTGTCCGCGTTGAGAGCGAGCGTCGTGCCGCCGACCGCAGTGACGAAAACCGAGGCCGCCGGGTATTCAACCTCGTAGCCATTATCGCCTGAGGAGACGGCAATCGGCACGTGCCAGCGATTGAAGTGCGCATCGAAATACGTTTGGCCTGGGAATTCGGGCGCGCCCCAAGAGTTAGAGACAACAGTCGCGTGAGCCGTGGCATAATCTTCGGCGGCAAGCAGATCAACAAAGCTGCTGGAATTCGCCTCGACGAGAAGAATTTTGCACGTGGGGCACATGGCGTGAGCAATTTCGACATCGAGTGAGATTTCCAGCGCCCAAGCTTGATCCGGGACCGGATAGCTTGTGCCGCCGTACTGATTCACTTTCTTGAAGCAGCCATTTGCCGTGGTGCAAGGTGGTAAGCCAAATGTGGCACTGTAGCTGGCAAGATCGGCTTCGATGCGCGGATCATCATAGGCATCGACGATTGCAATTGTTTGCGGGGTTCCGGGTTTGAGCCCCGCAACGCCATAGGCGGTTTGGAACTGCAGCGGGCCGTAACCGTAAATGAGGTTACTCGTCACAAAAGGGTGCGCCCGGCTGTCGGCGATGACATGTGCGTGGCAACGGGCATGCAGGGGAGCGGGCGGGCCAGAGCAGACGAGGTTGTGACGCGTGCTTGGCGCCATAGCTGGTTGAGCTCTGCTGTCTTGAGCCGCACTTGATTGCACGCTTGCCGCGGCCGCTATCAGTAGAATTGGCAATATCGGTTTGCGGGCCACAATGGCGCTGGTACATGTCGCTTTCATTTTGCATCCCCCGCCGAAGCGAATGCTTAACATTTAGGGCAATTCACGGTCAATAAGAGCATTGACGTTCTTTGGCTTTTATGAGGCAGCCGGACGCATAATTTGCCGCGGGCCGGACCAGCGGATCCGCGGCTGGCAAGCAGAGGCTCTCCTTGCGCGGGCTTTTGCTCCCGCGCGGCGGAAATTTCTTGGCCCTTAGGTGGAAACCGCCCGTTGCGGCGGCTGCTCAAAGAAATATGCCGAATGATTTGCGGCCAGGGTTCCGTGCGCATTGAGTCCTGGATGCTGGCCGTCCTATTTTCCCGCCGCTCTGAGTTCGAATCACTGATCTTCTTTGGAAGGACAGCTTTCCGGCAAGCAGGCATGGCGGCTGATACCGCGCCTCTGCGCTATCGCCATTATCACACGCGCGAAGACACATTCGCGAGATCGATTTCGATTGGCTCGAACAATGTCTGGAGAGCTTCGAGCCGGTTCTAAGGGGTCCGCGCAAGGAGCAGTGCCGCGTGCCACGCACCGATCAGATATTGAAAAAAGGCCACAGCCGCGCGTTCATGCGGCGTCTTTGCTAGGGATACAGAGGCCGGCAGCGGCTCCTACACGTTCCGGCAGCTGCCAGGCCTGGCTTCGTTCAGCTCCAGCGCGAAATCGTTTCGTCGAGTTTAGCGAGTCCCCTCAAGACATATCCGCCATAGGGCCAGCGCCCGATGAATTCTTCCGTGCGCTTGGGCTCAATTCCCCACCAGAATAACAACACCGCTATCACCAGCAGCGGTATGGCAAGCCAGAGCCGGGATAGTATGGCGAGAAAAGTAACAACCAAGGCAATTCCCAGCGTAATCGTTTGCTTCCGGTTATTCATCGCCTCTCCTCCCATCTTCTTTAAGAAGGTTGTTCTGGAGCCCAAGGATATGGCGAAAGAGGCATCCGTTAAAGACCTAGTGCCTGGGCCAGCAGGCCCATGCACCAACTTCTATCGTGCGCTGCAGCCTAAGCTTTGCTATTACCGCGGATGGCCGCCCGGATGCAGTCAAGGAGCGGTCATGGGGAGAGCAGGAGTGCGGCGCTTATGCCCGAGCGGTATTTTTCACGAAGGCCGCCTCGTGATGATGGCGAGAAAGCAGATCGTCAAAATCGTAAAGCCGATCGCCAGGATCATTTTGGCCTCCAAGCAAAAAGCCCCTGATCCGAGCTTGGGTTAGACCAGGGCGACCGGGAGGAACTACGATGAAGGTGGTAATAACTAAATTACGGCCCGGCGTCTTTCAGACAGCTTGCCGCGCGGCAAGACAGCGCAGCATCCAACTGGCGCTTCGCCAGGGCTTGGGGGGTGCCGCCCGGACGCAGCCCGGCCTAAGCCATGTTCAGGGCAGTCATATAGAGATCGAGGATTGCCTCCATTTCTTTGCGCTGCGAGTGATCCTGACGCCTGATCTTGATGATCTCGCGCACTGCGCGCACATCGAATCCGCGCCCTTTCATCTCCGCGTAGATCTCGCGGATGTCGCCCGCGATTGCCTTCTTTTCTTCTTCGAGCCGCTCAACTCTTTCGACAAACTGCTTCAGCTCCTCGGCTGCCACGCCCGATGCGGCTAAATCCGCCGTCATTCCCGATAGATCCCTTTTATTCACAAGTGCTATCTCCCTTTGCAGCGAGCGGGATGAGCACGCACGCTTTTGAGGCCGTTCGCGTTTTCGCGACCTGAATGCCGCCGCACGGCGCGGCGCGTCAAGGAGAGGAACAGGACAATCCCCGTAATTCCATCTGGCTCTGCCGCTGGCGCCGCGCGGAAGCGGAGGATCTCTGGGCGCGGCGGCCGGCAGCGCCTGGAAAGCGGACATTTTATGGCTGCACGGCAGGCGCGGGGGCGGGCAGGGTCACGGGCTTTGCGGCTTGGAGTGCAGGGAAATCCTCGGCTGTAATCGTCTCCTTGGCCAGTAAAAGCTCAACGCCCTTGTCAAGATCCGCGCGGCGCTGCGTTAGGACGTTGCGTGCAATCTCGAAGGCATCCGCTACAATGTCTCGCACGCTTAGATCGATTTCTCTGAGGGTTGCCTCGGAAGCCGCGGGCTTGTCGCGTGCCTGGCCCTGCAGAAACGGCTGCGGGGCTGGCCTGTAGGTGCGCTGCCCTAAAGTATCAGTCATACCGTAGAGCGTGACCATCTCATTCGCAATATCGGTCGCGCGCTGAAGATCGTCGGCCGCTCCGGTGGAGATGTCACCTCCAAAGATCAACACCTCGGCGGCGCGCCCGCCCATGAGGACCGCGATCCGGTTGCGGAGCTCGCTTTCGGCCAACAAGAAGCGGTCCTCTGTGGGATGCTGGATTGTATAGCCGAGCGCGCCGACACCGCGCGGGATGATCGAGACTTTCAGCACTGGATCAACGCCTGGCAAACTCGCAGCAACGAGCGCATGCCCCATTTCGTGATAGGCGACGCGCCGCCGCTCGGGTGGAGTGAGAATCCGGCTTTTCTTTTCGAGGCCCGCGACGATGCGCTCAACCGCAGCCGTTAAATCGTCAAACGTCACGCTCGGGCTCCCCCGGCGTGTCGCAAGGATTGCCGCCTCATTGAGGAGATTGGCAAGGTCCGCGCCGGTAAAGCCCGTTGTGATCGCGGCGATCCGGTCAAGGTCGACCTTGGGATCAAGAACAATCTTGCGCGCGTGGACCTTGAGAATCTCGAGCCGGTCCTTGCGGTCGGGCCGGTCGACAAGGATTTGGCGGTCGAAACGCCCGGCCCGCAAAAGCGCTGGATCGAGGATCTCCGGCCGGTTCGTGGCCGCAAGCAAGATCACGCCCGTCCTTGGATCAAAACCGTCAAGTTCGGCAAGGAGCTGGTTGAGCGTCTGCTCTTTTTCGTCAATGCCGCCAATGCCGCCAACTTGGCGTGACCGTCCAAGTGCATCGAGCTCGTCGATGAAGATGATGCAGGGGGCAGCTTTGCGCGCCTGCTCGAAAAGATCGCGCACGCGGGCAGCCCCTACGCCAACAAACATTTCGACAAACTCGGACCCGGAGATCGAAAAAAAAGACACGCCGGCTTCGCCTGCGACCGCGCGCGCTAGGAGGGTCTTGCCAGTTCCCGGCGGGCCAACGAGCAATAGGCCCTTAGGCACCCGCGCTCCAAGGCGCCCGTAGGACTTCGGATTTTTGAGAAAATTGACGACCTCCTGAAGTTCAAGTTTCGCCTCGTCGGCCCCGGCAACATCTTTGAACGTGACCTTGGTGTCCGTCTCGACGTAAATTTTAGCGCGCGCTTTGCCAACTGACATGAGGCCGCCTAGGCTCTGGCCCGCACCATATTTCCGGAAGAGGAATACCCATAGGAAATAGAACGCAACAAGCGGGATGACCCAGGAAAGAATGGTGCTGATGAATCCAGCGGGCGGCGCTCCGGACACCTTAATGCCCTGAGCCGCAAGTTTATCGGCCAGCGCAGGGTCGACGCGGGCTGTGACGAATCTGGTTTTGCCCTCGGGCGTTGGCTCGTTCAAGGTCCCTTGGATCGTGTCCTGGCCGACGGTGACTTCGGCGACCTTCTTTTCGGAGACGAGCTTTTCGAACTCGGTATAGGAAATTGCTTCCGTCTGGCGCGATGCGGTCCACATTTGCTGGAATAAGATCGCGCCGAAGAGGGCGGCAAAAAGCCACCATACTGCCCAGCGCCGGTTCGGCTTGATCGATGCCATAGGCACTCCTTTGAGAGTTTACGGCCCGGCAGATTATATAGAACCAAATCTCGCCCTTTTTCGCCGCTAGTGCTCCTCGCCGCGCTTCCAGCAGCAAAGTCTTGAGTTTTGGCCCTGGATCGGGAAAAAGGGGTTGCGGCCTCAAAGCGCCGCGGGGACCCGGACCGCCAAGTCCAATGGATCTGCCAACGCTAATTCGAGTCTGCCACTCGCGCTAGTTGATTACATTCCTCTGTCCGAGCGCGATGCGCAAGCAGGAAACACCCGCCGACCTTTGACGTGAAGCGCCCAATCGTCTTTTCCGCCGCCTTCGCCGCCTTTGCAGCTCTCTGCGGGGGAATGTGGTACTTTCAATTTGTCGTGAAGCCGGCGATGATCAAGAGCCTGATTCCGCCGCCTCCGCCAACAACGGTTGCCGCGGCCGCAGCGGCCGTCGAGGTATGGCAGCCGCGCCTTTCCGCAATCGGCACGCTCAGGGCGGTCCAAGAAATCGACATTGCGCCCCAAATCGGCGGTGCGATTGTAGCGGTGCACGCCCAATCCGGCCAAGACGTTGAGAAAGGCACGCCTCTCTTCGAGATCGATAGTTCTGTGGAGCAGGCTGACCTTAAGAACAATCTCGCCGTTTTGAAGAATGCCGAGCTTGGTCTCGAGCGGCAACGGCAGCTCATCGAGCACGGCAATACTGCGAAGGCCAATTTTGATGCCGCCTTGGCAGCCCGCGACTCGGCCGCCGCGGCCGTCGAGCGTGTGCGCGCTATCATCGCCCAAAAGACGCTGAGCGCCCCTTTCTCGGGCCGCCTGGGAATCCGCAAGCTGGATCTCGGCCAATATGTATCGCCTGGAACAAGCTTGATCACTTTGCAGCAGCTCGATCCCATTTTTCTGGATTTTCCTGTTCCCGAAAAATCGCTGAATGCCTTAAGGCCGGGGCAAGCGATCGAAGCGGCATTCGACGCCTATCCCGGCCAAGTCTTCCGTGGCATCATCAAGACGATCGATGCGAGAGTTGCGCAAGAGAGCCGCAACGTATGGGTGCGGAGTGAACTCAGCAATAAGCAAAAGCTCTTGCTTCCTGGAATGTTTGCAAATCTCAACGTCATCGCGGGCGAGCCGCAAAGAGTTGTGACATTGCCGCGCACCGCGATCACCTATTCATTGTACGGCGAGAGCGCCTTTATCCTAAAGCCGGAGGCCGGGCCGGATCCGGCTCAACCTGGAGAGGGCGGGCGCGCGATGCTCGCCGAAAGGCGGCCCTTGCGGGCCGGAGAGGCGCGCGGGGAGCGCGTTGCTATCCTCGAGGGCGTGGCGCCCGGCGAACTCGCCGTGAGCGAGGGCCAGCTCAAGCTCCATTCAGGCTCGCGTGTTCGCATCGATTGGAATGCCCGCCTCGAGAGCGCGCCGGAGCGGCCCAAGGAATAAGATGGCGTTTACAGATATTTTCATCCGCCGGCCGGTGCTTGCGACGGTCGTCAGTCTTCTGATCTTGCTTGCCGGCATCGAAGCTGGTCTTCATCTCCAAGTGCGGCAGTTTCCGGCGCTGTCATCGACGACCATCACGATTACGACTGCTTATCCAGGCGCCAACGCGGAGCTTGTGAAAGGGTTTATCACCACGCCGCTCACGCAGGCCGTGGCAAGCGCCGAAGGCATCGACACATTGGTGTCGAACTCGCAACAGAATACATCGACGATTTCGCTTAATCTTCTCCTCAATGCCAATCCCGACCGCGCCGTTGCGGAAGTTTTGGCAAAAATAAACCAGGTCAAATATCTTCTGCCGCGGGAGGCGCTTGACCCGGTGGTCACGAAGCAAACTGCCGATTCAACGGCGATCCTTTATATGTCTTTCAATTCAAAGGTCCTCACGCCATCGCAGATTACCGATTATCTGAACCGTGTTGTTCAGCCTAAACTTCAAACAATTGATGGAATTGCCAACGCCCAGATCCTGGGCGGGCAGACCTTTGCCATGCGGGTTTGGCTCGACCCGACCCGGATGGCCGCGCGCGGCATCACGCCAACTGATGTCGCCGCAGCGCTGGCAGCCAACAACTTCACCTCGGCTGCAGGCGTGATCAAAGGCGATTTCGTCCAAACGAGCATCAATGCGGAGACCTCGCTCAATTCGGCGCAGGCGTTCAGCCAGCTTGTGGTGGCATCCCGGGGTGATGCGCTCATCAGATTGGGCGACATCGCCAGCATTGAGCTTGGCCCGGAGGCCTCCGATTCGTCTTCTGCGTTCGACGGCCTCAAAGCCGTTTTCGTCGGCATTTACGCAACCCCCGCAGCCAATCCGCTCGATGTGATCAGCGAGGTGCGCAAAATGTTTCCGGAGCTCGAAGCCGATTTGCCGGCCGGGCTCAATGCCTCCATTGCATACGATGCAACGAAGTTCATCCGCGCTTCGATCGCCGAGGTCGAAAAGACGCTTGCGGCAGCCGCCGTCATTGTCCTTGCGGTCATTTTTATTTTTCTCGGCAACATCCGCTCGACCATCATTCCGATCGTGACCATTCCGCTCTCGCTTATCGGCGTGATGACGGTGCTCTTTGGGCTCGGCTACTCGGTCAATCTCCTCACTCTCCTTGCTTTGGTCCTTGCGATCGGCCTTGTCGTCGACGATGCAATTGTGGTTGTCGAAAACATCCACCGGCATATGGAAGAGGGCATGCCCGCCGTTGAGGCGGCACTGAAGGGAGCGCGCGAGATCGCTACCCCTGTCATCGCGATGACCATCACGCTCGCCGCGGTTTATGCGCCTATTGGTTTCGTGTCCGGTCTGACGGGATCGCTTTTTCGGGAATTCGCGTTCACTCTTGCGGGATCGGTCATTGTCTCGGGGGTGATCGCGCTGACGCTTTCGCCCATGATGTGCTCGAAGCTTCTGAAGCCGCCGGCGCCCGGCACACGCGGATTGTCCGAACTCCTCGACCGAATTTTTGGCGCGCTGCGCCTGCGGTATCAGCACTTACTGCACAGGACGCTTAATTTCCGGGCTTTGACCGTATTGAGTCTTTTTGGCGTGCTAGCGCTGACCGCCATCATGTTCGCCTCGACGCCCTCCGAACTCGCTCCGGAAGAGGACCAGGGCGCGATTTTCACTCTCGTCAAATCGCCCCAGTACGCAAACCTTGATTATCTTGAAAGAACCTCGGCACAGATCGAGTGGATTTTCGCGCAAGTGCCGGAAAAGGATCACGTTTTCATCATCAATGGCTCGGCGGGCGTCCACCAGGGATTTGGCGGTCTTATTCTCAAGCCGTGGGGCGAGCGGCAGCGCTCGCAAAAGGAAATCTTGCAGTCTCTGCAGCCAAAGCTTGCGGGCGTAACGGGCGCCGAGGTGTTGTCTTTCGCACCGCCCTCACTGCCTGGCTCGACCGGCGGCCCCCCCGTTCAATTCATCATCCGCTCGATTGCTGGCTACCGTCAGCTGGCCGATGTCATGGGCGAGCTTGAGGCGGCGGCGCGCGACAGCGGCCTATTTCTGTTCGTCAACAGCGATCTTAAATTCGATATGCCTCAGATCGATTTTAAGATCGATGCAGACAAGGCGAGCAGGCTTGGCATCAGCATGCGGGACATCGGCGTCTCGCTTGCCACTCTCCTAAGCGGTAATTTTATCAACCGCTTTAATCTCCAGAGCCGCAGCTACGAGGTTATTCCCCAAGCGCCGCGCGATTTCCGGCTGACCCCCGACTGGCTCACACGCTACCAGGTCCGCACAAGCTCAGGCGCGCTCGTTTCTCTTGCGACGGTGGCAAGCATATCAATGAGCGTTCAGCCGAATGGCTTACCGACGTTTCAGCAGCTCAATTCGGCAACTCTTCAAGGAGTGCCCTTTCCTGGGCACACGCTGGGTGAGGCCATCTCATTTCTGCAGAGTAAAGCGAAGGAGATTTTGCCCGAAGGATTCAGCGTCGACTACCAGGGCGAAAGCAGGCAATTTGTCCATGAAGGAAACACACTTACGCTCACCTTCGCTTTTGCGCTTATTGTGATCTTCCTTGTGCTCGCGGCCCAATTCGAAAGTTTCCGCGATCCTTTTATCATTCTGGTCGCTTTGCCCACATCGATGTTCGGGGCGCTTTTGCCCTTGAACCTGCTTGGCGTTTTGGGCTTGGCAAGCCTGAATATCTATTCGCAGATTGGCCTCGTCACCCTGATCGGCCTCATCTCAAAGCACGGCATCCTGATGGTCGAATTTGCCAATAAGCTGCAAAAGAGCGGCTATCAGAGGCGTGAAGCCATCGAGGAGGCGGCCTCGATCCGGCTGCGGCCCATTCTGATGACGACGGCGGCGATGGTCGCAGGCATGGTCCCTTTGGTGCTCGCTGAAGGCGCTGGCGCAAAGAGCCGTTTTGCGATTGGCATCGTCATCTCTTCGGGGCTGATGATCGGCACGTTTTTCACTCTGTTCGTGACGCCCGCGATCTATACGCTCCTCGCGTGCGAGCGCTCGAGTGCGCGCACGCGGGAGCCGATCATGCTAAAAAAATTAGCTAGGCGAGACTATGCGGCCGAATGAAGCCACCCTCAGCCCTTTGGGATGTGATCTAAAGAGGGCCAAATGAGAGCATCAGCCGCCCCAGAGCAGCTCTCGCGCCATATTCTGCCCAATGCGTCGGCCATGCTTGGAGCATGTCTGACCGGAATTGGCCTCGTGAAGATTGCCGAGGCCCATATGGGGCAAAGTCATGTGGACGAGTATCTGGCGATTGACGGAATCTGTTTCTTAATGAGCTGCGTCTTCTCATATTCTTCTCTCCGGAAGAAGTGCGAGATCGAAGCCAAACGCGTACGCCTCGAAAAAATTGCGGATCTATTCTTTATAGCGGGCCTCGTTGCTATGATCCTTATTTCGGTCGAATTCGCCCATGAGCTTCTCTGAGCGCGGCCATCGCCGGCAGAACTCCTGTAATCCGGAGGACGTTCAGGCGTGAGCGGGGCGGTCGTTACCAAAGAGGCTTCCCTTAGGAGCTCATTCATGCCATGCGGTGCTGCTTCCAATCGCCTTACGAGAGCAAAATGGCCGATATCTTCCGCGAAGTCGACGAAGAAGTCCGCCGCGAGCGGATTCTGAAGCTCTGGGCGAACAATCGCCACGTGATCATCGCCCTGGCGATCATCCTTGTAGCCGGAACCGGGGCTTGGCGGTTCTATACGTACCAGCGCGATAGCGCGGCTCAAGCCGCCGGAGCGAGGTATGAGGCGGCCGCGCAGCTTGCGCGGGAAGGAAAATCAGGCGAAGCCGCGGCAGCGTTTGAGGAATTGAGCAGGACCGCCCCGAAGGGCTATGCAAGCCTTGCGCGGCTGCGGGCGGCCAATGAGCGCGCGGCAAGCGATTCGCAAGCGGCGGTCCAGGAGTATGAGAGTCTTGCCGCCGACGCCTCGGCCGACGCGGGGCTTAGAGATCTCGCCAAGCTTCGCGCCGCCATGCTGCGAGTCGATAGTGACGATCCGCTTGAGTTTGAAAAGAAATTTGCACCGCTCGCCTCGGATAGTTTTGCCTATCACCATCAAATCCGGGAGCTTCTCGGCTTGGCAGCGCTGAGGCGGAGCTCCTTTGATAGTGCCGAGCGCTGGTTCGATGGGATCGCCTCCGATCCCCGGGCACCAGCGGGCGTCCGCATGCGCGCCGAGGCTCTAATGAGCATCGCCCAGGCGTCGATGTCGCCGCAGAACGGGAAGCAAGCGGCACAGGGTCCTGACGGGGAAGCCTCTGCTAAATGACGCTCCGCCACGATGTTCACCATCGCCATCATCGGCAGGCCAAATGTCGGCAAATCAACTCTCTTCAACCGCCTCACCGGGAAAAAGCTCGCGATCGTTGATCCCCGTCCAGGCGTGACGCGCGACTGGCGGGAGGGCGAAGCAAGGCTTGGCGATCTCTTCTTCAACGTCATTGATACCGCTGGGCTGGAGGAGGGAGCGGGCAACACTTTGCCTGGCCGGATGCGGGCTCAGACCGAAGCCGCGCTGAGCCAAGCCGATGCGGCGCTCTTTGTCATCGATACCCGCGCGGGCCTTACGCCTGCAGACCGCCATTATGCGAACCTCGCCCGGCGCGCGCATAAGCCCCTCATCCTCGTCGCCAACAAAGCCGAGGGACAGGCCGGAGCAACAGGGGCGCTCGAAGCCTACGATCTCGGCCTTGGCGACCCTGTGCCAATTTCGGCCGAACATGGCGAAGGTCTCGCCGGTCTTTATGCCGCCTTGCGCGCCGCTTTTCCTGAGTGCGAGGACGCCCGCCGGAAAAAGGAAGAAGAGGCTGAGCCATGCGGGCCTCCAGATGAAAACGATCGCTTTGAGATTGATCCGGCAAAGCCGCTGCGTGCCGCGATCATTGGCCGCCCGAATGCCGGCAAATCAACCCTCCTCAACCGCCTGCTCGGAAAAGAGCGGCTCCTCACGGGACCCGAGCCAGGCCTCACGCGCGATAGCATCGGCGTCGATTTCGAATGGAACAGCCGGCCGGTCAAGATGTTCGATACGGCGGGCTTGCGCCGCCGGGCGAGAATTGTGGACGATCTTGAAAAGCGGTCGGCAGCCGATGCCCTGCGCGCGGCGAAATTCGCCGAAGTCATCATTCTGTTGATCGATGCCGCCGCTCCCTTCGAGGGCCAGGATCTCGCCCTTGCCGCGCTAGCCGAGCGAGAGGGCAGAGCGCTCGTGATTGGCCTCAGCAAATGGGATCGCGTCGCCAATAAGAGCGCGGCGCTCGCTGAACTCCGGCGGGAGGCAGAGAGACTTTTGCCTCAGGTTAAAGGCGCTCCCGTGGTGCCTGTCTCGGGCGCCACCGGTGAGGGAATTGAGAAGCTCATGGGCGCACTGTTCCGCGTGCGGCAAATCTGGAGCAAGCGCATTTCCACGGCAAAGCTCAACTGCTGGCTTGAGCAGGCACTTGAGCGGACCCCTCCGCCAGCGGTTGCGGGCAGACGCATCAAGATCCGGTTCATCACGCAGCTGCGCGCCCGGCCTCCTTACTTCATAATTTTCGGAAATCAGCTTGAGGCATTGCCAGCGAGCTATGAGCGTTTTCTCGTAAATGGATTGCGCCAGGCCTTCGATTTGCCAGGAGTGCCTATCCGGATTTCGAAGAAGACCGGACCCAACCCCTTTGCGCCCAAACGCTCCCGCTCAAAATGACCGCAATTGCGGCACGAAACAAAAAGCGAATCGGTGTCGAATGCCAGCGCCTCCAGAGGAGCGGCCGCATGGGGATCTGCGGTGGTTCCTCGGCGCAGCGGCCGAATCGGCCCTCACTTTTCGACAACATGCGAGCTTTATACGTCCGGGTTGAAAGAATTCATTAAAGCAACTTAACTCCAGCAAACGGATTGAGTGTTGTTATCGGCTGGCATATCGTTATGCCTGCGGTCAAAGGCAACTTTAACATTCTTAACATTATGCATATTTAAAGATCCTATTTACGGGGTGCCGAAACGATAGATTCAGTGTGTTGTTTAAACCGATTTTCATCGCTGGCCCTTATTTTGATCTCCAACGGGCGCGGCGATTGCCGCGGCAAATCCAGGAGACGAGGTCACCCCATGATGAATGCTTTGAAGAGCGAGGCTTCTCATTCTCGCGCCAGCCGGGTTGCGGAGGTCAAACCCGCCTACATCGAGGCATTAACACTAGTCGAGCGGCTGCACCGCAGGCTTCTGGATGTCATCAAGGATGAATTCGACCGTCGCGGCCGCAGCGACATCAACTCCGTGCAAGCATTGCTCCTCTACAATATTCACGACAAAGAACTCACCGCAGGGGAGCTGCGCACGCGCGGCTATTACCTTGGCTCGAACGTATCCTATAACGTCAAAAAACTCGTCGAGCTTGGCTTTCTGCACCATGCCCGCTCGCGCATTGACCGCCGGTCCGTGCGAATCAGCCTCACCGAAAAAGGCAAGGAGATCCACGATCTCGTCGCGGCTCTCTACGATAAGCATGTCGCCACGGTCGAGCAGATCGGAGGCATCAGCGGCGAGGAATTCTCCAAGCTCAATCAGTCGCTCGCGAGGCTCGAGCGCTTCTGGACGGATCAGATTCGATACAGGCTCTAATCCGCGGGAACTGAGGCTGCGCACCAGGCAGCGTGTTGGGCTAGACGAATATTTTCATTCAAAACGCCACAAATTCGCCGTCCTGTTTGGGCCTTCTTAACCATTGCGGCGTCACCTAGGCCGGTGTCGGGCACGGGCACTTATTCCTGCTGGCCGGCGTTTTTGCCTGCGGGGCGCCTCAGGCCGTGGCTCTGCAGTCCAAAGCCTTGCCGAGCTGCACCTGAATCCAGGCAAATTGCTGGGATGAGAGCCCTTCGTCAGTTGAGGCCCGCACGGCGCGGGGAGGTCGAAAGAGTGGATGTTATTGGCAAACCATATTCGCGCTTGAGCAATTATGGCGGCGTGTGGACTCGGGCCGTTACGGCGGCACTAACGTTCTTTCTGGCGGGGAGCGGCGCTTTCGCCGGGCAGGTGGAATTTGCCCTCGGCGACCAGGCCGAATGGGCGCAACGCTACGATGCGGGCCAAACGCTCGCGGCGGCCCGCTCGAATACGCCCGTCTTGTCGATGGAGACGCTGGCCGCAACAGAACAGCAGGTCGAAACCTATCGCCAGATCGTTGCGAATGGCGGCTGGGGGACGGTGCCCGCCGGACAAACCTTAAAGCTTGGAGCCAGCGGCCCGGCAGTGCTCGCGTTACGCAAGCGGCTTGCCGCTTCGGGCGATCTTGACCCTTCGGCCGGGACTTCGCCCGTTTTTGACTCCTTTGTCGAGGCGGCAGTCAAGCATGCTCAGGCCCGGCACGGACTCTTCCAGACGGGCGTCGTCTCGAAGGAAACCTTGGCGGCTCTGAACGTGCCCGCGGATTACCGCCTGCATCAGCTCGAAGTCAACCTCGTCCGGCTGCGCTCGTATTCCGGCAATCTTGGCCAGCGCTATGTCATGGCAAATATCCCGGCCATGGAAGTCGAGACGGTCGAAAATGGGATCGTGGTGACGCATCACGCAGCGGGGGTTGGCAAGATTGACCGCCAGTCACCTGTCATGATGACAAAGGCGATTGACATCAATTTCAATCCCTACTGGACAGTGCCGGTTTCGATTATCCGGAAGGATCTGATTCCGCGCATGCAGAAGGATCCAAACTATCTTGCCGAGCACAAGATCCGGATTTTCGACAAAGACGGCCAGGAGCTCCAGCCTAGTCAAATCAACTGGAACTCGCTTGATGCCGTCAATTACAAATTCCGGCAGGATCCAGGAGGCGATATCAATTCGCTTGGGGCCGTGCGAATCAATATTAATAACCCCTACGGGGTCTATATGCACGACACGCCGGAAAAGGGAATATTCGGCGACGATGACCGGTTTGTGTCCTCTGGCTGCATCCGCGTTCAGAATGTGCGCGATTACGTCGCCTGGCTCCTTCAAGAGACGCCGGGGTGGGACCGCGCGCATATCGATGAGGTGATTCGATCCGGCGAGCGCGTCGACGTCAAACTTGCGGCCCCCGTGCCCGTCTATTGGGTTTACATCACCGCCTGGGGCACGCCCGAAGGCTTGGCTCAATTCCGCGAAGACATTTACCAGCGTGACGGGTTCGGGCCGGTTGCAGGCGAGGAGTCTCCCGCCCCCCTGCCGCAAATCATGTTCCAGCCTGAGCAGAGGAGCATGAGCGCGCGGGCGCCGGTCCTTGCGCCCATGAACGGAGAGGAGTGAGCGCGGAAAAGACTTCCGGCTGTCCGGGGCGCCTCCTTGCCTTTATGCGGACCGGCCCGCCTCAGGTCCGCTGAAGTATTAAAACGATCGGGCGCAGGCCGGCTGTCCATCCAGGAGCGGGCCGGCTCGTCAGGATTGTTCGTCTACGCGTTTTTCCCGTTCCTCAGCCAAAGCGGTATTTCTGGCACACAACGGAAATTTCTCGGCTTTATCCACCGGCTTTCTTCGCGCGCAGCTTTGGCCGTGCCGGGCCAATGGTATCCTGACAGCCGTCTGCACGGCCTTGGCTCGAAGTTCTGCGTCGCAAGGGAATTTCTCTGCCAAGAGGTGCTGTCTTGGGGAGGGGAACTTTGGAGGAGAAAAATCCTGCTGCGTTCTGCCAGGACGCCGATTCGCTGAGCGGCCTTTCTGCTGCCGGTACGGCCGGGCTCATCGAGGTCTCAGGGCGGATCAAATGGTTCGACCCAGCAAAAGGTTATGGATTCCTCGTGCCAGAGGGGGGCGCCGCTGCCGATGTTCTCTTGCACATTACGGCATTGCGCAGAGACGGGTTCAGCATTGTTTACGAAGGCACCCGCGTCGATTGCCTCGCAATCCGCCGTGCAAAGGGAATGCAAGTCCTTAAAGTGCTTTCGGTCGATGGATCGCAGGCCGTTCATTCACCTTGCCGCCAGCCGCGTGCGAGCTTTGGAGTAGGGGAGGCTGGCGTCTTTCAAATCGCAATCGTGAAATGGTTCAACCGCAACCGCGGATTCGGATTTCTAACCCAAGGAGAGGGCACTCAGGACATTTTCGTTCACATGGAGACGCTGCGCCGCTATGGCTTGGGCGAGCTTCGTCCTGGAGAAAGCCTTCTCGTGCGTTTTGGCCAGGGGTCCAAAGGCTTGCTGGCGGTCGAAGTGCGGCCCCTCGAAGCGGCCTTGCCAATGCCGCATTAAGCCGCAAGGGTCCGTCTCAAGCGCCGCCCGGCGCTGCGGTCCTTGGTTGATTCGGCGCGCCTCATGACCCAATCCCGCGAGAATGCCGGTTTTTGCAGACTCGGCAAGCAAGCGCTGACGGCCGGGCTCGCCCTGCGGGTCCTTATCGCGCTCCTTGCGGCCATATCTCTGATCCAAGCTGGCTCTTGCTTCTCTCCGGCAAGAGCCGGCGCAGAAATGCTTGGGCTTGTGAACAAGCTTGAGGCGCTCGAGATTGTCACTTCGAGCGGTGCTCACAAATTCTCCGTCGAGGTCATGCGCAGCGAAAAACAGCGCGAGCGCGGTCTCATGTTCCGGCGCACGCTTCCGCAGGACCAGGGCATGCTCTTTATTTTCCCATCCGAGCAGCCGGTGGCGATGTGGATGAAGAACACCTATCTGCCCCTCGATCTGATCTTCATAGCGGCATCCGGAAAAGTCGTTGGGCTCGCCGAAAATGCCGAGCGTCTTTCGGAAAAGATCATTCCCTCGGTCAGGCCGGTTTATGCCGTGCTCGAAGTCAATGCGGGCACGGCTGCCCGGATCGGCTTGCGGATTGGCGATACCATCCGCTATTCTTCGCTCGGCAAGTAGCGGCTACTCATCGAGCTCCGGATAATGGCGGAAGATGTCCTGCTCGCTGAACGGGATTCGGCGGCTGCTTGCAAGATAGGCACGGATCCGGGGGCGCTGGCCAACGGCCTCGTGCAGCGCAGCCACGCGCGGAACCCCGGCAAGAGCGCGCTGCATGTTCTTAGGGAAAGCATACGCCAAGCCCTCGACGGTTTGGAAGAGGGATAAGTCCGCGTAGGTGAGCGCACTTCCCGCAAGATGGCTCGGCCCGTCAGGGTTAAGCGAAAGAACGCGTTCGAACCAGCCAAAATATTTGGGCATGCGCTCGCCGCGAAAATGCTGCGCCCGGCGTGAGGCTTCCATCTTCTGTTGCTCGTAATAAAGCTCGCCGCTAATTGGATGATGAGTGTCGTGCGTTTCGGCTACGAGATCGGCAATTGTGAGCTGAATTTGATGAACCCAAAGCCGCCCCGGCTCCTCCTCCGGAGCCAGCCCAAGCCGCGGCCCGAGATAAAGCAAGATGTTGGCGGTCTGCCCTATGACGACGTCCCCGTCCTTCAAAAAGGGCGGCGCAAAAGGCGGGCGTGCGATGTTCGTGCTTGTGAGCAGCGACATGAGCCTCTCCTCGCCTGCCTTTTCGCCGGCCTGCTGGGCCATATCGATGTACTCTGCTCCTGCCTCCTCCAGCGCGAGGCGAACGAATTCGCCGCGGCCCTGAATGCCAGGCCAATAATAGAGCTCGTAAGCCATGCGAGCCTCCTCTCTTTCGCAGCCACTCCGTTCAGGCAAGATAATGGCAGACGGCCTCGCCGGGGCCTGCGGGCAGGCGGCGCTTTCTCGCACGCCTGTCAAGCGCCTCTGTATGGCTGCCCTTCAGAAATAAATCTCTCCACGCGGAAGGTTACCTTCGTCTTTCCGCCCCCGCCTGATGCGGACGTGAGGCCGTGACACTGACCGCGCAAGTCCCTTACTTGACCGCGATCACCATAGAGTCCGTTTCTGTCAGCGGCTCGACACGCGCCTGAGAGAATCCAGCTTCTTGCATCCACCGCTGGCAATCGGCACCGGTAAAATCAAATCCGCCTTTGGTTTCGATGAGCATGTTGAGGCTCATAAGGAGGCCAAACGCATTCTCGCGCCGCTCGTTGTCGATGAGCGCCTCATAGACGATAAGCGCGCCGCCCTGTGACAGTGCCGCATAGGCTTTGTCGAGCAGCATGCGCTTTTGCGCAAGGTCCCAATCATGGAGAATGTGACCCATGATGAGGACATCGGCGCGGGGCAGGGGATCTTCAAAGAAGTTTCCGCTGATGAATCGGACCCGGTCCGAAAGGCCGCGCTTTGCGATAAACTCCTCAAAGATGGGTTTGACTGCGGGCAGATCATATCCGGCGCCGGAAAGATGCGGATGGGCTTTGGTGAGCGTCGCGGGCACCATGCCTTGGGCCGTTCCGATATCTGCAAATGACTTGTAATTTTTCCACGGAAATTTGGTGGCGATCGCCTGCGCGGCGCCGAGGCTGACACCGCTCATGGCGGCAAGGAAGCTGCGCAGCTTGTCTGGATCGGCATAGAGGGCGGCAAAGAGACCGGCGGTATCCTTGCCCTCGCTCTGATTCTGGCCCGTTGTGAGCGCTTCGGTCAAAAAGCTCCAAGACGCGTAAAGCCTCGCATTCGCCATCTCTAAAAGCCCGCCAACATAGCTTGGCTTTGCCTTGTCGAGAAAGAGATCCGTCTCGGCCGTGTTGCTGTAAAGTCCGTTCTGACGTTCGAGCAATTTCAGTGCGACGAGCGCGTCGAGAAAGTCACGCGCGGAGCGCTCGTGAAGCCCGAGGTTGCACGACAAAGCCTCAAGCCCGGCCGGTCCTTTGGCAAGCTCGGTAAACACTCCAAGCTCGACGGCGCTCAACAGCGCCTTTGCTTCCCAAAATCCAAATCCAATTTTGAAGATGCCCGAAGGCGTTGGCTTTTGCTGCATTGGATACCCTTTCAAGCCCGCCAGGATACTGCCCTCGAGAAGGCTGCGGTTAGCGGCTTAATTACTTTTGGGCGCTCTCAGAAGTTGCGTTCGAACTGAAGTCAAGCGCATGGGCTCGCATTTGGCGGAGGGCCCCGCGCCGCGGGCTAGAGCCTAAACCTCACAATCACCGGCACATGGTCCGATGGCCTCTCCCAGCCGCGGCTCTCGCGCAGGATCCTTGCTGATTGGAGATGAGGCGCAAGACTTTCGCTCGCCCAGATGTGATCGAGCCTGCGGCCGCGGTCCGATCTTTGCCAATCAAGCGCGCGGTAGCTCCACCAGGAATAAATCCTTTTTTCAGGCGGCTCGAAATGGCGCACGGCGTCGATCCACGGCCCCGCCGCGCGTACGCGGCCGAGTTTTTCAACCTCCACTGGCGTATGGCTCACGACCCGGAGAAGGGCCTTATGATTCCATACGTCCGTGTCGAGCGGCGCGATGTTGAGATCGCCCGCGATGATTGCATCACAAGCGGCAGCCTTTTCGGTGATCGCCCATTCGGCCATTTCGTCGAGAAAAGCGAGCTTATGCGCGAATTTTGGATTGATCGCGCAGTCGGGCTCGTCGCCTCCCGCGGGCACATAGAAATTATGCAAAACAATGCCCCGTCCCGTTGCGCCCGAAGGAAGGAGGGTGACCGCGACATGGCGGGCGTCCCCGTTGCCGCAAAAGGAGCGGGTGTTGATGGCAGCGAAAGGAATCTTGGAGGCGATCGCGACCCCGTGGTAGCCCTTCTGGCCGTTGATCGCGACGTGAGAATAGCCAAGCTTATGGAAGACGGCGAGAGGAAATTCGCTGTCCCTGCATTTCGTTTCTTGAAGGCAGAGGACATCTGGCGCCTCTTCGCGCAGCAAGCGCACGGCAAGATCAATTCGCAACCTTATCGAATTGATGTTCCAGCTGGCGATAGTGAACTGCACGCGGCCTCCGGACCGCGTCCATTGAGCATGCCGGATCCGGCCAGGCAAGCGCTTCGCGCGTGCCGCTCACAATTTTTCGGGGCAGGGGCGGCTTCCGAGCCCGCCGTGGCCGGGAATTCTAGGGACCCGCGCCGGGCGGCGCGGCAGCATGCAAATAAGCGGCACCCAAATAAAAAGGGGCACCTGTCACCAGGCGCCCCTAGGAGCGAGACAGTTACCGGGAGGGGTCCGGCAAATGCGAACCAGGCGGAACGGGGGGATGCGCCTGGTCAGTCGCGTCGCTCACATGCGTTTAAGATAATCAGGGCGTGCGCCCTTTCAAGCCACGGAGTCGTGAAAGCCGAGTGCGAGCTCCCGCGCTAATGAACGGCCGGAGCGGCCAGCGCATGATCTCTTTGAAAAGTAATTTGTTTTCGCCGCCTCCGCAGACCCTTACGAGACAGTCAATTATTTGTGTTCGGCAGCCTTTCTTGGGTGAGTTGAAACAAGCGGGGATCTGGCTTCTTCGAAAGATCGACATTAAAGAGAGAGACCAGCGTCTCATATCCTTGAGGGTCCGTCACCTGCCACTGCTTGAGCGTGAACTTGGCTGGGTCGAAGATTAATTTGATCTGCGATGTTCCGCCAAAGGTCGCCTTATCCTCGACGAGGATTGAGACCGCCTCCGGCTCACTCGTCACGTCCAGGACTTTGACATCGCGATTGAGATCGATCTGCTCCTTTAGCAGGAACTTGAGCGGCGTTTGGCTAATAAAATAGACATCCTTGGTGGCGGTCTTGCGGTCATGTACCGCAATGGATAGACCATCTGCAACAACTTCAAGCGTTGCCGGAGGCGCATATTCGAAGCGCAGCTTGCCAGGGCGCTGCACGAAGATTTTCCCCTCTGCGCGTTTCCCGTCCGGGCCAATCTGGACAAAATCGCCGGTGAGGCTTGTCGCGGAATTGAAATAGGCATTGGCTCTCTGGATTGCCGTAGCCGGGTCCATCGGCACAAATGGTTTGGTGGCCGGCCTCTCGGGCGATGCCATTGGCTTGGCCTGGGCCGGAGGAGCTTTGCCAGATGCAGGCGAGGCTTCGGCATGAAGAAAAACAGCCGTGGTAAAGGCCAAAATAGCGCCGATTCCGAGAAAGAGCCGCTCCATGTCTGCGCCTTTGGTGCCGAGCGATGGTAATGCATGCAATCAAGCTTGCCGGGGCCGCCAATAATGCAGTCTCAAGCTTGCGCGGGTCTATTTAACGGGCTTTGCCGGGAAGCTCAAGGCGCGCATCATAGGGGCGACGGCCATTGTCCTTTGCAGGGCGGGATCAGCCGTTTGCAAATGCCAATTCGTGGACGCTAAAAAGCTCTTCAGCATCGCACCAGAACCGGCGAGGCTCGCACCCAGCGCTGCGCGCGAGCTCCTGAAATTGACGGATCGAATGTTTATAGGAGTTCTCCGTGTGGATCCTCTCGCCGGACGAAAATAAAAAGGCCCGGCCTCGTACCGTTGCCGTCTGCTCCCTTAAGCTGACGAGGTACATTTCCATGCGGCTTTCGCGCACGTTATAAATAGCCTCGTGCCGGAAGCCGCTAAGATCGAATGTGCCTGCGAGCTCGCGGTTTAGGCGCGCAAGAAGATTGAGATTGAAAGCCGCCGTTAGCCCCGCTTCGTCATTGTAAGCCCTGAGCAGCCGGCCGGTGTCCTTTTTTAGATCGGCGCCGATGATCAGCCGCCCGCCAGCGAGCAATCGCCCTATCATTCGAAGGAGCTGGCTTGCGGCAAGGGGCGTGAAATTTCCGATCGTCGACCCAGGGAAAAAGCCGAGTTTCGGCGAATGGGTAAGATCAGGGGGGAAGGCAATTGGCTGGCTGAAATCGCCAAGGGCGGGGCGGACCTCGAGATGCGGAAACGTACCGGACAAACGGCGCTTCGCCGCTTCGAGCGCGCTGCTTGAAACATCGACCGGCACATAGGCCCGGAGCTGAGGCAATACTTTCAGCAAAATCTCTGTCTTGCGGCTTGCGCCTGAACCAAACTCGATAAGGACCGCTCCGGCCGGCACATCGCGGGTGATTTCGGCTGCATAAGTTTCTAAAATTTGAGTCTCGGTCCGGGTCAGATAGTATTCGGGCAACAAGGTTATCTGTTCAAATAACCGGCTTCCCCGTTCGTCGTAAAGGAACCGGCACGGAATGGATTTGCGCGGCCGGGATAAACCCTCGATGACGCGCGATTCGAACTCGCAAACATCGTGCGCTGCTGCGCAAGCTATTCTCTGCCTCTGCATCAGCGGACCTCCGAAGCAAGCCTTAGACCCGTGAACTGCCAGCGCTGGTGGGGGTAGAAGAAATTGCGGTAAGTCGCCCGGGAATGGCCGGAAGGCGTCACGCAGGAAGCGCCGCGGAGCACCTGCTGTGACACCATGAACTTTCCGTTGTACTCGCCGAGCGCGCCGCTGGGCGCCCGGTAGCCCGGGTAGGGCAAATAAGCGCTCTGGGTCCACTCCCAGACGTCGCCCAGCATTTGACATAGGCGGCCGCCGCCCTGTGGTGCGGGCAAGGGCCGTAAAGCGCCGGAGCCGAGCGTGTTCTCCTCACGGGCGCCGCTCGCCGCCAACTCCCACTCGAATTCGGTGGGCAAGCGGGCGCCCGCCCAGCGGGCAAAAGCATCGGCTTCATAATAGCTCACATGGGCGACCGGAGCTGCCGGAGGGATCGGCTCCAGGCCGGAAAGAGTCGTGGTATGCCAGCTTCCGCCGCGCTCTTCCCAATAAAGCGGCGCACGCCAGCCCTCGCGATTGACTGCTGCCCAGCCGTCCGAGAGCCAGAGCGCCGGCGTTTGATATCCGCCATCCTCTATGAATGCGAGCCACTCCGCATTGGTGACAAGGCGGCTCGCGAGCCGGAACGGCGCGATAAACTGCTTGTGGCGCGGCAGCTCATTGTCCCACGCAAAGCCTTGGCCGCAGTGGCCGATTTCCGAGAGGCCGCCTTGAAACTCGGTCCATTCGAGCGGCTGAGGCTCGCGCGGCATGCTGTTCAAAGAGGCGCAGCGGTATGCCGGGTGCAGCGGATTGGCAGCAAAGAGCGCAAGGATATCGGTGAGCATGAGCTCTTGATGCTGCTGCTCGTGATTGATGCCGGTCTCAATCAAGCGCTCAAGAGAATGGTCTGCCGGGCCGCCCGCGAGAAGTTTGTCGAGAGCGCTGTCGGCATAGGCGCGATAATCGAGGATCTCGCCGCTTGACGGGCGGCTGAGAAGGCCGCGTTTCGGGCGAGGCTGGCGGGGGCCAACCGATTCGTAATAGGAGTTGAAGCAGTAGCCAAAGGCTTCGTTGAACGGCTTATAGCCCTTAAGATGCGGGGCGAGAACAAAGGTCTCGAAAAACCAGGTGGTATGCGCCAGATGCCATTTCGTGGGGCTCGCATCATCCATCGCTTGAACGGCCATATCCTCGGCACTGAGCCCTTGGATAAGCTCGACGGAAAGGCGCCGGGTTTGGCGGAGGCGGCCTGCAAGGGAGCTGCCGCAGGCCGGCGCCAAATCAACCGCCTGAGCCGATTGGGTCATAGCCGCCCCTCCAGGCGATGGAATGGCGAAATTTATGGCCGGCACACATGAGCCGGTCATCGTAGCAAATTCCCATCCCGCCCTCGCCGCTCGAGCTCTTACCGGGATTGCTCAGGCGCTGCCTTCCGCTTCGCATTCGAGCGCGGGCAGCTTTGCGGAATAATGCGACGCATTGCTTCTGCCAGCGCACGCACTCCGAGCGAACATGATGAGATGATGAGCGCAGAGGCTAAATCGCAGCACCGGCTCAATTTCTCCGCGCAACAGCCTTCCCAGAGCGAATTTCCAAAACACGCGCCGGTAGCTGCCGCGCACGCCAATGATCCAGATTATGCGGGCAAGGATCGACAAGCCCTTCAAAATATTACGTGGCGCGAGTCGCTCACGGCTTGCGGGCCGCGGCAAGCGGTTGGGCCACATCGCTTTCATCTGATGCTCATAGCGCGCAAACAAAGCTTCGGGCCTGTAGGCTTGCTCCATGCACGCGCGCCACATGGCGAGAACCTCCGAGTAGGGCAACCTAAACTCGACATTCGACTCGCGGGATGCATCTTCTTCCAGCAGCCGGTTTTCGCGCTTAAGCCGGTCCCAAAGCGGAGTGCGCGGCAGTGCTTGCAGCAAATTTATGGTCGCCATCGGGATTTTCGAATGCTCGAGAAATTCGACAATCCGGTGCCCTGTCTCGCTGGTATCAGTATCGAGGCCAAGAATGATACCTGAGACGACCTCCATTCCATAGCTGTTGATAATGCGCACAGCCTCAAGCATCGGAACCATCATATTATGCGCTTTGCCGATCGCTTTGAGGGCGGCGGGCTCGGGCGTCTCGATCCCGCAAAAAATTGTCTCAAATCCCGCCTCGCGCATGAGCGCAAGAATATCGGGGCAACGCGCGATATTGAGAGTCGCCTCACAAGCAAGGCTCAGCGCGTATCCATTTCGTTTTTGCCAAGCAATAAGGTGAGGAAGAAGTTCGCGCAGCGCGCGGCGGTTGGCAGCAAAATTGTCGTCGACGAAATAGACCGACCCATTCACTCCGAAGGCCAGGAGCTTATCGAGCTCGGCAAGGACCTGGCTCGGCGCTTTCAGGCGCGGCACGCGCCCGTAGAGTGCCGGAATATCGCAGAACTCGCAGGTGTAGGGGCAGCCGCTCGAGAACTGAATGCTGCCCAAAAAATAGCGCTCGATCTCGGCAAGTTCGTAGGCAGGCAGAGGAAAGTCGCAGAGATGGCGGCGCACTGTGGTCTTGAGCACGATCTGGCTCGCAGGGCGCGACACATCGCGGGCCAGAGCATCAATCAAGGCGCTCGTCGCATCGCCGAGCTCGCCGATATGAAGGTAATCGAATTCTGGATAAACCTCGGGGCAGGCCGATACCGACGGCCCGCCAAGCACCGCGGTTTTGCCGAAGGCATGGGCGCGCCGGCCTATGTCCTTGATCCGGTCCCGCTGGATATGCATTCCGCTGACGAAAACAGCATCGGCCCAATCGAAATCACCGGCTGTAGCCGCACCCATGTTTTCATCGATAAAACGGACCTCCCATGTCTCCGGCAGGGCCGCCGCAATAACCAGCAGCCCCTGGGGCGGCATGAAGGCCGCGATGCGAGGGATGAGCGGATAAGCATATTCGAAAGTGCCGAACGAAGGAACATAGCGCGGAAATACGCAAAGAATTTTGCGCCGGCGCTGCGCCGCGGCGTCCATCATCGCATGCCCTTTATCTGCCGCTGCCCCGAATTTTCCGTCCGCGTTGCAAGCTCCTCAGCCAAAAAGATCCAGAGCACGATGGCAAAATTGCGGGCCAGTTGCACAGAGTCCAGTGCTTGAATGAACGTATGAAGCAGTACGGCGGTTCCGGCCGGCACTGATAGCATCGTTGTCGAAGAATTGGTGCGGCGCAGAAGGGGACTACTTTGCCTCGCCCATCGGGATATGTTAAACCAAGTCAAGCCTCCGGCGTTCCGTCCAGTTCACGCCCATGTACAGGACCATCACTCACAACATTGAGATTACGGTGCTTCCGGAGTTCGTGCCCGAACGCTCTGACGCCGAGGAACAGTCTTTTTGGTGGGCCTACACGGTGGAGATCGCTAACCGCGGCGAGGTCGCGGTACAGCTGAAGGCGCGCCATTGGAAAATCACCGACGGCAACGGGCGGCTTGAGGAAGTCAAAGGCGCTGGTGTTGTCGGCGAGCAGCCGGTCCTCAAGCCGGGAGAGACGTTCCGCTACACATCCGGAACCAATATGTCGACGCCCTCCGGAATCATGACCGGGACCTACCGGATGGTGAATGAGAAGGGCGAAATTTTCGATGCGCAGATTCCTGCTTTCTCGCTGGATTCCCCATACGCGCGCCGTGTTCTCAACTAAGCTGCTGAGGGTCATCATCTCTGGCGCGGCCATCCTTCAATGCGCCAACGGCCGGTCATGAAGGGCCGGGCTGCAGATCAAGCCGGAGAGAGACTTGAGGCAGCCCTCAGCCTTCTTGAGCATTTAATTTCTTTCGATACGGTAAGCTCGAAATCGAATCTCGAGCTGATTACTTTTGTCGAAGATTATCTCAAATCGCTTAGCATCCCTTGTGTGAAATTCCCCAATAAGGAGGGAGGTAAGGCAGCCCTCTTTGCAACCATCGGCCCAAGCGCGGATGGGGGCGTGGTCCTTTCAGGCCATACGGACGTCGTTCCCGTCGAGGGTCAAAAATGGACGAGCGATCCGTTCACAATGCGCCGCGAAGAAGGGCGCCTTTACGGACGGGGGGCCTGCGACATGAAGGGATTCGATGCGCTCTGCCTCGCCATGGTTCCCGAGTTTCAGAGCGCCCGCCTCGCCCGGCCGGTGCACATTCTGTTGAGCTATGACGAAGAGATCACCTGCCAAGGTTCGCTCGATGTGATCGCCCGCTTCGGCGCGGATCTGCCGCGCCCGGCGGCGGCGATCGTTGGCGAGCCGACTTTGATGCAAGTTGCGGACGCACATAAGAGCGTTGCCGCGTACACGACGGCCGTGCACGGGCGTGAGGCCCACTCTTCAAAGCCTTATCTTGGCGTAAACGCAATCGAAGCGGCTTGCGGCCTTGTCACCGAGCTCTACCGCTTTGCCAGCGAGCTTGAAGAGGCAGGCGATCCTTCAGGGCGCTTCGATCCTCCGGCCTCCACCATTCACGTCGGCATGATCCAGGGCGGAAGCGCGCGCAATATTCTTGCGAAGCTCTGCACCTTTCATTGGGAATTTCGCGGCCTTCCCGGAGTCGAGCCAGACATTGCGCTTCGCCGTCTAATGGGATATGCCGCCAAGGTTGGCGGACCAAGGCTTGCGCGCGGCGCCAAAGAAGCCTGCATCGAAACTGCGGCCGATGCCGAAGTGCCGCCTCTTCAACCCGGAACAAACCCGGCGGCGGTGGAATTAGCGTTAAAGCTCACCGGCGCTCAGAGCCCGGTCAGCGTGCCATTCGCGACCGAAGCGGGTCACTTTCAGCGCGCGGGCATTCCTGCGGCCGTGTGCGGCCCGGGCTCGATCGATCAGGCGCATCAGCCGGACGAGTTCATCCACCTCGCGCAGATCGAGTCTTGTATCGCTTTCCTGCGCAGGCTCGCGGCAGAGCTGAGCTGACCGCCAGGCGCGCCTGCGCCTTGCGGCGGCGAACCGTTAATGTTTCCCGTACTCGAGCGCGACGCCCTTGCGCTGCGCCAAAATGTAGGCCTCAAGAGCCTTGAGCTTCGGATCATCGTCCGGCAGCGGCTTGCCGCGGACGGGATTTTCGATGCACCAGTTGATCATATCGCGCAGCAGAGCAACGCGCCCGAGCTGGACTTGGTACTTCGGATAAGTTTCAGGATGCGTGTTAGAGCCATCGGGATGGCACATATCGCAAGAGATGCCATTGGTGCCGCCAAGCTCTTTCACATCGTGAAAGATCCGCTTCCCCTCCGCCACGAGCTTGTCGGTCGATTCTTGCCAAATCTTGCGGTCGCGGTCCGTGAAAGCGCCGTAGGTCTGATACTGGTGTTCCGCGGCAGGCGCGGGCTGCTGGCCGGGCGATCCGGCTGTCTCGGCGGCGGCAATAACCCACCCGGCGTCCGGATGCTTTTGCCGCCATTGCTTCATGAGCTCACCGGCGATTTGCTGGCCTTGCTCGCGGGTGAGCGGCTCGCCAGGCTTGACGCCTTTCACCTCAATCGAGGTCTCGCCATCGCAAAGACCCACAACCAGATTGCCATCGGGGGAGGGCGGCAGCGCATGGTGCACCCCGCTCCCGGCAAAGGCGGGCTCGGCAGCGATCGAAAGAGCAAAAGCAAGCTTTACGGAAAGGCGCATGGCGGGTCTCACTCAGTAGCTCGGAAGGGTGGCCATAGGCGGTTTATCCGCCGCGCCCATTGAGGCGAGGTAATTCGCCCGTATCGTGACGGGATTGCGGTTCCAAAGATTGTAAATCTTATCGATCATTCCCGATGCCAGGACATTAAGCTGTCCATCGCCGACACCGTCGAAGGCGTTGAAGGGATCGGCACGGTTTTGTTGGATCTCGACGGTAAGCTTCGGGAGCCCTTCCGGCGCGTACGGCCAAGGCCAGGCGGTAGCGAGGAGACCATAGAAGCTGATGTTGCCGATCCGGTTCACGAGCAGCTGATGCGTGTGGCCGTGAACGACCGACACGGTGTCGAATTTCGAAAGGATCGCCTGGACCTCGTCTGCATCTTCGGTCCAGAAGTTCCAAGGCCGGTAATATTTGTAGAGAGGCGAATGCGAGAAAATGACAACCGGGGTCGATTTATCGACCTTTCCGAGGTCCTCTTGCAGCCAGCGGCGGCCCTCCTCGCCGACCTCAAAGCGCGATTGGATGCCGTTGTCGAGGCCTGCGACGGTCTGCATGCGCTCTTCGGGGGTCATGCCCCGGGCGGTCCAGAAATCCTTCTCGTTGACGCTCATGAGCGTGACGAAGTGAATCCCCTTATGGTCGAACGAATATTGCTCAGGGCCAAACAGAGAGCGCCAATGCTCGCCCATATCGAGGAACCAGTCGTGCTCGCCGACCATCATTTTCACGGGCGCCTTGAGCTCCTTTAGGATTTCAGCACCGAGATCGAGCTCCGACCTGCGGCCGAGCTGCGCGAGATCGCCGCCAAACAGGACAAAGTCGGGCTGCGGGTCGAGCGCATTGACGTCGGCGACCGCTTTGAGGATCGAGCGAACGAAGCGGTCGTTCAAGTCGCGTGTGTAGATATGCGTATCCGAGATGTAGGCGATGGTGAAGGCGGGCGCTGCCTCCGCAGCTTGCGCGATTTCGATGAGCTGAAAGCTCTGCGGCACGATAAGGCCTTTTGCGGCGGCGATGCCTGCCGAGACGCCCGCGATGTGAAGAAAGCCGCGCCGGGAGAGCTGGCCCATACGCGCGAGATCCTCGAAGAAGGAGGCGCGCTCTTCGTAGTATTTTGTTTCGATGCTCTTGTGCGCCATTATGTTCTCCTTGGGGCGGAATCTCTGCCGGAATTCCGCTGCGTCTATTTTGGTCCCTTGCTGCGGTTCTCTGCAGCCGCCTCAACTTTGATCTTCAAAAGGCCCCAAGCGTTGCCGGGTTACGCAGATCAGGAGTAATAGGAGCATCGCCAAGATCCCCCTTCTTACCGAGCGCGACGTCGGTCTCCCGCTGAGGCCGGTTGTTCTTGAGCGCCGTCTGCCGCTCCATCTCTTGCTTGTTGAAATCAGCGAAGCGGTCGTCCGTGAGCGTGAACAGGAATGCGACCATATCGTCGATCTCCGCTTCACTGAGACCGAGCCGCTGCATCCCGCCGTCGAGATAGGGATTTGGAACGCCGCCCTTGTTGTAGTGATCCATGACGTCCCAAAGGGTGGCGAGGGATCCGTCATGCATATAGGGCGCGGTGATTCCGATATTGCGCAGGGTTTCACTCTTGAAAGCGCCGATATCAGCTGGGTTCTTGGTGACCAAGAAGCGGCCAAGCTCCGAATACTCCGTCCCCAATGCCAGCTCATCGATTTGCTTCCTGTCGCCGATCTTCAGAATTGCGAGCGCCTTGCGCGCGAGCTCAGGAAAGTTCTGCTTGTGCGCGGCAATGCCGATATTATGAAACTTCTGATCTGAAAACAGCGGCGACACGAAATTGGCGGCATGGCAGGCGGTGCAGCGGCCCTTACCATTGAACAAGACCCAGCCCCGTTTGGCCGAATCGCTGATCGCCTGTTTGTCGCCCCCCATGAAGCGGTCGAAGGGCGAGTTACCCGAGTATTGCGTGCGTTCGAATGCCGCAATGGCAGCCGCGATATCATCGTAGGTAAAGTCACGCCCGAGCAGCGATTTAAACGTATCCGCATATTCTGGAATTTTGGCGAGCTTAGCAACGACGTCATCGGGCGATTTTTGCGCCATCTCGACCGGATTCAAAACCGGAAGCTTGGCCTGCTCCTCCAAGCTCGGCGCCCGGCCATCCCAGAATTGCGAAGCCTGGAACATCGCATTAAGAATGGTCGGTGCATTGCGCTGCCCAAACTGTCCCTGCACCCCTGCCGATGTTGGCTTGTTCTCCCGGTGATCCGTAAATCCCTTCGCGGGCTCGTGGCACGTGCCGCAGGCGACAGTGTCGTCCACAGACAGACGTTTATCATTGAAAAGCTTTTCGCCGAGCGCTGCCATTTGCGCGGTCGGCTCGTGGCCTGGGGGCACGGCGAGCGCATAGGCGGCGGCGGAGATTCCAAGGGGCAGGCTAGGCTTGAGCGCTGTTTGGGCCATACGAGCGCCAGCAGCCGGAGGTTGGGAATAAACAGATGGGGGCGGGGGGGCGGCGGGACCGACAGCTGGAATATACTCGGCAGTGGTGAGGGCTACGAACACCCACACTAATAAAGCTGCCCCAATCACTGCTGCCGCAATGCCAGCGATTAGCCTCCCGCGCGGAGCTTCCATCGTGCCCCTCCCAATTCCTTTCGTCCAGCTTCCGCAACGCGCAGAGTTAGACGATTATTTAATGATAGCATAATGTGAAAAGCGGCCGAGGTGAACTAGGATTTTTATCCGCACCGCCATCGCAGCTCCGGCCGTCCAGGCCGGCAAGCCGCGGCAGAAAGCGCGCAGATGCCCTTGACGCGCAAATGCGCAACCGGCAAGTGGCTTGCGAGCTTCCGCTGTCCGGGCTTCAGAGCGGATCCAGTCAACACTCACGCCTGCAGGGCCGCTTGCCGGGAGACCATTAGAGGATTAAGCCCGCGATGGCACGTCTGTTTCCCCCGGCCGCGGAGGGACCCGCATGAGCCGAATCGCCTATATCAACGGGCGCTATCTTCCGCACCGCCGCGCCATGGTGCACATCGAGGATCGTGGCTATCAGTTTGCCGACGGAGTCTATGAGGTTTGCGAGATCGACCGCGGCGCCTTGATCGACGAGAAGCGTCATTTCGAGAGGCTCGCCTATTCTCTTTCCGAGTTGCAGATCAGGCCCCCTCTCAATCCCCGGGCGCTGGCTGCCGTCGTGCGGGAGGTCATCGCCAGGAACAAGGTGCGCGACGGCTTTGTCTATGTCCAGGTGACGAGAGGCGCCGCACCGCGCGATCATGTGTTCCCGAAAAAGCCGGTGCGCCCTTCCCTCGTTATCACGGCGCGCCAAGTCGATCCGGAAAAGGGGGAGAGCAGGGCGCGCGAGGGCGTTAGTGTCATCAGCGTGCCAGACATTCGCTGGAAGAGGGCCGATATCAAATCCATCGGGCTGCTGCCCAATGTTCTTGCCCGCCAGCTTGCGAGCGAGCAGGGCGCTCAAGAGGCCTGGTTCGTCGATAGCGAAGGCATGGTCACGGAGGGAGCTGCTTCGAATGCCTGGATTGTCGGCGCGGACGGCACTCTGATCACCCGTCCGCTCGACCATTCCATTCTCCGCGGCATCACGCGCACCACCTTGATTGAGGTAATCGCCGCGCTGGGTCTTTCGTTCGAGGAGAGGCGGTTTAGCCTTAAGGAAGCCTTCGCCGCGCGGGAGGCCTTCGTCACCGGAGCGCTCAGTTTGATTATGCCGGTGGTGCGCATCGACGGGCGCCCGGTCGGGAAAGGCGTCCCGGGGCCAGTCGCCACGAAGCTGCGTGCCATTTTTCATGACTTCGCGGCGCGCTCCTCGTGACGGCACTGCACTGATATGATTTGATTTTCGGCAGTTCTTAGCCCGATTATAACAAACGCTGATATGAGGCGAGGGCTTGCGGGGCCGCGCGCCCGTCAAATATGATCGCGAGCTTAGCGGGGGCAATCCTTCCAATTGCCACTATTGTGACCCTAAGAGTCTGGCCGGCAGTCGAGCTCATTGGGGCGGGAGGGCGCCGGGCTTTTGGAGGCGGGCCGTCATGGGCCTGCCGGAAGGGGGGACGTTCGAAACGAACCGTGCCAGTATCCCGTTTGAAATAAGCGGCACGCGCCGGTTTCGGCGCCAAAGACAAAAAGGATTTTAGATCATGGGAGCAGACCGGCCACAAAATCTCCAGGACACTTTCCTCAATTTTGTTCGCAAGAACAAGGTTCCGCTCACAATTTTCCTGGTCAACGGGGTCAAGCTGCAAGGGGTGGTCACCTGGTTCGATAGCTTCTGCGTTCTGCTGCGGCGGGATGGCCATTCTCAGCTCGTCTATAAGCACGCCATTTCGACGATCATGCCCGGGCAAGCCATCCAGATGTTCGAGCCAGGCGACGAGGCTCCAGGCCATGCTGCGTCTTAGTCTTAATTCAAGGCAACATTTCTGCCTTCGAAATTGATTTTGCGCCTCAGGTTTCCCAGATCCTTTGAGCGCGCCGCGATCGCGCAAAGCTGAGAAATTAGGAGGATGGCTATCGCTGGCGTTGATGTTGAGAATGCCTCTGTTCCAAACACGCACCGCCCCCGGGACCCGAAAAGAGCGCGCCCGGTGCGCGCGCTCGTAGCGGGCCCTTATTTGGAGCGGGCGCCGCGGCGGAGAGCCGGACCGGCGGGAGGGCCGGGGGCTCAGGCAACGCGCACGTTTGAGGCCCGGCTCTCGGAGGCCGTGGGACTTGCGCAGGCCATCGGCCTCGAAATTACCGCTCACACGATCATTCCGCTGCCGGAAATCCGTCCGGCAACCTTTATCGGCAAAGGCAAAGTTACCGAGCTCTCTGCCTTGATCAGAGGCTTGGGAATCGCCCTTGCGATTTTTGATTGCGCCTTGTCACCTGTGCAGCAGCGAAACCTTGAGAAAGAGCTTGGCGTCAAGGTCATCGACCGGACCGGGCTCATTCTCGAGATTTTCGGCCAGCGCGCAAAGACACGCGAGGGCTCGCTGCAGGTGGAGCTTGCCCATCTCGCTTATCAGAAGTCTCGCCTCGTCCGCTCCTGGACCCACCTCGAGCGCCAGCGCGGCGGTTTTGGCTTCCTCGGCGGGCCGGGCGAGACGCAGATCGAGGCCGACCGCCGCCTGATCGAGGAGCGGATGCTGCGGATCGAGCGCGAGCTTGAGCGAGTGAAGCGCATGCGCGGCCTCCAGCGCAAAAGCCGAAGGGCGGTGCCTTACCCGATCGTCGCGCTCGTCGGCTATACAAATGCCGGCAAATCCACTCTCTTCAACCGTCTGACTGATGCCGGGGCACTCGCCGAGAACACACTTTTTGCGACCCTCGACCCGGCCTTGCGCCGGCTCACGCTGCCGCACGGGGCAGAGGTCATCGTCTCCGATACGGTTGGTTTTATATCCGATCTGCCAACCCTGCTTGTCAAAGCCTTCCGGGCCACTCTTGAGGAGGTGCTTGAAGCAGACATCATCCTTCATGTCCGCGACATCGCCCACGAGGACACCGAGGCCCAGCGCGCCGGCGTCGAGTCCGTGCTTGCAAGCCTTGGCATCGATCCTGCGGCCGATCCGCGCCTGATGGAGGTTTGGAACAAGTGTGACTTGTTGCCCCGTGACGCAGCGCCGGCCTTGGAGCAAGCGCTCCTCCCTGCGGGAGGCAAGCCGCTGATAGTTTCGGCGTTGACTGGCGAGGGGACCGGCGAGCTTTGCTCGGCAATCGAGGAAAGGCTCGGAAGCGGGCGTGCCGTTTATGAGATTGCGCTTGGCCCATCCGATGGGGCAGGGCTCAACTGGCTGCACGAGAACACCGAAATCATGGGCAAGCAGGGGAGCCCCGAGGGCATCCTTCGCGTGCAGGTCCGTGTGACTGCCGAACGGGAGGGGCCGCTGTTGGCGAGATTTCCGGCGGCAGTCAGCGCGCAAGTTGCAGCGCGGCTGAAGTTTCCGAGACATGCGCGGGCGGTCTGAAGGCCGCCTCCCCGCAAGTGCTCAAGTCAAGCCTTGCGCGCGGATCCTAACTCGGCCTCCTTGGCCAACTTCCAAAGAGATTCCATCTCGGCGAAAGTCGCCTCGGTGAGCCGCTTACCGCGGCCGGCGAGCACGTCTTCGATGAAGCCGAAGCGGCGCTCGAATTTAGCATTCGCCTTGCGGATGGCGCTCTCGGGATCGATGTTAAGGCGGCGGGCTAAGTTCGCCATTGCAAAGAGCAAATCGCCGATTTCAGCTTCGATCACGCGCGGCTCGCGGGACTCGAGCGCTTCCTCAAGCTCCGCCGTCTCCGCGCGGATCTTTGCCAGAATGTGCCGGGCATCTTCCCACTCGAAGCCGGCGCCCCCAGCCTTCGTTTGAAGCTTGGCCGCGCGGGTGAGGCCGGGCAGGGCAAGCGGAACGTCCGAAAGGAGCGGCTTGCGCGAAGGGCGGTCAGCGCCCGCATCCTTTTGGCCGGCGGGCTCTTTGGCTGCTTTTTCTCCTGCCTTGATGGTGCTCCAGAGGGCTCTGACTTCGTCTGGCGAAAGGCCGCGCGGTGCGCCGAAGACATGCGGATGACGGCGGATGAGCTTCGCGGCGATCGCCTCGACCACGTCGCCGAAATCAAAGAACCCGCCTTCCTCGGCGATCCGGGCCTGGAAGACCACTTGAAGCAAAAGATCGCCCAATTCTTCTTTGAAATCTGCCATATGGTGCCGGGCGACCGCGTCGGCGACCTCATAGGCCTCTTCGATCGTGAAGGGAACGATCGACTCGAACGTCTGCTCCTGGTCCCAAGGGCAGCCCGTCTCGGGGCGGCGCAAGGCCGCCATGATCTCAAGCAGCTGGTTGATGTTGCGGGAGGGCCGCATGTCCGGGCCTGAGCAGGCGGGCGGCTTGCGCAGCCCGTTTACCCAGCCGCTCCGGCCGCATCGAGCGAAATGGACAAAGCCTCGCGGCCCTTTGGTGTATCGACGACCCGCATCGTCACGGATTGGCCTTCCGTTAAGCTTTGGATGCCCGCGGGGCCGAGGATCGAGATGTGAACGAAGACGTCCTTCCCTCCATCATTTGATTGAACGAACCCAAATCCCTTATGGCCGTCGAACCACTTGACTATCCCCGATACTGAAACAGCCGTCGACGGATCGGGCGTGCGCCGCTGCCTAAAGGACTCCCGCGCGCCTGTAGCCCGCTCCGCCGCTCCCGTTGCATCGATTTCGAGGACCCGCGAGACTTGCGCGCCCTTTACGCCGCTGCTGACGTTGACTTTCAGTTTTGCGCCAGGCGGAACAGTTTCATGGCCGGCCGCATGGAGCGTTCCAATATGGAGGAAGGCGTCTCCGCTGCCATCGCTGAGTTCGACGAAGCCAAAACCCTTTTCCGGTTTAAACCACTTCACGATGGCATCAACCGCTGGCCCGGCCGGGGCTAATTCCTGGTGCAAACCGCCCATTGCTGGCTGCCGCTGGGGCCGCCCTGCCGGCCTCGGCGGCTCGTAGGGCAAGGGGCCCTCATCGTCGAAACCGCGTCTCCTGGGCCCCCGGAAGTCCTTACCTTTGCTCATCTTGCCTATCCGTGGTTTGCCGGAACGATGCCTACAGCTGGCACCTGAGACGGCTCAAGCTCTTATCGGCTTGGCGTGCCCAGGCCCGGTGGGGGACCGGGATAAGCCAAAAGGCCAGCACCGAGCAGGTGCCAGCCCAACTTCTCGATAGGCCCTTGTCCGATTGTCTCAAATGTCGAATGCGGAAAAATTTCCTACCCGCAAAGCATAACAATTGTCGGAACGCTTGGCTACTGCATTCGCGCCCCGGATCCCAAAGCCGGGCTTGAACTGCACCGCCCCACCGGACGCGACTCGCATAAGTTATATTATGGAACCTGCGCTGGTACGGAAGCACTTCAAGAGGCTCGGCGGCTCTCCTGCAGCGGCGCTCAGGCTCCTGCCGGAAGGGCGATCTGCATGCCGTCGAACGCTGGCTCGATGTTGGCTGGAAGCTCACTTTGCAGCCGGATGAAATCCATATCCGAATGGAGGTTGGTGAGCACCGCGCGTTTCGGCCGCAGCCGGGCGATCCAGTCCAAGGTCTCCTGGAGGCAAAGATGGCTCGGATGCGGCCTATAGCGCAAGGCGTCAACGATCCAGATATCGAGGTTTTGAAGGAAAACGAGACTATCCGGAGGAATATCATTGAGATCAGGCGTATAGGCGAGATTTCTAAAGCGGAAGCCGAGCGAATCGATTTCGCCGTGATGGAGCTTGAACGGCATCGCGTCAATCGAGCCACCGGGGCCGGAAAGGGCCAGTTTCTGGCCGCTTACCAGCCTTTTTTCATTCAGTAATGCAGGATAATAACTGCCCGGCGGCGTCTCGAAAATATAGCTGAAATTTTTGCGTACGATCGCGGAGGTCGCCGCGTCCATGAAAAGATCGATTTTTCGCTTGGCCAAAATGACCAGAGGCCGGATGTCATCGATCCCGTGGACATGGTCGGCATGGGAGTGGGTGAGCAGAATGGCGTCAAGCCGCGTTATGCCCGTTGCGAGCAGCTGCTCGCGCAGATCAGGAGACGTATCGACAAGCACCTGAGTTTTCGCGCCATCGGGGCCGCTCTGCTCGACAAGGAGCGAGCAGCGCCTGCGGCGGTTTTCCGGAACGGCCGGATCGCAGGCCCCCCATCCCTGGCCAACGCGCGGGACCCCGCCGGAGGACCCGCAGCCAAGGATCGTGAAGGTGAGGCTCACGCGGCCTCCGCGCCCGCGGGATCCGGCATTTTGGAAAAGAGGCGCAACGCGTTGGCGGCCGTCGCATTCGCAAGCGCTTCTTCGGACACTCCCTTGACCTCGGCGAGGACGCGCGCCGTCTCTTTGACAAAAGCCGGCTCGTTGCGCTTGCCCCGGTAAGGCACGGGAGCCAAGAACGGCGCGTCGGTTTCGACCAGCAACCGGTCCATTGGCATTGAGCGCGCAATCTCGCGCAATTCATTCGATTTCTTGAAGGTCAGAACGCCGGAGAAGGAGATGTAAAACCCCAGCGCGAGCGCCGCTTCGGCAAGCTTGGCCGATCCGGTAAAGCAATGCAGGCAGCCCCGGAAAGGGCCTCTCTCCATCTCGTCGCGCAAAATGGCCGCAATTTCCTCGTCCGCGTCCCTCGCGTGAACGGCGAGCGGCAAGCCGGTCTCACGGGCGGCCGCGATATGGGCTCGAAAAACCTTTGCTGCAATGTCGCGGGGCGATCGATCGTAATGGTAGTCGAGACCAGCCTCGCCGATGGCCACGCATTTCTCATGACGCGCGAGCGCAACGAGCTCGGAGGCGGAGACCTCAGCCTCTTCATGCGCATGATGCGGATGCGTGCCCACCGTGCAGAAAACATCCTCATAGCGCTCTGCGATCGCGCAGATCGAAAAGAACTCCCGCGTGCGCGTCGAAACCGTAATCATCCGCTCGAGGCCTGCCGCGCGGGCGCGCGCGATGACGGCTTCTTGCTCTGAGGCAAGCTCCGGGAAATCGAGATGGCAGTGGGTGTCGATCAGCACGGCGGAGCTCCGGGCGGCAAGGTCTCCTCCGGCTCACTATAGCGGGGAAAGACCGGCACTGGCGGAGGGAGCAACGCGCCGGGGGTAAGGCCTTTTAGCGCCCCGGCCTTCGCAAAGTGGCGCTCGCTGCCCGCCACGCCCAGGAGATCGAGGAGCTTTCCCATGGACGACGGCATAAAAGGCTGAACCATGATCGCGACGATGCGCAAGACGTCGGCCGTGACAAAAAGAATGGTTTGCATGCGGACGGGATCGCTCTTGCGCTTAGCCCACGGCTCCTCTGAAGCAAAATAGCGGTTCGCGTCGCCGACGATGCGCCAGATATCGGCAAGAATTGTGTGCAGCGCATAATTCTTCATGGCGCCGCGGGACTTGCCGGGAAGCAAGCGCGCCTGCGCAAGGAGCGCCTCGTCTTGCGGCGCGAGCGGGCCCGGCCCGGGCAGCATGCCGCCGCAGTATTTGGCGACCATCGACAAGCACCGCTGCGCGAGATTACCAAGGTCGTTCGCAAGGTCGGCGTTGATCCGGTTGACGATCGCTTCATGCGAATAGCTGCCGTCTTGGCCGAAGGGCACTTCGCGCAGCAAAAAATAGCGCAGCTGGTCCGTTCCATAAATGCCGGCAAGCGCGATCGGATCGACGACATTGCCAACCGATTTCGACATCTTCTCGCCGCGGTTGAAAAGATGTCCGTGAACCACGATCTGGCGCGGCAGCGGGAGCCCGGCTGACATCAGAAAAGCAGGCCAATAGATTGCATGAAATCTTGTGATGTCCTTGCCGATCACATGTGCATCCGCCGGCCAGAATTTCGCGCGCGGCGCTCGGGGATCGGGAAAGCCCGTCGCAGTGATATAGTTCGTCAGCGCATCGACCCAAACATACATCACATGCCGCGGGTCGCCGGGAACCGGAATCCCCCACTCAAAGGTCGAGCGGCTAATCGAGAGATCCGTCAGGCCCCTTTCGACGAAGGTCACGATTTCGTTGAGGTATTTTTCCGGCGTGACGAAATCAGGGCGCTCGCGATAGAGCTTGAGCAGCCTGTCCTGGTAGGCGGCGAGCCGGAAATAATAGCTTTCCTCCTCGACCCATTCGACCGGCGCGCCCGTCGGGGCAAGCCGCGTTCCGTCTGCGCTCACCGTGAGCTCAGATTCATCGAAAAAGGCCTCATCGCGCACCGAATACCAGCCGGGATATTTGGAAAGATAAATGTCTCCAGCCGCCGCCATGCGCGCCCAAAGCTCACGCGCCGCAGCGTGATGGCGGGGCTGCGTCGTGCGCACGACATCGTCTGCCTGCGCGCAGAGGAGTTCTCCCATGCCCGCAAATTGCGCGGCTGTGCGCCCGGCAAGCTCAAGCGGGGTTAGCCCTTGGCGGGCGGCCGTGCGCTGCATTTTTTGGCCGTGCTCGTCCATGCCCGTCACAAATAGGACCTCATAGCCATCGAGCCGCTTGAAGCGCGCGATCGCGTCCGTTGCGATTCGCTCATAGGCGTGGCCGATGTGCGGTGCCCCGTTGGCATAAGGGATCGCTGTCGTGATGTAAAAAAGCGGCCGGGAGTTCATTCCTGGTTCTGGGTTTCGCGCCGTGACCGGGCGGCTTTCACAGCTCGTTCATAGGCAAGCCGCCCTCTCCGCCGCTGCTAATTCGGCAAAGAGGGAAAGAATGAGCGGCCGCTTGTCGAGATTGTAAATCTCGGCTTCGCGTGCCGCCCTGGTGAGTTTTTCCCACACTGCGGCATAGGGCGCAAGCCGCCGCGCACTGCCTTCGGGCACCCCGTCCGCAATGGTGCGGACCCTCGCCCCGAGCCAATCTCCAGCTAAAGCCAGCACCGCCTCGAACTCTTTGTTTTCGCCGCGCCCCGCGACCCGGTCCGCGAGGGCATGGACCTGGCCCCAATCGATCGCAGGCAGCGCGCCGAACATGCTCCGCAGACCGGTGTTGAAAGCCGCCTTATTCTCGTCGAGGAGCCGCAGAGCACCTTGGACGGAGCCTTGCGAATGGGCAATCGCGCTCTCGATCAAAGGCTCGCCGGCCTCGGACCACGGCGGCCCAAGCGCGGCGATGGCTTTGCGCAGCGAAGCGCCTTCAAGCGGCCGCAAGAGCATGTTGCGGCAGCGCGAGCGCAAGGTCGGGAGCATGCGCCCGGGGCGGTGGGCAATAATCAGAAAAAGCGAGCGCGGCGGCGGTTCCTCCACGAGCTTGAGGAGGGCGTTTGCGCTCGATTGATTGAGATCCTCGGCGCTGTCGATGATGCAGATGCGCCAGCCGCCCTGCCCCGCCGCTTGATGGAACAGATGCGCGGCGCGCCGGACATCATCGACCTGAATCTGTGTGTAAAACTTCTTTGCCTCCTCATTCCATTCGCGGCGCAGGAGGACGAGATCCGGGTGGGCGAGAGCAGCGATCTGCCGCGACACGGGATGGTCCGGCGGCACAAAGAGATTTTCGTTTTCTGCAACAGCTAATGGTTCGGGGATTGCCAGCAGAAACCGGGCGAGCCGCCAAGCAAGCGTCGCTTTGCCGATGCCCGGCGGCCCGCCAATCATCAGCGCCGGCGGCAGATTTCCCGGCCGGAGAGACCGCAGAAGGTCATTTTCGGCCTTGCCATGGCCAAAGAGGCTGCAGGTCTCGCGCGGGTGGGGCGCATCTTCGAAGCGGTCCGATTCGGGAAAGCCTTCCGGATTTGGAGCCATGGCTCTAGCCGGGTTGTGTTTGCTTTTCGTGCGCCGCTGCAAGGAGCCGCTCTGAGATCGCCTTGAAGACCGCTTTTCTCACCTCCTCCTCTGGTTTCAAGGCGTCGATTACCGCGCAGCGCTCTGGCTCGGCCGCTGCTATGTCAAGGAAAGCTGCACGCAACCCCTCGTGAAATTGCAGATCTTCCCGCTCAAAGCGGTCGGGGACTTGATCTTGATCCCGTTTTCTTGCCGCCCGGGCAAGGCCCTCCGCAGGCGGAATATCGAGGATCAGGGTCAAATCCGGCCGCAAGCCGCCAAGGCTCACCCGCTCGAGCGCGCGGAGGAAGCGCGGGGCGAGATCTTTGTGCATTCCCTGGTAGGCGCGTGTCGAGTCCGCAAAGCGGTCGCAGACCACATACTTCCCAGCGGCGAGCGCCGGCGCGATTTTGCGGTCGATGTGATCGATTCGGGCCGCTGCAAAAAGGATCGCCTCGGCAGCAGGGCCAAGCCCCTCGAAGCGGCCGGAGAGGAGCAATTTACGCAAGGCTTCCGCGGCTGGCGATCCGCCCGGTTCGCGGGTTCCGATCGCCTCAATTCCCCTCTCGCGCAGGAAGCACAAGATATGAGCAAGCTGGGTTGATTTGCCCGCCCCTTCGCCGCCTTCGAGCGTGATGAATTTTCCCCGGCTTGGCGGAGGATCAATCTGCCGGCCTGCCGGAATCATTTCTTGAGGACATATTTGCGGAAAAGGCCGCTCATGAACTCGACCCCGGCATCCGCCGCCCGGCGGTGCAGCGGCCCCTGCGCAACAGCTTCTGCTGTCTTTAACGGCAAATCGAGGATTTGCTCACTCCCGCGGAAAATCTTGAGCCGCGCGGCCGTCTTTCCCGCTTCGACGGGCGCAACAATCGGGCCCGTATAGACAATGCGTCCCGTAAATTTCTCGGCCGTAGTTTTAGGAATGAGAATTTTCACCTCGCCATCGGCGACAAGCGGCACATCCGGCCTTGTGCCGCCATAGACCTTGGCCGTGCCGATCGTCTCGCCCGCTTGGAAGATGGTTTTCGATTCAAACGACCTAAATCCCCACAGGAGGATTTTACGCGCCTCCTCCGCGCGCTCCTTGGCATTGCGGCAGCCGTAGAGCGCTAGGATGAGGCGCTGCCCGTTTTGGACCGCGGAGCCTACAATTCCATAGCCGCTCTTTTCATCGATATTGCCTGTCTTCAGGCCATCCGCGCCAATATCCATGGTGAGCAGAGGATTGCGGCTCGTTTGCCGGATCTTATTCCAGGTGAATTCCTTCTCGCCGAAATATTTATAAAGATCGGGGTAGGCCGTGATTACGTGACCGGCGAGCACGGCCATTTCTCTCGCCGTCACCTTCTGCTCCGGGTCGCCCCTGCCCCAGGCATTGGTGAAGGTGAGATGCTCGAAGCCGAGCTCGCGGGCTCGCTTCGTCATGAGGGTGGCAAAGGCGCCTTCCGAGCCCGCAAGTCCTTCGGCAAGCGCGATTGCCGCATCATTGCCCGAGACGATGACGAGACCGCGGATCAAGTCTTCGACTCTCACCTGGCTGTTGGGCTTGGCGAACATGGCCGAGCCGCGGGCGGGCGCCCCGCCATAGCGCCAGGCCGTTTCGCTCACCAAAAATTCGTTGTCGAGCTTGATGTGGCCCTCGGCAAGCTCGTGGAAGACGACTTCCGCGGTCATGATCTTTGCCGTCGACGCAGGCGCAACGAGCGCATCGGCATCCTTCTCGAAGAGCACGCTGCCCGTCGCCGCATCGATCAAGATCGCATGCGGGCAGGAGGTCTGGAAGGACTCCGCGGCCATGCCCCGCGCGCCGCTCGTGGCGAAGAAGAGCATGAGCAGCGCCGGGATCAAGATGGGGAGGTTTAGCTGCCGCGGGCGGAAGGCAAATCTCCGCCGAAGATATTTTTTCTGCTCTCTCCGGCTCTGGCCGCCGCCCGGTTTTTTGCCGGGGCCACCCCGGGCGCAATGCACTTCGCTCACTCTTCCTAAGTTGGGGCTCTTCATGAAAGGTCACGCTTCTGTTCCTGAAGAGTCCTACTCCGCCGGAACAGGACGATCAATGCTTGAGTGGACGCTCCCCTGCCCTCTCCCGTTTGCTACATTTGAGGCGGAGACCGTCAAAGAGCCGGCCCCACTGCGGATTGCGGCCGTCTCTCGTTTTGCTACAATCGGCTCGGACCGGGTGACGGACGTCGTGATGCTGCGGATTGCGGCCGTCTCTCGTTTTGCTACAATGTCTGCCACCGCGGGCCGCTCGATGGGCGCGCTGCGGATTGCGGCCGTCTCTCGTTTTGCTACAATACGCGATGCTGCAAGAGCCGCTTCGCTTGGGCTGCGGATTGCGGCCGTCTCTCGTTTTGCTACAATAGGCAAAACTCTTGGCCACTCGTGCGTGGCGCTGCGGATTGCGGCCGTCTCTCGTTTTGCTACAATAAATAGGATTGTTCGGACCCTTGGAGTAGCGCTGCGGATTGCGGCCGTCTCTCGTTTTGCTACAATAAATAGGATTGTTCGGACCCTTGGAGTAGCGCTGCGGATTGCGGCCGTCTCTCGTTTTGCTACAATAAATAGGATTGTTCGGACCCTTGGAGTAGCGCTGCGGATTGCGGCCGTCTCTCGTTTTGCTACAATGATTGGGCTGATGAAGAAAAGCGCGTTTTTGCTGCGGATTGCGGCCGTCTCTCGTTTTGCTACAATCGGCACGACGCTCGACATCAAGGTGCATCCGCTGCGGATTGCGGCCGTCTCTCGTTTTGCTACAATTGCCCGCGGCGCAAGCCGTTGATAACAACAAGAAACTAGCGCCAAAGGGCATCAAAAAAGCTCCATTTGAGAGGGTGAAGGCTCGGTCTTCGCCCTCTTTTTTCCCCAGAAGACCCGAATCCGGGAGAACTGCCGGTCGGTGATCGTCAAGAACCGCACCTCGCCCGCGGGCGGCAGCCTCTCACCCATGCGGGAGATATGCACCTCGGCGTTCTCAATCGAGGCGCAGTGGCGCGAATAGACCGAGTATTGCATCATCGTAAAACCGTCCTCGATCAAATCCTTGCGGAAGCGCGCATAAGCCTTTCGCTCAGCGGTGGTGCCGGTCGGCAGGTCGAACATGGCAATGACCCACATGCTTCGCCATCCCCATGGAATCTGCGGGACGGGGCGCGCGTGAGTCACGGCCTCACTCCTCCCCTTCCTCCGGCGCGACATCCGGCCCAAGCGGCAAACCTTCGGGCAGCGCGAGCTTGCGGTCCTCTCCGGTGAGCGCCCGGCAGAGCGACGCCGCGCTCGTCTCAAGCCCAAGAAGAAGAGGAGAGCGGCGGCCGCCGACACTGATCGTCTCGTTGAAAAGCGAAAGGAGCGCCGCGCGCGCTGGGCGGTCCTCCAAGGAGGGTGCAGCGCCATTCTCAAGAACCATGAGTTTCACCCGCCAATCCACGAACGGCCGGTAGGGCTCCAGCAGATCGTCGGCAAGACAGAAGGGATTTGAGCGGTTCTTGTGAAAGACCCCGAGCGAGGGAATGAGCCCGCTCGCGACAATGGCGCGCGCCGCCGCCGCACGCACGACCGCATAGCCATAATTTAAGAGCGCGTTGATGCCCTCCGCCGAGCGGTCGCGGCGGAAGTCTTTGCCGAAGAGGAGCGGCCAATAGCGCTGCGCGCCCTGGGCTTCGAGATTGTCCGGATCGCCCGAGCGCACGCGCTTGGCCATTTCGGCAAGCCCGTTTGGCGAGGCGCCGAAATGATCGAGGATGCGGCCTTGCTGGGCGAGTTTTGCCGCAACGAGCGCGCGCCAGATTTGCTTCTTGGCAGGCTCGGAGGCTTCTGCCTGCGCGCGGTGGCGCTCTGTCTGCACATGATGAGCGTCGAGCGGCAGCATCATTCCTGCGGGCAGATGGTCGGGCCCGCTCACCATGACGGTTGCCCCAGCCGCGAGCAGCTCGACAAAAACCGAATGCGTGTAGGACGCGCGCCGGTCGTCGACCACCAGCACGCCGATATCCTCGACCGGCAAGGTTTTGCGGGGCTGATCCGCCCGCTCGATCACAAGCTGGCGGCTTGCGACCGAGAGGCGTGTTCCTGGGGTTGCGATCTCCACCGTCTTGCGGAGCATCGGGCGGCCCGTCAGTCGTTGGCGGGGCACACGCGGCCGATGGGGTCGATGGAAACTTTTCGTCCACCCTCCCGTAGAATTGCGGAGGGGTTAGGTCGCGTGACCGATGTTCCCTGGGCATCTCTTGAGTTTATTAGGACAATTTGGCCATTGGCCCATGTCCCCTGCACCGTCCAGTAGCCCTCCATCTTTCCCGAAGGGAAATGCAGCGTATCGCCGGGCGCAAGCGACATGACGAAATCCGAGCTCGCGCCGTTGGCCTTACGCACCACGGGCTCGCGTTTCGCAAGCCGCCTTGCGGCCTCGAAGAGACTGACCACCTCATAGCTGCACTTGCCATCGGCACCGCGGTAGATCGCAATGTGATGGTTTTGGCCGAGATCGGCATAGCCGGTCGAGACCGGCGCCATGAGCGAGAGCTGCTGCTTGGTGTACAGCCGCACCTTGCGAATTTCCGGCCCATTTTCGCTCAGCCGCGGATAGGCCGCGAAGGCTTTTTTGGGATCGCCGCCATGCGCGCCGACCCAATTTTTCACAATCTCTCGCACGCGCTTATCGGCGATATCATCGAGCTCGGTTTTCGAGAGCCGCTCGACAGGCTTACGCGTGACGAAGAGACGGTAAGTGCCGCTCTTTGTCCTGACGTCTTCTCCGGTATCGCCATAAGCGGTCTCAAGATGCAGCGGCCCGGAGACTTTCTTGCGCACGCGGTGCGAGACGACAATCTGCGCCACCGCTGCCCCGGCGTCGTTGCGGATCGACGGCCAGGGCTCGGGCAAATGCGGGCGCTCGCCGCGCTCCTCGGCCGCGAACCAATCGGAGAGGCGTTTGACGTAGCCCGCGTGAGCGCAGGCAACCGTCAGCGCGTCAATGGCGTGAT
>Ga0209062_1001142_pt1 | contig 53297 bp, 43 predicted proteins | sample Coa_R2_2_FD_187158 | JGI IMG/M metagenome (GOLD analysis project Ga0209062, IMG submission 187158) | Surface soil microbial communities from Centralia Pennsylvania, which are recovering from an underground coalmine fire - Coalmine... | ecosystem: Environmental > Terrestrial > Soil > Unclassified... | reverse complement strand
TCGCCCCGACCGTTACGAGCCACGTCGCAAGAAACGCAGGCCCAAACCGTACGATCGTCTGATGAAACCGAGGCAGGAAGCCAAACGTCAGATGCTCAAGGGGGTTCGGGAGAAGTAAGTGCCATTCGTGTGACGAACTGAAGCATCCGGCTGCGGAAGCCAGCCACGGTGTTAATCGCAAACGTGCCAAAGGTTCGCGCGCGGAACCCTCCCGACACATAGAGCCCTGTTGCCCAGAGAGCCCGGCGAATTGGGCGCGGGAAGCGGGTGTTGCGCACCAATCGGCGTAACGTCCCGTGTTTTTCAAAGGGGTCGTTCTGAAGGGCGTTTAACTTGGCCTGAATTTCGAGCAGGGGTTTTCGTTCGGGGTAAAGGAGCGGGCAGGCGATGGTGGCGTACTCGTCGTTCCATTTCCGGTTGAGAGTGGGCAAGGCCACGCTGTGCGGGTGTTCGTAGAGGCGTGGCCAGGGGAAAGGCAGGTAAGCTCGCCGCAATTCCGGCACACGCATGGAAACAATGCCAAACGCTTTGAGCACCGCTACCTACCAGCTCGCCGGCTGTGGGGCTGTTCGTCGAGCTTCCAGTAACCGCCGCACGCGGAGCGTTCGCTCCCCCGCCACCACTGGTACCGCTTTCGCGAAATGCAGCATGTCCCCGACCCAACGTCGAGGCAGCGACAGCGGTAGCGAGCGACCTTTCTCGTGGGCCACTTTCGCTCTCCAGGTAGAGATGGGGAGAGATGGACGGACTCGAACGTTCCATCGGTTCTGCAATGCCCGCGCCACCAGTATTACTTGCCTGATCGTTGCGACGGGCAGTTCGGCGTGAGCGGGCCTATAATCGAGATCATGTCCAACGTCACGAATTTCTCCGTGGAAGAAGCCGCCATTCGTCTCGGTGGCGGTCACAAGGCCATCGAACGCCAACACGAAAAGGGCCGGCTGACCGCGCGCGAACGCATCGCGAAATTAATCGATGCCGAAGCCGACTGGTTCGAGCTGGGGCTCTGGGCGGCGTGGAAAATGTACACGGGGTGGGGTGGGGCGCCCTCTGCCGGGGTCGTCACCGGCATAGGCACTGTGAGCAGCCGGCGAGTGATGGTGATCGCCAACGACGCGACCGTGAAAGCCGGCGCTTTTTTTCCGATGACATGTAAAAAGGTTCTTCGTGCGCAGCGGATTGCGATGGAGAACCGTCTCCCGCTCGTGTATCTGGTCGATTCCGCGGGCGTGTTCCTTCCTCTTCAAGATGAAGTCTTTCCGGACGAAGACGACTTCGGCCGTATCTTCCGCAATAACGCGGTTATCTCGGCAGAGGGCATTCCACAATTCGCCGCGATCATGGGGAACTGCGTCGCGGGGGGCGGCTATCTGCCCGTGCTATGCGACACGCTGCTCATGACCGAAGGGAGTGGACTTTATCTCGCTGGCCCTGCGCTCGTGAAAGCCGCCATCGGTCAGGTGGTCGATTCCGAAACGTTGGGCGGTGCCTTGATGCACGCCTCGGTGAGTGGGACCATCGATTATCGTGAACCCACGGATGAAGTCTGTCTTGAGCGGCTGAGACGACTCACCGCGCAGTTACCTCTGGATCCCTCGCGCCCGGCTCCCTCCACTCATACCCCCGAGCAGTTCGCCCCATTCACTCAAGCCGAATACGACGTGCGTGATCTCCTGCGATTGCTGCTCGATGACGCCCCGTTCGATGAATACAAGGCGGACTACGGCCAGACGCTCGTATGCGGCTTTGGCAGACTCGCTGGCCGCCCGGTCGGCGTGGTTGCGAATCAGAAGAAGCGCGTGAAGCCGGCGGAGGGCCCGCTTCAGTTCGGCGGTGTCATCTACGTCGATTCCGCTGAGAAAGCGGCCCGCTTTGTGATGGACTGCAATCAAATCCGTGTGCCGATTCTCTTCATTCAAAACGTGAATGGCTTCATGGTCGGTAAGGATTCCGAGCAGCATGGCATCATCAAGGCCGGAGCGAAACTCGTGAATGCGATTTCAAACAGCGTTGTTCCGAAAATCACGCTCATTACCGGTGGATCGTATGGAGCGGGGAATTACGCGCTCTGCGGTAAGGCGTTCGATCCACGGTTCATCTTTGCGTGGCCAACGGCGCAGTACGCCGTCATGGGCGGGAATCAGGCGGCCGGCACACTGCTCGATATTCAGGTGCAGGCACTCAAGCGATCTGGGAAAGACCCTAATGCGGAGGAACTGGAGGCGCTCCGCGACACGGTAAAAGCGAGCTATGACGAGCAGACGGACATTCGCTATGCTGCGGCACGGTTGTGGGTGGATGCAATCGTGCCACCGGAGCACACACGCTCAACCCTTCTGACCGCATTGGCCATCGCCACGCGATACGATGACGGCAGGCCTTTCAAGACCGGAGTGTTTCAGGTGTGAATTCGCAAGGAGAATTGTCATGGTTGCTCTATCCGCGATTCTTGCAGTGATGCTCTCAGTTCCCTTCACAACACGGGCAGATGCCCCCGACGCAAAGACCGAACTCGCCAAGTGGCAGGGTACCTGGGAGGTGGAACTCAATCTCACGAACGGACAAGAGAAGCCACTCAAGGAGCAGACGATCAGCAAGGTGGTCGTCAAGGACGATGTGTGGGAGGTTCATATCAAGGGCCTCGACGAGCCCGTGAAAGGAACAATCAAGATTGTGCTGGATGGAAAGATCAAGGGGTTGGATGTGTCCGTTGGCACGACCGTGTTTCGTGCGATTTACTTGATCGATGGCGACCGTGCGGTGTTGCGGGTTGGCGATGAAAAAGACTCACGACCCGAAGATTTCTCCACTTCGATCGGTTCGAAAACCGGCGGCATCATGATCTACAAACGCGTGAAGAAGTAGGTTGCCATAGCCAACAGTGCACGGAGCGCGAGATCGCGCTCCGTGCACTGTTGACATTACTCATCGTACTTCAGCAGGAACTTCGGGTTGATTGCCTTGAAGCTCAAGCGGCCGAGGTAATCGTCCTCCACTTCTACCAGTGGCCGGAGGACGATTCCTTCCCGCTGCGCTTTCGCGTTCAACACACTCATTCCTTCCGACATCGCCACCAGTTCATCGACGCCGTGGTTCAACACCACCGTGCCGAGCTGCGGGACGGCTTCCAGCGCCATTTCCGCGACCGCCGTGAGCATGTCCGCGTGGTCGAGGAACCGGTAGGCGCTCACATCGAACACGTTGAAGACACGTAGAGTCACTTCGGGCAGCCCGTACTTGTTCTGCTGAACGCCGGGGCCGATGACTTCGCCCTGGATTGCCGCGTCGAATCCGCGTGTCGTGCTCAGTGCACGGAGTCGCTCTTCCAGTCTGAGCTTCTTCGCCACGCGAACCAGCACGCTGGCTTCGTCGGTGGTGTCGAGCAGCATATTTCGGCTGCAGACGCCAAACTCCCCTTCGCGCACGAACGCCGTGAACGAGGTGCCGTCGAGCTTCTCGGTGATGTAGAACTCGCGTCCTCGGTGGCGGGCGATCACCTTTTCGAGTACTTGCACGCGGGTTTCATCGGTTTTCGGCAGGAAGCCTGGGAACGTTCCGCGCACCCGGCCACCCATCCCCGCCGTCTGCGGCGGTTCCCACTTCCGTACACCCAAGGCGTCGGTCACGTCGCTGTCTTCATCGAGTGGCGAGCCGGGCGGGAGGATGCTCAGAGGAAAGCAGATGCCCTGCGACACCTGACCGCGGAGTTTGATCGTCTTGATCCGGAAGCCTGCTGTCTGAATGACGGCTCCGGTGGCATCAATCTGCGCGGGTTTGTAGCAGTTGGGACGGAGGAACTCAAACTCCGCTCGCTCGGGCAGAAGTGAGTCGATTTCGCAGTAGACGACCCTGTCACCGGGCTGGAATTCGCCCTTCTTGACGACGACCCACCAGCCCAGGACGCGGATCTTCTCGATCGCGTCGGCGTTGGGGATCGGTTCCGCAGCATTCACGCTCTGGATGCTAGCCAACTTCCGCATTCGCATTTCTCCCGGTCCGGCCGCTGTTCGTATTTGGATTGACCCGCGTCACACCGAACTGGTTCGGTCCATCAACAATTGCGCGTTTATAGTGAAAACCCAGGCTAATGTGCGGTAGCAGTGCGTATGATCGGTGTAGCGCGTGTGCCTGTGTTCCTTGCTTCACAGAGTCGTGTCTGAAATAATGCTGATCGGACCAGCCATGAAGGGTGAACTTCGCGCGAAGAGCCGGTAATCGGCCCGTGCGCCACGGTTCTGTTTCAGCCGATTGAAGACTCCCACGCTGAGGCGTGGAGTGTAATTGCATCCCACCGACGGGTGTTTGCTTCCCGCTCGCCCGCGGCGCGACTCTTTTCTTCAGGCCGCAGAGGAGGCCCCCAACATGAGCCAACTTCCAAAAGTCAAAGGCATTGCCGATATCGTTTTTTTGTTGGATGCCACCGGGAGCATGGGGCCGTGTATCAACGCGGTCAAGCAGAACATCAAGACCTTCGTCCAAACGCTCACGACACCCAATCCCAATGGTGGAGCGGTTGTGAAGGACTGGCGGGCGAAAGTGGTCGGCTATCGCGACATGGATTACACCGATGTTCCGGCGATGGTGGATAACCCTTTCGTGGGCAGCGTGCCGGAACTCGAAGCGCAACTCAATGCACTCACAGCCGATGGCGGTGGCGACGAACCGGAAACGCTGCTCGAAGCACTGTATCTGCTCGCCAACATGCCCTCGACTGGCGCGGATGAACCGCTCCGTCCGGATGCCTGGCGTTATGTCAACGCGGGCCGGCGGTTCGTGATCGTGTTCACGGATGCGCCGTTCAAGGAACCGCTTCGCGCACCCAGAGGGGCCAGCATCGACGACGTGATTTTGAACCTCATGACGGCGAAAATTGTCCTCCACATGTTCGCCCCTGCCAGCCTGAGTCGCTTCGGCACGCTGGAAGAAGTGGACAAGGCGCTCTGGTACAAGATTCCGGTGAACGCGGGTGAAACGGCGCAAAAGGCGCTGGAAGACTACACCGCTGACCAGAGCAAGTTTGAGAAGATCATCCAACTTCTCGCGAAGACAATGACGCAGCAGTCGTCCGAGGAACCGCGCGCGGATTGAGTTTTGTAGCCGGCCACTGTTCAGTAAATGAGAACGTGGCGGGCCTTTGGCTCGCTCTGGGTCGCAGACCCAGGCGACAGATGAAAGCGAGCCTCCGGCTTGTAACCTTTCGAGTCACCGGAAGGAAGCATCATGTCAGTCCAGAGTACCAAAGGTGTCGTGGACGTGGTCTTTTGCCTGGATGCCTCCGGGTCGATGGCTCCGTGCATTGATGGTTTGCGGAAGAGCCTCGATGTCTTTCTTGATGCCCTCGCCGGTGACGCCAACCGCAAAATCGACTGTCGGCTCGACTTTCTCGCGCACTCGTGTGATGAGTCCGGCGATCTCGTTCGCTCGAAGTCGCTCAATCTCAGCGGGATCGATCTCGTCCAGGCGCTCTACGGGCAATCGCCCAACCCGTCCGCATTCTTCACAACCGACCGCGAAGCCATTCGCCGCTCATTGAGAAATGTCGATGTCTACGGCGACGAAGCCATGTTGATGGCGCTCGATATGGCGCTGGACTTCCCCTGGCGCCCGCAGGCGGGTTGCCACCGCGTCGTGGTCATGCTCACGGATGAACCGCTGGAAGCCAATGCGCTCTGGCGCATGCAACAGGCCAATCTCGATGCGCTCATCGATAAGATCCAGAAGCTTGGCGTGAAGCTCTACCTCGTCGGTCCGGAATCGCCGGGGCTGGATACGCTCTCTGAGGCGGATAAATGCCTCTACCAGAAGGTGACTCAGACTTACGACGGGCTTGGTTCACTCGACTTTAACAAGGTGCTGGGGCAGATTGGGAAATCAGTCTCAGTGTCCGTGTTGCAAGGTCGGCCGGAGGCGGGCGTCAAACGAGCGCTGTTCGGTCAGGACCAGTGGATCGCGTCCGGCGAGTCCATTCGCGGAGGGAGGTGACGGTGTATAACATCGGCGATAAAGTCCAGGGTTACACGATTGCAGAGTTGATCACCATTGGGAATAACTCCGTGGCCTACGCCGCCACGGATTCAAGCGGACGTAAGGTGTTCTTCAAGGCGTACCAGTCGCCCTCCATTCGGGTGAAATGGTACAAGCCGTTCATCGAACACCAGAAGGAGATGAAGACTCGCATCGAAGGAAGTCCGTGTCGGCAATTCTGTTATCAATTCCTCGGCGGCTTCGAACACGGTCGGAAGTTTCACCAGGTTTTCGAGTTCCTCGATAAGAGTCATTCACTCGCGAAGATTCTCGACCGAATCAAGACTCACCCCGGCGAGGTGTCCTGGTCGGCGCGCGAACTGATGGCCAAAGTGCTCGTCGCCGGGATCGGACAGCTACACGCCGCCGGGATCGTTCACGCCGATCTGAAGCCGGACAACATCATGCTGATCGAAGACACCTCGATCGCCATGCGCTACCGGCTGAAGATCATCGACATGGACTTCTCGTTCTTCACTAACAAGAAAGCGCCGTGGGACGGATTTGAGGGCTACTTCGGCACACCCGGATACATGAGCCCCGAACACAGCAAGGTGCCGCTACCGGTGTCCGATGTGTTTACGCTCGGCATTATCCTCTATCAGCTACTCGGCCCCGGGCATCCATACCCCTACGACGACAACGAGAAGATTCTCGCGGCTTACAGGGCTTACACAGCCGAGAAACCGAAGCTGGCGGGGACGCCGTCACCCCCGGCCACCGCGGATGCAATCAGCGACATCCTCCACCGCTGTCTTCACCCGGAACCGACGCAACGCCCATCCGCGACCGAACTGCACCGGACGCTCCTGGGCGAGAAGTGGGTTCCCACTCCGCCATCCATGCCCACGCCAGCACCGATCTCAATGCCGGCGCCGCGAGTCCTGCCGCGGCCGATTCCGGTTCCCGACACGCTCGTGGGCAAACTGATTCTTGTTGGACCCGAAGGGACAGAACTCACTCTTAACGCTCGGCTTGTGGTCGGCAAAACGGTTCTGACCACGAAATTCGGCGAGGGCGGACGGTACGCATCCGATCAGCAGTTCATCCTCGATAAGCAGGATGACGGCTGGTACGTCGAGCCTGTACCGGGAACAACCAATGCCACACTATTCAATGGCGAAGTGCTCACCGCGCGGAGGAAACTGAATCCGGGGGATGTCATCGGCGTCGGTAGCGCCGTATCGAAACGCTCAAAAGTGGATATGAGGGTGGTCGTTGGTCATTAGTCATTGGTCATTAGTCATTGGTCCTTCTTGAGTCTCGTCAGAGACCCCGCCTCATCCTCTGTCTGTCGTTTTTCGGATGGGCGCAGCATTCCATCAAGAATCGCGAATGACCAATGACTAATGACCAATGACCAATGACGACCCCCGAAGGGGAGAACCGATGTCGGCGACCACGACCTGGCGATGCCCGAACGACGGGTTGGAGTGGGACCGGTCGAAGTACCGGAAGTGCCCCACGTGCGGCTACGTGAACATGCCCAAGTGTGTGACGTTGGAGTCGGTCAACACCGGTCGCGGTGCCGATATCGGTACTTCCACGCGGCTGGGCAAAGCGGTGTTCAAGCAACGCTTCGGCGATGACGACGCGAAGTTCGCAGCCGACGAGCAATTCGAGATCGTTCGTGATGAACTCGTGACCTGTGCGTGGATCATTCGTCCCATCGCGGGGACAAAGAACCCGACTTATTACAACGGAGCGGAAGTTCCGCCGACCGGCTTCGAATTGGCTGACGGCGGACTGATCACGGTTGGGCGAAGTCGAATGAGGTTGACTGTGAAGTTGAAGTGACCCGCCGGCTGCATACCGGTTTGTCTCACTCGCAAGGGCAGTCGGCATGTCAGAACCTGCGCCGGCCAGCAGCCGGCAACCAGCAGAAGCGGAACGGCAAGCGTTCCAGAGGCTCGGTTTGACGCCGGGCCACTGGGCTGCGCTTGCTCCTGCGCCGCTGTTTTACCGCTCCGGATTGCGAGCTCCCAATCGCCGATTCCGCTCCGACCTGGAGATGAGCGAACGCCTCCGGCGTTCGCTCTGGACCGTGGGCGGTCTGAGCGCGGAGGCTGGGCATTTCTGGGACCGGCTGGGCGATGGCAAGCGGGTGGAGGAAGCACGCCTGGCGACGCGGCTGCTCGCCTGGCATCTCGCGACGGATCTTTCCTTTGCTCGCCGAACGGTCTTCTTTCAACTCCTCCGACTTGCAGCGGATCACTTTGTGGCCCGCAATACCTATCCGCCCCGCACTCACGACGCGGTGCAAATCTTCCGCTGGCAGGTCGATGCGTATTTGCCCTTTGCTGAGTTCGTGCCCAATGCGGACCCGCCGTGGACCCCTCTTTCAACTCCAACGGCCGAAACGCTCGATGCGATTGCCGATACTGTCCTGTCCCCGCTCATCTCAGGCTGGCCGCTGATCAATCCGCTTGACGCTCCGCGAGTACTGCCGACAGTGGTCCACGTACTCGGCGAGCCGGCACGCGAGTGGTGGGGTCAGCGCGACCCCGCTCGGCGCGCGGTGGAACGCGGACTGGCGTCGCTGCCGTTTGAGGAACGGCATCAGCACTGTGCTGCGATGTATGAGGAGTGGTACCGCACGTTGGTTAGCTCGGCATCTTGGCCCAACCCTGACGAGTTTGCCCAGAGGTTCGTGACCCGAGTGCGGGAGTGGGTGGATGCGGTGCGTTTTGCCGGCCGGGAGATCACGAATGAACCTCCTCCTCTACCGGTAGCGACGCCGATAGTGGAGGTCGCGTCACCGTCCCTCTTGCCGACTGCTGCGCCTCCCCCGGATCCGCCCCGCGCGACATCAGTGCCGCCCGAATACATTCGCATTCCGCCTGCGGCAAGTGAACCAGTCGTCCGTGAACTCGCGCCCGAACCGAAGCCCGTTGCTCCCCCGCCAGCCACGAAACCAACACTAGAGCGCGTCACAGTAACGGTGGCTGAGCCATTCACGATGGTCACGTTCAGCGATGCACTCGCGCGCGCTGCCACAATCCCGGTGGCGGAAGTCTGTGCATGGGTCGATTCCCAACCGCAACTGCTATTCGACGACGGCCGCGACGAGGCCGCACGACAAATCGCTGTGGTGAAGGCAGAGAACCCGGTGCCGTCCGTACTCTGGATTGTCGGCGACCTGCATGCCGACATCCTGACGCTGGCAAACATTATCTCGCATGCAGAATCGCTGGCCACCCCCGCTCATCCCGCGCATTTCATCTTCCTGGGCGATTTCGTTGATCGCGGCATTCACGACCACGAGGCGCTACTGTTGCTCTTTCGCCTGATGATGGACCACCCGCAGCGCGTTTGCATCATTCCCGGCAATCACGACATCGATTTGAAGTTCGACGAATCCACATCGCGATTTCGGGTTACGATTGAACCGGCGGAATACTGCGAATCGCTCAATGCTTCCCTCCGGCGCGATACACCGGCAGACCGCGAACGCGTTCAACTGGCACGAGCGTTCATTCGATTCTGTGCTGGTCGGCCGAAGGCATTGTTCCTCCCGGATGGGACGCTCATCACGCATGGTGGCTTCCCACATACCGATGCGCAGAAAGACATTTCCACGCTGACCGATCTATGTCAGCCCAAGTGCATTGATGACTTTTTGTGGGCCCGGATTGCGGAAAGCGCACGGGTGAAGCGGCCCAACCGAGGTAGCCGCGGACACGAGTTCGGTTGGGACACGCTGGTGCAATTCTCCCGACTTGCGACCGAGAGGCTGGGCCTTCCAGTGCGGCGGCTCATTCGTGGGCACGATCACGTGACTGATCGCTGGCAGGAGTACCCGGAATACGCCGAGAATGGCGTGCCGGTGCTCACGATCAACGCGATGGGCCGACTCCTCGATGGTGAACCAACTCGGCGCGATGGCCGACAGCATCCCCTGCCCGTCGTTGCACGCTGGAAGCCCAATTACTTGCCGGAGGTCGTTGTTTTGCCACTCGACCCTGCGGAAGTGGCACGGGCATTTCTTCGCCCCATGCAACCTGCCGACGAAGCGGGTACTCTCGCGGCGAAGCCGGATCGACCAGCGGAGGGTGGGCCGTGAAACTGGTGTTGCAGTGTGCCATGTGTGGCACGCATCACCCGGTCGGCACCACTGTGTGTTCCACCTGCCGGGCCAGCGGCGTCACGCAGCTCCGTTTGATGTTCGAGTGTCAGTCGTGTGGCCGGCTGGATCTCAATCCTGTTTGCGCCAATTGCCCGCGAAATCCCCCGCCTCCCGCAGTTTACCCCGCCCACGTGCTAGAGCCTGTTGAAGATCTGATCGTGGCCGAGGAAGTCGTTGAGGAACCATTCACGCTCGAAGAGGGCGACGAAGTCGACTTCGCGGTGGAGGATTTCGAACTCGACTTTGATGAAGACGAAGATGAGGACGCCATCCTCGATGAAGACGAAGTCGCAGAGGATATTATCTTCGATGTCGTTTTCAGCCTGCCCGAAGAGGGTGAGAAAACGGAGTTCGATGAAGATTCCGCCGACCGGGCGGACGACGTCGATCCCGGCGCGGAAGAATCGCTGGACGATGGCTCGGCGGTTGAAGACGAAGATCTGGATGAAGAAGACAATGATGAATTGGAGAACATCTTCGAGCTCGATCTGGATGAAGAGGAACTGGATACGGACTCCGACACGGACGAATGGGAGGATGACTAAGACGAATAAGACGATGAGAAGTCCTGGTTGACACGGGGGTGCTGCGGATGGTTGAAGTTGTCGCCCGGTGCCCGGACTGTGGCACGGAACAGTTGGAGGCATTCGCCAACTGTTTTGTGTGCATGAAGCCGTCGCGGTGGTGGTGTGTGGCATGCCGGGAATGGCGACCGACCCGCGCTTGCCCGGCGTGCGGTGGCGGAATTGGCGTGCCGGCCGAACTGTTTCTCGGCTCGTGTACCGTCGGTGCCACCATTGCTTTCAAAGTGACAGCACGGAACTCCGGCAAAAAACTACTGGCGTGCGAGGTCCATTCGCCCGACCCCGGCGTGGCGATCACCAATCCGCGTCTCCTCATCCCCGCCAGCGGATCGATCGACGTGCGCGGAGGAATCACACTCCCACCGGGTCCCCTCGGTCAGCGCACCTTTCGCTTATCCTTTGATGTACCCATCCCAGCCGAGACGGTTCTGGTCGTCGAGGCGATGGCCGCTGCGCCGCGGTTGGATTTTCTCCCCGCCACCGTTGTTCTCCGAACGCCAAACCCTGGCGGTACCGTTCGCACCTCAGTGGCGCTCAAAAACACTGGCAACGTCCCGTTGACGGCGAATCTCTCCACTTCCGCGCGGTGGATCAAGGCGGAGCCAAAACAATTGACGCTCTCGCCGGGTGAATCGGCGCAAGTCAAGTTGCGTGCCGGAAGCAAGCGAACCGATACCGGCACTCTCGAGGCGAAGTTGACTGCCGACGCGCCGGGCGGACCGTACTCGGCGCTCGTACGTTACACACTTCCTGACCCGGAAGTAATGGCTGAGCCGGTGATCTTTGGCGAACTGCGCCCGGGCCGTGCCACTTTCGCCGAAGTGGCGTTGCGAAACATCGGCCGGGTGCGCGTGGCCTGCACCATCGCACCGGCACACCCGTGGTTGCGCGTACTCCCGGCGCGAGTCAATCTCCCGCCGGGCCGAGAGAAGAAGATTCGCGTGCGCGCTCTTCTCACAGCTGCTCAGGACGGCCCGCAACGTTCCGAGTTGCTGGTTTCCTCCGAAACGGGTGTGCTTTTGCGTGTGCCGGTCACCGCCATTGGAAAGGTGCCGCGAGGAGTTCTTCGTGCTGTGCGAAAGCAGCGGCTGCGGAATGCCATCGGTCCGCCGGTCGAGCGGAAGTTTCAGGTTGCCAACGATGGCGATGGCCGGCTCGATGTAACTGCGACGACAGATAAACCGTGGGTAAAGATCCTCACCCCAGAGCTTCGCGTTGCGGTGGGCAAAAAACGGAAACTGCGCTATCTGCTCGACTTGCCCATGCTTCCGCGCGGGGAACACTCCGCGACGATTTCGCTTTCTTCGAACGGCGGCAGCGCCACCGTGCCGGTCACGGTCCACATACTCGATCCCAATCCCGTGCTGGAAATATTGCCGGCGCCGGAGCTGGGCCTGATTATGCCGGAGGTGCCGCTTTCGGCGTTCGTCCAGGTGCGGAACGCCGGCATCGGGCTGCTTCATGTGCAAGCCGAGAGCGAAAATCCCCGCGTGAGCGTGACACCCGCGCAGGCCGATGTCTCCGCGGGGCCACCCGTGCGCTTCAATCTCACAGTGCCAGTGGGGGGGCTTACCGGCGGCGAACACGAGTTCGGTGTTCGCTTCACCAGCAATGGGGGCGACGGGCGGGCAGCGATCCGCTTCCGCTTGCCGGTGGAAAAAATCGATGTGCCGGCCATGATCGCCCTCGGCGACCAACCGGCAGGTCGCATCGCGGGCGGCGCGGTGCGAGTGCGGAACATGGGCCCGGATCGCATGACACTTCGCATTCGGGGTGAGCAGCAGTGGTTGCGGCCCGGCACGGAGTGGCTCACGCTGCTCCCCGGCGAAACGGTATCCGTGCCGTTTCGCATGGACATTCCCGCCGATGCTCGTGGGCCGGTAACTGGCGCGATTCTGCTCGAAGGACGGTCGTTACGGCAGACAGTCGCGGTGCGCGCCGTCGCACGGAAAGTCGAGCTGATCGTCGTTCCGGCCACACTGATTCTCGGCGACCTGGCGCCGGGCGAGGAACGGGCGTTCGCGGTGGATGTGGTGAATGGCGGCGAGATACCAGTGGAGATTCGCCCGGCACACGTTTCGGGAGAATTGGAGGTCTGGGTGCGGAGGGCATACGTGCGGTCGGGCCAGCGAGTCACGCTTGCTGGCCGCGTTCGGGTGAATACGACCCAGATGCACAAGCAACTTTCGGCTGTGATTCACCTCGTGGACGAGGCCACGCTGCGTTGTGTGGTGAAGGTTGCGCCTCCGTTGATGCCCAGGATGCTGACCGTGATCGGCGCAGCCGGGGTCGTGATTGCGGGCGGGTCGATCGCGGCGGTGAATGGTTGGTGGCTTGGTACTGCGGCCGCATTGCTGGGGTTTATTGGCGGGATACTTGCGGGAGTGTGGCTCATGTGGCGTGGGAAGGGGTGAACTCACTCCCCGTATCCAACTACAACGACGATGTCGATACACGGAGGCACACATGAGTAAGGCCATCGTCCTCACGGGTGTAACGCGGGGATTGGGTCGCGCGCTGGTTGCGGCTTTCTCCTCAGGTGGCCACACCGTCATCGGTTGTGGGCGCGGGGACGGACACGTTCGCGCTCTGCGAACCGATTTCCCCACCCCACATCATTTCACCCGGGTGGATGTCACCGACCCCGCAGCGGTGGCGGCATGGGCCAACGACGTGTTGGACAAGTACGGCCCGCCGGATTTGCTCATCAACAACGCGGCACTCATGAACACCCCCGCGCCGCTGTGGGAAATCCCCACCGACGAGTTCTCAGCAATCATCGACGTGAACGTGAAGGGCGTCTTCAACGTGATCCGCGCCTTCGTTCCTGCGATGGTGAAACGCAAGAGCGGCGTGATCGTGAATCTCTCCAGCGGCTGGGGTCGCAGCACCGCCCCGGAAGTGGCTCCCTACTGCGCCACCAAGTATGCCATCGAAGGCCTGACGTTGGCGCTCGCGCAGGAACTCCCCACCGGCATGGCGGCGGTGCCGCTCAATCCGGGGATCATCGATACCGACATGCTTCGCCAAGCCTGGGCCGACGGTGCCAGTAGCTTCCCAAAACCGGAACAGTGGGCGAAACGTGCCGCGCCGTTTCTCCTGGGGCTGAGCGCGAAGGATAACGGCCGATCAATGACGGTGAGTTAGAGAAGAAGAGGAATAGCGACAAAAGGCACAAAACGCACAAAAGAAAACCAAGAACGAAATCAGGCTTCACCGCAGAGGACGCGGAAAGCACGAGAGAAAAACCGTAAAGAGAAGTCTCCGGAGTCTCTATTTGTCTCCGCGCCCTCACGTGCTCTCTGCGGTGAGTAGTTTTCTCTTTATGTCTTCTTTTGTGCTTTTTGTGGCCATTCCTCTGTTGGGCTCCCCCATGCCTGCCAAAAAAGTTGCTGCCGTTGTCACTGAATATCGCAAGTGGTCCCACGCAGATGTCATCCTTCGCAATCTGCTCAACGGCTACCCGGACGGCACCAAGCCCGATCTCGAACTCGTGTCGCTCGTCACCGATCAGGTGCCGAAGAACGACATGAGTCGTGATCTCGCCAGGAAGCATGGCTTCAAGCTTTGCGAGACGGTCGCAGAGGCGCTCACGCTCGGTACTCAGTTGCTTGCCGTGGACGGCGTGCTTTCGATCGGCGAACACGGCGATTATCCGAAGAACAATAAGGGACAAATCCTCTATCCGCGCAGGCGCTTCTTCGAAGCGATCTGCAAGGTCTTTGAGGAGACGAAGAAGTCCGTGCCGGTGTTCAACGACAAGCACCTCGCGGCAACCTGGGATGACGCCAAGTGGATGTACGATCGCGCGCGGAAGCTCTTCGTCCCAATGCTCGCGGGTTCATCAGTGCCGGTGACGTGGCGAAAGCCAAACCTGGTACTGCCCAAGGACTGCGAACTCGTCGGCGCCATCCAGATCGGCTACGGGCCATTCGAAGCTTACGGCTTTCATGCACTGGAGGGACTTCAGTGCATGGTCGAGCGTCGCAAGGGCGGTGAAACCGGCGTGAAGGCCGTGACGTGCCACCCGCCGAAATCGATGTGGGAGCCGCTCGACAAGCTGGCCTGGACCAAGCCGGTACTGGAAGCCGCGATGAAGTTCGTGCCTGCTCATGCCCAGGGCGATATTCGCACCATCACCGCCAAAACGAACGACGCCGGTACGTTCGAGGTGGAATACCGCGATGGACTGCGGGCTTTTGTTGTCATTCCCAATGGCTGGATTTACGAAGGCGATGGCGGCGGATTTACCTTCGCGTGTCAGCGGAAGGGAGAGCAGAAACCCGAGGGGTGTCACTACTATCTGCAGCAGCCCGACCCGTTCGCGCACTTCGCGGAATTGACCAAAGCCATCGCCTCACTCATCCATACGGGCCATGCACCCTATCCGGTGGAGCGGACGTTGCTCACGACCGGGATACTCGACGCCGCGATGACGAGCCGACACGAGAACGGCAAGCGGATTGAAACACCCCATTTGGCGATCGAATATAAACCGACCGAATGGGGACCGGCGCGCGGGGAAGTGCCCAAGGCACAGAAACAATAGCCAATTCGCGCTGACGGCCGTGGGCTCCCCACCGCGGCGTTTGCCAACCTGTATTTATTCGTCCAGCACGCGGACAACGCCCTTGCGCCACAACTCCGCGTAGAGTTTCTTCATCTCGGCTGCCGCGAACGCGTCATTCAACTTGTTGCGAATTTTATTCTGCACCTTGGCGTCGAAAGGCATGACGCCGCTGTAGTCCCGTTCGACGACCTTGACGATGTGCAAACCGGTTGGAGTCTGGAGAATGCCGCTTATCTGACCCGGTTTGAGTGTCCAGATTGCTTCCTCGATGTCCGGCGGTTGAATCTTGTCGCGAAATTCACCGGTGCCGAAGCCGTTTTGCATTCTCGCGAACCCTTCATCGTACTGCTTCGACAACGTGGCGAAGTCCTCGCCGGCGGCGGCTTTCTTCCACAGTACCTGAGCGTACTCGTATGCCGCTTGGGGGACCGGGTGCTTGGCGGCACTGATGAAAATGTGTTGCCACTTCACTTTATCGGGGAGTTCGAACTCCTCCGTATGCTTGTCATAGTAATCGCGAATCTCGGCCAGCCCGACTTTCCGGCCTTTTTCCTTGAGTATGCTGCCGATGTACTGCTGCGCCATGGCGTCCCGTTCGAGCTGGCGGCGGAGGACGGGGAGCGTGAGCGCCTGGCTGCGAAGCCACATATTGAAGTCGTCATCCGTGTTGAGCTTATAGTCTTTCTTAAAAGTACGAATTTGGCTGTTTGCCATCTGAGCGGCGGCCTCCCGGATCTCATCCACGATGGCCATCTTGTTGGCCTTCTTCAGCTTGGTGTACATATCGTCGAGGATCAATTCGCGCTCAATTGTTCGGCGGAGTGCCTTGGTGTAGAGCTCCTTGATTTTTTCCTCGCGTGCGTGTCCTTGTAATCCCGCGAGGAGGAAATTCTGTTGCCAAACGGACTCACGCACTTCCTGATCGGTGATGACATTATTATTCGCACCCACGATTGCAACGATTTTCACCTGTGGCGTACTGTTCTTGAGAATCTCCACGGCAGTGGGGATCTGCTTCAGTCCGCCAGCCGGCACGACCGACTGCCGCGCGTCTGGCGGTACGGGACTGCCAGCAATTGGCCCGCCAGGAATGGTCGGCACAATGCCCGGCTGAGGATTATTGGGCGGGATGGGGGAGAGTGGGGCAATCGGAGCAAACGGGTCAGCCGGCGCAGATGCTGGCACGCGAGTGGGAGGTGGAGGGGCGATCGGCGCGAGCGGATCTTGTGGCATCTGTCCACGTGCATTGACTCCCGAAGCGTCCGACTGACAACCGATTGCAGCGGCCAAAGCGGCTGCCAGCACGAGAAAACGGCTCAGTGGATACGCGGCGTCCATGCCTGCCCTCGGCGCGTAATGCTGCTATTCCGGCCGGCCGATATAGCGTGAGAAGGTGGGGTTGCAAGGGGAGATCGGCTGTTCGTTGGGGGAAACGATAGTGAATGTTGGTGAGAAACGGGTTTGAAGCTGTCCTTTCGCATCTCGTGATTTTTACGACCAGTGCCGATTCGAAGTGCAAAACCATCCACTTTTCGGAGCAGAAGAAATGAAACCGCCCGAGTCGGGGAAGCGAGGACCAGGCGGCCTCAACCCAACTCGGGCGGGGTTCCGAAGGCGAACTCGGAACGGATATCGAGCAGATATAGTAATTTGGGCGCGGAAGCGCCCTCACTTCGCAGTTAGCATGGATAGGACGCGGAGAGCGTCGCAAATGTTCCAAAAACTGAGGGTAGTTTTGGCCATTTTTCGTGCGCGGTGAACAATTCTGTCCACACGATATTAATTTTTTGTTACGGCGCGAGCGCAAACCCTTAGAGCGTCGGAATTTCGGGCGCGTCAGTATTTTCGGCCAAAAAGTGTCGGGATCGTGTTAGCCAGAATGCGCTGCGCAGGTATGATTCCTACAGACCGGCCGTGGTCACCGAGGTGAATGGGCGACGCCTCGACGATCTACGGCCGGTCTTTTTTTGCGCTATTCAAACCAGACTGCAAATCCAATCTTCAACACATCCAGACTTTAGATTCCTCGTACTTGGACCCGGAACCCCTCGTTGCGGAGCCGTTGGGCGACACGTTCCGCTTCGAACCGATTGTGGAAGATGCCACGGTTCTCCCAGTGCCGACCACACTCCACAAGGACTTCAAATCGATGACGGTACGCGATTGGGCTTGCTTGGGCTTCCGTAGCAGCGAAGCCAGTGAGCGTTATTGCGGCAAGACCCGCGGACAGGATCAGTTTGCGTAACATGGTCGTTCTCCTCGTGTTTGGGTTGGGCCGCTGGTTGAGTCGGCCTTGTGCGAGAGGAACGGAGCCGCCCCGCGTTGTTGCGCGCAATGCCGTTGGTTCTCACCTGGGATTCATGACAGTTGAAACGCTCACATGGTGCCAATGAAAACTCCGAAGTGAGGTCGCGAAGTCCGCGCCAATCTGGACAATGAGTTCCAAGATCCTCACCTCATCCGCTGTGCCACATGAACTTCGGTGGGCATTTAGATAGTGAAGCCCCTCTGCCTGGAGTAACCCGTGCCACGCGCCGCCGCAACTGTTGCCCATCGCCTGAGGATCGTTGATCCGAACCTCTCTCTCGCGACCGACAGGCAACTGCTCGACCGCTATCTCGCCCACGCCGATCAAGCTGCCTTCGCGGAAATCGTCCATCGACACGAACGCGCGATTCTGAGCGTCTGTCGACAGGTATTGTTTGATCGTGCCGATGTGGAAGACGCCTTTCAGGCGACGTTCGTGGCACTCGTGGAACGCGCCAAGCGAATCAAGTGGAACGACACACTCGGCGGCTGGCTCGTTACGGTGGCCCATCGAGTCGCCGTTCGATCGGTACGGACCCGAGCACGCCTGGTCCGACGCGAGCAGAACGCTGCGGCTCAGCCGAGCTCACCCATGCCGGAAGTTGGCGCCGATCTCTCCTGGCGTGAGGCGATTGCTGTTCTGCACGAGGAACTCGACGCTCTCCCCGATCGATTCCGGCTGCCGCTCATCCTCTGTTACCTCGAAGGCTTGAGTCGCGAAGAGGCCGCCTCGCGACTGGGCTGGAGGCTCGGCACGGTGAAAGCCGGTCTCGAACGCGGCCGCGAAAAACTCCGCGTGATCCTGGAACGCCGCGGAGTCACCCTCTCCGCCGGCTTATTGGCGGGGGTGGTTGCCTGCACATCTGCCGCCACTGCATCACCCGAACTCAGAGCCGCGACACTCAAGGCTGTCACAGGTCACACCACGACTGCCATCATCGAACTCGCGAGGTCTGCCATGCCAGCAATCACCGCGAAAACGAAGATCGTTTACGGGTCCGTGATCACCGCCGCTCTCTGCGTCGGTTTGCTGACTGCAATCGCAGGTTCACCCGCACGGGTGGCCACGCCGGGCGCTCCGGATTCCCCTCCCGCGACGAAGACGGTTCCAGACCAGCCACAAGATGTCACCGGCCGGGTTCTTGATCCCGATGGCAAGCCTGTCGCCGACGTAAAGATCTACGCCGTGAAAATGAAGGGTGCCAACGAAGAACGAGTTGTCGTGGCAACGACCGCTGCTGACGGCACGTTCAAAACCAAACAGCCGAGCGCGGCTGACGGATTTGATCCGACTCTGCTCGCGCAAAAGGATGGTTTTGGGGTGGCGTGGCATACCTTCGGCATCACCAACGACGACGACCCTGCCAAGTCCACCGTGGATCTTCAGTTCGTCCCCGATCACCCCATCACCGGTCGCGTGATCGACACCGAGGGGAAGCCGCTCGCGGGTGTGCGCGTGTACGCTTCACGTATCTATGCGCCGCGGACCGGCAACCTCGACCGAATTCTCGATGTGTGGAAGGTCCACCAGGTCGGTCATGTCTCTTCGAACCTTGCCAAGACGAACTTTGGCCGTGGGGTGAATTCCACTCTGACGGACGCGGACGGCAAGTTCAAACTCACAGGCTGCGGTACGGAACGAATCGTGGAACTGTCGATTCGCGGAGAGAATCTGGCCGAGAAGTCTGTCAAGGTGGTGAATCGCGTCAGATTCGATCCCAGCGAAATCAATGCTGCGGCCAAAGCGTGGCAAGCCGAAAGTCCATCACGGCCGCTTTTCGTGGTGTATGCCCCTGATGTGCCCTTCATTGCCGAACGGGCGAAGACGATCGAAGGTGTTGTGGTTGACGCCAAGACGAAAAAGCCAATCGCCGGTGCTATTGTGAGCGATTTTCGCTCTCCTCTGAAAGCGGACGCTGAGGGTCGCTTCCGGATTGCCAACCTCCGTAAAACCTCGCGCTACACCATCTACGCCGCAGGTCCAGAAGACGGCGATTATCTGGCTCGCACATTCCGGATTGACGACACCGAGGGCTACTCGACTGTGAAGTGCCAGATCGAGCTATCTCGTGGGGTCGTGCTCACTGGAACAGTTACCGACAAAGTCACGGGTAAGCCTGTCAGGGCTGGCGTCTCCATCATGCCCCTGGCCGGCAACGAGTACTTCGCGAAGTACTACCCCCCGGGTCAGCCGTTCGACCGAGATAGTTCCACGACGAATGCCGATGGGCGTTTCCGCGTCGTCACCATCCCTGGGAAGGTGCTGATTACCATCCAGGCTCAAGGACGGATTCGGGTCGGTGATGTGGAGTTGATGCCTTATCGCGGTGCTGGTCCCGACCCCGCCCATCCCGAGGTGTTCGATTCGAAGCGCCAGGCGGGCTTTATGTTCGTCGCACTGGCTGATGGAACGATCCATCCGGTTTCAAATCTCGACAGTGGAGTGCGGGTGTTCGACATCCCAGCTAATGGCAAACAACCTACGTTGAACTTCGCGCTCGATCCGGGTGTCCAAGGGCGCATTCAAATCCAAGGACCAGACGGTAAGCCCATGCCCGGCACGACCGTAATTGGCCTGAGTGACACGACCACACCTGTGAAGGTCTCCGAAGCAAGCGCTATGGTCTACGCGCTTGATCCCAAGGCCAAACCGCGATACATCCTCGTCTGGGATGCGAAAAGGCAACTCGGAGGCACGGCGTTGATTCGCGGTGATGAACGTGAACCCGTCACTGTGAAACTTGCCCCTCTCTCCGACATAAAGGGCAAATGCGTAACGGCGGACGGCAAACCGGTGAAAGATGTTGCTGTGCTCATATCTTCGCCGGATGGTCTTGGTGCGGTGGACCACTTCCTCCAGACCGAGTTTGGAATCGGACGCCGATCGGCTGTCAAGACTGCAGCGGATGGGACATTCACAGTGAGGGGAGTGTTGCCGGAGACTCAATATTGGCTCATGTTCTGGAAGAGCCGGACGGTGTTTCCACCAACTCCTGGGACGAAAGCACCCGCGGCCAAGCCCGAATTGGGACAAACTGTGGATCTGGGAACAATTGATATTGGCACAGTAGAGGAGAAGTGAATCACATTTTCCGCATGCCGCCTGTGTCGCTGCCGGCAATACGGTGATGACAGCAGCACGACATAAGCGCACGGAGAACTCTCATGCCGGGTAATGCACTAAACCGAGTCGCTTCTCGGCTCAGTCGTGACGCCAGCCGAGTTGAAGCGACCAGTACCGATCGCGACTTGCTGATGCGGTTCCTCAACGAACAGGACGAGGAGGCCTTCGAGATCCTCGTCCGCCGGCACGAACGGCTTGTCAACTCGGCCATCGCCAAGGTTCAGTTGGAATCGCACGACCGCGAGGATGTTTTCCAGGCCACATTTCTGATTCTCGTTCGGCGCGCGAAGTCTATCGACTGGCGAGTGGCACTTGGTCCGTGGCTGTATGGTGTGGCGCATCGCGTCGCAGTCAAGGCGCGTGCGACGTCCCGCACGCGACTCCGCAAGGAGACGCAGGCGAGCATCAAGACGGAGCAACCGAAACAGTCGGAAGAGTCGTGTGAGCTTTCCTGGCGTGAAGCGTGTGCATTGTTGCACACCGAACTCGACAAGCTTCCCGACCGCTATCGCTTACCGCTGTTGCTCTGCTACCTGGAGGGGAAAACGCGGGACGAAGCAGCGACGGCACTCAAGATCTCGGCCGGGACGCTCAAGGGTCGGCTAGAGCGCGGTCGGGAGTTGTTACGCGGGCGGCTTGCGCGCCGGGGAGTCACTCTCTCGGTCGGTTTGCTGACCGCTGTCGCGTCTAACCAGGCCAAAGCGGCTGATCGTCATCTGGCTGGTGTGTTGGAAGCGGTGCGCGGATCAGCATCTGAACAGGTCGTGCAACTCACACGCGAAGCGGTCGCGTGGACCATATTGGCGAAGACGACGAAGTGGGTCGTCGTGCTGCTGGGCTTGGGAGCGATTGTGTCCGGCTTGTTCGCAGGGAGCGGTGCATCACCCGCGGGTCCGCCAGCGGAGCAAAAATCAGCGGAGCAAAAGTCCTCTGCTCCACAACCCGAGAAGAAAGACGCTCCAGAAACTCAGAAGAATCAGTTCCTCGTCAATGTCGTCGTCAAAAAGCCGGACGGCAAACCGGCGGCTGGTGCCAGCGTATGGATCTGGGCGGATGAGAAGAAGCAGGTGGAGGGCAAGACCGACGCCAACGGACGAGCCGATTTGATTGTGCCCACGTTCTTCCCCAGTGTGACAGTCTTTGCGTCCGCAGCCGGATTTGCGCCGGACTGGGCCGAGTTCACACCGACCTTCCTCGGCAGACAGGTGATTGGCGCACCTCTCGAACTCAAACTTGTCGAGGAAGGCCTGCCGGTTGAGGTTCGGCTAACGGATCTGGAAGGTCGGCCGCTTGCGAACGTGCCGGTCGAGTTGACTCGATACGCCAAGTTGCGCCCCAACCAGACCTGGGCCGACTTCCGCGCCAAGAGTGTGAAGCAGGATTACGCACTCAGCAGCATTTTGCGGGTGCGAGCTGAAGCAGCCGGATTTGCGCGCGAGTGGGTCACAGATAAAGACGGCCGGCTGAAGTTGACGGGAGTCGGGAATGATCGGTTCATCTGCTTCATCACGCGAGGCAAAACGCACGAGCACGTCATGGTGCGCGTTGTATGTCGGAAGATCGAACGCAGTGAAGAGCTACCGGGAGATTCCCCACTGGTTGGCGCATCAGGGGCGGTTCATCTCGCTCCCGCTCGTCCTCTCACGGGTACCATTCGCGACTTCAAGACTGGCGACCCTGTGCCCGGCATGAAAGTGATGGATGTCCATCGAACCATGACCGAGACAGTTACCGACAAGAATGGTCAGTTCACACTTTATGGAGTGAAGAAACAACCGGTGTACTGGGTTACCTGTGGGCCGCTTTCAGGCACCCCCTACTTCGGTACCGACAAGCAGGTGCCGGACTCCCCGGGCTTCGATGCGATGACCGTCGATCTCAAGGTTCATCGCGGAATCGTCCTCACTGGTCGCGTCACCGATCAGGCGGGTCAGCCTGTGGCCGGGCAAATCTTCTACAACTGGACCCGCGATAACCCACACTTGAAGGAATACTCCGGTCTTGAAAAAGGGATGTTCGATCTTGGGACCTGGGGAAGAATGGACCGCGATGGATACTACAAGATACTCGCGATTCCGGGTCCCGGAGTCGTGGGTGTCCTCGCCAGTCCCGAAAACCGCTATCCACGCCTCAACACGCGCAAGGAACTGACGAGCCGGGGAGTCGTGTCCGAGCCTTCTGCCGCTATGCATGGGGTGGTCTCGGTCAACGTCGATGCGAAAGAGCCGAAGACGCAGACGCATGACTTCAAGTTGAATGCCGGTCTGGCCCGGAAACTCGTCATTGAGGGAATCGATGGGAAGCTGCCGGAGAAATTACTCGCGGTGGGGCACACGGAGGAGGAACGGGCACAAACGCTCTCCGAGCCTACTCTCTTGCTCAGCGGTCTGTCGCCGCAACGGAGTCGCGCAGTTGTGGTAATCGACGCGGCCAGGACGATGGGGGCCGTGGCGGAGGTGAAAGGAGATGCCGACACTCCGATCACAGTGAAACTGGAGAAGCTCGGTTCACTGACGGGTCGCGTACTCGATCCAGAGGGTAAGCCGGCTGTAGGTGCCGAGGTGCGCGTGTGGCTTCTGCTTGAGACGGAGAAGTACGAGAACCTCCCGTTTGAGACATTCGCCACACTGGGCGTATTCGGGATTACTCATGGTGCCTGGCAGCAGTTCACCGGGCGAGTGGCCAAGACCGACAAGGACGGCCGATTCACGATTCCCGGAATGCTACCGGGCCAGAAGTACCGTCTCATGGCGGGATACAAGGTGGAAAAGAGGGGTGGAGAAATCTACCACCAGAAGTCCGAAGTGACCGTAAAGCCGGGCGAAACACACGATCTTGGTGATCTCAAGGCACAGCGATAACTCACTCCAACACGCGAGGAGTCGATTATGTCCTCTCAATACTGGGACGCGTACACGCCGGATGCGAAAACACCGTGGAATTTGCGGCGTGTGGTTCACCTTCACCGCCGAGCGGCGTTCGCCGCGTCGTGGGTGGAACTCCAGCGCGATTTGAAGAACGGACCTGAAGCGAGCATCAACCGGTTGCTGCAGGGTGACGAAAAAGCCCATACACCTGCGGAGTTCAGTTACACCGCGACAGTCCTCACGGATGCAGCGACTGCCGCAGGGGATATCACCCGGCTGAAGGCTGCGTGGTTCTATCGGATGCTCTTCGGTCCCGACCCACTCCGGGAACGGCTTGTCCTCATGTGGCACGACCATTTCGCCACGGGCTACGCAAAGGTGCAAAGTGTACCGGCAATGCAGCGGCAGAACGAGCTTTTCCGAACGCGCACCCGCGCGAAGTTCGCAACGCTCTTGAACGCTGTGGTTCGCGATCCCGCACTGCTCGAATATCTCGACGCCCCCGTCAACCGCAAGGGGCATCCCAACGAGAATCTTGCTCGCGAACTGATGGAACTCTTCACACTCGGAATGGGGCACTACACCGAGGTCGATGTGAAGGAAGCTGCCCGCTGCCTCACCGGTTGGGGTGTGGAAGAGGACGCGTTTCAGGAGAACCCATCCCGGCACGATGACGGCGAGAAGACCGTACTCGGCAAGACGGGCAAGTGGACCGGGACCGATCTCGTGAACCACTTGCTCAAGCAACCCGCAACCGCCACGCGACTGGCCAGCAAACTCGTGAAGACGTTCTTCGGGGAGAACGCCTGCCCGCCGGAGGCTGAGAAGGAACTCGCCGAGGGGCTTCGGGAACGCGAACTCGACATTAACTGGTCTGTGGAGTTGATTCTTCGCTCGCGAGTATTCTTTGCAGACGCGAATATCCGCTCGCGCGTGGTGGCTCCGGCCGAATTCGTCGTCGGGGCAGCGCGCGTGCTGGGGTTATTCGATCCGGCCCCGAGTACGCTAGCACTGGCCGACTGGTCGGCACGCATGGGGCAGGACTTGTTCGATCCGCCCAACGTCGGCGGTTGGCCCGGGGGGCGGGCCTGGGTATCGAGTCGCAGTCTCATCGCTCGCGCCAATTACGTCTCCGCACTCGTCGAAGGACCGAACGCCGGGCGGCTGGAAGCGTATAACCCCGCGGCAGCGGCGAAAAGCGCGGGCTTTGGCGCCGAGCCAAGAGATCTGCTGACCTACCACCATCGGCTGCTATTCGGCACAGACCCCACCACCGAGTTCACCGAGCGTCTCTCAACGCTCACCGGCCGCAAACTCGTCATCGCGATCCTGGCGTCGCCCGAAGCGCAAGTTGGTTGACAGAAGAATTCACTGCAGCACGCAGAGGGCGCAGAGAAAAACCCGATTCGGCTACGTGCTCGGCGGGAAACACTTTATCGGAGACATCCATGCTCACGCGTCGTTCGTTGCTGAAGTCTGCGCCTCTCCTGGCGCTGGCACCCACAGTACCCGCGTTCCTGACGCAAACGGCCCGCGCTGCCGGACCGAAGACGGATGCCCGCTCTCTGGTCGTCGTTCAAATGGATGGCGGCAATGATGCACTCAACACGGTCGTGCCGTTCACCGATCCGGAATACGCCAGGCTCCGCCCCGGACTGAAGGTCGATCCCAAACAGCTCATCAAGCTGAACGATTCCCTTGGGTTGAACCCAGCACTCAAACCACTCGACAAGCTCTTGGAAGTCAGCCGGCTCGCGGTGGTGCCGGGAATCGGCTATCCGAATCCAAACCGGTCGCATTTCGAAAGTATGGCCATCTGGCATACGGCCCGCTTCAATGAGGACGAAATCCGTGCATCATATGGTTGGCTCGGTCGCGCACTCGACGACAGCGTCGGGGAATCGTGTGCGGTGAATGGCGAGATCCCGAAAGCTGTCCGTGGTCGGCGCTCGGCGGTAATGTCGCTCACTCGCGCCGAAGACTTGCTCCTGAGCGACCCGGCGGCAATCAAAGCCGCGATGGGAAAGCCGACGCAGGATGACGATCTGCTTTCCTTCGTACGCCGGCAATCTGTCGATGCCACAGCCAGTGCCGAGAAGATTGCCGGTCTCGGTCGCGATCAATCCGATGCGACTTATCCCGCGAGCGCTTTGGGGCAGAAACTTCGGCTCGTTTCACGTCTGCTCAAGGCTGGCTCGGCCGCACGGGTGTACTACACCGTTCAGCGCGGGTACGATACGCACGCCCGGCAATTCTTCCCCCACCGCGCGCTCTGCCAGGAATTCGCCGAGGCAGTGGCGGCGTTCTTCGTCGATCTGGCCGCATCGAAACTGGACGACCGTGTGGCACTCTTCGCGTTCAGCGAATTTGGCCGCACGATCAAGGAGAATGCGTCGGGCGGAACGGACCACGGCACGGCAGGGTGTGCATTCCTGGCTGGTGCGGGAGTGAGTGGAGGAGTGCACGGCGCTTCGCCAAACCTCACCGATCTCGTTGGTGGGGAGCCGAAGATGACGACCGACTTCCGCAACGTCTACGCCGCGATTCTCACCAACTGGCTCGATCTCCCCGCCAATAATCTCGGCGGGAAATTCGAGCCAGTGAAGTTGTTCCGGTAGCCAGGTTTGGTGGGATGATCGAGCGTAGGGGCTTCCGCCCCACGCTACGGAAGTCGGTCCCTCCGGGGCGAAAACCCTTCTTCGCCGCGGAGCAGCCGGCGTTTTTAGCGTGGGGCGGAAGCCCCTACGCTCTTTTCACATCAGCCCGCGGATGGGTTCGCCCTGGTAGACGTGATGCGGCCGGTCCAGTGAGTCCTTCCACGCAATCGTGGGCGGTAGACCGAGCGCTTGGTAGATTGTCGCGGCCATGTTCTCGGGCTTCTGTGGGTCCGTCGAAGGATATCCGCCAATCTTGTCGGATGAGCCGACCACCGTTCCTCCCATCACCCCGCCGCCCGCGAAGAACACCGTCTGCACCGCTCCCCAGTGATCGCGTCCAGGCAGCTTCGTGGCGGAACTCTTATCGACAAACACGCGCGGAGTGCGCCCAAACTCTCCAGCCATCACAATCAGCACATCATCGAGCAGTCCGCGGTCGTGCAGGTCGTCGAGCAACGCCGATATCGCCCTGTCGGTGGGTGGGAAGAGGAAGTTCTTGAGATTCCGGAACGCCGCCTCGTGCGTGTCCCATGTCTCGTCGTTGCCGAGATTGACCTGAACCATCCGCACGCCGGCTTCGATGAGTTGCCGGGCCATCAAGAGCGACCAACCGAACGAGTTGCGTCCGTAGCGTTCCTGAACCTTTGCCGGGGCGGTGTGGACATCCAGGGCACGGTGAACGCGACCATCCAAGAGCATCGACGTTGCTGTCTGGTAATGGCGATCCACGTTGTCCGCTGAGCCGAGCCGGTCGAGTGCTCTCCGCTGGTGGTTGAGCGAGTCGAGCAATTTGTTGCGGGCGTTCACACGGTCGGGAAGCATGTCCGCCGAGAGTTCGAGCCGCGATGCCTCAAACCGATAGTTCGGTGGCGTGGTCTTCCCCTGTTGCCGCTGAAACCCGTATTCGGGGAACGCACCGTGAACGTATTTCGTGTCGCGGTAGTTGCTCGCCTCGATAAACCACGGCTCATAGCGCGGACCCATTTCCCCCGCGAATTGCCCGGGGATGGTTCGCCCCGTTACGTGAACCAGTTTCTCCGGAAGGACTGCCGCGGGCGGCAGATTGTTTCTCGGAGCGAACATCCCCGTGACGATCGACGCGATTGAAGGAAAGTCTGTTGGCTTCGGACGTGTGTCGTCGAAGCCGGCCGGGATGGGTGTCCGGCCGGTCAGCATGACGTGGTGCCCCAGCGAGTGGATGTTGTACGGGTGGGTCAGCGAACGCACGAGTGCCCAGCGGTTACTGCGTTCCGCGAGCATCGGGAGATGTTCGCAAATCTGAATGCCTGCCGTGCGAGTGTGAATGGGGTTGAATTCACCGCGAATGTTCTCAGGTGCATCCGGCTTCATATCGAAACTGTCGTGTTGACCGAGCCCACCGGAAAGGAAGATGTAAATAACGGCTTTGGATTTCGTTCCGCCTGTCGGATTACCATTCTCGGCCGCGAGTGCGCGGAGCCCCGCAACGTGGTTCGAACCAAGTCCGAGCAGGCCGATGGCTCCGGCCTGAATGGCTGTGCGTCGGGAGAGACGCGGATGATGGAAGAGGTTCATGGGTGGGGTCGGCGGGACTTCGGTGCGGGGTTCGAAGTCTCGCCCAAGTGTTTGGAGTGAACGCAGCAGTTTGAATCGACGGTATGGCGAGTATCCGTCGGAAGGCAGGACTATAAACTCCATTGACGGTAGCCCGGCGGCGTGGGAAAGTCAATCATCTGCTGACATTGGACATTGGATCCTACGCGGGATTTTGGACTTTGCAGGCCACGCCGTCGGTCATGCGCCGGGTTCACCTATCAATACATCCCGAGCGAATCCGAAGCGCTACCGACGGGGTGAAGACTTCTTGGAGATCTGCGTGCATCGGCGCAACTTCTTGAAACTGAGCTTGGCCAGCGGACTCACGCTTCCTGGTTTGCTTCACTTACGGGCTGAGAGCCGGCGAACTCGCACCGACACAGCCGTGATCCTGCTGTACTGTCACGGTGGGATCAGTCACATTGATACGTGGGATCCCAAGCCCGACGCGCCGACGGAGTTTCGCGGGCCGTTCAAGCCCATTCAAACGCGGGCGACCGGGATGCTCGTCTCAGAACTGCTTCCGTGCCAGGCGGCCGTTGCCGACAAGTTCACGCTACTCCGCTCGCTCTGCCACGAAGCGAGTTGCCACGCCAACGGCCCCAAGCGGCTGTTCTCTGGGCACATCACGGTGAACCAGGAGTTCCGTCCGCAGGATCCCGATTGTCTTTCCATCGCGAACTATCTGCGGTGGAAGCCAGGCCGTGCGATTCCCAATTACATCGGCATGACAACGTACGGACTGGAACCGGGGCCCGTCTCTGCGATTGGCCCCGCATACCTGGGTGGGAAGTACGCACCCTTTGCGATCTTTGGCGATCCGAACAAACCGGGAACGGCAGGCGGACTGGAAGTGGTGACTGATGGCAGTCTGGAAACGCGACGGAAATTGCTCGGGCAACTTGATCGCAAGTCCGGAGACGCGACTGCTGATCTGATGGGCGACTTCCAGCAACAGGCTCTCGACATCCTATCCCGACCGGATGCCCGCCGGGCCTTCGACCTGGACCGCGAGCCGGCCGCGATTCGCGACAAGTACGGTCGCACGGCGTGGGGGCAGCAGTGCTTGATTGCTCGTCGGCTGGTGGAGGTGGGCGTCGATCTCGTCACGGTCACCCTGTGTGGTCCCGAGGCGGGCGGGGCAGGAAATAACTGGGATGACCACGCCGTAAACTGCGATATCTTCGCCGCCCTCAAGAAGCGGGCCGAGAACTTTGACCGCTGTGTCTCCGCACTCATCTCCGATCTGCACGACCGCGGGTTGAACGAACGCGTACTGCTGATCGTAACCGGAGAGTTCGGTCATACGCCGCGGATTTCGCGAGCGGTCGGTTCGGTCACGAAGGTGGAGCAGCCAGGCCGTGACCACTGGCCGCAGGCAATGACGATTCTCTTTTCCGGAGGGGGAACGGGCGGTGGACAGGTTGTCGGCGCAACAAATCCGCGTGGCGAACACCCGGTTCGGCGTCAAGTGGGGCCGTGGGACTTTGTCGCCACCATCTACAAGCACCTTGGCATCAATGCCAAGAGCGTGACCGTGCCCGACCCAACCGGAAGACCGGTTCCGATCTTGCCTGAAGGGGAGCCAATCCGCGAGCTATTGTCCTGACCGGCAACACGTTTATTGGTGGGAGAAGAAAGTTGTCGAAAGAGGCAGCGGCGCAAGCTCTTGAGTCGCCAGTCAATAGCCCGAGAGTCCCATCTCTCGCGCGATGTTCAGAAAAACGGTGCTACCGTTGAGTTGAATCCGTTATTCGGCGAAAGTTCCCCCCGCGATTGGCCGTATTTCCTGCATCCGGATGAGTTCCTCGGTCGATAAAGCAAGGATCGGGCGGTGTGTGCCGTTCGTCCGTGGAGTAAATGAGAACGTGGCAGGCCACATTCTCATTTCAGGTCCGAAAAGTTGAGCGAGGGCGCGATGCGCCAGTGGCTATCTTTGACCCACTTGCTGCGGACCTCCTTTTGTTACTTCCCTCTGCGCTGTCTTCTGGTGATTGAGGAACTTGAGACACGCGCCGTGCCGAACCGCGGACCGGTTGTTTTCCCGCCCGACCTCGGCACACCACAACCACCGGAAAATACCAGTTACACCTTCAACAACGATTCATGCTTCAACATCTACGATTCGTTTGACGTAAATCAGACGTTCGATGCCGTTCTCAGCGCGACCCACGGGACGATCTCCGTCGATTTGCCGACCGCACAAGGTTTGGGTTTGACCGTTACCAGCGATGGAACGGCGGCGGTCGATGTCCGTGGCCAGCTCGACAACATCAACAACTTGCTGGTAACCACCGGCATAACGTTCACACCAACAGCCTATTACAGCGGCGATGCGACCGTAACCGTGACGGCGACGGATCTTGAGATGGGTGGCCCTCCGGGCTCCGCGACGGTCGATCTGCAGGTACAGCCAGTCGCGTCGAACATCACCCTGAGTGTGAACCCAACCGGGATATTGCCACTCCAATCCGCGCCCTTCGCCTTTCCTTCCGGTTTTGTGACGGTATCGCCGTGGCCGGACCGTGACGGTTCGGAAACCACAACGGTCACGGTTAGACTTGATGCCGCCAACCCCGACGCCTTCACACTCTCGGCCGGGGGAGCCGAGATCACCCCGCAAGTCCCGGGTGTGTGGGAAGTGTCGGGGAGCGATCCCGTTGCCTTGCAGGCGCTTCTGGACTCACTGGTTCTCACTCCTCCGCCGGGTTTCAGTGGAGTCGTGGGCCTGTCGGTTGACGCGATGCTGGTCGATACGGCGTCTTACACCTCTGCGGAAACGCCCGCCACAAGTGTCTCCTTCGCGGGGCCCGAAAACGTCGCGCTGAGATTCTTTGTTGGTCAGAGCGTCACCTCCCCGCCGGTCTTCGCTCAGGAAGGCGAGACGATGGATCTCGGCGGGCGGTTTGAGGTGGCCGATCCGGATGAACTGCCCGGCGACGTCCACACACTCACTCTCTCTGTTCCAAGCGGCACACTCACGCTGAACGCGTTCGATGTGCCGGGTGGATTGTTGGCCGGTGAGCAAACCAGCGGCACGGAAACCACAATTCAGTTGACCGGAACGATCGCGGAGATCAACGAGTTCCTCGCGACGCCGGGATGCATGACATATACCGCCGATTCACCGTTTTTCGCGGGCCGCATCCCGCTGACTCTCACTCTGCAAAATCAACTCGGGCCAGTTCCGTCGGGATTGTTCGACGATTCGAGCGGCATGCCCTCGGGATCGGTCTCTGACACCGTCGTGGCAGACGGTATCCCCGCAACTGCGACAGGCGTCGCGTCGCTCTTCTTCCTGCCGAGTGCCGAGCGCGCGGTCCCCAGCGCTTTCAATGTCACTACGAACGAGAATACCCCGATCTCACTCTCGATCGGTGTTTCGCGGATTGCGAACCCTGAAGGTACTGAATCAGAGCTGATTGTTCTTGAGGGAGTACCGGCCGGCGCGACTCTCAACCACGGCACCGACCTGGGCAACGGCGAATGGGCCTTATCGGTGTCGGATCTTTCAGATCTGACGTTCACACCCCCACCCGACCAGACCGGTGTTTTCACACTTACGGTGAAAGTGGTGGTGACCAACGCCCCGGCGGATATCAGCACGACCGCCACAGACACCGAATCCACCACGTTTACCGTGACCGTGGTACCGACGTCTACTTCCACGTCAATCGAACTGCCTCCGGAGCCCGTGGATCCGCCGGTCACAGTGTTAACCGGGCCACTGGAATCGAGCCCCGCCACAGGTGAGGCGCCCTCCTCGTCCACTTCAACAGGCGAGAACACGGATGTGCAAGCCAATACCGTGGCGATTTTCTACGCCACGGCTTCGGTTTCCAACGTGAATTTCCAAAGTTCCGTCAGTGAAACGCGTGTGGCGTTTGCGCCAACGCAGAGCACGCCATTCACTCCGACGGAAGCGCCCTTACCGATCTACTCCGGGGGAGAGAAGCACCCGCTCCCGCCCGTGTTGCCGCTCGATCAGACGCTGCCTGTTGCGGGCTTCACGGAATCGGGCGGAGACAGCTTTGCCCTTCTCGATGCCCTTTACCGCGGCACGGTCCAGCCGAACCAGCCGACCACCGTCTCGCGCGCGGATTCTCCCACGCCAGAGACTGTCATCACGGTGCCCGAAGTTCCGCCGGCCACAAGCCCGAAGGCGGTGAAGACGGCCACGCCACCGCACGCCACGCCGGTGGCTGTGCCGTCCGACCAGGAATCGGCAGTACCATCGTCCGATGACGCCAACCCGGAAGGGGAGTGGCGACTGGCGGCATCGGTGCTCGTGGGGCCATTCGCGGCGTGGCTCTGGTTCTCGCGGCAGACCAAGAAACGATTCCGGCGCTCGGTGTACAACATCCTGAATCTCTTCCAGCATAGATCCACCGAAAGGACACCATGACCCCCGACTCCAATTCACCCGCGCACGAGGGGGAAGAGACTGCTCTCAGTTCGCCGTCACGAGGAACTGTTTCTGAACCGGTGGAGCTGACGGAGCCGAGCGCGCCATCCGACGTCACGATTGTGCGCGCGGCCCCTTCTGTACCTACCGCGAACGAGAAAACCAGCTCAACCACCTCCACCACCAACAGCTTCGGGAAGTATGAGTTGGTTGGTGAAATTGCCAGGGGAGGAATGGGGGTCGTTCATCGCGCACGTCAGCATGGCCTGGATCGGCTCGTCGCTCTGAAAATGATTCGCGGTGTGAATGGGGGTGAAGAGTCGGCGCAGCGCTTCATGCTGGAAGCACGCGCTGCGGCTGCGTTGGACCATCCGAATGTTGTGCCGATCTACGACATCGGCGAGATCGACGGTCACCCGTACTTCACGATGGCGTTGATCGATGGCCCCAACCTGCGTGGCTACGTCGATCAGAACGGAACGCTGCCAATTCCAAGCGTGGTATCGCTCTTCGCGCAGATTGTGATGGGCGTGGCCCACGCCCACAAGCATGGCATCGTCCACCGCGATCTCAAACCGGCGAATGTGCTCATCGATTCGGATGGCCGCCCGCGCGTAACGGATTTCGGTCTGGCCAAGCGCGCCGCGACCGACACGAACCTGACCGCGACGGGGCAGGTTGTCGGTACGCCGCAATACATGGCGCCGGAACAGGCACGCGACAGCAAGGACGTTGGCCCGCCGGCCGACGTTTATGCGCTCGGCGCCATCCTCTATTTCATGCTCACTGGACAGCCGCCATTTCAGGGTGACGGGATCACCGACCTGCTCATCAAAGTGGTGACCGACACCCCCGCTCCGCCCAGCCAGATGCGTGCCGATGTGCCTGCAGATCTTGAGACGCTCTGCCTGCAGTGCCTGGCAAAGGCGCCGAAGGATCGCTTCCCGGATGCCGAAGCGCTAGCAACGGCGCTGGCCCCGATCGCGGATCAATACCTCACTCCGTCGGCCAACTTGACGCCGTCGGTGGCCAATTTTGGCTTACCACGCTCCCGTTCGACGCCCTCGCTCGGCACGATTCCCGACGTAGCGATGTTGTCTTCTTCCAAGTCGCACGTGGCGGGCGCTCCGTCCGAAGCACCGCCAACCCGCAACCGCCCCTCGCTCATCATCGGCTTGAGTGTCGTGGCCATGGTACTGGTTGTTGCGATTGCCTTCCTGGCGACGCGGGGCAAGAAGACCGAGACTGCCAAGGACGAACCAACCCCAACGGTCCACGACAAGGATCTGAAGACCGCGAAGGGCGACTCAGCAAGCGTCTCGTCGACGGGGAGTTCTTCGTCGAACCCTGATAAGCAGCCAATTCCCCCGAACGATGACGTCGCGAGCGACAAGTTCGCGTGGCCGGCCCCGAAGCGTGCGGATTTTGGCCTGAAAGTCGATCTCTTCGCTCCCGACGCGGAGAAAGAAGCCGACGGCACGATTCGCATGACTGCCGGAAGCCGGATGACGATTCGCCTCAAGGCCGATCGCGACTGCCACGTATCGGTGTGGGGCATTGACCCAGCCGGGGTCGCCGTGCGTCTCTTTCCGAACGACGATGATCCAGACGATCGACTCAAGGCGGGCGTTGAGCGTGTCGTGCCTGGGAACAAATCGTATAGCCTGGAAACGACACCCACCGAGGGAGCTATCAGGCTGTTTGGGACTTGGGTTGGCCGCGAGCGTCTTCGGGTGATTGCGACCACCGATGCTCAACCGGCGTTCCCGGTGGGTGTGAAGAACAAGCGGTTTACCGTCTACGCAACCGATCCCGATCGTGAGAAACTGGCCTCGGCAGTTCGCGGGGTCGTCATCAAAAAGGCGAATGGAAGCGAACCAGTTCCGTCTGCCGTGGCCGAAGCTGAACTTCGCTTCCGCGTTCAGAAATAACGGCGACGAAAGGGTGAGATGTTACCCACCGTCATGTTGCTCCTGGCGACCGCTGCTCCTCCGGCGGCTCCGCCAGAAACTCCCGCCGAAGCGTTTCGACGAGGTGAACGTTTCTACGTGGCCGATCGCTTCGGTGAGGCGGAGCCGCTCTTTCAGGCCGCGCTCGACGCTGCCGACCCCTTCTTGAAGCGCAAAGCGTATAACCGGCTGATGGATCTCTACGTTCGCTCCGGGCGGCCGGACAAGGCCATCCGCCTCGCCACACCATACCGCGCCTGGCTGAAGGAGATTGGCGACGCCGACGGTATCGCGGCGCTCGATGCCCTCGCCGGTCAGTGCCAGTTCGAGCTTGGCTATGTCGACACCGCCGACAAGCTCCTCGTCTCTGCGATTACGACGAAATTGCTCACCCCCGAGCGCCGCCTTGAAGCACTCCGGCTGCGGGCCGAGGTGGCGATTCAGCAGAAGAAAGCCACGGAAAAAGACCGCTGGCTGGAACTGGAAAACGCTGCGAAGGAGTTATCCGAGCAGGCTCTGCGCACGGGCGATTCGGCTGCCCGCGTAACAGCCGGCCGCTACCTCGTCGAGGCAGTATTCCGGCGTGGGGATGTGGCCGGAGCGCTGGCGATTCTTGAGCGATTCCCGGCGCTGCACGATCAGTTGAACGATCCACTCGGCCTCCGCGATACGCAGCGGCAGCGCGCCAGGTTACTTGCCCTGAATGGAAAGTATGCCGACGCCGCAGCGCTCTTCAAAGAAGCCCTCGAATTGCATCGCAAGCATCAGCCAACGCGCCGGCTGGTCGCGGGGGATATCCTCGCGGATTGGGCGCAGGCCGCATCGACTGCGGGGCGATTGACGGAGGCCGGTAAGCTCCGCGATGAAGCAGCCGCGGAATACCGCGCTGCTCTCGACACACCCACCGACAATCCCGACGCCGGTGGTCCGCTGGCGGCGTTCATCCGCTTGCAGATACTCACGCGTTCGGCGCGACAGTTCCGCCAGGCGCTCGATGTGACTCTCAACGCCGGCGAGCGTTGGTCGGGTGATCTGCTGCTCGAAGCACGGTTGAAATCTGATCGCGGTGGACTGGAACTGATGACGTCTGCGTACCAGACCGCTCGGAAGTCGCTTACGGTGGCGCTCGCCGATCTGGATGCCGCCGACCCGCCGAACCTGCGGGTGCTGCCGAAGGTGTTGGTAAACCTCGCTACGGCGGAACTCGGCTGTGGTTCCCCGGAGCGAGCGGATGCGCTCCTGGCGCGATGTGTGGAATTGTACAGCAAGCAGGAGATCCCCGCCGACGCGGTGCGCGTGGAGTGCGATTACCTGCTTGGCGTTTCGGCTGCTCGCCGAGGGGAATTTGCCACGGCCATGACACACTTTCGAGCGGGGCTCGCTCGCTGCGACAGCGTGGGACGCTCGGCGGAGGCCGTGCGATTCAATCTGTGGCTCAATGTGGCGCTGATTCACAAGGACCAGGGCGATGCCGACGCGGCCGGGGAGTCGCTGAAGAAAGCGGCGGGAGTGCTTGCGGAGTTCGCCGAGCCTGACGAACTGAGCGCAGCGCTCATCGACGCCGTCCGTGCCGACCTGTTCCTGTCGCATGGGCAAATTGCACCAGCGCTTGCACTGGTGCCCAAACTCGAAACGGCATGTACGAAACATGGCTACCGGGCCGGTTATCTCTGGGCCACGGCCCGCCACGTTCGCGCGCTCGATCTGCTCGTGAAGAAGCAAATTCCCGAGGCCGAGAAACTCTGGCTGGAGTTGGCAGAAACGCAGCGCAAAGAGGGCGGCGTGCTTTTGGCTCGAACTCTGAACTTTTTGGGTGTGTGCGCGGAACTTCGTGGGCAGAACACCGAAGCCGTGAAGTGGTTCGAGGAAGCACGCGCGTTCCAGGCCGAACGACCGCGCTGCCCGCCAGTCACACGGGCCATCACGCTCTGGCGGCTCGCGGTTCTTGCGGACAAAGCGGGCCGCAAGGACGAGGCGAAGAAGTTGCTCAACGAAGTGTTCGATGTGGCCGACCGCGCCCGACTGAACACATTTGGCGAGGCCGCTCAGCGCGCGCAATTCTTCGCACAGTTCACTCCGGCGTTTGAGCTTCTCGCGGCGTGGTGTGCCCGCGATGGCGATGGGGAGGGGCTCCTTCGCGTTGTGGTACGGAGCCGCAGTCGCACGCTGCTCGATCAAATGCTGGCGGCGGGAGTGGATCCACGTGATCGCCTCACCGGCGACATCCGTACCACGTTGTTCAAGCGCGAAACGGACGCCCGCCGGGCTGTGTCGCGCTTGCGAGCACAGGTCATGCTCCTGCCGGGTGGAACGGCCAACGACCCTGCGGAAAAGAAACTCCTGGCCGAATTCGAAGTTGCGCAGAAAGAATACGCCGACGTCTGGCGTGAAATTGCCAATGCCGATCCGCTTACGCGCGTTCTCACCGATCCGAAGTTCGCTGATTCCGCGCTCGCACAGGTCCGCAAGGAAACGCACAAGTCCGGCGGCGTCTTGTTGTGCTACCTTCTGGGGCGACACGAGAGCTTCGTGGTCCTGAGTACTGACCCCACCACCTCTCCGCAGGTGTTCCGCCTGTTGATTCCGCGTCCCGTGGCGGAGAGCGTTGGCGATCCGCCCCCCACCGACCGCGTGACCCAAAGCGGCTTCCGCGGCGTGGTGATTAAGTCGAACACCAAGCAACCTCCGCGTCCTGCTCAGGAGAAGGTGGAGTTCACTTCTCTCACGGACGAAACCGCCGCGCGACTGGTCAATCAGTATCTCCGCCAGATTGCCGACCCCGCCTTCAACCCCACGCGCGGCATCAATCTGGTTTCACGTACGCCGAACGTTGCGAAAGTTTCCACACCCGAGATACTCGGGGATGCCGTGTTGCCGCCCGCTTTGCGTGCCAAGATCCAAGCATGCGGGGCGAAGCGTCTGGTGTTGATTCCCGACGGAGCCTTGCACAAGTTACCCTTCGAGTGCCTCCTGCTTTCCGCAGAGCAGGGACCCAAGTATGCACTGGATGAGCTGCCTCCCGTGTGTTACGCACCGTCGATCGCGACGCTTGCGGTGGTTCTCGGTCGCGCGCGTGTGCAGAATGCCGAGCCCTCACTCCTCACAGTTGGCGATCCGGCCTATGCCGAATCGCCGGTCGGCGCCCGCACGGGCAGTGCGCTTCCTCGATTGCCGTATACGGCGGTGGAGAGCCGTCGCGTGCGGCAGTTCTTCCCCGCAAATCACGTCACTTCGCTTCTCGGCGATCAGGCTACCGAAGCAAACGTCGTCGCAGCGATGTCAGGTAAGCGATACATTCACCTCGCAGCGCACGGCTTTGCGGATGACGCGTTCGGCAATGCCTTCGCGGCGATCGCGTTCTCTCCTCCCCCTCGTGGCAACGACGAGCCTGGGAACGATGGTTTCCTTACGCTGCACGAAATCTCACGACTGCGACTCACGGGTTGCGAATTAACTGTGCTCAGTGCGTGTGTGACCAACGTCGGCCCGCAACGGCCGATGGAAGCAGGTGTGACCCTCGCCGGTGCGTTCCTTGGTGCCGGTTCGCGTGGAGTTGTGGCGAGTTGCTGGTCGGTCGACGATCAGGCGACCGCAGAATTGATGAGCGAATTCTTCAAAGCCATTCGACCGGCGAATGGCAAAGTGATGGTTACCCCGGAAGCCCTCAAATCGGCGCGACTCGCGGTTCGCCGAAAGGCGGGTTGGGAGGCGCCGTTCTACTGGGCATCGTTCGTTTATCTTGGCCCGCCCGATTGATCGGTTCAGTAAATAAAAACCGGTGGCGTAATGAGCGAGCAAGTGCCCAAGGGATGAACCACAGGGATACATGAAATAGGAATGAACCACAGAGACACTGTGTCTCTGTGGTTCATTCCTATTTCATGTGCAGACAGCGCGGGTCTCTGCCCGGCGATGGGCAGAGTCATGCCCGAGGCCCATCAGCGACCCTACTGGAAATCCTGACGCACCCTCAACGTTGAGTGCATGTGTGATGGGTTGATGTGGGGTGGGACAAGGCTTTGCGCAGGCCCACCATCTTTCAAAAGGACACCGACATCTCCAGATCAGGGGTGGTCGAAAGTCAGGAACTGACCGTACGCTGCCTTCGTGAAGGCACCCACGGCGTCCTTCAGGCTCAGCCCCGGGAAGGTCATTTTGTCGGTATCCATTTCACCCACTTTCAACCGGCCAGCTTCCCAGAGGTGACGAACTGCCTGTGGCAGAAACCCCAGCAGCCGCGCGCCCGTCACATCGGCTGCCAGTGGGTCGGTACTCGCGATAATCAGTCCGGTTTCCACGGGATGTCCGCCGATGGGCCCGGTGGCGATCATTGCTGGGTGGCCGGCAATCACGGCGAGTTGAATCGGGAATCGCTTGGCCATCGCCGCAATGAAGGAGTGCATGTCGGTGAAGAAGTGATTCGGGTGCTTCTGCTTGTGGCGCGGGTGGCCGTAATAGTCGGCGGCCGGGAACGACATCGCGATGTTCTTGAGGCTCAGCGTTACGGTGGCGGTCTCGTGCAGCTTGAGTTGCGCGAGTGAAATCAGCGTCTCGTATTGCAACACCCGTGGGTTCACCATCACCGATTTCTGCGGGCCCTCCACATCGGCGCCGGGATTGTACTCGAGAGGCACTTCGGTGAACGGTGGGCGATTGTGATCGAAGAATGTCGCCCTTTCGGCATTAATGACGTCCATCAGGCCGGCGACGCGGAGAATCTCATCGGTCTCGCCTGCGCCCGATCCACCCGTGACGATCAATTCGCGCGGACCGAAACGCTTCACCTCGCGGAGAACGGCGCGAAGAGTATCCGGCTGAGTGACTGCGGTTCGGTCTTGCTTGGTGGCGTAGGTCTCGTTGGGTTTGACGGCGACGATCTTTCCGCGCACGAGCTGTTCCAGTGGCAAATGGCGGAAGGCATCCGCAACGGCTTGCTCCATCGACGAATCCTGAGCAATAGCAACGGTGGACATTGCTGTTGTCACTCCTTCGCGGCGCTTGATCTTTCCGCGAGGGAGGCTGCAAAGCCGGTGCCGCGTTCTTCGCACGGCACCACCGTTGCAGTACTCTCCCTCTCTTTCGCAAGGCGGGCGAACGCCCGGCTTCGCCTCCTCGCCGCTCTTATTTCTCGATCGGAGTACGACCCCATGTCACGACAACGGTCAACCGAGCCGCAAGTGAAGGCCGAACCACAACCGCCATTTCCCAAACAACATCTGGAGAAGCCTGGGTTGGAGAAGGATCTCAATCCGCGGCCGCGGTTCGAAGCACCACGCTATCGCGCCGCCGGGAAACTCGAGGGGAAGACCGCACTCATTACCGGTGGCGATTCAGGGATTGGCCGGGCAGTCGCCATTCTGTTTGCCCGCGAAGGAGCGGATGTGGCCATCACCTACCTGCCCGCGGAACAAGCCGATGCCGAAGAAACGCGCGCGAAGGTGGAACGCGAAGGGCGGAAGTGTCTGCTGCTCGTCGGTGATCTCACCGATCCCGGCTTCTGCAGCAAGGCGGTGGAACAGACCGTCGGGGAACTCGGCAAACTCGACATTCTGGTGAATAACGCGGCCCACCAGGATCGCAAGAAGGGGCTGGAAGAGATTTCCGACGAGGAATGGGACAAGACGTTTCGGACGAATGTGTATGCCTACTTCCGGCTGGCGAAGGCCGCGTTACCGCATCTCAAGCCCGGCAGTGCGATTATCGCGACCGGCTCGGAAACGGGGCTGGAGGGGAACAAAATGCTCCTGGACTATTCGGCCACCAAGGGCGCAATCCACGCGTTTACCAAAGCCCTCGCGCAAAACCTGGTGGAGAAGGGGATTCGTGTGAACGCGGTCGCTCCGGGGCCCGTGTGGACTCCACTTAACCCGGCAGATCGGGGCCAAACTCCTGACAAGGTCGCGGAATTTGGATCACAGACGCCGATGGGACGTCCGGCCCAGCCGGAAGAGATTGCGCCCGCGTACGTGTTCCTCGCTTCGGACGCCGACAGCAGTTACATCACCGGCGAGGTGATCTCGCAAATGGGTGGGAAAACGACTGCCGGATGATCGCTCGGTTCGATGATGTGTGAGGGATCAAAGAAAGGCAGGGGGTTGGCTCAGAAGAGCCAACCCCCTCTTGGCAGCGCGGTGTGGATCACGCATGGACGAGCCAGCCGCGTTTGGCGGCGTAGCGAACAATTTCAACGCGACTACGAATCTGAAGTTTCTCCATCGAGCGCATTTTGTACGTCTCGATGGTTTTGACTGAAACTTTCAGTTGCGCGGCAATCTCCTTGTTGCTGTAACCCAGAGCGATGAGACGGACCACTTCCGCTTCGCGCTCGCTGAGGTCCGCTGTGGCGTGTTCTCGCTCCACTCCCGGGCGAACGAAAGTATCGATCACGCTCCCGGCCAAGGATGGATCCAAATATGTTCGCCCCTCGGCGACGGACCGAATCGCCTGGATGAGCTCATCCGCCGCGGCGCGCTTGAGAACATACCCCGCCGCCCCGGCTTCGAGAAGAAGCCGCAGGTATCCTTTGTCTTCGTGGACCGTAAGCACAAGGATTTTTCGGTCCGGTTGCTGAACACGAAGCTGGGTGGTGAGTTGTGCGCCGGTCATTCCGGGCATCGATACGTCCACCACAACAACGTCGGGGTTCAGTTCGGCGGTCAAGTTCACCGCAGTTGGTCCGTCCGGTGCCTCTCCGACCACCGTCATCCCGCCTTGCGAGTTGACGAGAGTCTTCAGACCTTCGCGAACCACAGCGTGATCGTCCGCGAGAAGGACACGAATATTCTCCATGGAAAACCCAGCCTCAAGGACACCGAGGGATGGGCGAGGGGTATAAAACGCTGCCAGGCGACGGCCGACAAAGCAGCAAGCCAAGTATCGATCAGGGTCTGGAGGATACGCAATGTGTGAAAAAAGCGTGCCAGATGACTCTCGAGCTATTGATTGATTTCTCTTGTGCAGAGAGAAACCTCGCCCTTCAAAGAACCAAGCCCCACTGCGGCTCGCAAACAGAGACCGACATCGGCGCGGAAGTGGACACCTCATTTCTCAAGGTCCACACTCAATCGAGGTTCCATGTCCCACTTCCCGGCCTCGTTGCACATTCTTCCACAACAAATGATGATTTCCACACGAATTAACCGCGGTACACAGAAGTTCGACGCCTGGTTCGGGGCGGATTCTGCGAAGAGGTGACGCGTCTGGTGGGCAAAGCTCACTACAACAACTCTCCCCCCTGGTTCGCTGCGCAAACCACTTCTCACATGAGTGGGAGATCAAGAACCGACTCGCATGGAGAAACACGCAGCCTGGTACTTTCTGACCTCTCATTCAACGCATTGTGGCGAAGCAATGGCGGGCAACGCCTGACCGATTGTGAATGAATAGATTCTTAATATTGACATATAATCAATAATCTGTGCATTGCAAGGGCTGATGCAGTGGTCGCGGCGAACAGGAGCGATCCTGGGACTGCGGCCAACTGCTTAGCAAGAGTTCCTGGGTCGTGGTGTCGTTGTGCGAGTGCGGATTCAGAAAATATGTAGCGAGCCAACGAGCCGCGACCGCCAGCAAGGGAGCGGGTATCACGTATGCCCCCTCCCTTGCGAGAGATGAGAACACGGCCTGCCGGGTTCTCATCTCCTCCAGCGACGCGGCTCGTTTGGACGCTCCACCGATTCCGAAACCGCTCTGGATTCGCAAGCCGATGACCCAAGCCGCCAGGGTGTTCCCGGCGTGAGTCTGACGGTGGTTCTTCGCTCTTGTGGTGGCTCATCGCTGACTGTGGCAGAATTTGTCTGCAAATTGTCAGGTTACCGGCTGTGCTGCCATATTCGACCTTCCGCAATCCGGCAGATGGCAGACTCCCAAAAAAGGCCAAAACCAGCGGTTTTTCGTTGTTCTTGTGGTAACCCTCTTGTGGGGACTCATCGCTGACTGTGGCAGAATTTGTCAGTAAATTGTCAGGGTTATTGGGAGTAGGCTCACGGCCCTGGTCCGCTCAACCACCCTACCGATCTTCCCCTGGTTTCCCCTTGTCGAGCCTTGTTGTCTCCTGTTTTCCGCTATTGTCCGCTGGTTTCCGGCTTTCGAGCCTTTTTCCTGGTTCCTCCGGTGTCCTGTTTTTGAACCTAGTTGTCTCCTGTTTTCCGCTATTGTCCGCTGGTTTCCGGCTTTTGAGCGTTTTTCCTGTGTCGTCCGGTGTCAGGTGTCGAGCCTTTTTCCCGGGCTGGTCCAGTCAACTGGCCACAGCCGAAGGCCCGCGTCAGGATCGCAGGTGGTCGGCCGCCTGCTGGTTGAGGAATGCAATTCTGCGGGGAACTTCCCACAGGTCCCCCAACTCCCCTCCCGCCGTAAGAAATAGTATACTTAATGTCACATATTTATCGAGAACGCTGGTCAGACCGACTTCGCACTTCGTACGGCCACTCGTCGTAACAATCGCGAGCACGCATTCCGCGACCGATTCGAAAGCAATCCGTTCGAGTTATTGATATCCTACTTGTCTCAGCCAACGACAGAAAGGCGAACCCACGCATTCGCGACTCTTGCGCGCCTCGAAACGAAGAACGCCGGTGAGGGAGCGGGCAGCGATTCCCGCTCCCTTGCGAGAGATGAGAACAGGGCCTGCCGGGTTCTCATCTACTCCTGCGACGCGGCTCGTTCAGCAACGTGACACTGCCAGCGGCTTCATGTCTCAGAAGAAGTTCCTGGGGCGGCCCGATGTTACTCTTTGCCAAGCACCAGGTCCACTACCCAGCACCCGCGAACGTGCGGGCCGGGACCGCGGCAGTGGTCGAGGATGTTCGCGTTGTCGCAGCCTGCGTCTTGGAGCGCGTCCGCGAGGATCAGTAGTCGGTCGAAGGCCCGCTCCTCGTAGGCACCTCGTGCCAGTTCCACGACGGGAGACGTGAGCCAATGCGGGTCCAGTGAAGTTGGTTCGAGGGGGTTCCCGACCACCTCGCGTAATAGCCCCGCCTGCATCCGCGTCTGAGTATCCATCACCCCCGGGTCTGCCCAGTAGTCGGTCTTCGGGTCCCAATCGATCCCAGCCGCCTCCAGGGCGGCTTCCGCCGCCTTGTAGGCTACCAAGCGGACGTCGAACGGCTCCTTCAGCAACTCAGCAACCGCCCGGGCCAAGGACCCGCGCGCTTCGGCGACCGTCGTCGCGGCCGTCACTCGCTCGGAGTCCGAGACCAGCCCGTCGGCGTATCGGTCAGACAGGTCGAGAGCGGATCGGTACAGGTCGGCGGACCAGAACAGGTCGTCCCGGAAGAAGTGCTCGACCTGCCGGAGGCAGCCGGAGGCAAACAGCCTCAACTTGCGAGGACTGGCCTTGCCGCTCAGGACTGCTCGCTGGGCTGCGTAGACATGGGACGAGTAGGTCCCGTCGCCCCACCGCCGGCCGTTAATCGTTACCCAAGGCTGGGGTCGCCCCTGCAGGCACGACAGGAGCAACTCAAGATGGTCACAGGACAGCCACTCTGCATGGGTCATCGTGATCGCACCAGAGGGTTCGCTGCTTTCGCCGAACGATAAAGCTCACCTGCCCGAGAAACTGCGCCAGCAGTGAGGATCAGGTGCAGCAGCGGGTTAGGCTTCTGGTCCTCAATGCCAAGCCCAGAAACAGGTAGTGAGGAACGCTCCTGACGCGCGGTCGAGCCGAACCAATCGCTCGTCCCGGAACAGCAACTCCACTCCATGCTCCTCTTCCCAGTCGGGATCGCCCTGGACGAATACGAAATGGCTGCCAACACCTTGTTGAGGCACGATGAGGTTGGTCCACCTGACAAACCTCCACACCTGCTCAGGACCTGCGATCTCCGGCCCCTCGCCGATCGCATCGATTACCTCTCGATAATCCGCGAACAGAGGCTCCAGCAGCACAGCCTGCTGGCTCGGTTGGATAGCCAAGAATCGGGCCAAGGCGTTCATCTGATCGGGATGCACCTCTGCCCCATCGGTGTATACCAAGACAGGCAACTCAGCACCAAGCAGAGGGCAGAAGACTGGCAGGGCGGAGCGGAAGAACGAGCCCTCATCCCGGATCAGCGAAACCATCCGAACGCCCTCTGCCGCCTAACACCAAGTTCACCTGCCGGCGTGGCTCAGAGAGCTATGCGTGTAAAAAGCGATAATGCCCCGCCGGTCAGGTGCAACTGTTGGATACATCTCATGGCCTCGTTGGCGACGGGCCGGACCTGTCGCTGGGTAAAACTCGATTGCTGGTTTCACCGGTCCCTGCGGTGGATCTTTCAGCAGTGCCAGTGCCCGACACCTAACCAAGCGGGATCAGGCCGGCCCATGGCCAAGGAGGATTGAGATGCGAACCGACAAGACCACACGCATATTACTGCGGCATCGACTTGCACGCCAGAAGTCTCTACCTCCACATCCTCCGACGAGATGAGATGCCGACAAATGAACCATCCCGGTGCAGCCAGGTGATGCCAGGAGGGCGACCTGTGGTGTGCAAATGCGCGTCGATTGAGCCAGGAAGTGCGTGGGATGGGCTCTCAGCCCGACCCAGGATTTTCGTTTTTATTCAAGTCAGTTGGCCATGAGAGCGGATCGGCCTCTGCCTGACACGCGCAGTTGCCTGACAGCTACCCGATGTGGATAGCCCCGTAGTTGGGAAACATTGCCATGAAGTTCTGCTGCAAAGTGCTGTCGCCTTGGAGCGCCTGGTGATACTCCTCGACCGCCTTCTCGAAGTCCTCGTGGAGCGAAATCACATCCACCAAATACTGCTCAGGGGGCGTATGCCGGATTAGCGGACGGGCTCCGCAGGCCACCAACGTAAACCGGTAGATTACTCCACCCTGCGCACGAGAGTACAAGCCGAACGAATGCAGCATCGAGTTGCGGAGTTGATAGAGCGTCTCCGCCTCGGAAGCTGGGAGATGGAAGAACCGCTCTACGAATACCCTGAATCGGTTTCCCACCCCCGACCCGTCCTCGCCCGCAAGGAATTTGGCGAGCAAATCAATGCCGGCGAAGATGCCCATCGCGCCAGGCCACTGAATCTGGCGGGGAGCCCGGTTGTGCAACCCAGCTTCGGCCCCCAGACAGCTATTGATGTCCCGCCGGAGCAGGAAGAGGATGCCGTACTGCCCTGGCGGCGCGCGGTACACCCACGGGTCTTCGAAGAACAAGGCTTCCAGCTGCGGGAACACGTTGCGCCCTCTTGCGGCCGAACGATACAGCTCACCGGCCGCGCACGCCGCGGCACGGTCACCGAACAACGCAGGTGCAGCGGTCCGGTGCAGCGACCGGTCCGGCTGGCTTTATGCCCGACGGAACTTGCTGTCGAACGGCTCATGCCCGACTCGATGGTAGTACGCCAACAACTCCTCTCGGGCTTCAGGGCCAAACGGGCGGACGCTCTCGTCCGAACAGTCGTTGCCGTACCACACGGCTCCGCCCGGCACTCCATCCAGCCACTCGGCGCACCGCACGAACAGCGGCAAGTCCCCCCGCTCATACCCCGGCCCGTAGTACGACTTCGCCAAGTTGGCCTCGTACCAGTAGGCGTGTGGTCCGGGCAGGCACTCCGGGTACGCTTCCGGCTGCAGCGGGACCCAAGGGGCCATCAGGTCATCGCCTGGGTCGAGCCCGAGTTCGGCGACGAACCGGGTACGGAGGCCGTCCAGCGCAGCATCGGCCAGCGGTTCCGCCAACCGCAGGTAGAGTAAGCCTCGCACCGGCACCGCTTACCCTCCGAGAGACTTCGAGGCCGAACATCAAGCTCACCGGCCTGGCCGCGACTCCAGTAAGCCACACGGACAACGAATGTGCAATGGGAAACAGAACAGATGGCCGGGTCCGCGTGCAGCGACGGGTTCGGCAGGCTTGGACCGCCGTCATGTCGGTCACTCAATCCCCAGAAACTGCACGCGGCGAACCCGGCCCCTCCAGTCGAACTTGACGTTGTACTGCGCCCCCCACGCACCATTATCGAAACGGTAGACGAGATCGCACCAACCCGCGGGGTGCCAGGGAGTGCTGTGCTGACGAGTGCCCGTCGTCCGGGGATCACCGAGCACCGCGACGACCTCGTTCCAGGTGCGTCCGATAAGTTCAACGGTGTGGAACACGCGGGAAGCGGCGTGGATGGCGTCCTTGGTCGATCGGCCGTCCTCCGTCTCCCACATCAGCTTTCGGTCCCGTTCGAGATCCTTTGAACGCCGCTCGGGGTTCACTTCGAGATCCGTATCGTCCGGTCTACCGGGATCGCAAAGCCGTAGCCACGCACCAGCCGCGCCGCGCGCCAATAGCAGAGAGACGACCACAAGCATCATCCGCTTCGCTGAGCGTCGCATCCGCGCCCTCTGCTTGCCGAACGTTCAAGCTCACCGGCCCGGCCACAACTCCAGTAGCGCACACGGACAAGCGGTGAGCAACGGGAAACGAACTACGTGGCCGGGTCCGGTGCAGCGGCGGGTTCGGCGATTGACGGTGGCAATCATGCACCACGCAGCCGCAACACTTGCTGCGTACTGCCATTCAGGTTCTACCGAGGAACTTGAACAGCCCAATCGCCGCCCAGATGAACCCCCAGTACTCAAGCGGGATGAAAAACAACGTGTGACCGCCGCCCAGCTGCGCCTCGACCAACTGCCCGCTCTGCTGGTCCACCAGCGTGCGCGTCTCGCTCTTGTTCATCCACCGGCCGAGCGGCCAGAGGACCGCAGCCGACACCAACCCGCCGATCAGGTAGCCGGTATCCTTGAACCGTTGGACCGCCTTCTCGCGCGCTGCGACCCGCTGGCGATCTTCGTCGGCCCGCTTGCGCTCGGCCGCCTGCACCTCCTCGGGGTCCTTCTCCGGCGGAGCCTCTTCCACGTCGTCGGCGACTGGGACTTGCTTGACGGGTTTGCGTGCCTCGGCCGGCAACCGTAGCATGGCGACCTTCTCGGCGACGATGCTCGCGAGCACGATGAGTACCGTCGGGATGAGGATTCCGAGGATACCCCACCGAGTCCAGATCACCATTGCCGCAGTCCTCCATCGCCGAACGTAAAAGCTCACCTGCCCGGCCGTGACACCAATCAGCGGCAGAGACGCGCAGGGAGCAACGAGAAACAAGGGAACCGGCCGGGTGCGGTGCAGCGCCGGGTTAGGCCTCAGCCCAGTGGTCTGGAAACTCACCCTCAACGTACACCAATAGGCCATTGAGTACGATGTCGAAACCCCATAGCCGAAGCCACCCGCCGATGGCGATGGTCTTGAGCCAAGCCCTCTGCTCACCCTCGGACAGTTGACAGGTGAGCGATACGACCTCCCCCACCTGGCAGACTGCAGCCGGAACGATTTGCCCATCGATCCGAAGGCTCTGCCCATCACGGTACTCGAGAACTGCAGAGAAAGCGCCCTCCAGCCGAACGTGCCGCCAGAACCGGCCGCCTTCGACCAAGACTCCGCGCGTCGAAAGGCAGCCGCGAAGCCCGGCCCAGTGTTCGCGAAGTACCGCTCGGGTCCGGAGCCGGAGTTCCCTCTTCCGGCGGCGCGTGCCGGCCCGGTTATCCGATCCGAGGACGCGGAGCAGGTGTCGGAGCCGGAAGAACTCGGACCGCGGGTCACCGCGCTCGTCGAGCCAATCAGCGAACGCCAGACCGGGCATGTCGTCAGCGGGATTCGCCAAGATCGCAGCGACAAATCCTGCTTCCTCGTCCATCTGCGCCTCTGTGGCCTAACGAAATAGCTCACCGGCCCGGCCGCGATACCAGTTAGCAACAGTGACAAGCCGGTGAGTAACGGGAAACAAGCTACGGGGCCGGGTCCGGTGCAGCGCCGGGTTAGGCTTGTCCGCTTCTTGCGCCTCGGACTCGCAGGGCTGTCAGAACCGTAGCCGCGAGGACCGGCGGTGTAACCGTGAAAAGGGCCAGGCGCGGGTAGTAGGCCCAAGCGTCAATGCCCTTGTACCAGATCGGTGCGAGGCCCAGCCCTGCAACCAACAACCACAAGAACACGCTCATCAGAAACACCCACACCAAAGACCAAGCGAAGCGGTGCAGTCTGGGGGGTGCGTAGGTCGCCCACCCGGCGCACGCGCCGAATACGGCGCATGCGAGGACCGGAACTGCCAGCAACTCCGGCTGATCCCGGATGGCGAATTCGAGATCGTCCCTCCTCACACCGGGATAATCCCACCCGCTAACCCAGAACCCGACCGGTAGCGCGATAGCCATGACCGCCGAACCGCATGCCCCAATGGCCGCACCGAACAGGCCGCACCGGACGTTGAACTGCTGCGGCTCCCCCGTGCGGGGCTCGACCGGTTCGATACCAGCAGCGTCCTTCGGGGGCACAGGGAAGAACACCATCGGCGCCTCTTCTGTGGCCGAACAAATAAGCTCACCGGCCGCGCACACCGCGATCGGTACTCGAAACAGCGCATGTGCAGCGGTCGGTTCGGCGTCTGGGCTATTTGCCCCAGAGCGGGTGGCAGCCGATGTACTCCAACCGCGGCGGCCCGACTACGCTCACCGGCTCGGGGAACTCGCCCTCGTCTGCGACCACGACCGCGTTGCACTCGAAGTCGGCCCCGGCTGCCGCGGCCAGCACTGCGTCGCGGGTGCCAGCGGGGGCGCGGATTGCATCGAGGATGGCCCCCAAGTTGCCGCCCGCGTGGAACTCGGCGAACACCCAATCGTGGTCGTAGAACCGTTTACCTTGGTCGGCGGCGAACAAGCTGATCGGTCGGTCGTCGGGGTACGGGACAATCTCCTCGAAGTAGTCGTCCACCTCGGTCCGGTCTGCGAACCGAGCGAGCCAGAGGTGACATCGCTCCATTTCCACGGTGCCCCTCCGGCCTTTGGCCCTCTGCCGCCGAACAAATAGCTCACCGGCCGCGGCGGCTCGGGGAGCGATGCCCCTCGAAAAGCCCACCTGCCGCCGCGGTCCGGTGCAGCGGCGGGTTCGGCATGCCTTTGCTGCACCACAGCCCAGCCTACGACTGCAAGTACATAGCCGCGAGCCGGGGCAACCGGCGGCGGACCGCTTCGTCATCGTCGAAGTCCCAGTCCTCGCCACGAAGTTCCGCCCGCTCGTTCCGGGCGGGGTACGGGTCGGTGTCCGGCCGGCCCGTCACCGCCATCCACGCCTGATGCGCCGCAGCATAGATCTCGGCCTCGGCGTCGATGCCCTCGACCACTGCGTCGGCCAGGCTGTCGGGGTTGGCCACCGCCGCCTCGTATACCTCCTGGCCCATGCCGATCAGCCAACATCGGAAGTAGTAGAACCCGTCGTCCGATGCCCCGCCGTTGATGAGGTACGCCGCGCCCCACAAATCGACCGTGTACGACCGCGCCGCCAGCCGGTCGAAGATGTGATTCCACTCGATGATCTCGTCCGGCTCCAGCTTCTCCAACTCGGCTTGGAGCCGCTCGTCCCACTCCTCCGCCACGCGGGGATTGGAGCGGCAGGCTTTAGCGATGATCTTCCAGAACCTCGCCTCATCCATCCGTCGCGCCTCCGGTGGCCGAACAATAAGCTCACCTGCCGCCGGAACACCATGACCGACAGTGAAACAGATGAGCCTGAAAAGTGCCAGCGCGCTGCGGTCCGGTGCAGCGACCGGTTCGGCTCTCATCGCTGCTCGTACCATCAATATGCGATTCCATGACATCCAAGACCTTCCCGCCTTCCTTCGACCACTCCTCAAAGGAATTGACGAACTCATCCGAGCCGTACCCGAAAACCTGCCGGGCGCAGGTGAGGCTGAACAGTATCTTCTTTCGGGATAGAACCGAGCCCGGAACGCAGGGAAACATCGAGGCGAGGTTCTCGGATGCCAACCACACGTCTTCCGTCATCCGTCCCTCCACCGCGTCTTCTGTCGCCGAACGAATAAGCTCACTGGCCCGGCTGCGAGACCAGTAACGCCGCGGACAACCCGGGAGCAATGGGAAACCGAACAGATGGCCGGGTCCGCGTGCAGCGTGGGGTTCGGCGTTTGGGTTATGCATTCTCGGCAACACCCGGCTCCTCGTCAATGAGCTGCTTGTATCGTCGCCAAGTAGACAGCTCCGACTCTCGGCTCTCGGTGAGCCAGTATCGGAAACCCCAATCCGCGATCCACTCGGGAAAGCCTACAACGACCTCTGGTGGCACACACCGACCAGAACTCCCAAGCGAGCGGGCCGGCCGAAACCCGACAACCCAGTACCGCGATGGCTGCGGATCGGTAACGTCGAACAACTCGGCGGGATAGTGCATCGGATACAGCCAGTAATCATCGTCGCAGAGGATGTAACCGGGCACGCCCTCTGCCGACCACTCCAAGGCGTAGACCACATACTCCCGACCTGGAGTGAGCCGTGGGTAGTCGCCATCACCCAGGCCGACGAGCCACGACGTTGTGAGATCAGCCGCACGGTTCGTGCGATAACGTACACGCATTCGTGTCTTCCTCGCCGAACGAAATAGCTCACCGGTCCGGCCGCGATTCCCACAACCTATCACGACAACCGGTGAGCACCGCAAAAACAAGACAGATGGCCGGGTCCGCGTGCAGCGTCGGGTTCGGCCCGACAGTTCGCGCCTCAAGGCGACCCTGGCGTGGTGCCGTCGCGCCGCGGGTCGGCAACATGGCCCGGTTCGTCCGCACTGGGTTCCGTCGCCTCGTATTGAATGCCGACGGGCGTGACCGTCGCCAGGTAGGTGAAGATCTGCTCAAAACCGACTACCAAGTACAGCCGGTCACGGCCGCCCAGGATTCGTTTGCAGAAATTCACGTCCTGCAGTGGTGCGACGAGCGCGAGTGAACCAACAGCCAGCCACAGGAAATAGCCATTATTGCCCTGGTAACCGCGCCTGGATGATCCGTCTTTCCAGCTCAGCATGTTGTCGTCCAACCAACTGGTGTTGCGGTAGATGTGCTCCGTCTGTTGCGAGCCAAAGAGGGCGTCAACCTGGGCCTCGCTATCAGGTGAGCAGCAGCGCAGCAGTGTGTAATACTCGAACACGGGTTGGTTCAGCAGCAGTTCCCGGACTTTCGGTTCCGACATGAGCGATTGACCGCCTGGGCTGTAAAGGTGGAAGAGCTCGGGGCAGTCACCCAGATCCAGCAAGACGAACGCCCAACCCACTCCGGGGGCGATCTTCTCCAGGCCGCCTTGTGCCCATCTCGTCACGCTGTCCATCGCGTCACGCCAGTCGTGGCTTTCGACTCGGCTCCAATAGCTCGGGTCGAGGAAGCGGCAATTGTCCCGAGCGAAGTCCACGGCTCGACGGAGCCCGGCCACCCCAGTTCCGCCAGCTCGAACGAGGTTTTGAGCGGCCTGAAACATTGTCTGCCAATGGCTCACCGTCTGCGCCTCCGAACGCGACACTCAACGGGATCGTTTACTCTGCCGCCGAACGTTCCAGCTCACCGGCCGCGCACGCCGCGCTCGGTGGTCCAAACAACCTATGTGCAGCGGTCCGGTGCAGCGTGGGCGTGTGGACACGGCACACATTGATCGGTAACTGCTCCGCCATCCGGTGCGCTCTCTGTGGCCGAACGAAATAGCTCACCGGCCGCGCACGGAGCGAGCCGATCTACCCGCAACGCATTTGACAGCGGTCCGGTGCAGCGCGGGGTTCGGCGCGACCAGCTTACCCCCAGAAACGCCACCACGGGCGTCGGGGCCGTGCGGGGGGGTGGCTCCTGGGCAAGGGCCGCAACTCCAGCGTAGAACCCGACCATGCTCTCCCCGTCCCGACCGTGCTCCAGCAGCTTGAACGGCCGCGAGAGCGGGCTACAGCAACCCCCATTGGGCAATTCGACCACCAGCGGGAACGCCGCCATGCCGGGCAACGCAGCATACGTGGTCTCGGCAGCGGGCACCCACCGCCCGCCGAGATTGCGGACGATCACCTCACCCAAATAGCACCCGGCCCGCTGAGCCACGTCGATGGCGTCGGCCTCCCACTTGGGCTTCATCCAGCCGAGGGCAGCCATCCGGTGGTAGCCGCTGACGCAGTTGTCAGCCTGCTCCAAACTGGCCGGGGTGTAGGCGCACACGGACACGTAGCGAGCAACGGGAAACAGGACAGATGGCCGGGTCCGGTGCAGCGCGGGGTTCGGCCGGGCTTCCGATCCTCAGTGCGCCGCAGTGTACCACCAGTAGGCGAAGCTGCTGCGCACCGGAACGGGCACCCACACGCACCACAGGATCAACGCCGCCCACACCCGCCACGCCCGACACCCGAATCGGTTCCGGGTCCGCGACACAATCCCAACGAGCACCGATGCGGCCACGAGCCCCGCCGCGCCCGATCCGACCAGCAACACCAGCCACCCCAGAACGGCCCCGCCCTCGGCCCCAATCAGCAATTCACCAGGAACCCAAGGCAGACTGGTCCATGTGTACTCAATCCCGTCGTACCGGATGCAACATCTCTCCATCTTGGTGCCACCGGCCAAGTCGAACAGGACGACGTTGAGCACGCATCCGGCTGCCAAATGCGCGATGGAGAGCGCCGGGACGAGAGCCACGACCGCATCACGGTTGTCTGGTATGTCTTCGCCAGTCATCTGGTGTGCCCCTCTGGTGCCGAACGAATAAGCTCACCGGCCCGGTCGGGGACACCCACAGCCGAAGGAGACATCCAGTGAGCTGCGAAAACCAGATCAGCCGGCCGGGTCCGCGTGCAGCGGCCGGTTCGGCCTTGAGGTTACTCCTTGCCGAGTACCAAGTCCACAACCCAGCACCCGCGAACGTGTGGGCCGGGACCGCGGCAGTGGGCGAGGATGTCGGCGTTCTCGCATCCCGCGTCCTGGAGCGCGTCCGCGAGAATAGGCATCGCGGAGAACTCGCGCGACTCGTACATCTGGCGGGCGAGCGTCAAAGCGGTATCGGTGTGCCATGACGGAGAGAAGGTGACCCGTATGAACGGGAGAGGACCGAAGATGTCACGGAGCAGGTCACCGGCCCGGCCGGGATTGCAATCACCCGACCCTCGCACCAGCAAGCTGCTGGAATCAAGTTCCGTGGCCGGGTCAGGTGCGGCGACCGGTTCGGCCTGTCTTGTTCAGCCCTGCGGCTGCTGCATGGTGCCGAAGAACGCGGAGTACGCCGCATCGACCCGCGGCCAACTCGCGTAGCACGCGATCCGGTCGCACG
>Ga0209062_1001141_pt1 | contig 53312 bp, 44 predicted proteins | sample Coa_R2_2_FD_187158 | JGI IMG/M metagenome (GOLD analysis project Ga0209062, IMG submission 187158) | Surface soil microbial communities from Centralia Pennsylvania, which are recovering from an underground coalmine fire - Coalmine... | ecosystem: Environmental > Terrestrial > Soil > Unclassified... | reverse complement strand
GACCTATGGGAACCTTCCAGGACAGAACCTCGATGGACCGCATCCTGTTCGCGGTCTTCACCCATGAAAACAAGTCACAGGGCGTCAGCACCCCCTTCCTGCTGACACAGAACAATTGACGTCACCGAGCTTGAACGTTCGCCAATCCGATCGCTCGCGCACGTAGGCTCGTTCTCCACCGGATGCGAATGGTCGAGGCGGCTCGGCCCGACCTCGTCGGCCAAACGGTGCAGGCGACGACGCGACGCGCCGAACTCACCGGGGAGAAGGAGGGTGTTGAAGCGCCTCTCGCTTTTCGCGCCGCAAGCGCGAAATTCCCCGGTCCGTCGACATGAATCGCGCCAGCATCCGACCTGCCAGCGGGCGGATACTCGGTCGCTGCAAAAAGCAATCGACGCGCAGCTGAGCAGACATCCGGTCCGAGGTCTCGCTGGGGCTGTCGATCGATTGGAAGCGCGCTGCCGGCGCGGTGATGGACGTACCTGCGCCAAGCGTCGAGCACCATCTCTTCGCGGCAGGTGCTCCGGCCGTTGCCGGCATTTGGACGTTTCCGTGGACACGTCCGGTGCCGCCACGACGCGGACCTTGCGTGGTCCTACCGCCGCCGGATCGACGTGCAATCACCGAGGCTCAGCGCAAGGCGGTCGGACCGAGCGGTTCGCGCGACATCGGCATTGCGCGCGCCGGATACGACAGGTGCCCACTACTGATGCTCGATCTCGCCATTATGGATGCTCGGCGATCGTCGCCATTCCGGAAGGAATGCAACGTTGTACGTCCCTCGATCTGGTGCAAGATTTCGATCTCAGCGAGGCAGTCCCGAACGGCGATTGTAGGGTCTTTTGGCATTACGAGACCCGAATGGCGTCTCGCTCGATGCTTTCTCTCATTAGCGGGTGAAGCGCGGTCCGCGTCGTAATGGTTACCGGGATGCCGAGGGTCTGCGAAATCTCGTCCTCGATTTTCATGAGGCGGAACAGGTTCGGAATTTTTGCTTCTGCGTCATAGTCAATGAAGAGATCGAGGTCACTGTCAGGGCGCGGCGTGCCAACAGCCCGGGAGCCGAAGATGAATAATCCGGTCGCGCCGTTCTCGCGCAGAGCGGCATAATACGTCCTCAGGACCTCGATCAGCGCAGCTTTGTTCATGCCGCGCATATTGCCACAATCCGGGTCAAAAGACGAGGCTGCTTTAGCTGTGAACCCCTCCGAACAATCGAAGGCACCGCCCGCGCGGCGTAGTGCAAAATCGCAAGATTTCGCAGACTCACCGATTGGAGCGCGTAGCAGGCTGCGGCATCATAGGGGAACAGCAAATGAATAGTGCCCATCTTCGTCGACCGTGGCGCGCCAGCGATTTTTGTACGATGCACTGCGATTTCGCCGCCATCGACCGCAGAAACACCGCCGATTCTTAGCGTGTGCCTGCAAGAATGCGGCTTCACGATGCCTACTAAGCTTTGGATCGCCGGGTTCGGCTTGCCTGCCCTTGAACGTATTCGCGCAGGGCTCGATTGATCCGCGTCTGATAGCCCTCATTGGATGTCGTGTGGTTCTTGAACCAGGCGACGACATCGGCATCGAGCCGGAGAGTTAGTTGCTGCTTGACAGGCCGATAGAAAAGGCCGCGCTTGGCCCCGGACCAGTCGAGGAGCTCCGGCGCGTCTGATGTATCGATGGCATCGTCAGGGAGTGCCGTGAGCGACTTCAGCTCCACTCGCTGCTCGGGCGTCAACCGCTTAGAAGTTCCCTTCTTCATAGGCTCTCCTTCGTGTGCGGTGGCCTTGCGGGCGCTGATGATCCGGCCGATCTGCTCGCCGTCTTCGGATTCTTCCGGCCAACTGTGAACGACCAGCAGCAACACCGGCCCGACGAGTCCGATAGTGTGCCAGCGATCCCCGTCCGGGTGCGGATCCGGTCTCGATGCGTGGAGCGGGTCGTCAAACACCAGCATCGCGGTTTCGAACGACAGGCGTGCTTGAGGCGGTTCGCCGCCGCCTTATCCGGGTCCCACGTCCAGCGCAGCTGCCGACCTCATTGTAGCTACAAATATGGCACTACAATACATGGTGTCAAGACTTGCGGCTGCGCAGCGGGGTGTCTTGATGGTTCTGCCCCGGTATTCTCCGCGCCGATCGGCGTAGGGAAAAATCGAAGGTCCGCGCCGCATTGGTGGCTGAAGCGTGTACCTGGGTAATGTCATAGCGTCACGGCGAAGCAATTGTGCCTATCTTCATCGGCCGTGGCGCGCCACTTCGCAGAGCACGCTACGATGACCCCGCGAGGCGCCGATCATCCGATCCCGCGCGCCAGACCCTTCCAATTTTTGGAAATCCGTGCTTCGCATCGCAATGATCGTCATTGGCACGGACGTGGCCGAGTCTATCTGACCGATCATGCTGGCCATAAGGGTATCAAGGTTGCGCCGATCGCAATATCAGGCTTGGCTCGACATCGCGACCCGCGCCAAATGGCGCAATCCGGAGGATGTCAAGGCACGTATCTGAAAGCCAGCATTCTCAAGGCCGGCCGAGTCGTATTCAGCATCAAGGGCAACGACTACCGATTGTAAGCGGCGGTCCATATCGGGCCGGAGCCCTCGCAATCCGGTTCTTCGGCAGCCACGCAGAATACGACAGGATTGATGCGGAGACTGGGTGATGGATGCAACACTGATCGGGATCGATAGCGTGCGGAGCTCACGCGCGCGCGAGCCCTCGTTGAGGGCTGTGGGACTCGGAAGACCCAGCTGATATCGCTCGGCTCCAGGCGCAAGCGCGTCTGATCGCTGCCTATGAGGAGAGCAAGTGGCCGCGAGGGCCGCCAAGCACGGCAGAACTGATCCGCCACCTCATAGATCGACACGGGCTCACGCGAGAGGACATGGTCCCTGGGCACACCGAGCCGGGTGAGCGAGGTCCTTCGGGGCAAGAAGGAGCTGAGCATGGCAATGGTGCAGCGTCTGCGTGCGCGCTTCCGTGTGCCGGCAGATCTTCTCATTCCGCCACCCAAGGAGGCGCGGCGCGCGTCGAGGCGGGCGGCAACCTGACGCGCAGTGCCTCCGACGACCTGCGGACGCACCAGCGCGGCGGTCGATCATCGCACGGTGCAAGGTTCGGGAGTTGGCTGTGTCCAGCCTGCACACATAGGTGACAGACTGTACCTAAGACACAGGTGCTAGGCGCTATCGCGGCAGCAACGAGAGAGTATGTTGCGCGATCATAGCCTCCTCATCCGTCGGGATGACATAGAGGCGGACTGAGCTTTCTGGCCTCGATATGAGACTTCGCCCTGCCGCATTTGCAGTGTCGTCCAAAGCCACTCCAAGCCATGCCATCTTATCGGCGATGCGCGCGCGGATATAAGGCGAGTTCTCGCCGATTCCGGCGGTAAACACGAAGGCGTCGACCCCGCCGAGCGCGGCCGCAAGCATGCCGGCATTAAGCCCAATTCGGTAGACGAAGTGCTCGATGGCGAGCGCGGCGCTGGGGTCGATGCTCGCCTCCAGCTCTCTCATATCGTTGCTGATACCGGACAGGCCTTTGAGGCCGCTTTCGCGATAAAGAAGGTTTTCAAGCTCCGCCGGCGTCATATTTTTTTCACCGAGAAGATAGAGCAGCACGCCAGGGTCGATCTGTCCGGGCCGCGTGCCCATCGGCAATCCATCCAGCGCAGTAAATCCCATTGTGCTTTCGATGCTCCTGCCACTGGCCAGCGCACACATCGAGGCGCCGCTGCCCAGATGAGCCACGATAACGCGGCCGAGGGCAACTTCCGGGGCGATATCGCGCAAGCGGGACGCGATGAACTCGTAGGAGAGCCCGTGGAATCCGTAGCGGCGAATTCCCTCGTCGAAAAAGCGCTCCGGTATGGCGAAATGTTGGGCGACGGCGCTGTGAGTGCGATGAAATGCAGTATCAAAGCAGGCGACCTGGGCCAGGTCGGGACGGCGCGCCAGCAGCAAGCGGATTGGTGCCAGGTTGTTCGGCTGATGCAGCGGCGCCAGCGAATTGTAGCGCTCCAAGCATGACAAGACGGGTGATCGACGATGATCGGTCGGTCGTATTGCGGACCGCCGTGTACCACGCGATGGCCGACCGCGATCAGGTCGAATTGTTGCGTTTTCCGCAGCCAATCGCCCGCTGCCGCCATCCCTGCCGGTACATCGGCGATCGCGTCAGGCTCGTATGACGCCTCGATCAGCGGCGCGCCATCGCGCGCATATGCATGCAGCCGCGGCCGTGTTCCGATGCCGTCCACTTGACCCTTGAGCCGCCGCTGCGGAACGCGCGACTTGATCACTTCAAAAATTTCGAATTTGATGCTCGACGATCCCGCATTGATGACCAGGATGGTGTTCATCGCCCGATCACCGCGGTGCGCTCAAGCCGCGGCGCGGTTGGCGTGGGCCCGGCGGGCCGCCGCGTAGATCACGGCAGCCGCGCATGATGCCATCCGGCTGCGCACGGAGTCGGCGCGCGAGGTGAGAACGATCGGCACGCGGGTACCCAGCACCAAGCCAGCCGAATCGGCCTTGGACAGAAAGATGAGATTCTTGGCAAGCATGTTTCCGGCCTCGAGATCGGGCACGATCAGAATTTGTGCATGCCCGGCGACCGGCGAATGAATTCCTTTGATCCTGGCGGCCTCCGGGTCAATGGCGTTGTCGAAGGCGAGCGGTCCTTCGAGGATGCCGCCCGTAATCTGACCGCGGTCCGCCATCTTGCAGAGGGCCGCGGCGTCGATGGTGGACGGAATCTTCGACGTTACTGTCTCGACCGCGGACAGGATGGCGACGTGCGGCTTGCCCAGACCGACCTGCGTGAACAGATCTATGGCGTTCTGAATGATGTCGCGCTTGGCGTCGAGGTCCGGCAAAATATTTATCGCTGCATCCGTGATGAAGAGCGTTTCGGGGTGCGTCGGCACGTCCATGATGAAGACATGGCTCACGCGTCGCTCGGTACGCAAACCGGTTGCCGAAGCGGTAACGGCGTGCATCAGCTCATCGGTGTGCAGGCTGCCTTTCATCAAGAGCTCGCCTCTGCCTTCGCGGATGAGTGCGACTCCCTTTTCGGCGGCCGCATGGCTGTGTGGGACGTCGACAAGCTCCAAGCTGCTGATGTCGATCCTGTGCTCGCGCGCAACCCTGTGGATCTTGTGGGCCGGCCCGACCAGGAGGGGCGTTATGATCCCGCTTCCGGCCGCCTCCACGGGGCCGCGCAGTGCGGGCTCGTCGCATGGATGGACGACAACAGTCTTCGCGGCCGATACTTCTTTCGCCTTGGCAATAAGACGATCGTATTTCGAGGTGCCGGAACGCGCCATATCGGCTGTTTCGCTCGGGCTGCTCGGCTTCCTGATCGTACCCATGCGGCTTATCCCTCTGCGCTTCAGGAGGAGACTTTGGTTATGGAGCAAGCGGTGCCGCGCCAGCGGCCGATCCGCGCCATCGTTGATCTCTGCAGTCTTGGCCGTTGCCAGACTGAACGACGGCGGACGGCCAAATCGCCGTGACCGGAATGTTAAATCGACCCCGAAATCAAACGACAGTTGCTCAGATGACGCTTACGACGTCGATCACGTGTCGATTGGCGTCAAATCACATCTCGCGTAACGATGCTACGAACGGGTCGGTTCCGTTTTATGTCGTGTCCGTCTTATGACGTGGGTCGGCTGGACAGGGCCGAGGGTTGGCGGCAAATTCGAAGGCACAGTTGGAAGTGAAGCCGGCCATATTCCACTAGTGTGGTGGATTTGATGCCCCTTTTGCCGCGGGGTCTTTCCAAGGGGTTTTAAATCCAGAACCACACCAGCCTTATAGAGTTGCTGGTGTGACTTTGTTTCCGAAGTTCGCTCGATGGCCCGCTGCAAGTTAAAACGACATTCGCAAGCGGAACACTAAGGTGGCGGGTGCACATGGTTCCCGTCGTCAAGGCCAAGCTGCTAGAAGATAAACGCGGCCTCATCGTCGGGATCGCCAATGATCAATCGATTGCATGGGGATGCGCGAAGGCCTTCCGCGCGCTCGGCGCGCAGCTCGCCCTTACCTATCTCAACGAAAAAGCGAAAAGCTATGTGGAGCCGTTGGCGCGCGAAGTCGAGGCGCCGATCATCATGCCGCTCGACGTGCGCGTGCCCGGCCAAATGGAAGCCGTGTTCGAGCGCATAAACCAAGAATGGAACGAGCTCGATTTTCTGGTGCACTCCATCGCCTTCTCGCCGAAGGAAACGCTCCAAGGGCGGGTTGTGGATGTGTCGCGCGAAGGCTTCGTCACGACACTTGAAGTCTCCTGCTGGACATTCATCCGCATGGCGCATTTGGCGGAGCCGTTGATGCGCAAAGGCGGCACGATGTTCACCATGACCTATTACGGCAGCCAGGTCGTGGTGACGAACTACAATATCATGGGTGTCGCCAAGGCGGCGCTGGAAAGCGCAGTGCGCTATATTGCGGCTGAACTGGGCCCCAAGGGCATTCGTGTCCACGCCATTTCGCCGGGCCCGCTGGCGACGCGCGCCGCGTCGGGCATTCCGGAATTCGACGCCTTGCTCGACAAGGCGAAATCCAAGGCGCCGGCCCGAAGCCTTGTCAGCATCGAGGATGTCGGCTTCGCCACGGCATTCCTGGCCCATGATGCGGCGCGCCTAATTACCGGCGAGACGCTTTATATCGACGGCGGATATCACATCATGGATTAGCTCAAGCTGCATGCGAGGTGATCTGGGTATCCCAAAACCGCACGAGCGTGTGAGGAACCAAAAATTCCAGAGGCGATTGATCGTGATAGACCGCTGCCGCTGTGGGCTTACCTGGCTTGCCCTGTTTGAAGGGGGATAGCTTTCAAGGGCCCGATGGGAGGTCAGTCCCATGAGTGCGCGAAGTTCAGTCGGCATCCTGCTCACGCTCATCCTGATGGTCGTCGCGATACCGGCGCCGCAGCCTTTTGATCGCTCCTCGCTCGGCCGGCTGCTCTCGCCGAGCGCTCAGGCGCAGTCGAGGTTCGGCAATTTCTTGGCGCGCTTGCGCCGCGAGACTTTGCCCGAGGGCATCGCCAGGACCAATGGTCGGATCGAGGCGACGCAGGTCGACGTGGCGACGAAATATGCCGGGCGGCTCGCCGACATCACCGTTCGGGAGGGAACTCCGGTCGAGAAAGGCCAGGTCCTCGGCCGCGTCGCGTCGCCCGAAACCGAGGCACAGCTCCGCGTGGCCCAGTCCGAGGTCGAGCGCGCCAAACACGCTAAGGCAAATGCCGAAGCGCTCATCGCCGAGCGCAATGCTGTCCTGGCCGCGGCTAGGTCCGACTTCGAACGCGGCAAGGAGCTGGTGGCCCGAAACGTCATCTCCAAACAAACGTTCGATCAGCGCCAGCAAAGTTTCGATTCGGCACAGGCCAGCCTGACAGGAGCGACTGCACAGCGGGATCAGGCCGACGCCGCGATCCGAAGCTCGGAAGCGGAACTGGAGCGCCTCCATGCCGTGCTGAAGGACATGACGCTCGTCTCGCCCCGCTCTGGACGAATTCAGCATCAGCTGGCGCGCAACGGCGAGGTGGTGCCGGCCGGCGGCCGGGTCTTCACTGTCCTTGATCTGCACGACGTCTATATGACGGTCTTCTATCCGGCGGCGGTCGCCGGCAGGCTCGAAATCGGCGGCGAAGCCCGGATGGTCCTCGATCCGATCCCGCAATATGTCGTGCCGGCAAAAGTGACCTTTGTGGCGGCCGATGCGCAATTCACGCCCAAAACCGTCGAGACTGCGGAAGAGCGGGAAAAGCTGATGTTTCGCGTCAAGCTCAACGTTGACCCGGATGTCCTCAAGCAATTTGCTTCCCGGGTGAAGACCGGCGTGCGCGGCATGGGCTTTGTAAGGACAGATCAAGCGACGCCATGGCCGGACGACCTTCAGGTCAAGCTGCCGCAATGAGCGGCCCCGCCATCGCGCGGGTCGAGAACGTCTCGCACCATTACGGTGCGCGGGTCGCGCTCGACCATGTGAGCATCGAGATTCCGTCCCGCATCATGGTCGGCGTGATCGGTCCAGACGGTGTCGGAAAGTCGACGCTGTTGGCGCTGATTTCCGGCGTGCGCGCGATCCAAAGCGGGACGGTCGTTGTATTCGGCGAAAGTGTCGCGGATGGTGCGCATCTGCGCGAAATGCGCGGGCGCGTCGCCTACATGCCGCAAGGGCTCGGCCGCAATCTTTACCCTACGCTCAGCGTATTCGAGAACATCGACTTTTTCGGCCGCTTGTTCGGGCAATCGGCGACGGAACGGCGCGGCCGCATCACCGAGCTACTCACTGCAACGGGACTCGATCCGTTCGAAGACCGGCCGGCCGGAAAGCTCTCGGGCGGCATGAAGCAGAAGCTCAGCCTCTGCTGCGCGCTGATCAACGACCCCGATCTGCTTATTCTGGATGAGCCGACGACCGGCGTCGATCCACTGTCGCGCGGTCAATTTTGGGATCTCATCAAAACGATCCGTGCGCGGCGACCGCAAATGAGCGTGGTCGTGGCGACCGCCTATATGGACGAAGCGGAGCGTTTCGATTGGCTGATCGCCATGGATGACGGAAAGATCATCGCCCACGGTACGCTCAAGGACATGCTCGACAAGACCGGCGAGCCCACGCTCGAGGAGGCCTTCATCGCGCTTCTGCCGGAGGAAAAGCGGGCACAGCATCAAAAGGTCGTGGTGCGGCCGCGCCATGCCGCGCCGGATGAGGTCCCGGCGATCGAGGCAGAGGGTCTGACGCGGCGTTTCGGCAACTTTGTGGCCGTGGATCATGTGAACTTCCGCATCGCGCCCGGTGAGATCTTCGGTTTCCTCGGCTCCAATGGCTGCGGCAAGTCAACGACGATGAAAATGCTGACCGGCTTCCTGCCGGCGTCGGAAGGCTGGGCCAAGCTGTTCGGCCGCCCGATGGGCGGAAACGACATGGAGATGCGTCGCAATGTCGGCTACATGACGCAGGCCTTCTCGCTCTATGGCGAACTGACGGTGCGGCAGAATCTCGATCTGCACGCCAGGCTCTATCATTTGCCGCCGGACACGATCGGGCCGCGTATCGAGGATTTGCTGCACCGCTATGATCTGGAAGCTGTCGCCGATGCCAAGCCCGAAAGCCTGCCGCTTGGCCTTAAGCAGCGGCTGCAGCTTGCGGTCGCGGTGCTGCATCAGCCGGCGATCCTCATTCTCGACGAGCCGACCTCGGGCGTCGATCCGGTGGCGCGGGATTCGTTTTGGCGCACGCTGATCGATCTGTCGCGAGATGACGGCGTGACCATCTTTCTGTCCACGCATTTCATGAACGAAGCGGAACGCTGCGACCGCATCTCGCTGATGCATGCCGGCAAGGTGCTGGCGGTGGGAGCGCCGCTTGACCTGGTCAAGGAGCGCGGCAGCGATTCACTCAATGACACGTTCGTCGGCTATCTTGCCGATGCCGCCGGGATCGATCGCACCAAGAAGGTCGATCAGGCCATGCCGAGCGCCGCGCCCGCTGAAGCGGAGTCGGTGCGTCTGCCCAAGCATTTCGATTTCGCTAGGCTTTGGGCTTATGCGAGGCGTGAGGCGGTCGAGCTGTTGCGCGATCCGATCCGGCTCGCATTTGCCGTGCTGGGGCCGGTCCTGCTGATGCTTGCCTTCGGCTACGGCATTTCGTTCGACATCGAGAATCTGCAAACCGCGGCCTTCGACCAGGACGATACGCCGCAAAGCCGGCAGCTGATCGATGCCTTCTACGGCTCCCGCTATTTCTCGATGCAGCCGCCGATCGCGACCGCGGCTGAGTCCGATCGGCGCTTGCGTTCCGGCAATACGCAGATCGTCGTCGAAGTACCATCCGGCTTCGGCCGCGATCTGCTGCGGTGCGCGCAGCCGGAGATCAACGCCACGGTCGATGGCGCCATGACCTTCCGCGGCGAAACCGCACGTAACTATGTTGCCGGCGTTGTCCGCCGGGAAGGCGACGAGATCAGCCGGCAGGTCAAAGGCGGAGCAAGTGCCGCAGCCTGGACCGACGATGATATCGAGATGCGCTTCCGCTACAACCAGGCTTTCCGTAGCGTCAATGCCATGGTGCCGAGCATCTTCATGCTCATGCTCTGCCTGATACCTGCCATCATGTCCGCGATCGCCGTCGTGCGCGAGAAGGAGACAGGCTCGATCGCAAATTTTCGCTCAACGCCGATCACCAAATTCGAATTCCTGATCGGCAAGCAGGTGCCCTATATCGCCGTCGCCATATTGAATTTCTTGCTTTTGTTCCTGCTGGCGATCTTTCTGTTCCGGGTGCCGATCAGAGGACCGTTTCTGGCGCTGCTGATCGGCTCCATTGCTTACGTCGTCTCAACGACGGGCTTCGGACAACTGATCTCCTCCTTCACGCGCACGCAGGTCGCCGCCGTCTTCGCCACGGCCATTCTCTCCATCGTGCCGGCCGTGAATTTCTCCGGCATGTTCGCGCCGGTGTCATCGTTGTCTGGCACTGCCAGGATCATCGGCCTGAGCTTTCCCTCGGCCTGGTACCAACCGATCACGGTCGGCGTCTTCGCCAAAGCGCTCGGCATGGCCGAGCTCTGGCGCAATCTCGTTGCCATCATTCTGATTGCGGCCGCGTATCTGCTCCTGTCATTGTTGTTTCTGCGCAAGCAGGAGACGTGACATGTCCACGGCCTCGCAAGCGCCTGCTGGGGTCAAGGTCACGGGCGCCAAGCCGATGACGCTCCGCGACCACGTCTCCAATATCTTTCGCCTTGTCGTCAAAGAATTGCGCAGCATCCGCTCTGATCCGGTCATGCTGATCCTGGTCATCTATGCCTTCACCATGTCGGTCAACACGGTGGCGACGGGCTCCGTCAGCGAAGCCACCAATCTTTCTGTCGGCATTGTCGACGAGGACGGTTCGGAGCTTTCACGGCAGATCGCCGAAGGATTGGTGCGCCCTACCTTCCAGCCGGCCGTGCAGATCCGGGCCACCGACATGGATGCCAAGATGGACCGTGGCGAGCTTTTGTTTGTGGTCGAGATCCCGCCGAACTTCCAGGCCAATATTCTCGCTCAGCGCAAGACCGGGCTGCAGATCAATGTTGATGCGACGGCTGTGGCGCAGGCCGGCAACGGAGCGAATTATCTGAGGACCGCCATCTCCAACGAGGTGCGTCAGTTCCTTGCCAAGCGTGGCGGCGCCGGCTCTGGGATCCTGCCGATTAATCTCGTGGTGCGCGCACGGTTCAATCCGAACCTCAATACATCATGGTTTTCGGCGATGACGCAGGTGATCAACCAGATCACGCTGCTCACCGTGATCTTGACCGGCGCCGCACTCATCCGCGAGCGCGAGCAGGGGACCGTCGAGCATCTCCTGGTCATGCCGGTGGTGCCGGCCGAGATAATGCTGTCGAAAATGTTCGCCAACGGCCTGGTCATTCTGCTAGCCGCGATGCTGTCGCTGCAATTCGTCGTCCATTGGTGGATTGGTGCGCCGATTGCGGGCTCGCTTCTGCTGTTTCTATTGGGCGCCGCGCTATATGCTCTGGCCGTGGCGGCGCTCGGCATCCTGCTCGGCACCTTATCGACGAATATGGGCCAGTTCGGGCTTTTGGCGATGCCGATCCTCGCCGCCACGCAATTGCTGTCCGGCGGCTCGACGCCGATGGAAAGCATGCCGCTCTGGCTGCAATATTTGATGCGCATGATCAGTCCGACGCCACATTTCGTTTCCTTCGCGCAAGCCGTGCTGTTCCGCGGCGCTGATTTCACGCTGGTGTGGCAGCCATTGCTCGCCATGCTGATTGTCGGCGTGGTTTACTTCATCGTCGCAATGATCCGGTTCCGCAAGGTGATATTCGGGAGCTGAGACATGCCGAGCTGGTCAGTCCGCTTGTGCTGCTTGCCGGCGGCGGCTTACCGTCCTGCCCGTTGCGGAGATCACTTTCCCCGCAAATCCGAAAGCCGGGAACGGGGCCGACATGCCCGCCTGCCGGATCTAGGCACGCCGCGCTACCGACGTGTAGAAGTCCTGGGGCCTGCAATGATATGATTTGCGCCGGCGGCGCGCGGGAGTCGTCCCGATGAAAGCTTATCTCGCCACGACCGGCATGCTGTTCGCTCTGCTGGCCGTGCTCCATGTTTGGAGGATTGTGGTTGAGTGGAACGGCCTCTCCCGGGAAATCTGGTCGCTCGGAACCATCGTGGCCGGCATTATCGTGAGCGCGGGTCTCGCGATCTGGGCGCTGCGCTTATTCCTCGGTGAGAGCCGTGGCTAGGGCAACGAATATGAGGCGGCGCGCTTTCCTTCAACTCGCCGCAAGTGCCGCAGCAATTCCAAGCCGCGCTTTCGCGCAAGCCTATCCGGTGCGGCCGGTGCGGGTGATCGTCCCCTACGCGCCGGGCGGCCCGACGGATGTGTGCGCCCGCCTGATCGCGCAAGGACTCTCCGACCGATTGGGCAAGCAGTTCTATGTGGAGAATGTGCCGGGCGCGGGCGGCAACATCGGCACCGGGCAGGCGGCACGCGCCGCACCAGATGGATACGCGATCCTGATCACCGTCAACAGCCACGTCATCAATCCGACCCTGTACCGCAGCATTCCCTATGATCCGTTCAAGGACTTCGAGCCGGTATCGCTGGTCGCCACGTTTGCGTCCGCACTTTCGGTCAATCCCGCACTGCCGGCGAAAAACGTCGGTGAGCTGGTCGCTCTCGTAAGAGGGCGTCCTGGCAAGTATAGTTTCGCGTCGCCGGGCTTCGGGACGCCCTCGCACCTGTTGGGCGAGCAATTCCGGGTGGCGCTCGGGCTTGACCTTGTGCACGTCCCGTATGGGGGCAGCGGTCCAGCCACCACCGCCGCGATCGCGGGCGACACTCCGATTGTGTTTGCGGCGCTTTCGGCCGCGGTTCCGCAAGTCGCGGCCGGGAAGCTGCGCGCACTCGCCGTGATGAGCAAAAATCGCTCCCAGGCTCTCGTGGATCTGCCGACCATCGCCGAGGCCGGATTCCCGGATCTCGACGGCGACGGCTGGATCGGAGCTCTCGTGCCGGCCGGCACGCCCGCGGAAATCACGCAAATGCTCCGGCGCGGGATCGTCGAGACCCTCATGCGGGCGGACGTCCAGCAGCGGCTGCGTGCGCTGGGGTTCGACCCAGTCGGCAGCACGCCCGATGAATTCGCAACGCAGATGAAGCGTGAAATGAGCAAATGGGCGAGGGTCATTCGCGCCGCCCATCTTACCGCCGAGTAGGAGCCGTGCGCTTTGGCGCAGTGCTTGTCCGCATGAGACCGGAGCGGGAGCGGTTCTTTGCGAATTTCCTGCTGGCAAAACCATCGCGACGGTGGCACCTAGGCCCGTAATATCTTTATCTTTGTCTCACAGGAAGGTCTGGGTCATGAGCCAGGGTGCCGGGGGCGCGGAGCCGTCCGTCGAGGCCGTACGGCAGCAATTCTTCGCCGCCGTCGGCCATCACCAGGCCGGGCGCTTCGCCGAGGCCGAGGCTCTCTATCGTGCGATCATCGGCGGCGGTTGGCGGATCGCCGAGGCACACAACAATCTGGGCACACTCTTGCAGCAGCGTGGCGACGACGCTGCTGCACTTGCCGCTTATCGCGAGGCGGTAGCGATCAACCCGGCGGATGCCGGCGCGCTGTGCAATCTCGGCAATGTGCTGCGCGAGCAGGGAAAGCCCGAGGAGGCCGAAGCCGCCTATCGCCGTGCCCTTTCGGTAAAGCCGGACCATGCCGAGTCCAACAACAATTTCGGCATGATGCTGTCGGAGCGCGGGCAGCATGCCGAGGCACTCGCCTGCTACCGCGCGGTGCTCGCGGCCAATCCACGTTTCGTGGACGCTCTAAACAATGCAGCCGTAGCGACCCGTCGCTCAGGCGACACGCGCGAGGCAATCGCACTGTGGCGGCGGGCCATCGCCCTCAAGCCGAACAGTGTCGAGGCCCATGTCTACCTCGCTGACACGCTCGCCGATCTCGGCGCGATTGATGAGGCGCGCGAGCACGCCCGGCTCGCGGATCAGTTGGAAGTCCCGCCGCGGCCGGCGCTCTGTTTCGCGCTGGGGGTCGCGCTCGCGCGCTGTGGCCTGATCGATGCCGCGCGTTCGCGGCTGCGCCAATGTGCCTCCGGTGACCCCACCGATCGCTACGGTGCGCGGCTTGCTCTGGCATCGCTGGGCGAGGGCATCCCACCCGGACGCGCCTCCGCGGCGTTCATCGATCGCCTCTACGCCATCTGCGCCGACCGCTGGGACAACCCGACTGGTCCGCACCCCTATCGCGGTGCAGAGCTCGTGGCCGAGCGCGTCGTCGGCGAAGGGCTCGATGTGCTGGACATCGGTTGCGGCACCGGCCTCGTCGGCGTTCTCGTGCGGCAACGTGCGCGCACTCTCGTCGGCGTCGATCTATCCGGTGTGATGCTCGAGCGCGCCAGGGCCAAGCTGGTCTATGACGAGCTGCATCGCGGCGACATGGTGCTGTTCATGCAAGGGCGTCCGCAGATTTGCGATTTCGTCACCTCGGCCGCCACGCTCATTCATTTCGGCGACCTCGAGCCGGTTTTCAAAGCCGCAAACATAGCGCTGCGCCCCGGAGGCCGATTCGTCTTCACGGTGTTCCCGCACGATCAAGACGCGGCGGTCTCGGTGGCGGCGCTCGATGGGCTGGGGCAGGGCGGATGCTTCCTGCATGGCCCCGGCTTCATCGCCGCCACGGCGGCCGCCAGCGGCCTTGTGGTCGATGCGATCGAGACGGCTATCCACGAATACAAGAACGGACAGCCGCTCGAAGCTCTGGTCGTGGTCCTGCGCAAGGCTTAGGCGGACTGGCGCCCCTTGCCGAAGTTCGGGAGACATCGCGGCACTTTGGCACGAGCTTCGGGACGCACTCGCAACTGCATTATTCCAGTGCCGTTTTTCGATTTGAAGTTCCTGAATGAGATTGCGGCCCCTGTGGCAGGAACTTCAAATCGGCGGCACTAGACTACTGCCTTTTCCAAGCAGACTACTGCCCTTTTGGCGGCCTCTCGCCGGCAAACAGAGCCGCCGGGAATTGTGCCGCAAACCGGCGTTGGCGCGGCGGCTGCGGCGGCTCGGGATGGGGCCGCCGATCCGGCTCGACCAGCTTGCGATAAAGGTGCCAGGTCGAATGGCCGAGGATCGGTATCACCACCGCGAGACCCGTGAACAGCGGCAGCGAACCGAGCAGCAGCAGCCCGGCCACGATCAGTCCCCAGGCGGCGATTGTCAGCGGGTTGCGCTTGACCGCCCGCACCGATGTCATGACGGCCACGAGTGCACCCACATCTCGGTCGAGCAGCAGCGGGAAGGACACGACGCTGACGATCAGCACCGCAACCGCGAACGCGAATCCGACCGCATTGCCGATTATGATCAGCCGCCAACCCTCCGGCGTGGTGAAAAGGCGCGTGAGGAAATTCGGGACGAGTTGCGCCGGCTCGTAGCCGAAATTGGCGATATAGATCGCCTGCGCCACCGCCACCCATAGGGCGAACATGACAAGGAGTAGGACACCCAGTGCGACGATGCCGTCGGTCGAAGGCGAACGGCGTGACCTGAACGCGTCCCAAAGCGATGCATTGCCGCCGCGCTCGCGTTGCCGGCTCACTTCGCAGAGCCCGATCGCCGCAAACGGACCGACGAGTGCAAAACCAGCAGCCAACGGATAGAGGAGCGGCAACAGGTCGTACCGAACTGTCAGTGCGGCGAGGATCAGGCCGATGATCGGATAGATGATGCTGAGGAAGATCACATGGGTGGGGAAGGCGAGAAAATCGTCGAGGCCGCGTCTGAGCACATCCTTGAGATCGCGCATCGCGATCTTGCGTACGACCGGCGCGCCGGAGCTGGACATGGTTTCCGAGCCGGCGATCACGTGTAGGTAAGTCATGATCTGTCCTCCTCGTGTTTCCCTGGCCCGCGCGCCTCTGGTCGCGGTCTAGCTCGCGCTCCTCTGCGCGCTGCGGCCTCTCCGATCTTGCAGGCAGAAGTGCCGGTTGTGGACGCTCAGGCGCCAAGCCATTCGCATGTAACATCGAGAGCGGCGAGGGAGGGCCTTGCCTCACTGATGCGGCCCATGAGACCGCTCTCGATGAACCCGTTCGCGGACATTTTGCCGCTACGCCGCGGTCCGAACGGATGCCGTGGCGATTATTGCGGCGCTATTCCCCGGTGGCGTCATGCAATCCTCCGGGCCAATTTGGGATTCTTCCTTCCGTCGCCCTTCGGAGACGGACCATATTAACATCGTCCGACCCGCCCGAAAGTCAAGCCGTCGACCAATCACGACAACGAATATTCGGTTCCGATGCACGGCATGATAGAGTAGATTTTAATAGAGCAGATTTTATCAATTCGGCGCCTTTATGCTAAGCCGAGCTCGCGCAGATCAAACGGCGATCGAAAGCGGCGATCGAAAACGAAGAATACGAGGCCAAAAAAAGCACGGGGAGAAACAAAACCATGCGACCCTTCTGGCAATCGAGCAAGCTGTTGGTCTTTGCTGCGACCTGCGCGGTCCTGGCATTGACGGCTGCGCGCGCGCAGGCGCAAACCGACTTCTACAAGGGCAAGACAGTGTCGGTCGTGATCGGCGCGAAGACGGGAAGTCTCGCCCTTTCGGCGCAGATCGTCGCCCAGCACCTGGGACGCTACATTCCCGGCAACCCAACCGTGATTTTCCGGCAAATGCCGGGCGGCGCTCATCTGGGCGCCACCGGCTATGTGTTCAACGTGGCCGAGCCTGACGGCTTGACGATCCTGGCCGCCAATCCGGGCGTTGCCATGGCGCAGCTTGCTGGCCTGCCACAGGTGCGCTTCGACATCCAGAAATTCGAGTGGCTCGGTTCCTCCGGATCGGATGGAGCGCTGTTCTCGATCCGCTCGGATCTTCCCTACAAGACGTTCCAAGAGTTCAAGGATTCCGGCCGCGAGCTGATCGCCGGGACAACCGGGCCGGGCTCCAACGCATACGATATGCCGCTGCTGCTCAAGGAATTCGCCGGCGCCAATCTGAAGCTCTTGAAAGGCTATTCGGCCAATAGCGACATTCTGCTCGCCATTGAGCGAAAGGAGGTCGATGCCTATGCGGCGCTCGGCACCACGATCAAGCTCGCGGTTGACCGCGGCTCGGTGCGGGCGCTGGTGCGGGCGCGCGCCCCAGTGCCGGGCTTCAATGATTTGCCGATCGACGAGGATTTAACTACGGACCCGATCGGCAAGTCGCTGATGGCGATCCGCGGCATTCCGCTCCTGATCGGGCGGCCTTTGGGGGTGCGGCCCGGCACGCCGCCGGAGCGGGTTGCCGTCCTGCGGGAGGCGCTTGCCAAGGCGCTCGCCGATCCGGAGCTCTTGGCCGAGGCCAAGAAGGCGCAGATCGACATCAACTACATCTCCGCGGCTGACGTCACCAAGAGCTTCGCGGAAATGATGAACCAGCCTCCGGCGGTCATCGAGGCGATGAAGAAATATCTCACGCCTGGCGAATAGAGATATTAGGCGACCCTCATAACGTCGCTATCGGATGAGGCTTGGCGGCGCGGCTCGGGAATCAGATATTTTCCGACCTGCACCATCGGGCGCGGCTTGACCAGGATGGACAGGAGACGATCCTGCAACATCTTCGGTGAGGTGGGCTTGGTCAAGACCTCGTGCACGCCGAGGCGGATCGCCTCGTTCACGCGCGTGCGCGATGCGTGCGGCGTCAGCATGATGATCGGCAGGAAAGGCTTCGCGAACACGCCCGGCGAGCGCACAATGTGCATGATCTGCGGGCCGCTGAGCACCGGGATATCCCAGTCCATCAGCATGATGTCGGGACTGATGTTGCGGATGACGTCGAGCGCGGAGAGCCCGTCGGCGGCTTCGTAGATCAATTTGGCGCCGATATTCATCAGCATCATGCGCGTCAATTTGCGCGTATAGGCATTTTCATCGACGACCAACAGGCCGAGAGGCTCGATCAATTTCTCAAGTTGCTTGGCGGACACTGCAATCTGCTCCTGGTCCCTCGGAGCCGGTGGTACCCGATGATCGCTGCGATGGCCTGAATCGGATTGATCGAATTTTATTCAATCCCCACAGGATAATTTAATTCTGACAGGCGCTCGCGATGCCATCAGTCTACGATGACTGGATTGACCCAGTAGCAGGAGCCGTCCATTCGATTAAAGCTGGTACCCCAAGTGGCGGATCTCCCGTGCGAGGTCCGGAATTGCACCGTGAATGATGAGACCGAGGCGGCCGCGGCGCTGGAGAACCGGGCTGCGCCAGTTGCGGGTCTCCACCGGTAAACCGTGCGGCTTGCCTCATCCATCAGGCTGAAGACGTAGTCCGCCGGATAGATCCGCAAACTCGCCTGCTTGAGCCCTTCGAGCGCGTCGTTGGCGCGCAACAAGATGCCTTCGCCCTTATCGTTGATGGATTTGGCGCGCCACAGCGCGAGGTCCCCTCCGGGTGCGGCGAGAGGGGTGACCAGAAAATGAAGCGCCCCAGGTTCGTTCTTCGCAATTGTGTCGCATCCCCTCATCGCGGTGGAAAGCCAGTTGAAATCTGCAGTCGATGAGGCAACAAAAAATTCGTCGGCCGCCGGGCCGGTTGTGGTCGCACTATCAAGCTGCTGCCAGCGCAGCACCGCGGTGGCGGCGAGCAGGATCGCGATGAGCAGAAACAGGAGCGCGCCGCCGACGACCAGCCTTGCCCCAGGCTTGGCTTGGCTGCCACAATCGGGGCAGATTCGCGCCAGCATTGGCAGCGCTCCGCCGCAGCGCCGGCATTTGCGGTCGAGACTCGCGAAACCGACCGGCAGATGTGCCCACGACCCCACGGTCTGTGCCAAAGCGGCTATTTGGGCCTGCATGATAAAAACCTGGTGCGCCGTCCCGTCTGGATGCAGGGATCCAGAATAGTGCGGATTGGCCGGAGGGCGAAATGGAATCCGTATCCGGCACGCAACACGCCGGTGCTGCTTGGCGGGACGCGATTGAGCGCCTTGGAGTTTGAGCGTTTTCGATCTTGCGCGCGCCCGCGAATGCATCGAAGATGAAAGAATGAGATCGATCGCCAATAGCATCGTCGCCGCGACGGGCCTCTGCTGGGCCGTTTATTGCGGCCCCTATGACTCCAACACGTTTCCGCTTGCGGTCGGCATGACTCCGCAGGAAGCGAGTGCCGCGCTCGGCTTGCCGCTCACCCATTATTCCGGAGCGCGCGGCGCGGAAATTTACATTGCGGGCGGCTCCGCCGACGTGCCTGGGCGGTTCCCGGTCGACGCATTGATCGAGTTGCAGTTCCGCCGCGGCCATCTGACCGGCTGGAAACAGAATTGGGCCCTGCCGAAGCCTTGGATTATCTATTGAGGCTCGGGTGACGGCGGGTGCTCCGGCGGCTTCGCCGGTTGATTTTCTCGCCGCCGCGTCGTGAAATCGCCGACATTGAGGGCCGGGCAATTTGCCCGGCCACGTCTTTTCAGAGGAGGTCACCTTGGGCAAGCATTTCACACTCACCGCCGCCGACCAGCACCGGCTCGGGGCTTATCGAGCCGATCCCCAAGGGGCGGCCAAAGGCGGCATCGTGGTCATCCAGGAGATTTTCGGCGTCAACCACCACATTCGCGCGGTATGTGATCGGTTGGCACATGAAGGCTATGCGGCGGTCGCGCCGGCTTTGTTCGATCGCACCGAACCGAACTTCGAATGCGGCTACACGCCGGACGAGATCGCCAATGCACGCAAGTTCGTGGCCAGCCCGGACTTCCCGGCCATGTTGCGCGATGCCCAGGCTGCGATCGACACGCTGAGGAAGGAAGGGCCGGTGGCGATCCTCGGCTTCTGCATGGGCGGAACGATCGCCTTCCTTGCCGCCGCCGAGGCAACCGGCCTCTCGGCCGCGGTCTGCTACTACGGCGGTCACATCATCAAGATGGTCGACAAGCGGCCAAAATGCCCGACCCAAATGCACTTCGGCGAAAAGGATGCCAGCATTCCAATGATGGATGTCGAGACCATCAAGGGCAAGCATCCGGAATGCGAAATCTTCGTCTATCCGGGCGCTGCGCACGGCTTCAATTGCGACGAGCGTGGCAGCTACAACGAGGCAGCCGCCAAGCTCGCCTGGCAGCGCTCGCTCGACTTTCTCAAGCTGCACCTAAAATGAAGCTGGACTAGAACCAGCGCTCGTCGATCGACACGGTGTCGCCCGGCCGCAGCGCGTAGGTCGGCGGCACCTCCGTGCTATAGGTCTGCCCGCCTTGGCTGCGCGTGAGCTGCGCTCGCCACCGGTAGGCTCGCGGCGTGAAGCCACCGGCAATCGCAACTGCGGTCTGCACCGTCATGTTGGGGACGAAGGGATACTGGCCCGGATAGGTCACCTCACCGAGGATGAAGAAGGGCCGGTAGTTCTCGATCTCGATGGCGACATGGGGCTCGCGAATGAAGCCGTTGCGCAAGCGAGCCGCGACCTCGCGCGCGAGCTGAGCGGTCGAAACTCCGCGCGCAGGAACCGCACCAATCAGCGGCATGGTGATGTTGCCTGCGGCGTCGACCGCATATGAGTTGCTCAGGCCGTCCTGGCCGAAGACCACGATCCTCAGCCGGTCGCCGGAATCGAGTTGGTAGACCGAAGCGTCCGCGAACGAGGTCACCGCACTGACGGCCGCCGGCGTGCCCGCATACATGAGATTATCGAGATCCGGCCGCGACGATGCGGTGGGCGGCGCCGATGCGAGCTGCGGTCCCGGCCGCGCGGATGCGGCCGAGATGGGTGCGGTCGGCAAGGACAGACCCGCGCATCCCCCCAGCGTGGCGGCAAGGAGCAAAGCAGCGGCAAGTCTCGCCCCGCAACGCGCACCGCTGCGGCCCCCGACGGGCCACCACTCAACCTGCTGACGCTTGCGCCGCATGCAATCCGAACCCGGAGCAAAAGGGTTAACGGATTAGCACCCGATATGGTTAACAAACCCTCTCCAGAAGAACAGAAGACGGCAGTCAGCCATCGCAATGCTTCGGAGAATCGGCGGAGGCGCTGGCTTGCGATGTCCGCAATATATAACACGCCGCATATAAGACACTGCGGAACGCCTCGGCAGAGTCGGCGCCGGCTGACAGCGCTAGTCAATCGCGTGCGTAGCCGATCAGCCGCTTTTTCTTGCGACCCAGGATCATCAGCAGCGAGGCGAGGATCGCCAGGACGAGCCAGATCGGCGCCCGCAGCAACGAGACGGTCACCGGGTCCCATAGCCAAGGGGCGAGCGGTGCCGTAAGGGGACGCAAGAGATCCTGCGGGCTCTTTTGCAGGACCTCGTTCCAGAACCCCTCGACGGTGGTCATCTCGACGGCTCGATTGGCAATCGACCTGGTGCCGTCGTAAACCAGGAACACGAAGCTCAAGGCCAGCCCAAGCAGGCCGACAAAGCGAAACAAGAAACGGATCATGGCGCCCCGTGTTAGGCTGAGAATTGATGCCCCGCTTTCGCAACGCTTACACGTCTCGCCTGACAGCTTCAATTCCGACGCTGATCCCCTACCCAAGCCGTGTTTTGTGCCGCAGCCGATCGCGCCAGCAGTGCGAAAGTGTCGCTGCCGCGATCGTGGAGGGCCTGCCTTGATGCTTCGGCAGTCGATCCGCTAGGTTTCTCGCAAGCTCTAAAGAAGGCCTGACAGCATGGCCAAGGAGTTGAAATGTCTATAAAAAACAATGGCCAGGGCAAGCGGCCGACTTTTACCGACCAGGAAGCCCTGCTGTTCCATAGCCAAGGCCGGCCCGGCAAGCTCGAGGTCATCGCCACCAAGCCTATGGCAACTCAACGCGATCTGTCGCTTGCCTATTCGCCTGGCGTTGCGGTTCCAGTCCTCGCCATCGCGGAGAACGAGAGCCTCGCCTACGACTACACGACCAAGGGGAATTTCGTCGCCGTCATCACCAACGGCACCGCTATTCTCGGGCTGGGCAACCGCGGCGCGCTCGCTTCCAAGCCGGTCATGGAAGGCAAGGCGGTGCTGTTCAAGCGCTTCGCCGATATCGACGCCATAGATCTTGAGGTTTCGACCGAGGACCCCGACGAGTTCATCAATGCCGTGAAGGTTCTGGGCAAGAGCTGGGGCGGAATCAATCTCGAGGATATCCGCGCGCCGGAATGCTTCGTGATCGAGCAGCGCTTGCGCGAGCTCCTGGATGTTCCGGTGTTCCATGACGACCAGCATGGCACCGCGATCATCGCCGCCGCCGGATTGATCAATGCACTCGATTTGACTGGTCGCGACATCAAATCCACCAAGCTCGTCTGCAATGGTGCCGGTGCTGCCGGCATCGCCTGCCTCGAGCTGCTCAAGGCCATCGGCTTCGCCGCCGATAATGTCATTCTGTGCGACACCAAGGGCGTCATCTACCAGGGCCGGACCGATGGCATGAACCAATGGAAGTCGGCCCATGCGGCCAAGACCTCGGCTCGCACGCTCGCTGAGGCGCTGGAGGGGGCCGATGCGTTCTTCGGGCTTTCGGTCAAGGGCGCGGTGACCCGGCAGATGGTCAAGGCCATGGCCGACAAGCCGATCATCTTCGCCATGGCCAATCCCGATCCGGAGATCACGCCCGAGGAAGTGGCCGAGGTGCGACGCGACGCCATCATGGCGACCGGCCGCTCGGACTATCCGAACCAGATCAACAATGTGCTCGGCTTCCCCTACATCTTCCGCGGCGCGCTCGACGTGCGCGCGACCGCCATCAACATGGAGATGAAGATCGCGGCCGCCAACGCGCTCGCCGCGCTCGCCCGCGAAGACGTGCCGGACGAGGTCGCGGTCGCGTATGGGGCGCGCCCGAAATACGGGCCCGACTACATCATCCCGGTGCCGTTCGACCCGCGCCTGATCGCCACCGTTTCGCCCGCGGTCGCCAAAGCCGCGATGGAGACCAAGGTCGCCCGCAAGCTTATTCCTGACATGGAAGCCTATCGGGGCCAGCTGGCGTCGCGTCGTGATCCCGTGGCGGGCATTCTGCAGCGCATCTATCAGCGGCTGCGGCGGCGCCCGCAGCGCGTCGTGTTTGCCGAGGGCGAGGAGGAGCAGGTGATCCGCGCCGCGGCGAGCTTCGTGCATCAAGGGCTCGGCAGCGCGCTACTGGTCGGACGCGAGGAGCCGGTGCGCGAGACCGCGCGCGGCCTCGGGGTGGAGCTTGGCGGCGGCATAGAGATCATCAACGCGGCGCTGTCGCAGCGCAACGATGCCTATGCGGCATATCTCTACGAACGGCTGCAGCGCAAAGGATACCTTCTGCGCGACGTTCATCGTCTGATCAACCAGGACCGCAACCATTTTGCCGCCTGCATGGTGGCGCTCGGCGACGCCGACGCCATGGTCACCGGCGTCACGCGCAACTTTTCGGTGGCGCTCGACGATGTATGCCGCTGCATCGATCCCAAGCCCGGCCATCGGATCATGGGGGTCTCGCTGGTGCTGGCGCGTGGCCGCACGGTGCTGGTCGCCGACACCGCCGTCAACGAAATGCCAAATGCCGAAAATCTTGCCGACATCGCCGTCGAAGCCGCCGGTGTTGCGCGGCGGCTTGGCTACGAGCCGCGGCTCGCGCTGCTGGCGTTCTCGACCTTCGGGCATCCGCCCGGTGAGCGTGCCGCGCACGTACAGGGCGCGGTCCGCATCCTCGACCAGCGGCATGTCGACTTCGAATACGACGGCGACATGGCGGCCGATGTGGCGCTCAATATGGATCTGCGCGACGCCTATCCGTTCTGCCGGCTGTCGGGGCCGGCCAATGTGCTGATCATGCCGGCTTTCCATTCGGCCTCGATTTCCACCAAGCTGCTCACCGAGCTGGGCGGTGCGACCGTGATCGGGCCGATCCTGGTCGGGCTCGACCGGCCGGTACAGATCGTGTCGCTCTCGGCCAACGACGCCCAGCTGGTCAACATGGCGGCGCTGGCCGCCTTCAACGTGAATGGATGAGCCGTTTCAAAGGTTTGTGTGCCGGCTCGAGCCCTGAGCATTGACGCGGCTTGGGGCCCCGATTATAAGCTCGGCCGATTGGCGGCGAAGCGTTTCGCCGCCGTTGGCTTTTTGCGCGGGCGGCAACTTTTGATGCCGCCTTCGCCGCACTGAAGCGCGAACGAAATCGCGACCATGAGATCGCGACTGCGAATTCGCAAATGACGGAACCAAAGCAGCACGCGGCCAGGAGCCGTTTGCTGCCGAATGAGAACCAGCATGGCCAATACATCTTCAGCCAAGAAGGCGACGCGCCAGATGGCGCGTCGGACAGCAATCAATAAAGCGCGGCGGTCGCGGCTGCGCACCTATGTGGTCAAGGTCGAGGAGGCAATCGCAACCGGCGATGGCGCGCTCGCGCGTGCGGCGCTCGGGGAGGCCGAACCGGTGATCATGCGTGCCGCGCAACAGGGCATCGTTCACAAGAATGCGGCGAGCCGCAAAGTGTCGCGGCTGACGCATCGGGTGGCCCAGCTCGCGAAGTAGGGCTGCGCGCCTGCGCGCCGCGATTGTTAGGTCGCCGGCGCTCGTAAGCTTTTTGCGACTGATCTGATTTGCGACGCGAGCGGGACGCCCTTTGTGGATGTCGAGCTCTGCGCCGAGAAAGCTGCATTTCGTTCTTTACCTGTTGCAAAAGCGTCACTGAATCATTCTATCGGATGGCTCTCAGGTGCTTCCTGTATGGCATCGCGCGCAGCAGTCGCGGAATCTTGCCTATTTTGCACCGCCCCATGCGTGGGGGTTAGGTGGACTTTCCGCACAAAAATACGACTGTTTCCAGAATGATTTACAGGAAAAGGAGCGCTGAGGACTTTGAGTCCGGGCGCTGCGCGACGCTGCCGGCAAGGCGGCACGATGGTAAAATTGTGACTTTCGTTGCGCCGCATTCAAGCTTTGCTGTGGCGAAAAATATGCGCAGCCGGTCATGCACTTAAGTACGGGTATCAGACGACGGACGACTTGGTTCAATGCGAGCTGGCTGTCTCAGCGCGGACCAGATTCCTTATTGTCGAGATTGCAGGCCCGTTCCATCGTGATAACGTCACTTTCGTCGGCAGGGGCCGCCGCCGAACATCTCGACTAGGCCAAGTCTTCGCGCCCACCGCAAGGATGGGAACGGGTGAGGCATGTCCGGTTGTTTGGCAGATGTCCCGGCGGCGACAAGCGGGTTGATAACGGCGTCTGACTTTCTGGTTGAGCGAAAGGGAAGAGGAAACGGCCCCGTTGGAACGGGGGCGCATCGGCTCAAGGCCTAATCAGATAGCGCGCCGCCCAAAGAAACGAGCGAACTCTGGACGGAAGAATTCCAAGAGACCATCTGCAAGGAGCAAACCTCGAAGAAACGAATTCTAGAGAAGCGAATTCCAGAGAAATCACCTGCAGAAACTCTGCTCGACAGGCGTCAAGAAACAAGCTTGCCATCGCGGGTGCGGCGCGATGAACCGGGGGGCGAAGATCATGACAAATCCGATCATGACTATCAGGGTAGCGCGTCAGGCCGGCGGCTTTCCGCTCGGTGCGGCTGCCGTCGAGCCCTTGGTGCGCCGATGCTGCGCCACGGACAGTCGCGTGGTGGCGGGACGTCCCGCCCCTCCTGGCCGTTGACTGCGCTTCCCGGTGGGCACGGGCCCTGAAGCGGCCCGGCTTCAGCTTCATCCTCGCCTCGCTGTAGCGCCAATCCCCGCGTTCCAATTTCCGCCCGTTGGTAGCGTGCTGCCTCTTTGCAGGAGCCTGCAAATGTCTCTTGTTCCTCAAACCGCGTTCAACTCAACCGCCATTGTCGACACGGTCGACCAACATGAGACGAAAATGACCAATACAGATCAGGAGAGGTGGTTGCGAGTGAAGGAGCGTCTTCGCGTCGAAGTCGGCGAGGACATCTATTTCAGTTGGTTCGCGCGAATGGAGCTCGATGCGATCGAGGCCGACACGATCAAGCTTTCCGTGCCTACGAGATTCCTCAAGAGCTGGATCCAATCACACTATGCCGAGAAGCTATTGGGCTGCTGGCAATCCGAGCGGGGGGAAACCACGCGCATCGAGCTGACGGTGCGTTCGGCGGCAATCCGGCCGCTGCAGCCTAAGCTCAAGCCCGTGGAGGTGCCGCTGCCGCCGCGCGAGCCCAAGCTCAACGGCCACGACCTGCGGCTGGCGATGCCGATCTCGGCGGCCCACGAGGGACTCGGCGGCTCGCCGCTCGATCCGCGCCTGACGTTCGAGAGCTTCGTGGTCGGCCGCTCGAATACGCTTGCGCACGCGGCGGCGCTCCAGGTCGCACGTGCCCGCCGCGGCGACGCCGTGATGTTCAATCCGCTCTACATCCATGCGGGCGTCGGGCTGGGCAAGACGCATCTGCTGCAGGCGGTGGCGTGGGCCGGCAATGTCGGTCCCGATCGCAAGGTGCTTTATCTGACGGCAGAAAAATTCATGTACGGGTTCGTGGCGGCGCTGCGCGCGCAGACCGCAATCGCGTTCAAGGAAGCCTTGCGAGCCATCGATGTCCTGGTCATAGACGACCTGCAGTTCCTGCAAGGCAAGTCGACTCAGGCCGAGTTCTGCCACACTCTCAACGCGCTCATCGATTCGGGCCGCCAGGTCGTCATCGCCTCGGACCGGCCGCCCGCCGATCTCGAAAGCCTCGACGAGCGCATGCGCTCGCGCCTTGCCGGCGGGCTGGTGGTCGAGATGGGGGCGCTCGGCGAGGAGCTGCGGCTGGAAATCCTGAAGGCGCGGGTTGCGGCCGCGCGGCTGCATCACCCGGGCTTCGACGTTCCCCCCGGTGTGCTGGGCTTCATCGCCAAATCGGTCACCCACAACGGCCGGGATCTTGAAGGCGCGCTCAACCGCCTGCTTGCCCACAGCAAGCTCACCGGGCAGCCGGTCACGTTGGAAATGGCCGAGCGCGAGGTGCGCGATCTGATCCGACCGCAGGAGCCGCGCCGGGTCAAGATCGAGGAGATCCAGCGCGTGGTGGCCCGCCAGTACAATGTGAGCCGCGCCGATCTGCTCTCCTCGCGCCGCACCGCCAACGTGGTGCGGCCGCGTCAGGTCGCCATGTATCTCGCCAAGACGCTGACCTTGCGCTCCCTGCCGGAGATCGGGCGGCGCTTCGGCGGCCGCGACCACACCACGGTCCTGCATGCCGTGCGCAAGATCGAGAACCTCGTGAGCAGCGACGTTTCGCTGGCCGAAGAGATCGAGCTCTTGAAGCGGCAATTGCAGGAATAGGCTGGCGCAGGCCTTGGGGCGCGGGTCTCTGGCGGCCGCACAAGGGCCACCGGGGGCCCTGCGCCCCGCCCTCGCGAGGCTCCCGGCGCGCGCGCAGACCCAAATCGGTTGGAAAACCTCGGCGGCCGGCGGCAGCGCCCTTGCGAAATCCACGGCCGCAAGCCACCTTCAACCCCCCTAGGGGCCGGCAGGTGGAAACGGGCGCGATGAAGGTCACGGTCGAACGTTCCGAGTTGTTGAGGTCGTTGAGCCACGTCCACCGGGTGGTGGAGCGCCGCAACACGATTGCGATCCTGGCCAATGTGTTGATCCGGGCGGAAGGCGCCAAGCTCGCGCTCAAGGCGACCGATCTCGATCTCGAGGTGATCGAGGTGATTGCCGCCGAGGCGAGCCCCGGCGGCGCCACCACAGTGCCGGCGCACATGTTCCACGACATCGTGCGCAAGCTTCCCGAGGGTACGCAGATCGTGCTCGAGTCCTCCGGCGACCGAGCGGTCCTGGCCATCCGTGCGGGCCGCTCGCGGTTCACGCTACAGACCCTGCCGGAAACCGACTTCCCGGATCTGGCGGCGGGCGAGATGACCCACTCCTTCAAGCTCACGGCTGCCGATCTGCGGCGCCTCATCGAGAAGACGCAGTTCGCCATTTCGACCGAGGAGACGCGCTATTACCTGAACGGCATTTATTTCCACACCGCCGGCGGCACCCAGGCGCCGAGCTTGCGGGCGGTCGCAACCGACGGACACCGCCTCGCCCAAGTCGACCTGCCGCTGCCGGAAGGTGCTGCCGGCATGCCGGGCATCATCGTGCCGCGCAAGACAGTGGGCGAGGTGCTGCGCTTGATCGAGGACGGTAGCAGCGAGGTTTTGATCGAGCTTTCGCCGGGCAAGATCCGCTTCACGCTGGCGAGCGTCGTGCTCACCTCCAAGCTCATCGACGGCACCTTTCCGGACTACGCCCGGGTCATTCCGGTCGGCAACGACAAGGAGCTCGCGGTTGACAAGAAGGAGTTCGAGCAGGCGATCGATCGCGTCTCCACTGTGTCGAGCGAGCGCGGGCGCGCGGTCAAACTTTCACTGTCGAACGGCAAGCTGATGCTTTCCGTCACCAATCCGGACTCCGGCAGCGCAGCCGAGGAGATCGAGGTCGACTACGGTGCCCAGCCGCTCGATATCGGCTTCAACTCGCGCTACCTGCTCGATATCGCGGCTCAGATCGAAGGCGAGCAGGCGGTGCTCAAGCTCGCCGATCCGGGCTCGCCGACCCTGATCCAGGATCGCGACGCCAAAGGTGCGCTCTACGTGCTGATGCCGATGCGGGTGTAGCCCGGATGGAGCGGAGCGCAATCCGGGACAGCTATCCCGCATTCCGCTTGCGCTTCATGCGGGCTACAACATCTACACATGGCAAATGAGCGCCGCCCGCATCCGACGTCTGACCCTGACCAATTTTCGCAGCTATCGCTCAGCCCAGATCGCGCTTGAGCCTGCACCGGTCGTGCTGGTCGGGCCGAACGGTGCCGGCAAGACCAATCTGATCGAGGCGATCTCGTTTCTCGCGCCCGGGCGCGGGTTACGCCGCGCCACGCTCGAGGAAGTGGCGTTTCAGGAAGGCGACGGCTCCTGGGCGGTCTCCGCCGATGTGGCGGGCGCGCTCGGGCTTGCCACGCTCGGCACCGGCATTGAGGCGCCTCTGCCGGACGCGGCGGCAACGACCCGCAAATGCCGGATCGACCGCGAGCCCGCCGTCTCGCTCGCAGCCCTTGCTGATCACCTGCGCGTCATCTGGCTGGTGCCGGCGATGGACCAGCTGTTCAACGGACCTGCCTCCGAGCGCCGCCGCTTTCTCGATCGCCTGGTGCTCGCGGTTGATGCCGAGCACTCCGGTCGCGTCGCCGCGCTCGAGCGGGCGCTGCGCTCCCGCAACCGGCTGCTCGAAGACCCGCGCCCCGACCCGCACTGGCTCGATGCCGTCGAGCGCGAGACCGCCGAGGTGGCGGTCGCAGTCGCGGCGCAGCGCGCCGAGACGGTCGCGCGGCTGCAGCAGGCCCTCGCGGTGCGTGACGGACAGACGTTTCCGTCCGCGGATATCGTGCTCAGGGGTTGGATGGAAGAGTTCCTCCGCGTGCGTCCGGCGCTCGAGATCGAGGACCGCTATCGGGCGGTGCTCAAGGAGAACCGCGCCCGCGACGCGGCCGCCGGCCGCACCCTCGACGGCCCGCATCTTACCGATCTCGCCGTCGGCTACGCGGTCAAGGGAATTCCGGCGGCTGCGGCTTCAACCGGCGAGCAAAAAGCGCTTCTGATCGGCCTCGTTCTGGCGCACGCGAGCCTCATCGCCGAAATGTCCGGGTTTGCGCCTATCGTCCTGCTCGACGAGGTGGTCGCGCATCTCGATCCGGCGCGCCGTGCCGCGCTCTATGGCGAGCTCCAGACGCTGGGCGCTCAGGTCTTCATGACCGGCGCCGATCCGGCCGCGTTCGCCGAGATCGAGGCCCGCGCCCAGGTCTTCGAGGTGTCGCCCGGGCGGGTCGCGCGCCGGGGGCCCCCACCCTAACCCTCCCGCACAGCGTGTCGGAGACGCCTAAATGCGCTGATGCGGGGGGACTACTGCTTGCGGCGCGCCATCTCCTGCAAACGCTCCCGCAGCTCCGGACGGTGGCGTTCGAGTGCGCGGCTGAGCTTGGCGGCGTCGACGCCCTTGGGCACCTTCTTATGAGCGACGCAATCGGCCATGCGTTGCATCAGATCGAAATCGTGCTCGTCGCGATAAGGCTTGAGGTCGAGGTCGGCTGGCACTTTCTTCAGCCGCTCGTCGCCGATGCGCTTCACGTATTTCTGCATGAAGCGGTCATAGTCGCGCCAGAGAATGCCGGCGGCGCGCACGGCGGCCTCCTCGGCGCGAGTCGCGATCTGGTGGGCGTGCAGGTAATGGAGGTTGAGCTGATCGATCAGCGTCTTCTCGACCTCTTCGTGCAGGATCAGGAAGCGGTCGGTGTTGATCTCGCGGCCGCGGAACTTCATCACCTGCGGCATGTGGCGATCGATATAGATGGTCTTGCCGTCCCGGCTGTAGCCAGCGAGGTACGGAATGTCGTGGTCGCGGTCGAGCTTCTTGACCCGGCGCACGATGGCATCGAGCGCTCGGTCGAGCATCAAGCTCGAGACGAACCATTCGGGGATCCGCAGCTTCTTGTGCGGGGCTTCCGGGTGGCAAGAGTCGAGTGGCATCGCGGTGTCTCCATGTGCGTTATTGGCTCCATACGCGGCCGAACCGGCAGCCGGGAAGCCACGACCGGCCCGACAATCTAGCGCGGTTCGCCAGCGCAAACTCGACCCCCTCTGGGGGCGCCGGCCGGCAAATTTTTTGCCATCGACAGCCTTTAAAATTCGTGACGAATCAACATATTAAGCAGTACGAAATAGGCCTGTACGGCCCCTCCTTTTCGTGCCAAATCATCAGCGTCGAATTCGACTTTCCGGCGCTCAACATTTTCAAGGTTTCTCTGCATGGCTGAAGCGGCCAGGGTGCCGTCGGACTACGGCGCCGAATCCATCAAGGTGCTCAAAGGGCTCGATGCCGTGCGCAAGCGGCCCGGCATGTATATCGGCGATACCGATGACGGCTCGGGCCTGCACCACATGGTCTACGAGGTGGTCGACAACGCCATCGACGAGGCGCTCGCCGGCTATGCCAAAGAGGTCGCCGTTATCCTCAATCCGGACGGCTCCTGCACGGTGCGCGACGACGGGCGCGGCATTCCGACCGACATCCACAAGGGCGAGGGGGTCTCGGCCGCCGAGGTCATCATGACCCAGCTGCACGCCGGGGGAAAATTCGACCAGAATTCATACAAAGTATCCGGTGGCCTGCACGGTGTCGGTGTCTCGGTAGTGAACGCGCTGTCGAGCTGGCTCAAGCTCGTGATCTGGCGTGACGACCGGGAGCATTCCATGGAGTTCCGCGACGGCGAGGCGGTGGCCCCGCTCGCGGTCACCGCCGACGCGCCCGGGCGCCACGGCACCGAGGTGACCTTCCTGCCGTCGAAGCAGACCTTCTCGATGACCGACTTCGATTTCGCCACGCTGGAGCATCGGCTGCGCGAGCTCGCCTTCCTCAATTCGGGCGTGACCATCGCCTTGTCCGACAAGCGTCACGCCGAAGAAAAGCGCGAGGAGATGCGCTACGAGGGCGGCGTCGAGGCGTTCGTGAAATACCTCGACCGCAACAAGACGCCGCTTATCCCCGAGCCGATCATGATCAAGGCCGAGCGCGATGGCATCTCGGTCGAGTGCGCCCTGTGGTGGAACGACGGCTATCATGAATCTGTGCTCTGCTTCACCAACAACATCCCGCAGCGCGACGGTGGCACGCATCTCGCCGGCTTCCGCGGCGCGCTGACCCGCCAGGTCACCGGCTATGCGGAGGCCGGCGTCGCCAGGAAGGAGAAGGTCGCGCTCACCGGCGACGACTGTCGCGAAGGCTTGACCGCGGTCCTGTCCGTGAAGGTGCCGGATCCGAAGTTCTCGTCGCAGACCAAGGACAAGCTCGTCTCCTCCGAGGTTCGCCCTGTCGTCGAAGGCATCGTCAACGACCTGCTCAAGGCTTGGCTCGAGGAGAACCCCGCGCACGCCAAGGTCATCGTCGGCAAGGTGGTGCAGGCCGCGGCTGCCCGCGAGGCTGCCCGCAAGGCGCGCGAGATGACACGCAAGAACGCGCTCGGCGTCTCCTCGCTTCCCGGCAAGCTCGCCGATTGCCAGGAGCGTGATCCGGCCAAATCCGAGCTGTTCATCGTCGAGGGTGATTCCGCCGGCGGCTCCGCCAAGCAGGGCCGCAATCGCGAGTTCCAGGCGGTGCTACCCCTGCGGGGCAAGATCCTCAATGTCGAGCGCGTACGCATGGACAAGATGCTCTCCAGCGCCGAGATCGGCACGCTGATCACCGCGCTCGGCACCGGTATCAGCGACGAGTTCAACGCCGAGAAGCTGCGCTACCACAAGATCATCATCATGACGGATGCGGATGTCGACGGCTCACATATCCGCACCCTGCTGCTGACATTCTTCTATCGGCAGATGCGCGACATCATCGAGCGCGGCCACATCTTCATCGCGCAGCCGCCCCTCTACAAGGTGACACGCGGCAAGTCCGAGCAATATCTCAAGGACGAGCGCGCGCTCGAGGACTTCCTGATCGAGACCGGCATCGAGGATGCGGTGCTGCAGGTCTATTCCGGTGAGCACCGGGCCGGCGAGGATCTGCGCGCTCTGGTCGAGGATGCGCGTGTGATCCGCAATGTGCTGCGCGGGCTGCACAGCCGTTACAACAGACAGGTGGTGGAGCAGGCGACCATCCTGGGCGTGCTCAATTCAAGGATCTTCAATGATCCCCCGAAGGCCACGGCGGCCGCGCCCTATATCGCGCGCCGGCTCGATGTGCTGGCGGAGGAGACCGAGCGCGGTTGGCAGGGCGAGTTCACCGAAGGGAGGGGTTTCCAGTTCGAGCGCACCGTGCGCGGCGTCAAGGAGGTCGCGATCATCGATCAGGCGTTGCTCGGCTCGGCCGATGCCCGCAAGCTCGACGAATATGCCGCATCACTGCAGCAGGTCTACGAGCGCCCCGGAATGCTCCGCCGCAAGGACGAGGAGCTGGTGATCCACGGCCCGGTCGGGCTGTTCGAGGCGGTGACCGCGATCGGTCGCAAGGGCCTGTCGCTGCAGCGCTACAAGGGCCTCGGCGAGATGAACCCGGAGCAGCTGTGGGAGACCACGCTCGACACCAATGCACGCTCGCTCCTGCAGGTGAAGGTCAAGGAAGGCGAGGAAGCCGACAACATCTTCGCCGAGCTGATGGGCGACCTGGTCGAGCCGCGGCGCGATTTCATCCAGAACAACGCGCTCGCCGCCATCGTGGATGTGTAGCGGGCGGTCGCGAGAAGATGGTAGGGTGGGCAACGCGCCCGCTTCAGAGGTTCTCAAGATCACCGCGTGTCGGCGCGTTGCCCACCCGCGGATTGGGCGTGGTTCTATTCGCGTGGGCAAAATTGCGCGGCGCCGCACGCCCTTTCAACCAATCTGCGGAGCAATTTTGCCCACCCTACGGCTGTTGCCTCTCAATATCCGGGCAGCACCAGCACCTTCGGCTTGGTGGGCAGCGTGTTCTTCGAAATCACCACCGAGGGGATCTGGCTCTTCTCGATCGCGAAATCCTGCTGCATCCGGCCGAGGAAGCGATTGAGCGTGAAGCTCGAGAAATAGTGCATCGGGATGATCAGCGGCGCCTTCAGCGAATGCAGCACCTCGACCATGCCGTCGAGATCCAGCGTGAGATTGCCGTCGACCGCCGCCATCACGGCATCGATGCGCCCGATCGAATCGAGCTGCTGCTGATTCAAGGTGTGGTGCAGGTGCCCGAGATGGGCGATGCACATATTGGCGATCTCGAAGATGAAGATCGAGTTGCCGTTGCGCTCGGTGCCGCCGTTCCAGTTGCGGATGTTGGTCGGCACGTTGCGCACGCGCACGTCCTTGTAGGTCAGATCATAATGCGCCGGTTGGTCTTCGCTCGGCCCCCAGCCGCGCAGCACGTATTTGATCGCCGGATCCGGGTGATCCGTGTAGTGGGTATCGTGCGCATGGTTCATGGTGGCGATGTCGGGCAATACCGGCACCCGCACATAGTCGTTGTAGTCGGTCGCGATGCGCACGAGCTGCGGGCTTTCGATCAGGAAGGTCGAATGCCCGCTATAGGTGATGCGCACCTGATCGGGGTTGAGCGCGGCGAGCCGAAAATCCGCCGGAATGGCCCGCGGCTCGTCCGAGGCAACCAGCCCCGGGCAGTTCTCTCTCATCTCCGGATTGGGCTGCGCGGGCGCCTGCTGTGGCGGCGGTGCAGCCTCCTGCGCGGACGCCGGCCGCGGTGTCGTCAGGAGCAGTAGAGCCGCAAGCCCGGCCAGCGCCGCGCCGAAACATAGGGCGCGCTTTGCCGAGCTGGTGGCCGAACGATTGTCCAAAAGACCCCACATCTCACCGCTCCTTCAGCCGGTGGCTTCCGCGCAGCATAGCAGTAATCGGCAAGAAAGTTGGCGGCACATCTCCGTGACTGCGAATTTGTCACTAAGTTGTTGCACTTGCTGCTGCAATTGGTAGTTGACTTGCAATAATCATCGCCTGTAATTTTTTTTCCGCAACTGCTTGGGGAAGCCGCCGATCATGAGCGACTTGGAGAGAACCTCGTCGGCGCGAATCTTTGTGCTGGCAGGAGCGGCTTTTTTCGGTATTGCCCTGCTGTTCCCGGGCGTCCTCGTTGCTCAGTCGCCGGACGGCGATGAAGGCCCGGTTCGGGTCGGGGATATCTGGGTTTATGACACCAAGGATGAGGTCGCCGGATATCCCAAGGCCACTTATTCGGAGCTCGTCACTGAAGTGTCGGCCAAGGAAATCTTGACTGAAATATCCGTCAGCGGTAGTGCCGGCTCGGCCATCCTCACCTACGATCCCGATTGGAACCGCATCGACAATCTCGTATGGAGGTTCAAGCCGAACGACGGGCAAGGCATCAGCCTGCCGTTGGCGGTGGGCAAGACGTGGCGGGCCGAGTTCGACTCCAAGAACAATCAGACGAGCCTCACCTTCAGAGGCTCAAGCCTTTCCAAGGTGACCGCGCGTGAAGCCATAACGACGGCGGCAGGCACATTCCAAACCTTCAAGATCGAACGGCAAATCCGACAATTCAACACCAACAATCCCGCGCGGCACCTGGACTCGCTGGTGATTGATTGGTACTCCCCGCAAATCAATCACTGGGTGCGCCGCACCTTCTACACCACACAAGACAAGCGAGTGCGAGCGAGCACGAGCGAAGAGCTGACCGATTTTTCTCGGAAGCTGTGAACAACAAGGCGCGCGACGTTACGGGAGAGTGTGATGATTCGAGGCTTTTGCGCTGTTCTTGGTGCCTTGGCTATCTGCTGGCCGCAAGGTCTCCTGGCGCAGACGGCAACCAGTGCAGACGAGGTCAAGGTTGGTGATCGGTGGGTTTACGAAAGCAAGGACGAAAGCACCGGATACCCCAAGGATACCTATACGTTCATCGTAACCAGCGTATCCAACGATCAAATTGTCACCAGCATGACCGTAAAGGGAAAGACCGGCTCGCCTCTGATAACCTTTGGCCGTGATTGGTCCGTTGTCGACAACGGACTCTGGACCTTCAAGCCAAACAGTGGCCAGGGAATCCCTTTGCCTCTGGCAGTCGGAAAAGAGTGGCATAAGCAGTTTGAAGCGAAGAATAATCAGAGCGGAGCCTTCATGAAGGGATCGATTGTGGCCAAAGTCGTGGCCCAGGAGTCGATAACGACCTCGGCCGGCACATTCGACACGTTCAAGGTCAATATTCAGGAAAGAGAGTTCAATACCGCCGATCCGTCAAAAAGTTTCGAGTCCGAAATCGTGACTTGGTTCGCGCCGCAGGTCAATCGCTGGGTGCGCCGGACCACTCTGGTCAAAAGCGACAAGCGCACGCGCTCTAGCACGAGCGAGGAACTGGCCGACTTCAGTCGTGATTTCTGATCTGCGACACACCGCGTCCCAGGCCCTGCTCGATGCGCGCCAGACAATCACGAGACCTGCCTGACCGGAGAAACCTCTGCATCGGACTGAGCACGCTGCTGTCAGTCGGTTGGTCGGTGCTGTGGCCTCACCGCCTCCTCGCTCAAGCTGCGGGGCAACCCGAGAATGCGGCGCGAGTCGGTGACGCGTCGGCGCAGTCTCCCGACGATGCAGCCAATCCGGTTCGGGTCGGCGACCAATGGACCTACGACACCAAGGACGAGATCACCGGCATGGTGACCCGTACCTATACTGCCACAGTGTCGGAGATAACTCCCAAGGAGATCGTTACGCATCTGACCTTTCGTGGCAATAACAACATCGGTCTGGTGTCGTTCGATCACGAGTGGAACCGCTTCAAGAACGGGAACCTGGAGTACAAGCCCCGCGATGGACAAGGCGTCAGCTTTCCATTGTCCGTCGGCAAGGAATGGAAATTCGAATACTTCACCACAAACGTGACGAGCGGCCTGACTACGAAAACGTTGAACCAGTCCAGGGTGGCGGCGCAGGAAGCGGTTACAACGCCGGCCGGAACCTTCGACACATTCCGGATCGAGCGCCAAGTGAAAGAATATAATACGAAGGATCCGTCACGGTGGACTGAAGCCCAGGTTACCCTCTGGTATGCGCCGCAAATCAATCACTGGGCGCGGCGAACGATCGTGACGAAGGTCGAGAACCGATTGCGGTCGAAAGAAACTGATGAGCTCGTCGCGGTGGTGCGAGCGCAGTAAGCTAATCACGCGCCTATTCCAAAAGGATTGATCATTCGCAGCCGGTCGATGGCCGCTTAGTCTCTCATCGGAAATGTCGAGCTTTGGAGAACAGACGTGGCCAGATTTTTGGCGGTCTCACTGGCGGTGCTCACAGCTGTGTGGCCGCGGGTTTTGCTTTCGCAGTCGGCCGAGCCAAGCGACAGTGTTCATGTCGGCGACATGTGGATCTACGACCGGACAGACAACATCACCGGGGCGCCGATGAATACCTTCACCTCCATGGTGACGGAAGTCTCACCCAAGGAGATCACGACGAGCGTCATTTTTCGCGGCAATAACGGGCGGGGGTTGGTCGTCTTCGACCACGATTGGAACCGCACCGTGGAAAACGATAATCGGTACAGCCCGAACGATGGTCACGGAATTCATGCGCCGCTGGCGGTCGGTAAGGAGTGGCGATACGAATATATTTGGAAAAACCTGCAAAACGGCGTCAGCATGAAGGATACGGGCCTGTCGAAGGTCGTGGCGCAGGAGACCCTTACGACGTCGGCCGGCACTTTCGATACTTTCAAGATCGACCGGCGGGTGAAGGAATTTAATGTGGCAGATCCGTCGCGGCTCTTCGATATTGAAATGCTCATGTGGTTCTCGCCGCAGATCAATCATTGGATCCGCCGCACCTTTACGGTCAAGGCGGAGGGCCGCGTCCGCGCCAGCTCGACCGACGATTTGATCAACTATTTGCAGGAATGAAGTAGTAAGCCATCACGGCGGCAGGTTGTGGCGAAAGGGACGGTCCTGGCCTCAAGGCCGAGGGGCGCGGCATGATACGATCTTGCATTGCTCTGTTGCTCGCGTTGGCGGCTTCGCTTTCCGGTGCGGCCTTGGCGCAGGCTCCCGACGATCCCGTGAATGCTGTCCAGGTCGGTGATCAGTGGACTTACGTTACCAAGGACGAGATCACCGGAAGCGTAGGCGACCGCCGTACCGCGACCGTCACCGAAATAACACCGAAAGAGATCGTCACCCGGATGGTGCGCTCCAACGGCAGCTCGGTGATAGCTTTTGATCACGAATGGAACAGGACCAAGGTCGGGAACCTGGAGTTCAAGCCGCACGATGCGAATGGCGTTCAGTTTCCGCTCGCTGTAGGCAAGGAGTGGCGCCTGCAATACTTCGCGAGCGACACGAAGACCGGCGCCATCTACAAGGGGGCCGACGTGTCGAAGGTGGTTGCGCAGGAAACGATCACCAATGATGCGGGGACGTTTGATGTCTTCAGAATTGAGCGGCAGGTCAAGGAGCACAATACGAAGGCCCCGTCGCGAGGCAGCGAGTCTCAGATTACTCTTCTCTACGCACCGCAGATCAATCATTGGGTGCGCAGAACGATCCTTTTCAGAGTCGAGAAGCGGCTGCGTTCCAATCAGACCGATGAACTCGTCGATTTCAAGCTGAGCCGACAGGGCCTCTAAGCAATCGCAGACCCGGTGCTTGGGGTCTGTGCCCAGCCTCTCATCGCATTGACACGATCATCCCATGTGAGGTGATCACCACCCAGCGGCCGTCCTGGCGGCGGATCGCTTCGATGCGGCCGAGGCCGGGCAGGATGTCGCCGGGCTCGACCTCGACCATGGCGCCGACACGGCTCTGCAGCATGGCGACGCCGCGATAGACGTCGCGTACCGCCCAGCCGGGCACAACCGCGCTCGGTGTGGCACCCGGGAGCGGACCGGTCGGCGTGACGGAAGCCGCCGGATTGGCCGGCGTTATCGAGCCAGTCGCATCCCTTGCGGCTGCGGACGCGTCCTTGGGCAGCATGGACTCCGTCTTGGCCGCGTCCGACTTCGGCGTTGCCGATTGGGCGCGCTCGACCCGGTCGAAGCGCTCGGAGAGCTTGTTGTATTGGGCGGTGGTGTTGCGGCCCGCCGCATCGACACCCGCTTTCAGCGAAGCGACCTCCGACCGCAACTGGGAGAGCGCGCTCTGCAGCGCGATCGTCGGATCGGGGGCGGCTTGAGGCGCCGGCTCGCTCGCAAGCCGCGCCATGACGGTCGCGCCCAGCACACCCGCCATTGCGCCGAACGCCGCGGCCGCCACTACCGAGGCGGCGAGAGCCGTGAGCTTGTTGAAACGACGCCGCGTCTTCACACCCGCAGCGGAGCTCGTGCTCGCGGTGGCAACGAACCGAATGATGTCGCGGGTCGGCAGATCGGCATGCGGCGTCGGCGCCACGCTCTCCGATCCCGCCGCGGCGCGCTCTGCGGATTCCTCCACACCCACGGGCGAGATTGTCGGAGAATCGACCTGCTCCAGCTGGCCGGTGTCTGCCGGCGCTTCGCCCGACCCCGCGGCCAGCGTCTCCTGCTTGCTCTCTCCCAATGCCTTCTCGCCCGAGGCCTTGTCGTCCAAAGTGTTCTTTTCCATGACCGTCCCCAATTCGAAAGTTGACGAATTGGAAACGATTGCGGTTACCAATCGGTTACGATTTTCGCATCATCTCGGGCCGGCGAGCATTTCGAGCGCCGCGGCATGGACGCGCCGGTCGCCGGCCGCAACGATGCGGCCGCCCGCATGCGGCGGTCCATTCTCCCAGGTGGTGATCACCCCGCCGGCGCCGGTGATGATCGGCACCAATGCCAGCACGTCATGCGGCTTGAGCCCGGTCTCGATCAGGAGGTCGACGTGGCCGGCAGCCAGCATGCAATAGGCATAACAATCGCCGCCATAGCGCGAGAGGAGTGCGGCGTCCTCGACACGGCCGAAGGCCTCGCGATCGGCCTCATTCATCAGCCGCGGGCTGGTCGTGAACAGGACCGCCTCCGCGAGGCTCGCGCACGGGCGCACCCGCAGATCGCGTTTGCCATTGGGCCCCCGATAGTGGGCGGCGCCCCCCTCGCCGGAGAATCGCTCGCGGGTGAAGGGCTGATCCATGACGCCGAACACCGGCAGACCGAACCGCGTCAGCGCGATCAGCGTGCCCCAGGCCGGCATGCCGGAAATGAAGGACTTGGTGCCGTCGATAGGATCGAGATACCAGACATATTCAGTATCGGCGTGCTCCGCCCCGAATTCCTCGCCGACGATTCCGTGGTCTGGGAAATGGCGCCGGATCAGCGCGCGCATAACGGTTTCTGCTGCATGATCAGCAGCCGTTACCGGGTCGAACGCGCCCGGGCCTCCCTTGTCGCGCACGTTCAAGGCCGTGCGGAAGAACGGCAGGATGGTTTCACCTGCTGCGTTCGCAAGCTGGTCGACGAAGGCTGCAAAATCGATGGCCGTCATTGCTCCCTCTGGCCGTGACGTGGTTTTGAAGCAACCAAAAAGCGTCTCGTTGGTTTTTGCCGGATGCGTGCTAAGCCATTGAGGATAAGTATGAAAGCAGACATGGGTCAGACCCCGAACGAGCCTCGGTTGAGGCAGGTCTGCTATGCAGAATTTCTATAAATAATAGGTCAATACCACTTGCTTTTTGTGCGATGCGATGCCATGTTGTTGCGGTGCGGTAACGCCTCGCGTTACCGCTGCCCTCCTTGGGCGTTTCCTCCCTAGACTTGGGCCGCTTGCAACCGCGAGCGGCCCCTTTTTTTGTGCCTCTCTCTTTCGGCGGTGTTTGTTTGGTCTCGGTGCCGTTATCCTGCGGGCCGATCTCTGCGACCTGATCTTTGCTGTCGCCGTAGAAGGTTCGGCACCGACGCCGCCTCGGCTCGGCGGCCGCATGGCTATGCTTATTCGGCTGCAGCCCGGTAAGGCCGCAGCTCTTGCACCGGGATCGCGCCAATAACATCGGCGAGGCTTTCGAGATCGGCCGCGACGGCTTGAAACGAAGCGGAACGCTCGTAGCGGCGCTCATCCATGTAGAGCGCGCGGTTGAGCTCGAGCTGAATGGCGTGCAGCCCCACCGCCGGATTGCCGTAGTGCTCGGTGATGAAGCCGCCCGCATAGGGCTTGTTGCGGCTGACCACGTAACCGCGGCTGCGCAACAGCTCCTCGATGCTTTCGACGACCGCAGGCACGCAACTGGTGCCATAGCGGTCGCCGAGCACGATGTCGGCGCGCGGCCGTTCGTCCTTGGCGCCGGCCGTCGAGGGCATCGAATGACAATCGACCAGGACCGCCGCCCCGAATTCCCGATGTTGCCGGGTGAATAATCGGCGCAACGCCCGATGATAGGGTTTGTAGAGGCCCTCGATGCGCCGGATGGCGTCCTCTACGGGAATCCGCTGACCATAGATTTCCTGCGCCTCGCCAACCACCCGGGCAACCGTGCCGAGACCTCCCGCCACCCGCATCGAGCGGGTATTGGCAAAGGAGGGGAGCCGGCCATCGAACATGCGCGGATCAAGCTCGTAGGGCTCGCGGTTCACGTCGACGTAGCAGCGGGGAAAGTGCGCCCGCATCAGCGGGTAGCCGTGCCGCACCACGCCGGCGAAGAGCTCGTCGACAAAGGAGTCCTCGGAGCGGCGCAACGCCGCGATGTCGAGCCGCGCGGCGGTGAGGAAAGCCTGCGGGTAAATGCTGCCGCTATGCGGGGAATTGAAGACGGCCGGCCCGCGCCATTCGTGCGGTTCCAAAATCTCGAAGGGGAGCTCGAATTCGTCCTTCGCTTCGTGCATGAATCGGCTTTGCCTTCAGCGTGCGGACCAAACGGTCCTGCCGCTCGCCATTTTCACCACCACTATCCCGGCAAACGCGGTATTGTCCATTACCAAGTACGGAAGCAGCTCGCGCGCGGGGCTTCACTCGATATTTACCGAGTGCACGCCTAATGCAAGTCTCTGGGACGAGAAAGCTCACGAGAAGTCTACTGCAGACGCTTCTTGGGGACGTGATGAGTCGGCCGGCCGTCGCGGCTCGCCGGTGGGAGCGAGCCTGAACATGGCGAAGATACTGCTTGCCGAAGACGATACCGACATGCGCCGCTTTCTGGTCAAGGCGCTGCAAAATGCCGGATTCGAGGTGATTTCCTACGACAACGGCCTCTCCGCCTACCAGCGGCTGCGCGAGGAGCCCTTCGAGCTGCTGCTCACCGATATCGTGATGCCGGAGATGGACGGCATCGAGCTTGCCCGGCGGGCTTCCGAGATCGACCCGGATATAAAGATCATGTTCATCACCGGCTTTGCGGCCGTCGCCCTCAACTCCGATTCGGCCGCGCCCAAGAATGCCAAGGTTCTGTCCAAGCCGGTCCACCTGCGCGAGCTGGTCAGCGAGGTGAACAAGCTCCTGGCCGCCTGAGCGGTCACCGGTGCCGGCGGGCGCTTGCCTCCTCCGGGGGGAGCCGATATGACGGTGACCCCGTGCCCGCATCAGCTCCGGCCCGTTAGCCACCTATAGCCTCACGGGACGCCTGCGGACGAAGTTGCGGGACGAATAAGGGCGCGTAGCTCAGCGGAAGAGCACTACCTTGACATGGTAGGGGTCACAGGTTCGATCCCTGTCGCGCCCACCATCCCCGTGATTCGGCCTTCGTGAGCGGACCGACCTTGCTTCCCGCTTGAGCGCCGCTGATGAATCGGGGCAGGCGCTTCAAGCCGGCTCGTCTGAGGACGAACGGGGCCCGTGCTGCCGCCGGACCAGGCGAAGCGCGGCTTGTTGGACCCGCTCGAATGCCACGAAGAGAGCCGGCACGAACAGAACGCCGATAAAGCTTGCCAGCAGCATTCCACCAAACACCGTCGTTCCGATCGACTGGCGCGCGCCTGCGCCCGCGCCGGTCGCGATCACGAGCGGTATGACCCCGATGATGAACGCCAGCGCGGTCATCATGACCGGGCGGTAGCGCGTGCGGGCGCCCTCCTCGGCGGCAGAGATCAGTGTCGTGCCGCCGCGCTGCAGGCGGTCCTTGGCGAACTCGACGATCAGGATCGCGTTCTTCGCGGAAAGACCGATAAGCAGCACGAGGCCGATCTGCCCATATACGTCGAGCTGCGTGCCGCGCAGCAGCAGGGCAGCGAGGCCGCCGAGCGACGCGAACGCGACCGGCAGCATCACGGAGATCGGCAACATCCAGCTCTCGTACAGGGCCACCAGGAACAGGAACGAGAAGATCACAGCGAACAGGAAGGCGGAAAATTCCTGGCCGCTCGAGAGGCGCTCCTGGTACGACATGCCGGTCCAATCGATGCCGAAGCCGCTCGGCAGCTGCTTGCTCGCGATCTGCTCCATCGCGGCCATCGCCTGTCCGGTGCTGCGGCCAGGCCTTGTGGCGCCGTTGATCAACACCGCCGGGAAGAGGTTGAACGTGTTGATCGCGTCGGCGCCCTGCAGAGTGGTGATGTTGACGAGCCCCTCGACCGGAACCATGGAGCCGCTCGAGCTGCGCACATAAAGCTGGTTAATGTCGCTCAGCTTCATCCGGAACTGCGCATCAGCCTGCGCGATGACCTGGAATACGAAGTTTTGATAATTGAAATGATTGATGAACTGTCCGCCGAGATTGGCCTGCAGGGTCTGGTAGACATCGAGCGGCGTGACGCCAAGCAAGGCTGCGCGGGTAACGTCGACACTCACCATTATTTGCGGCACGTCTGCCGAAAAGCCGGTGAACACCGAGGTCAGATTGGGGTCCTGGTTGGCCGCGAAGATGAGCGCCCGCGCGGTCGCGGCGAGGTCTTGGATCGACTGTCCCTGCCGCGCCTGGAGCGCGATGTTGATGCCGCCGGCCGCGCTGATCCCGGGAATCGAAGGCGGGCTGAAGCTGCTCACCAGGGCCGCCGGGATTGCGTTCAGCTGCGGCTGCAGCTTCGCGATCACGGCCGGGATCGCCTCGTCCGCACCGCGCTCGCCCCAGGGTCGCATGATCACGATCACCGAGGCCGCATTGGCGCCGCGCGATCCGGAAACCAGGCTGAACCCGCCGAGCTCGATCGAGTGTGCTACGCCCGGCGTTGCTCGCGCCATGCGGCCGATCTGGTCGATGATGGCCTGCGTGCGCTCGAGCGAGGCGCCGGCTGGCATCCGCACGTCGATGAAGAAATAGCCCTGATCCTCGGTAGGAAGAAAGCCGATCGGGATCGCTGCAAAGGCGACGTATGACAGAGCGAAGGCCGCTAGGATGCCGGCTCCTGCGATTACCAGGCGTCGCGACAGGAACGCGACCACGTGACCGTAATAGTCCCGCGCGAGCGAGAAGCCGCGATTGAACCAGCGGAAAGCGAAAAAGCGCGCGCGCCCGGGCGGTCGAAGGATCAGCACGCACAGCGCTGGACTGAGCGTCAGCGCATTGACGCCGGATATCAGGACCGAGACCGAGATTGTCACGGCAAATTGCCGGTAAAGCGCGCCCGTAATTCCGGAGATGAACCCGACCGGCGCAAACACCGCAACCAGAACCAAGGTGGTCGCGATCACCGGCCCGGTAATCTCACGCATGGCTTGCTCGGTCGCTTCCGCAAGCGGCCGGTCGGGCCTTTCCTCGAGGTTGCGCGTGACGTTCTCGACCACCACGATCGCGTCGTCGACCACCAGCGTGATGGCGAGCACCACGGCGAACAGGTCAACCGTGTTGGCCGAATAGCCGAGCAGATAGAGGACGGCGAAGACGCCGATCAGAGAGACCGGTATCGCCAGGGTCGGGATTAGGGTGGCGCGCCAGTCCTGCAGAAACAGATAGACGACCGCGACAACGAGGACGAGCGTGATCGCCAAGGTCTGCAGGATCTCGGTGATGTTCGCCCGCACGAAATTCGTCGCATTGTAGACGATCTCGTAGCTCAGGTCGGGCGGAAAATTCTTGGCGAGCGCCTGCATCTGCTGTTCGACCGAATTGGCGACCGCAAGCGCATTGGCGTCGGGCGTCTGGTAGATGGCGAGCGTCGCCGAAGGCCGCCCGTCGAGCCCGGAGCTCGACGAGTATTGCTGAGCGGCGAGCTCGACCTTCGCGATATCGCCTACGCGCACCACGCCCCCGTCGGGGTTGGTGCGCACCACGATCCTCTCGAACTCCGGCACGCTGCTCAGCTGGCCGGGAGCAAGCACCGTCAGCTGCTGCTGCTGGTTTCCGGTCACCGGCGGCTGTCCGATCTGGCCGGCGGCAGCCTGCACGTTCTGCGCCTGGACCGCGGCAATCACATCCGCCGCGTTGAGCCCCAGCGCCGTCATGCGGATCGGATCGAGCCATATCCGCATGGCGTAGAGCCGTTCGCCGAAAATGTTGGTCTGGCCGACCCCCGTCGTGCGCGCGATCGGCTGTTGCACCTGCATGTAGGTATAATTCGAGATGAAGACCTGGTCGTGCGAGTTGTTGGGCGAGAACAGATTGACCGCCAGCACGAAATTGCTGGTGGCTGCGCGCACCGTCAGCCCCTCCTGCTGCACCTCGCTGGGCAGCTGTGGAAGCGCCAGCTGCACCCGGTTCTGTACGTTGACCTGATCGATGTTCGGGTCTGTGCCCGGCGCAAACGTGACCACCAGGCTGTAGTCTCCGGAGCTCGAGCTTGTGCTCTGCATGTAAAGCATGTCCGGCACACCGTTGACCTGCACCTCAATCGGCTGCCCCACGGTGGTGGTCAGCGCGGCGGCGCTCGCACCCGGATAGCTGGCATTGACCGTGATCTGCGGCGGCATCAGGTTTGGATATTGCGCAATCGGAATGACCGAAAGCGCGAGCAGGCCGGCCAGCGTGACAACGACGGAAATGACGATCGCGAAATTGGGGCGATGGATGAAGAAAGTCGACAGCGTCGGCATCACCGGCCCGAAGGGTTCTGCCCGGAGCCGGTGGTGTCCGGAGCTTGCGCAGGTGGGGCCGCTTCCGTGACCGGGTTGACGACGTCTCCCGGGTGGACCTTCTGCAGGCCTTCCACGATGACGCGCTCTCCGCCCGACAATCCGCTGGTGACGACGAAATCCTGCCCGACCTGCTGACCGAGCTGCACCTGCTGCTGCGCGACCTTGTTGTCCTGGTCAACCGTGAGCACGAAGTTCCCGGATTGCTGCGCCTGGACGGCCTGCACCGGGACGAGCGGCCGCTCCTGCGGAGAGGCCCGGCTGACCTCGACAGTCACGAAGGCGCCCGGGAGCAGCAGGGCCTGCGCATTCGGGAAGTCGGCAAAGACGCTGACCGTCCCGGTCGCCGGATCGACCTGATTGCCCAGGAAGGAGATGCTGCCGGTCTCGCCGTAGGTCGAACCGTCGGGGAGGAGGAGGTTGACTTTGAGCCCCTGCGCAATGCGTGCCGCGCTGGTGCCCGTCCTCTGCTGGGCCGATACGATCGTGCGGTCGCTTACCGAGAAGACCACGCGGATCGGGTCGAGCTGGTTGATGGTCGCGAGCGCGGGCGTGCTGGGCGTGACCAGATTGCCTTTGGTCAGGCTGACGGCGCCGACGCGGCCGTCGATCGGCGATGTGATCGTGCAATAGCTGAGGTTGAGGTTTGCTTGATCGAGGCTCGCCTGCGCGGCCTGAACGCTGGCCTGATTTTGGTCGCGGGTCGCCTGCGCCTGCTCCAGATTGGCTTGCGTCTGCACATCCTTTTTCGCCAGTGTCGCCGCCCGCTCGTAGGCGAGCTCGGACTGGTGCAGCGCTGCATTGGCGGAGGCGAGCTGCGCCTGGGCTGCCTCGACGGCGGCGGCATACTGGGTCTGCTCCAGGCGGAACAGGACGTCGCCGGCCTTCAGGTCACTGCCTTGCTTGACTGTAACGTCCTCGATGAAAGCCGTAACGCGCGGGATGATCTGCACCGCCTGGATGGCGGCCGTGCGCCCGATGAAGGTCTGCGAGGGTGCGATGTCCTTCACGACCACAGGAGCGACCGTCACCGACGGCGGCGGACCCGCAGGCGACGAAGGTGCTTGCGCATGGCCGGTCAAGGACGGAAGGGCGAAGATCGCCAGGAGCGCGGACGCGGCGAGCGCAACGCACGCCGCCTGCGCCAGCCACGCGCGGCGCTGTATCTGTCGGGCGAGCTCCATCATCAGCCGGAAAGCCTTGATGCGAAACGAAAGTGCAACGTATCGTGCGCGCCGGAGTTCCTTGTGCGGGCCGCCTTGGTGGATCCGCAATACCGATCCTGCGGGTGGGCTCATGAACAGCGGGTGCTCGCGACGAATCTGTCGGCGGGCCGACATTGGCTCGTCGCTGTTGTTCCGCCTCATCGATGGGTGCAGTCCAATCGGCGCTGGACTGCACCCCTGTGATGAGACACGAAACTAGGAACTGGGTACGTTGGCAGTTCAGCTGCGGCCGGTATCCCGCGGTTGCCTTCGAGCCGTGTCAGTGGCTCCTCTTAGCCCGTCAGCTCGAGCGTTCGCACGCAGCCCTCCACCATATGAAGAGCTCGCTCGCCTCCGCGGGCGTGCGTTGCTTGCGACAAAGAATGCATTCCGATCGTCGATTTCCTGAAGCCCTCGGGCGCTTCGCATCAAGAAGAAACAATCATTGCGCGACGTCCTCATCTCGGCTAGCCGGCAAGAAGACCGTCACCCGCCGATGGGGACGTCGCGAAGAATGAGGGGCTTGGATCGTGGCGACGCGGAACGCTCCACGGACCTAAGGTCGGGCTCTCTGATGGAGCTCGTGCGACCACACGCGGCCTGGCGCAATTGAGCCGGCAGTCCTTCTTTGGTCTGATTTCAATCAGAATGGCGTACGGAGGATGGACCTGTTCCGCGACCGATGAATGCCTGCCGCTCAGCTCGCGGTGCGAGGACTTGGATTCCGCAATACGTCGCCAGATAGGGCGTGCGCCTGGAACGCGCCCTCATTGCTCTAGGCTGCTTCTCGAGAGCCTTGGATTCCAGCATCGACTCTGCGGGTCAAGGTGATCGAGCCTCGGGTCGAGCCGAACAAACGGGGCGGAAAACAAGAGCCGGCTGCTGGCGTCGCAAATCTCCAAGCACCAATCCCGCGTCAGGGCCGAGGATGTGTTCTGCATGAGCTCGCGCGCGACTTCGTATGCCCAAAGCTCGGCAGCCTTCCGGTCTGGAAGCTCCTCGCCCCACGGATCGGCGATCGTTTGCGCACCATCGAAGAGGTTGAAGTAATACAATGGCATGGCGTCGCCTTTTCGCTGGGCCAAGTGCAATAACGCCAAGTGCAATAACAATGATAGGGGGAGATAGTTCCTTGCCGGCTTCCAACTTTAGGCACGCTGATAACTCTACGCAAGCGCACGGAATTTCCGTACGGCGAGGAAATACATTGCGGCCCGGGTACGCGCGCCGCCTCTGGCGGCGTTCACGATCGTTCGCGCGAGGACGCGCGCTGTCGCGCTTTGCTCTTTGAGATCAACCGCGTGACATGCCTGCACAAACGCTTTTGACATGTTGGTGATCGTTGCCGCGTCGAATTCCTTATCACGCAAAAGTCTGCGCAGCGGCGCGGCCCCGCGCTTCATTCTTGTCTCGTTTATCGCGTTGCCGCGCAGCGCGCGGCTGCACCGTTTTCGCATGACGCGCCGTTTTACGTATTAATCCTGCGTCTTCACGTTGTATACAGAAGTCCCTCCGCTGGTGGAAGGCTTCGAGCGGTATCATCCGGATGCTGAGCGCAAAATGGCGGATTACCACTTGTGATGCCCAGTGGTTTCCGATGCGTCTGCCGTCACGGGATCTGCGGGTCGGGCCGCTGTAATCAGATCGCCCGCCCCGTGCGTTTTCACTCCGGCTTGATCCTCGCCGGCCTTTCCTGAGCCGCGTGTGGAGTTTGAACATGGGAGATCGCGGATGACATGGGAGAGGCTCGGCGATCAGGCCGATAAATGCCGGCGCCTCCCGAGCTGGCGCCCGACGATATGGGTCGAAGCCATATTTGAAGCTGGCGCCTACCGGCTCCTGGGCACGGCAGGAGGAGGCAGAGCCGGAGCCGGGAGCAAATGTGCGACGTAAAGGACGTGCGCGGCTGCCGACAGCCATCTTGAAAATCTCTCCACATCCCCTAAATCGGTCGCCGTCGAGCGCCCCAAGCGGGCTCGACAGACGGGCGCCGGCGGGGTGTCCGGCGACCCTTGTATCCACCTTGCTCAATGGAGGATGTGGTTATGAGGAACGTTTACCTTGACCCCTTCTGGCGGACGAGCATCGGCTTCGACCGCCTGTTCGATCTGATGGACGAAAGCCTCCGGTTCGAACCCGAGGATCATTACCCCCCGTGCAATATCTTACGCACGGGCGAGGACCGCTACCGGATCACGCTTGCGGCTGCCGGCTTCAAGCCCGAGCAAATCAACGTAACCGTTCAGCAGAACGTGCTGACGATCACGGGCCGCGTGAGCCCGGAGCAGACTGAACGCCCCGAATATCTCTATCATGGCATCGGAACTCGCCCATTCGAGCGGCGCTTCAATCTCGCCGATTATGTCGAGGTGAAGGGCGCAACGTTCGAAGACGGGCTGCTGCAAATCGAGCTGGAGCGCGAGTTGCCGGAGGCCATGAAGCCGAGGCAGATCGAGGTCACGACCGGGAAGGCCGTCTCAGGCACGGACAAATTCAAGACCATCGAGCACTCGAAGGTCGCCTAAGGCTTGCCAAAGAAGGTGGTCCGAGCGCGGAGAACTCGGACCACTACCCTTCAACTTCGGAGGTAGAGCATGAACAAGAAGCGCCTTGCAAAAGGTATCGACGATTCGGCTGATGACAGGTTCGATCTCAGTGAGCTGTTGCATCCGGCTCAAGCATTCGATCGTCCGGCAGACGTCGTCAACGATCCGGACCTTACGCTGAATGAAAAGCGAGCTATTCTCGCGTCTTGGGCATCGGATGCCTGTGCTATCGAGGCAGCCCCGAGCTTGCGGCGTGCACCAGGGGCAGGGCGCACTGTCGGGTTCGATGAGGTGATAGATGCGCTGCGAAGTCTCGATCAGCAAGCGAAGGATAACGGCAACGCACGTTATCGACGGGTTCTGCGCCGAAATCGATTCATATCCCGAACTCCGGACGGTTCCGATCCGCAGCATTCAGTCAATTGAACGGTTTGCTGGAGGAGAGTGGGGGTTCAAGGGAAGCCTCACAATTCCGAGGCGACGGTAGGGTTTTGTGCTCAGCGCGGCGATGACCGTTGCGGTCCTGGCGAACTCAACTTTGGCCCAAGCTTTGACCCAAGCCTTCGCCGGGAAGTCACCCACCGTCGCGCGAGCAAGACACCCCGAGATTCACGAATCCTGCCTAAGGTGGTAGGTTTCATTGACGCGATGCACACGGGATTCGCCGTTGGCGATTTGAATTTCTGAGATTCCGCAGGGATCCTGGGAAAGTCGCCAATAAGCGGATAAGGGCTGATCCAGGACCTGCAGCAGGAGAGCGCGATTGACGCTGTCATGTCCGACCATGACGACTGCGTCGTGCGGATGCCTTTCGAGGACCAGGCGCAGCGCATCAGCGACGCGCGCGGCCAAATCCTGAAGCGATTCGCCGGCCGGGAATCGCACCAGGTGCGGCGCCTTCAGCCAAAGCTCGAAAAGCTCCGGCGCGTCCGCCTTTACCTCCTCGTAGGTTCGCGATTGCCACGCGCCGTAATCGAGATCATTGAGGCTTTCGAGAATCTCCGGCGGAGAGGTGCGGACGGCCGCCGCTATTGCGGTTGCAGTGGCGACGCAGCGCCCCAGAGGGCTCGAATAGACGCCGACCGGGTTCCAGCTCGCCTGGATACGCTTTGCCGTCTCTCGTGCTTGTCGTCGTCCGCGATCGGTCAGCGCCAATTCGGTTCGGCCGCGAAAGCGTGGAGGATCGATGCCCTCCACATGGCCGTGGCGCACCAGAATGATCCGGGACATGTCGCTGCGCTCGGATTGCCGAAAAAAAGGCGGCTCAGCAGCCAAGCGTAGTGGGCCTTTTTAGCGGACGCCAGCCGTAGATTAGGCCCCGAGCGCCGCACCGCCTTTGAGCCCTCGCTGGCTTGACCCGGGTGTCCTCGCCGACGCCGCCCCGCGCGAATGAAGGTAAGAGTCCTGTGTTACCGCCGGGAGTGGATCTGCGCTTGCACGATACATTCGCTTGATCGGGTCCAGCGAATCAACGATCAAATACAATCCCCAAGTGGGGAGACGCCTATTGCGCGAACTATCTCGGATAGAATCGCTTACAGTGTAGTAGTGCCGGCGCTTCACTGGCGGTGGCTGCACGAGATTGAAGGTCGGTAGCTTAGCTCACTTACGTAAGACTACTTGATCTCCAGTCTTTGTTGCTCAACCGGTGCTCCCTAAACCCCTTGTAAATTTTCTTTACGCAACGTGATCGGCGGAAGACCGTGATTCGCGAAGCCGGGGCAGGATTCCAAGAGACCATCCGCTATCCGTGACGCGCGCATCCGCTCACGCGAAGGAGCCAATGCCGTGACCGCCGAACCTGCGCAGCACACGACCGCGAGACCTCCATCCGAGCAAGACAACTGGCGCTCGGTCGCCGACAGCGCGGTGGGCTCCGGCCGCGTCGAGTTCATCAGCTTCTCCATCGGCGATGAGCAATACGGCGTCGACATCATGGCGGTGCGCGAGATCAAAGGCTGGACCGAGATCACGCACCTGCCCAAACAGCCCGACTACGTGCGTGGGGTGCTCAATCTGCGCGGGGTCATGGTTCCGATCATCGATCTGCGGTGCCGCTTCGGGCAGGGCACGACCGAGGCGACCCCCTACCACGTCGTCATCGTCGTTCAGGTCGAGCAACGCCTCGTCGGGCTGCTCGCCGATCGGGTGCTCGACATCCTCGCCTTCGACGCCGGCCAGGTTCAACCGGTGCCGCATGTCACGCGTTCCGCGCACGTCGATTTCCTTTCCGGGCTGGTGACCGTGGACGGCACCATGATCGCGCTTGTCGACCTCAACAACCTTCTCGCAGAACGATCTGCCGGCAGCGCCGCCGCTTGAACGATCCCTCTTATCCTCCTACCCACCGCCGCAGGACTTAAACCCGCAGAGCCGACGATTTCTTCCCTCTCTTTGCTCTCACCGAGGACCACGACTATGCTTCGCCTCTCCAATATCCGGATCGGTACCAAGCTCGCCATGATGACGGGCGTTGCCATTGCTCTGGTGGCGGGCCTGGCCGTTCTCCAACGTCTCGCGGCTGACGCTATCGTCGCGGAGAACCAGCTGCAGAACGACGCGCTCGGCGTGAAGGTGAATGTCAGAATGGCGCAGATCGCCATTCTGCGCAGCTGGGTCGAGCGGCGGAACATGCTGCTTGCCGAGAGCACGGAGACCGCCGATACGGCGCTCAAAAACATGCGTAACGATGCCACGATGGCGCAGGAACAGCTCGATGCCGCCGTCAAGGGCACTTCCGCACCGGCCGATCGCGACCGCCTCAATCAGATCAAGGCGGCCTTCGCCGATTACATCACCAGCACCGAGACGCAAGGTAATTCGCAAAAGGATCTGCTCAATCTACGCAAGCAGCAGCTTGATACGACGCCCGCGTGGAACAAGGCCTATGGGATGGTCGCAGCCTCGCCCGACTATTCCGACCCCGAGGTTTTGAGCTGGATTCGCGACGGCGTCTCCTACATGAAGGACGCGCGCATCGCCTTCTGGCGTTACTCTACCATGCTGGACGAGGAATATGTCGGTGTGATGCATCAGGCCGACAGCAAGGCGATCGCGGCCTTCAACAAAGCCAAGAGCGCTGCCAACGACGATGGGATGAAGCGGGGCCTCGACGGCTTGATCGCCGTCATGGGCGACCTCGACACTATCATGGATGGCACGCAAAAAGCCGTCGGCGTCAAGGCGCTGCAGGAAGCCACCCACACCGGTCCGGCCCGCGCCAAGCTCGACCAGCTCATCCCGCCGGCTGACGATGCCGCCACCAAGGCGGCCGATGCGGCGAGCGACGCGCAGGACGCGGAGGTTGCCTCCTCCACGCGTATGGAGATGATCGGCGCGGGTTTCGTCATCCTGCTGTTGATCGGATCGGCGGCGTTCGGCAGCCTCTCGATTGCCCGACCCCTGCGCCGGATGGCGGGCGTCTTGCGCGAGCTCACCGACGACCGCATTGTCGATGTTCCCTATGCGGACCGTGGCGACGAGGTCGGCGAGATCGCCAAGGCAACGGAGGTGTTCAAGGAATCGATCGCCGGCAAGGTGATCAACCTGCGCATCCGCACCGCGCTCGACGTCTCGCGCTCGAACGTGATGCTGACCGACGCCGACCGCAACATCATTTACATGAACGGCACGCTCGAGCAGATGCTCGCAGCGGCGGAGCCGGAGATCCGCAAGGTCATGCCGGATTTCGACAGCGGCAAGCTGATCGGCACCAACGTGGATGCTATCTACAAGGATCCGGCCCTGGCGTCGCTCACCGGCAATTACGAGGCGCGCTTCCCCATCGGTCGCGAGAAGTTCATGATTGCGGCAAGCGCGGTCGTCGACAAGAACGGCCAGCGCACCGGCATTGTCATCGAGTGGAAGAACGAAACGGTCGAGAAGGCGATCGAGGAGGAAGTCGACGGCATCGTCAAGGCGGCTTTGGAGGGGGACTTCTCCAAGCGCGTGGGCCTGGAGGGCAAGAGCGGATTCATGCTCAATCTGTCGAACGCCATGAACGGTCTCTGCAGCAACGTCGCCGCCACCATGAATGACTTCGCCGAGCTTCTGAGCGCGATGGCGGACGGCGATCTCGGGCGGCGGATCACCGCCGAGTATCGCGGCGTGTTCGGGCAGCTCAAGAACGACGCCAATTCGATGGCCGATCGCATCGCCTCCACGATCGCGGACATCAAGGCGGTGGGTCGTGAAGTGTCGAACGCGGCGGCCGAGATCGCGACCTCGACCACCGACCTGTCGCAGCGCA